>WNFU01007298.1_pt1 | contig 14302 bp, 11 predicted proteins | sample 5400121 | NCBI WGS metagenome assembly WNFU01 (sample SAMN13153360, study PRJNA577476) | soil metagenome | isolation source: 100 cm soil or saprolite under grassland replicate 1 | place: USA:California | collected 2016-06-15
CCGAAGTAGAGCCGCAGCACCTTGGCGTCGCGCCGCTGCAGCGTGCTCAAGGCCGACTCGATCTCGTCCGACAGGAAGCGGTCCATCGCCTGGTCTTCCGTGTCGGGCAGGTCTTCGGCGATGAAGCGCTCGATCAGCGAGCGGTCACCGTCGGGATCGAGGGGCGCGTCGAGGCGCACGTCCCCCGTGTTGAGGGCCGCGAGCGACTGCACGACCTCGAGCGACAGCTTGGTCGCATCCGCGATCTCCTCCGGCGTGGGCTCGCGCCGCAGCGTCTGCCGCAGGTACTCGGCGGTCCGGACGATGCGGGACAGGTCCGCCGTGCGGTTGAGCGGCACGCGCACCGTGCGGCCCTGGCGCGCCAGCGCCGCCAGGATCGCCTGGCGGATCCACCACACCGCGTACGAGATGAACTTCACGCCCTGGTCCGGGTCGAACTTCCGCGCGGCGGTGAGCAGCCCCACGTTCCCCTCGCCGATCAGGTCGGTGAGCGGGAGCCCGCGGTTCTGGTACTTCTTGGCGACCGAGATCACGAAGCGCAGGTTCCGCTTCACGAGCTCCTGCATCGCGTCCTGGTCCCCGGCGCGCACCTTGCGGGCGAGCGCGATCTCCTCCTTCTGGGTGAGGAGCGGAGTCTTGGAGACCTCGTGCAGGTACTGGTCGAGGATGTCGCGCTCGTGCTCGTGGGCGCCCAGCCCCGTGAGCAGACCCCGGCGCCGCCCGCGCTTCTTGGCGGGCTTCGGCTTGGCCGCGGTGGCGGGGGAGGCCACGGCGGTGGCGGTGGCCGCCACGGCGCGGCCCCCCGGACGCGGCTTCGCCCGGGCGGGGGAGATGGTCTTCTTCCGTCGAGTGTGCTTGGACATGTCTATCGTCTCGGATCACCCCGTGATACCGGGCACGGGGCGAAAAGTTCACGTCAGGGCGCAAAAACGCTTGACACCGCTAGAACGTCCCGATAAGATGCCGTGTTCCCGCCGGGAGCGTTTTGCGGGGCCCAATATAACGGGGGCGTAGCTCAGTTGGGAGAGCGCGTGAATGGCATTCACGAGGTCAGGGGTTCGATCCCCCTCGCCTCCACTCGAGGGCGGTAGAGGGCGGTCAAGGGCGGTCGAGGGCGGTACGGGATGGTGGACGGACCCACTGAGCCGTTACATTTGCAGCTGCCGCACACGCGGGAATAGCTCAGTTGGTAGAGCACAACCTTGCCAAGGTTGGGGTCGCGGGTTCGAGTCCCGTTTCCCGCTCTCTAGCCGGATAGGCGGTTAGGCGGATAGACGGTTAGTTGGGACGGTGAAGCGACGCGGGGTGGAGCAGTCTGGTAGCTCGCCGGGCTCATAACCCGGAGGTCGTGGGTTCAAATCCCACCCCCGCTACTGCAGCCGACCTCAATCCGCAATCGCCAATCCGCAATCCGCAATTCGTTAGGGCGGTTAGCTCAGTTGGTTAGAGCGCCACGTTGACATCGTGGAGGTCACTAGTTCGAGTCTAGTACCGCCCACTCCGCGCCCATAGCTCAACTGGATAGAGCGCTTGACTACGGATCAAGAGGCTGGGGGTTCGAGTCCTCCTGGGCGCACTCAATCCCACGTTGGATTGAGACGGAATAGGAGCCAAGCAAGCGGGACGCCGAGTCGCCGAGACGCTGAGTGGATCTGAGGAGCTCGGTTGTGAGGACTGTTACGGCAGGTCCCGTTGACTCAAACCTCACATCCACTCGGCGTCTCGCATCGTGGCGTCTTGGCGTCTATTAGTGCGGGGCGTAGCGCAGCCCGGTTAGCGCGCCTGGTTCGGGACCAGGAGGTCGGTGGTTCAAATCCACTCGCCCCGACTACGGTTGGACTGTCGGACGGTCGGATTGTCGGACGGCAACACCGTCTGTCGCCTTCCGGTCCGACTGTCCGACCGTCCGACCGAGCAGGCTCCAAGGAGGCCACGGCGGCGATCATCTCTGACTTCGGCGACTTCCACGGGACTGAGCGATTCCGCATCCTCCGGCGACTGGGCTCCGGCGGCACGGGGGTGGTCTATGAGGTGCTGGACCGCGAGCGGAACGACATCGTGGCCCTCAAGACGCTGCGATCGACCGACGCGGCCTCGATCTATCGCCTGAAGAAGGAATTCCGCACCCTCGTCGATGTCGTCCATCCCAACCTCGTAGCCCTCTACGAGTTGATCGCGGATGGTGACCACTGGTTCTTCACGATGGAGCTCGTCGACGGAAGCGAGTTCCTCACCTTTGTACGGCCCGGTGCCCTCGACGTCGAGCGGCTCCGGTTCGCTCTCGCCCAGATCGCGCAGGGCATCGCGGCGATTCACCGCGCCGGAAAACTCCACCGGGACCTGAAGCCCTTAAACGTGCGCGTGACGCCGGCAGGCAGGGTCGTGATCCTCGATTTCGGCATCTCGGCCGATGTCGCGTTGAAGGAACCTGCCGCGGTCACGGTCGAAGAGAGCATCCCGGGCACGGTGGGGTACATGGCGCCCGAGCAGGCCGGGGGGCAAGCCACTGCCGCCAGCGACTGGTACGCGCTGGGCTGCATGCTCTACGAAGCGCTGACCGGGCGGCTGCCGTATACCGGCTCGCCCCTTCAGGTGCTCGTCGACAAGGCGGCGCAGGACCCCGAGCGCCCGGACGCACTGGTCGCAAGTCTGCCACCGGATTTGGCCTCGCTGAGCCTCGAGCTGCTGGCCCGCGATCCCCGACGCCGCCCTCCGGGCGAAGAGGTCCTCCGGCGCCTTGGCGCGCCGACGTCTTCCAGCGCCGTCGCCGAATTCGCCGACAGCACGCCCGGCGCGCTGCTCGTCGGGCGGGAAGCGGAACTGGCCGATCTCGAGCGCGCGTTCGCAGACGTGCGGCAGGGTCAGGCCGTTACAGTATACGTGCACGGGCCGTCGGGAATCGGGAAGAGCGCCTTGGTGCATCGGTTCCTGAACCGCTCGTTGCGGCCGGGCCAGGCGGTGGTCTTATCGGGGCGCTGCCACCTGCGGGAGTCGATGCCTTACAAGGGGCTCGATGGCGTCATCGACAGTCTGACGCGGTTCCTGCGGAGCCTGCCGGAGCCGGAGCTCGAGCGCTTGGTCACCCCGGACGTGCAGACCGCAGTGCACCTCTTTCCGGTGCTGGGCCGGGTGGATCAAGTGTGGGAGGCTCCCGCGACGGAGCAGCACGTCCAGGATCCGGTGCAACTGCGCCGACGAGCGTTCACGGCGCTGAGGGGGCTCCTGGCGCGGATCTCAGCGAGCAAGCCGATCGTGATCCACATCGACGACCTCCAATGGAGTGACGCGGACAGCATGCTGCTGCTCGAAGACCTCCTCGGCCCGCCGGCCCCGCCTGCGGTGCTGCTGCTCGCGAGCTTCCGCGATGAGGACATCGCCGCCCATCCGTTTCTCGCCACCCTGCTCGAACGGGCCTGCACCAAGTGGGTGCGGGAGATTCCTGTGGGTCCTCTGTCTGCCGCAGAGACGGCCGAGCAAGCCCGCCACCTCCTCGGTCGGACCGCCGGGGAGGACAGCGAGACAGTGGATGCCATCGTGCGAGAGTCGGCGGGGAGTCCGTTCTTGGCGGAGCAGCTCGTGCGCTACGTGGTCATGTTGCGCGCGGAGGAGCAAGCCGGTACCGCGGGGATCAGCCTGGGCGACATGCTGCAGGCGCGGATCGACCAACTACCGGCCGGGGCGCGCACCCTGCTCGGGACGCTGGCAGTGGCCGCCGGCCCCGTGGACGCCGCCGTGGCGCGTGACGTGGCGGGCCTGCCCGGCGACGAGCGGTCCCTGGTGGCGTTGCTGCAGGCGGAACGGCTGCTGCGAAGCAGCAGCTTCGGCGAGCGGCTCGAACTGTACCACGACCGCATCCGTGAAGCGCTCGCCGCGCAGATCGATCCGCTGCGTGTTCCGGAGATTCACCTGCGGCTCGCCGCCTCCATGGAGGCGCGTGGCAGCGGGGAGCCCGAGGCCCTGTACGAGCACTACCTCGAGGCCGGCGAGCGCGATCGGGCCGGGAGCTACGCCGCCCGGGCGGGCGACAAGGCGAGCGGCGCGCTGGCGTTCGAGCGCGCCGCAGCGTTTTACCGACAGGCGCTCGCGCTCGCCCGCGAGAGCGACCGCGTGGTGGGAGTGCTGAGGATCAAGCTGGGGGAAGCGCTCGCCAACGCCGGCCGCGGTGCCGAGGCAGCCAAGGTCTATCTGGCGGCGGCCGACGAGGCGACGGGGGGCGACGGCCTGGAACTGCGGCGCCGAGCCGCCGAGCAGCTGCTGCGCTGCGGCCATGTCGATCAGGGCCTCGCCGTCGTGCGCGCCGTCCTCAGAGCGGTAGGCCTCAGGCTCGCGCGGTCACCGCGGCACGCCCTCCTCCGGTTGCTGACCCGCCGCGCGTGGATTCGCGTTCGGGGGATCGGGTTCGTCGCCCGGCACGCCGAGGAGGTCGACCCGCGCGTCCTGAGCCGGATCGACGCGTGCTGGAGCGTCGCCATCGGACTGGCGCGCGTGGACAACATTCGCGCTGCGGACTTTCAAACGCTCCACCTGCGGTTGGCGCTCCAAGCGGGGGAGCCCTATCGGGTCGCCCGCGCTCTGGCTGCGGAAGCGGGCTTCGTCTCGACGGGCGGCGGCCCGAGCCAGGCACGCGCGGCCGAGCTCGTCCGGGCCGCGCGGGCGGTCGCCGAGGGAACCGAGCGGCCGGAGGCGCTGGCCTATGCCAAGTTCGCCGCGGGCATCGCCAGCTTCTACATCGGACGATTCGCCGCCGCCCGTTCCGAGTGTGAAGCCGCCGAGCGGATGATGCGAGAGCGCTGCACCGGGATGGTATGGGAGATCAACACGGCGCAAACCGTCGTGAGCTCGTCGCTGTACTACCTGGGGGAACTGGCGGAGCTGGCCCGCCGCGTCCCGCTGCGGCTCCGAGAAGCCCGGGAGCGCGGCGACCTGTACGCAGCCGCGGACGTCACGGCCGGTCGGCCGGTCGTGGCGTGGCTGCTGCAGGACGACGTGCCCGGCGCCCGGCAGGCGATCCGCGATGGGATGGGCCCGTGGTCCCTCCAGGGATTCCACGTGCAGCACTACTTCAGCTTGTTCGCCCAGGGCCACGTCGATCTCTACGCCGGCGAGGGTCTCGCGGCCTGGAGCCGCACCAGCGAGCGCTGGCACGACGTCGCCCGCTCGATGGTGCTGCGCGTGCAGGTGATCCGGCTGGAAGCGCTTCATCTGCGGGCGCGATGCGCCCTCGCGGCCGCGATGCAGCAGCCGCACCTGGCGTCCTTTCTGCGCGGGGCCGCGCGCGACGCCCGCCGCGTCGCCCGGGAAGGCATGCCGTGGGCCACCCCCCTCGCCGATCTCGTCCTGGCCGCCATCCACGCCGGCCGATCCGAAACGGCCCTCGCCGTCCAGCGGACTCGTCGGGCGCTGGCCGGGTTCGAGGCGGCGGACATGGCCGGCTACGCGGCCGCCGCACGGCGCTGCTGCGGCCGCCTCATCGGGGGCGCGGAGGGCGCGGGACTGGTCGCGCAGGCGGATGCGTGGATGAAGTCGCAAGGCGTCATGAATCCGGAGCGGTTCACCGCGATGCTGGCGCCCGGGTTCCCGTCTTAGGTACCACTCGATCAGTAGTGAATGTGGATCTCAAGCGCAGTGAGATCGCTGTCGAGCCGGAACTGCGCCTCGTCGAACGCGGGCGCGTGGCGCGCGTGGACCATGTTGTTTGACACACCGTAGCCTTCCTTGGGACGGCCGAACAGCCCTTTGTTGAGCTTTCCGTCGGCATTCTCGTCGTGATACACCGCCACGGCGTAGACGCCGTAAGGAAGGCTGTCGAACCGGACTTCAACCCGGCCGCCGTCGATCTTCGACGCCGCGCGGAGCGCGTGGTCATCCTTATCGGGGAAGCCGGTCGCCTCGTCGAACACAGCGACTCGGGCGATGCCACTGTCGGTGCGGAAGCCATCGATGTTCACCACAATACTGCCGACCCGAGGGTCCGCTGCGGTGCGCGCGGCTCCGAAGCCGGGAAGAAGACCGCCGGCAAAGGCAATGCTGAACAGACGTGACGCGCGTGTCAGCTTCGACATTCGAACATCTCCTCGTCTAATCAAGGCCGAAACGCCTGCGATAGCCCAGCGCGAATACGCGCTCTGACAGGAGCTTGCGGAGGCGCGGGACCCATCGCGCGTCCGTGCCCACGGTGTAACGCAGTCGCGGCGATCGCTTGCCCACCACCTTGGCGACGACCTCGGCCACCGCGCGGGGATCCGCGCCCTCCCGCACCGAGCGCAGGACGACCGCCTCGACGCGCTCCCGCACTCCGTTGTAGTCCGGGATCGCCTCACCTTTCGTGCCTAACGTCTTGTCGAGCGGCGTGCGGAAGAAGCCGGCCTCGATGACCACGACGCCGATGTTGAAGCGCTCCACCTCGAAACGCAGGACCTCGCTGTAACCTTCCAGCGCGAACTTGCTGGCAACGTAGTAGCCGCGTCCCGGGACGCCGATGAGGCCGGCCAGGGACCCGATGTTGATGATCACCCCGCGGCGTTCCCCGCGCATGGCCGGGAGAACGGCGTTCGTCACGCGTACCACGCCAAAGAAATTCGTGTCCAGCACGTCGCTGGCCTCGGCCAGCGGCGTCTCCTCGATGACGCTCAGGTGGGCGCGACCCGCGTTGTTGACCAGCACGTCGATCCGCCCGACGCGCTCCAGCACCTGCGCCACGCAGGCCTCGACCGCCGGGCCCGACCGCACGTCCAACGGCAGCATGGTGATTGCCGCTCCCAAGTCTGCGGGCGTGTCGAGGTACGTGCCGAAGACGCGATGGCCTCGCGCGGCCAGCGTCCTCGCGATCGCCTCGCCGATTCCGGAACTCGCACCGGTCACGAGGGCAACCGCTCCGCCAGTCATTACCGCTCCTCCTCCGGATCCGTCACGACAAGTACGGAGCGTAGGCCAGCATGATCTCCCCGCGCGCGACGTCGCGCCCCTCTGCGAGTGCTCTCACTTTGAAATGGCCGATCTCGGCCCGCTGCAGCACGAGGCGCGAGTGGAGCTGCACCTGGTCGCCCGGGAGCACCGTGGCCAGCTGCTCAATCTTGCTGTCCAGGAGCACCGTCATGGGGATATCGAGGGGCGCAACACGGAACTCGCGCTCCACCAGGCGCGCCACGTCCAAGCCTCGGTTGTTGCGCAGGTACTCGATGTTCATCAGCAGCCCTGAGGCCTGGGCCAGGGCCTCGACGAGGAGCGATCCCGGAAAGACAGGGTAGTCCGGGAAATGGCCCTGTATGAAGGGATCATTCTGCGAGACGTTCTTGATCGCCACGACGTAGCGCTCCGCGGGGTTATAGCCGGTCACGCAGTCCAGGAGCATCATGGGGTACCGGTGCGGCATGAGACGCCGCAGGAGGTGGCCGTCCACGCTCAGCACCGCACTGGTCTGCTGCTCGACGACCGCTCGACTGTCCATTGCGTTCAGACCAGGATGTGGGAGCGTTCCACGTGGGCCACGAGTTCCCCAAGGTGTCGATCGCCGTACAGCCGCCGGACGGGCTGGCCTCCGTGGAAGAGGATGAGCGCAGGGATGTACTCCAGCCCGACTGCCTCCACGATGCCAGGGTGCTGCTCCGCGTCCACCCGCGCGAGCAGCAGGCGATCGCCGTAGCGTTCCGCCAGCCGCTCGAGCTTGGGCCGGAGAAGCCGGCTGTAGGGGCACCACTCGGCCCAGAACTCCAGGATCGCCGCCGCGCCGCCCACCACGATCTCGTGGTGGAACGTTTCATCGGTTAGCTCACGCATACGTCGTCCTCGCTTCCTCTGCCGACAAGTGTTCTGCCGACAAGGCCACGGCGATCCGGCCCTCGGAGCACGCCGCCCCACTCGGGGCCAGCGCCCGTACTTTGAAGGTCGAGATCCCGCCGCTCACGCCGGTGAGCTGGACGTCCAGCTTGATTTGGTTTCCGGGGTAGCAGGGCGCCATGTGCTTCACCCGGCTTTCCATGAGCACGCTGTACGGGGGCCTGAACGAGCGCAGGAACTCCGTGATGTCACCCTCCGACGTTCCCTCCTCGAAGCGCGCATCCAGGTGCATGAGCATCGTGCACGCCTGGAGCAACGCCTCAACGGTGAGCGCGCCCGGGAAGATGGGATACTCGGGAAAGTGCCCCTGCAGGAATGGCTCATTCTGGGACACGTGCTTCAGGGCGACCAGCCGCCGCTCCTGCGGGCAATACGCCTCCACCTCGTCCACCAGCAGGAGCGGGGGGCGATGCGGCAGGAGCTGCCGCACGGCGCTGTGGTCGAGAGCAATCGTCTCGGTGTCCATGATGGCTCACTCTCAGTGGAAGCCGTACTCGCACTCGACCACGCCACGCCCACCATCGAGGAGGATGGTCTGCCCGGTAATAGAGGCCGCGTCGTCGGAGGCCAGGAAACCCACGACGCTCGCCACCTCGTCGGGGTGCCCCCAGCGGCCCAGCGGGGTGAGCCGGTACGTTTCCTGGATGAAGGCCGGATCCAGCAGCTCGGTCATCTCAGTCCGGAAGAAACCCGGGGCGATGTGGAGCACCCGCACGCCCTTGTCGGCCACCTCGCGGGCCAGCGAGCGGGTGAAGCCCAGCAGCCCCGCCTTGGAGGCGCTGTAGTTCACCTGCCCGGGCATGGGCACCAGTGCGGCGCCGGAGCCGATATTGATGACGACCCCATGCCCGGCCGCGCACATCGCGCGGATCACCGCCTTTGCGCAGTAGAAGACGGCGTCCAGGTGAGTCCGGATGGGGTCCTCCCAGTTCTTTGACGTCATCATCAAGAAGTAGACGTCGCGCGTGACGCCGGCGTTGTTGACCAGGATGTCCACCCGGCCGTGCGTCGCGTAGATGTCGCGGAACATCTGCTCGACGTGCTCCGGGTTGGTCACGTCGGCCGCGTAGGTGGCACCCTCGCCGCCGGCTGCCTGGATCGCCTCCAGGGTCTTCGCGGCCTCTCGCCGGTTGCGCTTGTAGTTCACGATCACGAAGGCACCGCGCCGGGCCAGCTCCAGCGCCATCGCCCGACCCAGCCCCCGCGAGCCCCCCGTCACCACAGCTATCCGTCCGTCCAGTCGACTGTCCATGGCGTCGTCTTCACCCGTGAGGTGTAACCGTGGATTGGCGCCGGTGGGGCTGCCAGGAGACGCGGGCGCCAGCGCGCTTGCGCGCCGCGCCGCCGAGCCGGTCAAGAGCGCCGAGCGCGCCACCCCGCCGCTCGACGCATTGGACGTCGAGCGCCAGGTCGCCACGGCGCCGCCGCCTCAGAAAGCTGGTCAGTACGCCACCGGGCCCCAGCTCGAGGAAGCGTGTGCAGCCGTTCCGGAGCAACGAATCCAGGACTTGCCGCCAGCGCACCGGTTGGCAGATCTGCCGCGCGACGCACAGCCGGATCCGGTCGGGGTCACTCTCGCGCCGCCCGCTGGCGCCGGCGTAGAGCGGGACACAGGGCGGGCGGAACTCGACGTCCCGCGACCAGTCCAACACCTCCGCTGCGGCCTCGGCCAGCATGGGGGAGTGCCAGGCGCCTCCGACTTCCACCGCCGAGGCGACGGCGCCCAGGGCCCGCGCGCTCCGTTCAGCGTCGCAAACGATTTCCGCCATGCCGGTGATCGTGGTGTGGTCCTCGGCATTCCAGCCCGCGATCGCGATGGGCCCGCGCGACTCCAGGCTGCGGACGAGGTCTGCCACCTGGCGGGAGGGAACGCAGCACAACGCCACGGTGCGGACCGCCGGACCGGCGGCAGCCCGCTCGAGAACCCGCCCGCGGAGCACGGCCAGGCGGAGCGCATCGACGCGGCAAAGGACACCGGCGGCGTAGAGCGCCGCCACCTCGCCAGCGCTGTAGCCAGCGACGCTGTCCGGTGCGAGCCCGTAGTCGGCAAGCCAGGCGGCGTGCGCGAGCGAGAGCGCCGCCAGGGCCGGCTCCAGCATCGCCGGTCGGCCCAGCCGCTCGGCCGGCCCGCTCAACATGACCTTCCGCAAGGGCAGCTCCGACAGGTCCTCGGCTGCTTCGAAGACCTCTCGCGCCGCAGCCGAGACTTGGAGCACTTCCCGTCCCATGCCTGGGTACTGGGAACCGTGCCCGGGAAAGAGCCAGGCCACGCGCGCGGACATCACGGCGTCACTCCGCTCGGCTCCGGGCGCGCGAGCTGCCGCACGTTGCGCGGTTTCTCGATGCCGTGAGCCACGTACGCCGCCTCCGGCAGGATCCGGCGTAGGAGGCCGCGGAGCACCTTGCCGGGTCCCACCTCCAGCCACCTACGGACGCCCTGCTCGGCCAGCCGCTCCACGGTCTCGCACCACCGCACCGGGCTCGTGACCTGGCGGATGACGAGCTCCCGAAGCCTTTCCGGGTCCGATTCGGAGCGCGCCGTCACGTTCATGTAGATCGGAATCGCGGGCGCGGCGAAGGGCGTCTCGTTGACCGCTGCAGCGAGCTCGGGGGTGATCCGCGCCATGAGGAGGCTGTGCCACGCGCCACTCACCCGAAGGGGGATCGCCCGGCCGCCACGTTCGGCGATCAGCGTGATCGCGCACTCGACGCCGGCCGTCGTTCCGGAGAGCACCGTTTCTCCAGGCGCGTTGAAGTTGGCGACACCAAGCTGGTGCTCCCGCGGAGCCATCTGCACGATCTCGGCCACCGCGGCCCCCGGGAGGTCCTTCACCGCGATCATCCCGCCAGGCTTTTCCTGCGCGGCGCGGTGCATGAGGCGGCCGCGCGCGGCCACGATCCGCAGCGTGTCGGTCAGACCCAGGACGCCAGCCGTGTAGAGCGCCGCGAACTCGCCCAGGCTGTGGCCGGCCACAGCGTCCGGAGCGTGACCGTGCTCGCGCAGCAGCTCGATGCAGGCGAGGTGGATCGCCGTCAGCGCTGGCTGCAGCACGTCAGTCCGGGTGAGCACATCCTCCGGCCCACGCAGGCAGTACTGCTTGAGAGGGAAGCCGCTCAGCTCGCTGGCTGCCTCCAGGATCTCGTTGGCTCGGGGGAACTCGGCACAGAGGTCCCACCCCATGCCGACGGACTGGGACCCCTGCCCCGGAAAAATCCAGGCCGTGTTCACCCGCCCTCCTTAGTTCCCCGTGTTGCCGGCGGTCAGGCCGCCATCCAGGATGACGCCCTGGCCGGTCATGTACGTTGCCCGCAGGCTGATGAGGGCGACGAGCTTGGCGAACTCCTCCGCTGTGCTCCAGCGGCCGATGGGAACCTGGATCCGCAGCACCCTGTCGCTGGCGAACGCCCGGGTCTCCGGCAGGTCCAGCAACCCGGTCTGGATGTAGTTCACCCGCACCCCGGCCGCGCCGAAGAGGAGACAAGCGGACCGAGTGACGCCCGTGACCCCGCCCCGGAGCAGAGGCATGCCCTCCTCCAAGCGGGTCCCGGCGTACATCGACGGGAGAGCGGCGTGGTTGATGATGGCCCCGCCCCGGGCCAAGCCGGCGATCGCCGTACCGACCGTCCGGCATCGTTCCAGGAGTGTCGCCGGGTAGGCGGCGACCTGCTCCGCCGTGTCGACCTCAGGGTTCGGGAGGTACAGGTTGATCAAGTAGTCCAACCGGCCGAACCGGTCGATCACCTCCTGCGCCAGCGCAAGCGATCCATTCGTCCCGGCCGCCGTGCCGGCGTCATCGTGCAACGCCACGCGGACGCCGTGCCGGGCCATCTCCAGCGCCACGGCCCTACCCAGCGTCGAACCCGCTCCCCACAGGAGCGCGACCGTGCCCGTTCTTTCCGTCATTGCTGCTCCTTGGCGCTCGCGCCGCACTTCACGCCCGGGCGCGATTGAGCACCAGCGCGGCGTCATTGCCGTTCTCCGTTCCCCCAGCCACCAGAGCGTGCCGGTAGCTCCCCCGCCGCACGTTCCCCTCGACGAACGCGAGCCCGGCCGACGTCGGCGGCATCCCGCCCACCAGAGGGTACGCTTCTCCGTGTTGCAGCCCGAGCCCGGCTGCGGCCACATTGAACAGTCCAGACGCTGCCTCCGCCACACCGGTATTGCCCATGACGCAGCACGCGGGCACCACTCTGCCGTCCAGGACCCGCCGGAGGGCCCGCACCTCACGTGCGTCATATGTGGGCACGCCGCGGCCGTGGCCGTACACTACGTCCACGTCTGCCGGGCCGATCCCGGCCTCCGTGAGCGCAAGCCGGGCGGCGCGTTCCAGCGATCGTCCTTCTGGCTCGGACCGCAGGAAGCCGCAGGCATCCGCGCTGAGCCCGCAGCCCGCGAGTTCCGCGTAGACGCGAGCGCTGCGCGAGCGTGCACTCGCCATCCGCTCGATGACCAGGGCCGCCGCGCCCTCGCCCAGCACCATGCCGCCCGCCTCGGGGTGATACGGGGCGAACCCATCCCGCGACAGCACGCCCAGCCGGTCGAAGAGGCGGAAGTACAGGGCACCGATTTCGTCGGCGGCGATCACGACGACGGCGTCCACCGCGTCGTTCTGGCGCAGGTACTCGAACGCGTGGATCAGCGTGTGCAGGCCACAGGAGATCCCGCCCGCGACCGTAGTGCTGAACCCCTTGAGCCGGTGGAGGCGCGACACGCGGCTGGTAACGGCAAACCGCCCCATCTCCAGCATGAGCTTGCCCAGCGCCGGCGTGGGTGGGCCCGCGAAGAGGGCTTGGAAGAACTCCTCGTGCGAAGTGACCGGCCCGTGCGCCATACCGATGAACACACCCTTGCGCTCGGGCGGCAGCACGGCGCCCTCCAGACCCGCATCCTGCAGCGCCAGCCCTGCCGCCACGGCCGCATACTGGGCGATGCGATCCGTGCGCCGCAGCTCCAGCGCGGGGGTGAGACGGCGCGGCTTGAAGTCGCGCACCAGCGCCGCGCGCCGGCACGCGCAGCGCTCGGCGTCGAAGCGGTCCAGCTCGCCGATGCCGCTCCGACCCTCTCGCAACGCCTGATGGAAGGCCTCTACCCCGTGGCCGATGGGCGAGACCACGCCGATGCCGGTGATCCCCACCCCGTCCAACGCGCTCGGGGGCAGGAGGCGCACCCCGCTGTAGCCGCCGCCCACCAGCACCACGTTCACGCCGCCGAACGCCGCCGAGTTGGAGAGGAAGTGCCGGATGCGAGCGGGGCGCGCTTCGTTAGGCACATAGTCCAGGTCGCACCCCGGGCGCGGCACGGTGAAGTTGAGCGTCGGCGGGATGAACTCCTCGTTCTGCGCTGCCAGGGCGCCGACGAAGCCCAGCAGTGGTGACACGCCGTTGGCGTGGCCGAAGAAGGAATCGAGGGAGCTGGTGGGCGGACGAGGCTCGCCATTGAACAGCTGCTTGATCGCGAGCGTCTCCGCCAGGTCTTGGTCCTGATTGCCGGTGCCGCTCGCCCGGATCCAGTCGATGGCACCCGGCTCAAGGCCGGCGTCCGCCAGCGCAGCGCGCATGGCGCGAAAGAGCCCATCGCCAGACGGCTCGTTGGCGATCACGTCGTAGGCGTCGCTCGTCACGCCGAAGCCCAGCACCTCGCCCAGGATGCGGGCGCCCCGCGCATGAGCGTGGCCCAGCTCCTCCAGCACCAGGAACGCCGCGCCCTCGCCGAAGCTGATCCCTGGCTGCCCGCTGAAGGGCGAGGCGGGCTGCTCCGCGCAAACGCCGAGCGTCTGCAAACCGATGACGTTGATAACGGGCAGGATCTCGGCGCCGCCCACCAGTGCTGCATCCGCCTTGCCGGCCCGCAGCTGAGTCGCGGCCTGCCCGAGCGCCACCGCGCCGCCCGCGGACGCGGCACCGAACGTCACGTGAAAGCCACGGATGTCAAAGCGCTGCGCGAGCACTTCGGTCATATAGTGGGGGACGTTGCGCGCGAAGAACATGCTCGCCAACCGGTTGCAGATCACGGCCCGCGTAGACAGCGAAACGACGGCGTGCTGAAACTGCCCCGCCCCGCTCACCCCCACTGCGATCCCTATCCGCTCGGGCGCGACGCTCCCGGACCGCAGCCCGGCGCTGCTCAGCGCCTGGGCCGCCGCCAAGATGGCGATCTGCGTCGCCCGGTCGAGCTTCCGCAGCTCCCGGGGCGAGAAGTGCTCGCCGAGGGAGAACTGCTCCACCTCTGCGGCGTAGCGCACGGCGAAGTCCTCGGCGTCGAAGCCGCGGATGCGGCCAATGCCGCTTCGCCCCTCACGGAGATTCTCGACGACGGCCTCGAGGCGGGTCCCGATCGCGGACCAGATGCCCATGCCGGTGACGACCACGCGGCGGCGGCTCATGCCGCCTCCCGCCCCAGCACCAGCGCCGCGTTGTTGCCCTGCTCCGTGCTCCCCGCCACCAGCGCCCGCCGGTAGCACCCCCG
>WNFU01011324.1_pt1 | contig 14300 bp, 12 predicted proteins | sample 5400121 | NCBI WGS metagenome assembly WNFU01 (sample SAMN13153360, study PRJNA577476) | soil metagenome | isolation source: 100 cm soil or saprolite under grassland replicate 1 | place: USA:California | collected 2016-06-15
TTGATCCACGATTAGCATCTCCACCTCTGCTTCCATCTATGCGCGTATTCGCACAAATGGTCGCAGAGATTGGTAGGGTGGTCAACTTTTCGACGATCACCTCCTGGGCAGGTGGTCAACTATTAGATTATCAAAAACAACAAGGGCATCCAGCGCACTGATAGTATCGCCATTTTCACCCATCACCGCCCGCTCAAACGAATCGAACTGTGTGTCGATACGATGCGTACCGTCATCAAGGAACTGCTCCACAAAGCTCCCGAATGGACGCGAACGACGTTGCCAGCCGACTGGGAAGAACGCTATGCGCCGCGCTGCAAGGCCGAGCGCCTGAGTGATGATGCGCGCGCCAAGCTCGCCGTCACGGTCGGCGACGACGGCGCGTGGCTGCTCAATCGGCTCGATCTGGATGATGTCGCCGGTCTGCGCGAGTTGCGGTCAGTCGAGACGCTGCGCGATGTGTGGACTGTCCATTATGAACGCGGTGCCGACGGCCATATGCGCTGGACCGACGACACCACCCGCGGTGGCACCCAAATTGTCGAGACACCCTACGATCCCGAAGCGCACTGGGCGACCAAGCGCGGCGAGGACTGGGTCGGCTACAAGCTGCAAGTCACCGAAACCGACGACGAGGACAGGCCGCACTTGATTACCGACATTGCTATCACGCCAGCAGCGCAATCCGATATGACTGTGCTGCCCGAACTCCGTGCGCGCCAGGAACAGCAGGCCAGCCTGCCTGGCAAACGGTTCGTGGACTCGGGTTACGTGAGTGGCGAGAATATAATGGATGGGCGGACGCTGGGCGAAGACTTGATTGGGCCAATCCGCAGCACGGTCGGTGCTCCTATCGGATATGGTGGATAATTCCAATCTGCCCATCCGACTGGATTCACGCCCGTTTTCGCGCCGATCCAGCACCCATGACCACCCCCATGCTGGCTAATTCGGTCCGCTATGGCATTTCCTGGGTGATCGTGGGGCCAGTGAGCCCTTACACCCCACGCCTAAGCCGCGCCAAGCGGCGCCGGTGGCAGTGGCAGCGCCAAGAGGTCGCGTACCGTCCAGCGCCAGCTCGTCAGTCCGGCGGCCATAGCCGGGGTCCGCTGGCGGTATCGTTGGGGCTTCCGCTTGCCACCCCGTTCCCGTGGCTGCCCAAGTTCCACGCGCAATGACTCGTGCGGACGGACGAAGTGGTAATAGGCGCGCCACCATTCCAGATGCACGAGCAATTGCGGCGCTGCTTGCATCGTCGACCATGTGCGGCGAATGAGGGCCGCGACGCTCTGCCGCACGGTCAGGTTGAGGCGCTCGACAAACGCGGTATTCAGTCGCCCGCTTAGCCCCAGCCCCTGCAAGGCCGCCCGCAACTGCTCACGCGTCCCACAGCGCATGACTGGGGTGACCCGCACCAGCCGCCGGCGCCGGTACGCCTTTTTCACCTGGCCATAGATCAGGCCCGCGGCCACCTGCCACTGGCGCACCCGCCGTTCCGCCTCCGCCACCCACTGCCCAAAGTGCGCGGTGAGGGCGTAAAAGTACAGATTCAACCCATCGCTGGTGAAGACCGGAAGACAGCCGGGTGCCAGTTGCTGATGCACGGTATGGATGACGGTATGGGCCGCGTCCTGGGTTCGCGCCCCCAGATGGAGGACCGGAATCAGCTTGCTGATGGGATCAACCGCCAACCACAGCCACAGCACGTGCGCGCGGCTCCGCAGCCGCGTGCGGATCTCATCTAGCTGGAGGTGCGGCAGATGCAGGTGCCGAAACCAGCGCTCGTGCAAGGTCGCGCTGTGCGCGCCGGCCCGGGTCAGCCAGGTGGTGATCGTGCCCGCGCTATGGCCGAACACCCGCACCGCCGCTGCCACATCGAGCCCTTCCGCCAGTGCCGTCAGCACTTCCCCGACTCGGTATGACGCGGTTTTGAGCCGATACAGTGGGGTATCGCGGCGGGCGCTGAACGTAGCACCACATGCCTGGCAGCGGAAGGTCTGGATGCGTTCGGTCTTCCCATGCCTGCCGTCGCCGACCAGGGCATGGACCTGCGCATCTGCGATCCGATAGTAGGCGCAGGTAGGCGTCGGACAGGCGAAGCCGTCGGTGGAGATGCGCTTAGGTGCGCCACACCGGCTTTTCAGCTCGCGCCACGGACGGACCGGTGCGCCCACTGGGGCAGTCGTGGCATTGGCGGTTATCCGCTGACGGCAGGCCGGGCAATCGTCAGGCGTGCGCGGCTTGAGCAGCCGCTGGCCCCGGACGGTGACGGCAGCAGTTCGCGACTGCGGTTGCTGGTGATGATGCCAGGCGTAGATCAGCCCGATCAGGCACAGCAGAAACAGGAGCACGAGTCGGCACAAATCAGCCGTCATCGGCGACCTCGCGACATGATTTCAGGACAATCGGACGCTACCAGGAAGGATAGGGAGCATGGCTGGGGCTGTCAAGAAGCCAGTAAGCGGGACGAGGAATTATCCACGACGGACAGAGGGAGCACCGAACTCGGCTGGCATTGCGGGCGGCGGCCGAGCTGGGCGCATCCTTTCGCGATGGCGTCTGCTTTGTCGCACTGGCCCCGCTCAGTTCGGCCGAGTTCGTCGTTCCCGCGATTGCCGGCGCGCTGGGCCTCACGTTCACCGGCCCGGCCGATCCAAAAGCCCAGCTCCTGGCCTTCCTGCGCGCAAAGGATCTGCTGCTCCTTCTGGATAACTTCGAGCATCTGCTGGCCGCAGCGCCGCTCGTCAGCGAGTTGCTGGCCGCCTGTGCGGATGTGATAGTGCTGGCGACCAGCCGGGCGCCGCTGCATGTGCGCGGCGAGCAACAGTTTCCGGTGCTGTCATTGCGGCTGCCGAATCTCGCCCACCTGCCGGAGGTTGGCACGTTGACCCAGTATTCGGCGGTGGCCCTGTTTGTCGCGCGGGCCGAGGCGGTGCAGCCCGGCTTTCACCTAACGTCGGCAACCGCTCCCGCCGTCGCGACAATCTGCGCTCGCCTGGACGGGCTACCATTGGCGCTCGAACTGGCGGCGACGCGAGTCAAGCTCTTGTCTCCAGAAGCCTTGCTGGCACGGCTAGAGCAGCGGCTGGCCCTGCTGACGAATGGCGCGCGCGATCTGCCGCTACGCCAGCAGACGCTGCGCGCGGCGATAGGGTGGAGCTACGAGTTGCTGGACGCTGGCGAGCAGACACTATTCGGCCGGCTCTCTGTGTTCGTGGGCGGTTGCACGTTGGCAGCGGCCGAGGCGGTGTGCAACACAAGCGGCGATCTCCCACGGGAGGTACTCGACGGGCTGGCAACACTTGTGGACACCAGTCTGCTATGGCAAGAGGCAGACGAGGATAGCGAGCCGCGCTTTGTGATGCTGGAGACCATCCGTGAGTATGCCGTCGAGCGGTTGAAAGCGAGCGGAGAAGCCGAGACAGTTCACCAGCGCCACGCCGCCTATTACCTGGCGCTTGCGGAAGCGGCCGCGTCGCAGCTCGATGGTTCGGAATCACAGCGCTGGCTGAACCGGCTGGATCAGGAGCACGACAACCTGCGCGCGGCCCTGCGCTGGTCGCTCACTCATGACGCGACAACGGCCGGGCTGCGCCTATGCATAGCGCTCTATTGGTTCTGGGAGGATCACGGCCATTGGGGCGAAGGGCGCAGGTGGACCGAGGCCATGCTGGCGGCAGCAGGCCAGGTTGCGCCACATCTGCGGATGGAAGCGTCAAAAACTGTCGGTGAGTTCGCCTGGAAGCAGGGTGACTATGCCACGGCGACGGCCCGAATGACCGAGAGCCTGACGTTGAGCCGCGCACTCAATGACCGAAGCGCCACGGGTCACCGTCTGATGGTCCTGGGAGTGATCGCGCTAAAACAAAGCAGCTATGAGCAGGCCGCAGCGCTGCTGACGGAAAGCTTGGAAGTAAGGCGCAGCGCCGGCGAAGCTCCGAGCGGATCCTTGCTGCATCTCGGCGAACTGGCGTTGGCGCAGGAGGAGTATGCCCAGGCCCAATGGTGGCTAGAGGAGAGCCTTGCGATCTGTCGGGAGGAGAATGACACGTTTTATATCGCGCGGGGGCTCAGCTTGCTGGGAGAAGTAGCGCTTGGCCAGGGCGATGTGGCCGGTGCTCGTGCGTTAGTGCAGGAAAGCGTGGCCGTAAGTCGCGACGTGGGGCATCCCGCTGTGCTGGCCTCTGCGCTTGCTGCGCGCGCCAGTGCGGTGGCAGCTGGCCCAGCACCGCGCCCGGAGGATATAGCGCGCGCGGCCCACATCTGGGGCGCCGCAGAGCTGCTGCGCGAGCAGGTCGGTATGTTTCTGGCGGGCGCGGACCGTACACGCTATGAGCGCGCCATCGAGCATGCACGAGTGCGGTTACGACCCGAAGTCTGGGCGGCGGCATGGGCCGAGGGGCGGGCGCAGTCGCTGGAGCACACGATCGCAGAGGCGCTCAGCCTGACGGAATTGTCGGAGACACCACGTCAAGCGCACGCGTCGTGATCGTACCCCCTGCGATGCATAACGGATAATACCGACATTATCGAACGTGAACTGGTAGCATCGATGTTGGACATGATGGGCCTACCCGCGACCTTTTGCGGCCATAAATACTATGTGTAGGTTGTTCTCTCAAGAAACGGTCGTTTTTGAGAGAGAGGGTTTTGACCTTTTGAGAGGTTAAGCAAAAACCCCCTGATACAATCGTTCTACCTGAGTTAAGTGTGATTACCTCAGCTACGATTGCGTGTAAAAAGGACTCGCATGAGTTCGCAACCCTCCGCTGACATCCCGGAACCTCCGGCCCCACTTGCGGTCGGACGGCCGCTCACACTTGACCAGATCATTGCGATCTGGTTCGACGCCAAAACCAAGCGAACCCGCAGCTACGAGACCGAGCGCGCCTATGCTAGTCGTCTGGCCGAGTTTCGCGACCTTCTCCGGGCGGGCGGCCTCGATCTCGACGGCGATCCGCATCAGGTCGCAGCGTTAGCGCAGGGATGGGCCGACCATACCGATCGTGTCGATGCTACTGGCACACCAATCCTGGTCGCGCCAGCGACATACAATCAACGGCTGGCCATTCTCAGCTCGTTCTACACCTTCGCCCGCAAACGCGGCTACCTGCATACCGAAAACCCAATCACTCTCGTGGAGCGCCGGCCCGTCCAAGAGTATGCCAGCGCGACTCCCTTAGATCCGGCGACGGTGCGCCAACACATGAAGGCGATCGACCGCGCCGACCTGGCCGGGAAGCGCGATTACGCGCTGATCGGTGTCCTCCTGCACACTGGACGGCGCCTCGCGGAAGTCACTGCGCTCCATTGGGGCAGCGTCCAAACGGCTGAACCGCACATCACGCTCACGTTTGCCCGGACGAAGGGTGGGAAGGTCATGCACGATACGCTGCCGATCCAGGTCGGTCGCGCGCTCCTGGCCTGGTTGCACGCGTTTTACGGCCCTCAACTCGGCGATCTGGCGCTGAACACCCCCCTCTGGGTCAGCCTCTCGCCGAACAGCCGTGGTCGAGCGCTCAGCAACCAGGCGATCGGTGTCATCTGTGCGCAGCGCATTGGAACCTCAAAGGTGCATACGCTGCGCCATACATTTGCGCGAACCATGGAGGACGCTGGCGCCAAGGTCAGCGAGATCCAGGCCCACCTGGGCCATGCGTCGTTGGCCACCACCGGCCGCTACCTGGCTGCGCTCAAGCGCGCGGAGAATCGTCACGCTGAGGAACTGGCCCGCATGTTTGGATTCGATGACGACGAGTGAGAAGGCTGTGCAGTTCTACAGGTTCGGGACTGGGTGTCTGTGCGGCTAGTTCAGCGTCCGCCGGCGCGCCCGCTCAGCCGCTCGATGAGCGCAGCCTGCTCTTGGAGCTGCCGCTCCATCGCTGCCAACTCACCGGACATTCGGGCGTGGTCTAGCTCGGCGGCGCGAGCCTGGGCCAGTTCTTTGTTCAAGCGCGTCACCTGCTGGTGGGCCATAGCGAGTTCACGCCGGAGATCGTCGACGCGCTGCTCCTGCTCGCTGGCTCTCGCTTCGGCCACGTTGGCCGCCGAGCGGGCCTGGTCGAGATCGACGCGGAGTTGCTCGATGCTATGCTGCTGGTCCGTGAGGCGCTGGGACTGCTCCTCACCCTCGGCATCCAGGCGGCCGATTGCCGCCTCTGCGTCAGCAAGGGCGGCGCGAACCATCTCGACCTGGTGTTGGGCCTCCTCGCGCGCTTGGGTCACACGCTCATCGGCGAGGGCGGCAGCGGCGGCCCACAACGACCGCACGAAATCGCTGCCTTTCGAGGCGACCGTGTCGGGGATCTCGATCGCTGGCTGCCTATTCGTCTGTCGCTGCGCCTTCCACTCCTCAAGGTAGCGTTTGACCGTCGTGTAGCTGCCGCCGCCGATCCGCTCCTGGACCGTGATAATCGTCGGCTCCTCGCCAGCAGCGGCCAGCGCGTCGGCCGCCTCCAAGGCCCATTCCCAACATTCATGCCCTAGAGCGCAGTAAACGAAATCGTGTAGGCGTGAACTTGTTTCCTCCTGGAGTGGCTCTCCCATACTCTGTCAATTCCAGAAATAATTGGCACGATCTATCAGAATTATGTGTCACCCTGAGTTCGACTTTGTCCATATCACGCTGCAAATGCGAGCGTGTCGGTCAGGCGCTCAAATAGTGCCTTGGGAATTATTACCCCGTCCTGCTTGGCACCTGACATCCAAGAAATGCTGACTGGCCAAAGCTGCTGTCGCACCAAGGCCAGCGTATCTGAGAAGGTCGGCAGCGACTTCTGATACCACGCGGCCGACCGCGCCGCCAACTCCTTGCCCTGGAGCAACTCATGCGCGAACACCGTTACAAGCGAAAACAAGCCCAACAACGCCGGCGTGGTGCGCACGATCGCCAGATCCGACCATTGGCGCTGGGTTTCGATACCCAAATGTGCGCGCGCTTCCTCAAACGTGACTTCCAGTTGCCAGCGCAGCACAAACCACTCGACGATCTGGCGAGCCGTCACCTCCAAATCGGTGCAAAGCAACGCTTGGGGCTCGAATTTGCCCAGAGCGTCGCGTATCAGCACCCAGCGCAGTGGCACGACTGGCAAGCCGCTGTGATACCAGACCGCCGTTGCACTGGCAAGTTCGACCGTGCGCGTGCTGCGGCCATACCAAGCCACGCTCACCCGCTCCCACGTCGTGTTTGGATCGGCCAATCGCGCCTCCAAAGTCGGCTGCCGCTCTCCCTTCTTGCGCGGTGCGCCTTTCTTGCCTGGCTCACGCGGAGGGGCTGGATCATACAAGGCTGCATCCAGCCGCAAGCGTGTGATCATGGTCACTGGTGTCGGCAGGCAGCTAGCAGCGGCCAGCAACTCAATCACCGCATAGCTGCTATCCGCCACCACAACCACTGCTCGATCGGGTATCCAGCACCGCACTTGTGCGATCATCTGGCGTGCCCACTCGGTCAGTTTCTTATGCTGCCGGCCCTGTTCCTGATGAAAGCGCTCCGAGGGAGCCAGCACGGTCAAGAACGGCAAAGCCCACACGCGCTTGGCCCACGGAATCGGTGCCAGCAGCATCATACTCAGCCAGCGCAACCCGTTGGTCTTGACGAAAAACGACCTGCTCGATGCAACCGGATCACGGTAGATTCCTTTGGCGGCAATCTGCGCACCGCGGCGGCGCTCGATATGGTCATCCAAGCCGATCACAACTGGCGTGCCAGCAGGAACGAACGTCTGTATCAACAGTCGCAACAGCAAGCGACTGAGACAGCGGCTCGACCAGGTGGCGCGGTTGAGCACGCGATGATAGTTCTGAAACTGGATCTCATTGCTCAAGCCCATCACCCGCAATGCTGCGGTCACCGTGCGTTTTCCAGGTGCCAAGATTGCGCCAATGAGCAGGATTTTCGCCCATTCCCAAACGCGTTCGCTGAAGAGCAGTTCAAAGTGTCGCAGTACCGTTATAATGGCTTCTGGCAGGTCGCGCATGGTTCTTCCCTTCCTGGTAGTTGGGTCTGAACCTAGCGTACCCTGCCGTTTGTGTTTTGTCTACCGAATGGACAAAGTCGAACTGAGAGGCTATCTAAAAATTGCCAACTTACCGCTTTAGGAAGCCAAATCGCTGCGTGCACTGCTGTACCGGTCTAGCGCATCTGGAAGCCTAAAGATAAGAATTCTTAAATAGCCTCTGAACACCGCGTGACGCCATTGCCTATCTGGGTTCGGCAAGCGTTGGCTTTTGCCAACGATCAGCCGCTCACAGGCTACGTCGACGACTTACCCTGCCGCTGGTGTTCGTGCTCTCACGTGCATTAACGGAAACTGTGTAGCAAGGTGCTGCGGATGGTCGTGATGGGCGGGCGGTGGTTGAGCAGACAAGCGACAGTAGGCATATCTTTTGCCCTTGCCGCTGCCGTACTCCAGGAGACCGCGCAACCTGCTGTGCGGATAATGTGGCTCATCGTCACTTCCTGTGGTCCAGGCCGAAAATCGCCACTAATGATTCTGCGCGACCGCATCAGTATGCCACGTCAGAAATCGGCACCACGCAAAGTGACGATGAACCACAGTATTGTGCGTGACAACATGAAAGGTGCAATACGGTCAGGAGTTCGTGGCTGCAGTACTCAAGCGGCCAAGGGTTCGTACCCTTTCTAATCATCTAAATCCAGCTCGTGTACGATACTGTGCGATATGATCACTCTGGAGGGGCTGCCGCCCCCGCAGTCGTGCCACGCTGTGGGCCAGCCACCCGACCCCGGCACACTCAGCAGCGGAGGCGGGAGCGGCTATGCCACTCCCGCCTCCGCTCCTTGGGTATTTCCTCCTGTCCTTGGACCACCGCCTACGATACCTTGATATCGCCGCCTTCAGTGGTTGCGGTGTGGAGTTCGGCAGCGCGCTCGGCTGCGGCGCCTCCGGCGTGTAGAGGATCTGGATGCCGCAGGTATCGCTCGACGACCTGCCGGACGTGCCGCTGTCGTAGAAGTTGATTGTGTAGCTCATGTCCGACTGCGCCAGCGCCGAGAATGATCTCCTTTCTTGTGCGCGATGCGACTCAGATCGAGGCGCACTCATGGTTTCAGGTCAGCGGCGCAACTCCAAGCGAGCGTCGCGGTGCGAGGGTACGGGGGTTCAGCATCCCGCATGTGGCTACCCGATTCCTAATCCCTTTTCGCGCTGAACGTGGGCTCGCGCAATTGCAGATTGTAGATTGTCTCTGACACATACCAATGCGATCGGCATAGGCTTCAAGCCCGAAAAGGCCGCTTGGAAATGCACTAGCTCGCGAACAACGGCTCCAACACCTGGTCGGGCTTGGGTTCGGCAAATAACTTACCAAACGTTCCCATGTTGCGAAATCCCTGCACGCGAATCTTACCGGTGAGCATGGCGAGCATCGGGTTTTGCATGCCGCGCATCGTCGCCAAGAACGTATCGGCATCGCGCTGCGTCATCACGATATCGGCGTCAGCGGCGCGCTGCTCAACCACACAGCACGCGCCGTCGGCGATGCGAACCGTCCAATCGCCGCCGCCGGAACCGCCAACGCTCATCACCGCGGTGAATGGGCGCGCGGGCATGGTATCGCGGCTGATCATCATCGGCATCATGCCCAGGAAGAATGACAGCGCCGTATGCGTAATCGCCGGACTGGGTATCGGCGCAGCTTGTTTCAGGCGCAGACGCACCTCGGTGAAATGCGACCAGGTGTGGACGAGGCAGGATTGGAGCGCCAGGCGCACGTTCACCCAGCCGCAGCCCACCAGCGGAATGAACACGCGCCGCTCCAGGTCGGCGTCGCTCAGCCCCGCGGCGGCCTGGCGCACGGCCTCGCGGCTGGCGCGCATCTGCGCCAGCGACTCGCCGACACTCTGACCGGGGCGGCGTTCGGAGAATTTGCGCGCGTTCCAGGCGTCGAGCTCGCCCATAGTGCGCATGATCTTCTGCTGGCTGGCTGGCAGATCGGTGCCAATGCAGATCGGATCAGCTACGGTGTCGCGGTCGTAATAGCTCAGGTGGTAGGGCAGATCGGCGAAGATCCAGTCTTTGCCGTGCTTGCGCTGCCAGTCGGCCGGCGTCAGCGGCTCGAGTAGGGTGTCGAGGTGGCACCAGATTTCTTCCAGCTGGCCAGTGAGCGTGGCGAGTGTTGGTTCGGTGGCAGTTGTCATCGTCGTTCCCTTTCCATCTGTGCGGGCGTTGCATCAGTTTGAATATCACACCACAAGTTGTACGATGCCCATCTCAGGTAGTTCTTCGATCCGGTCGCACACAAAATCACGCCTCGGGTCGTAGTCGCGCCCGTCGAACGTGCCCATGCGCGGCCCGTACATGTGCAGCGAGAGGCTTGGCCGGCTGCTATAGTTGGCGATGCGGTGGATGCCTTTAGCATACGCCCCAACCGTCGACGCGCCGTCCCTGTCGTTCCAGCGCCGCCGCCAGCGTTTGCGCAGGTGTGCCGTTTCTGGCTGCTCGCCGCCGTCGAGGCGCGTGTAGCGATCTTCCACCAGTGCGCCGCCGACACATTGGTAGACACCCCAGGATGTGTGATCGTGAATGGGTGTGCTGGCTCCGATCGGCCAGTAGAACAGGTGCAATGCAGCGCCGGATGCTCCCGCCGCAAGACACGTTGCCAGAATGATTGGTTCGGCGGCATTTCGCGGCGCGCGCTTGACCAAGGGGCGAAACTGGTGCAGAAACGAGGCATCGCGTGCGATACGTTCGACGAGTGCAACCGCCTCGTCGCATTCGATCGACTCCATCCGGCGCGGAAACTCGCGCGACCACGCGCTGCGGGGTGAAAAGATCGTTTGCATCGTTCACGCCTTTCGTCATAAAGACAAAGCAGTGGCGAGGCTGCCGCGCCGGACAACCAGATCGTTCGGTATTTTTCGAGTGTTATGGAGTTACCGAGCTGTTTATTTTGCCTGATTGAGCTACTGTGCCGGTTCCGGGATCACACCAAGCTGTTGCATCAAGCCCATCGTGTCGATCAATGACCAATGCTCGACGATTTTGCCGTCCACGATGCGGTCAACAACCGAACCCGAAATCGTCACCGGCTTGCCTGTTGGCGGAATGCCCTGAAAATCGCCCGTGTGGGTGCCATTGAACGTGAACCGCAGCGCCACTTTGTCGCCTTCGGCCACGAAGTCTTCAAAGGTATGCCGCGCGTCGGGGAATGCGGCGTAGAATACTTTGAGCATCTGCAGTGCAGCCTCGGCGTTCAGAGACGGAATGCCGGGCATGTGCATGACGAAGTTGGGGTCGACGAGCTCCTGAGCGATGCCCCAGTTGCCTTTGTCCGATTCCTCGCGCCAACGGCGGCTGATGGCTTTGTTCTGTTCGGTGGACATGATCGGTTCTCCTTTGTTGCTTAACCTTCCGTGCGGTTGAAGTGACCTGAGTATAGACAATTCGCACGGCGGCAACATCGGATGATCACCCTATTTGTTTGGGGGTTAGGGGTTGGGGACTAGGGATGGAGGAGTTTGCAATGCCGCCTTTGACCGCACACGCCGACGACCGACGGCAGGACACAGCCCTCTGCGGTCGGTCGTCGGCGGTCGAACCCGGATTGCATACAGGAAAGCCTGCGCGTAGCGCTACGCCGACAGGTGTGAGTCGGAGTCGAGATCGAAGATCAGGTTGTTGCGCATGGCGAAGAGGGTCGCCGCCGCGCGTGTGGAAACATCCAGCTTGTCGTAGATGTGCTGGACGTGGTGGCTGACGGTCTTCTCCGAGATCACGAGCGCGGCTGCCATCTGGCGATTGGAAAGGCCACGCGCGATCAGCCGCAGCACCTCAACCTCGCGCTCGCTCAAGCCGCCGGGCCACTCGCGCCGCACCGGTCGCGCGCGGTGCCCGGCCGCGCTCAGAACCGCATTGACCGCGTCGGGGTCAAGCTTCCCCGCGTTCATCATCCGGCACACTTCGTCGGCTGCCGCCGCCGGCGGGCAGGCTGCCCGGTGCGGGCGCGGTTCGGTCAGATCGGCGGCGGCCAGGATGCGCGCCGTCGGCGGCAGCTGGGCGGAAGCAACCTGCCGGTGGTAGCCCGAGCCGTCAAGTCGCTCGTGGTGCAAGGCGGCCAGCGCGCCCAGCGGGGCCAGCGCAGCTGAGCGGTTCATGATCCGCTCGGTATAGTACGGATGCAGCCGCACTCGCTCCCACTCACTCTCGGTCAGCGGCCCCGGCTTGTTCCAGACTCCGTTGGAGACACCGACTCGCCCAACATCGTGGATCAGCCCGGCCCGCCGGACCGCGACCACGTCGGCATTGGGCAAACCACACTGCTTTGCCGCCGCTGCCGCCAAATCGGCGACAGCTCGGGAATGACCGATCGTGAAGGGCGACTTCATGTCGACAAAATCGGCCACAACTGCGGCGGCAGTGTCGATCTCGTCGTCGGAAATGCGGGCTGGCGCACCCGGCTCGGCCTCCAGCACCGTCTGCCAGGTCGAATCGACGTCCAGCGACTGGAGCAGGTCGGGCGCGGCGCGACAGAAAGCTTCGACGATCGCTGGGTCGAAGTAGCGACCCGCGCGTGAGCGCGCCATCGACACTGCTGCCTCAACCCCACCCATCGCATAGAAGGTGGCCGCGTCCTGTGCGAGATGGATGACTCGCACCGGCAGCGCGATCTCTTCGCCCTTGATATGGTTCGGTGTGCCCTTGCCGTCCCAACGTTCGTAGACGTGCCAAAGCCCGCGCTGAATGCCGTCGCTCAATCTGAGCGTTTCGGCGACGCGCGAGGCGACGTCGCAGTGCGCCGCGTGGCTGGCATTCATATACGCTGGTCCAGCGGTCATGAACCGCGCAATCGCGCGGGCGCGTTCGAAGAACGATTTGTCTTTGGCGACATTGCGGAACAGCAGACCCATCATCTGCGCCATGTCGTCCATGTCCATGGTCATGGCTTCGGCAAAGCCCAACTCGTCGCCCATCAGCTCAGCGTCGGTTGTGGAAGTGGAAGTGCAGCCGACGTGGCGCAATAATGCGAGGTAATAGGCATCCTGGCAGTCTCGTTCACTCAGGCCCAGGCTTTCGCCCAACCGCGCCGCCAGCAAGCAAGAACGCAACACCCACTCCATCGGCTGGCCGACGCCCAGGTCGATCGCCAGTGAGAGCGAAGCCAATAACTCAGCCATTCGCAGGCCTGTATCATTCGTGTGCTTGTCCGGCATGCCATCCCTCCCTATTCTGGTCGTGTGGTTTCAGGGAACAGGCTTATTATATTGAAGCGCACAAGCTATAGCGACCAGATCAGGCGAATACACGTCATCAAGCGAATTTGGGCGTACTCACGCGGCGCTGCTTGTCGCAGCATGGTGGTATGATTGCGATACGGTTGATGAGCAAGCAGAGCGCCAATGGGAAGCGTTATCGTCGGAATGACCATGTCGTTGGATGAGTTTGTGGAGGATGAATACCGCCAGGACGAGCAGCTTTGCTACCTGGCGCGCCAGATTCTGGGAACACCCCGAGATCGCGCTCGAGGAGCGCTTTGCGTGCCGGTTGCTCGCCGACGAGCTTGAGGCCGCCGGGTTCGCCCTTGAGCGCAACATTGGCCAGATGCCGACCGTCTTTGTCGCAAGTTGGGGCAGCGGTTCGCCGATCATCGGCGTACTCGCCGAGTACGACGCCTTGCCGGGCCTGTCGCAACAACTCTCGTCCACGCGCAAGCCAATCGTGACCGGCGGCCCCGGCCACGGCTCGGCCGACCTGTGCCTGATCGCCAGCACGCCGCTGCCCGAGGTGGTTGAGCACCTGCGGCGCTGCGGCATCCCGCTTGCCGAAGGCCCTGTGCAGCGCACTGGCGCGGCAGGCACGCTGCTGTCTGTTTACATTCGCGACCCCGATCAGAACCTGATCAAGATCGCGAATTATGTCGAATAAATCCACTCTCAAAGGCGGGCTACCTCACTTCATCTGCCGCACGAGTATGCCTAACGGCAACCCAACGACCACCATATGATCGACGACTATCTCGATGAGCCACGGTAGCGTTGGAGGGGGTATCGCTGGCGCCGCACTGAGAGGTATCACAATCATGTTCATCACAATGAAAACGCCGATGCCGTACAGCAGCGCGCCAGCGATGGCATGGCGGCGTAAGAGCGGAATCCGTTCGGCGCTCAGGATAAACACACCGGCGATCACAAGGGATATGAAGAAGTGAATGAGCACCCCGATCAGGGCGGTGGCGATGCCTCCCTCGAAAGCGGCATTGCCCAGTATGCCGCTGGTTATATATTGCAATACCGCCATTAAGGGGTTCTGTTGGAGGACACTAAAAACGATCCATTCCTG
>WNFU01021199.1_pt1 | contig 14277 bp, 16 predicted proteins | sample 5400121 | NCBI WGS metagenome assembly WNFU01 (sample SAMN13153360, study PRJNA577476) | soil metagenome | isolation source: 100 cm soil or saprolite under grassland replicate 1 | place: USA:California | collected 2016-06-15
TAAACGTCAGGCGAATGAGGCGAACACCGATTCCCAGGTGGCGCGAAAAGAGGAATGGTCCAGAGGACTCAATGAAGTTCCTCTCCTTGGTGGACCAGCCGATCTGGTACGCAAGTGGGATAGCGGCGTGGCTTCGACTCTTTCGGCCGGCAAGTATGGTGCCCAGCCCCTCACTCTACATCAGCGTGGTTACGATGGTGCACGAGTTGAATACGTTAACAGCGCCAATCAGAACGCGACGAGGTACGCCGGTGACGTAAACCAAACCAACCGTGAGACAGGAGACAGGATGGCGGCGATCTCCATACAACAAGGTAAGGAAGCTGCCGGCGCGGCCTACGCTGCCGCTGGCACGTCGATAGCTGGACAAAGATCAGCCTTGGGTCTGAATAATCAAGCTACTAAAGTTGAATTCAGCGGCCGGGTTGCTGGCGCTGAGATCACTCAGAAAGCGGCGTTGGATTCGGCAAAACTTCAGGCTATTTCCATGATTATCAGTCGCATGGGTTCGAAGCTTGCCCAGGATATCGAGAAAGGAATGGAGATACGCTACTGACCTCTCAACTGCCATTTCCCGTGCTGATGGACATCGCAAGTACGTTTTCTAAGAGCTATCCACAGCTTAGTGATTTGACTGATAAGGGTAGGTCTTCCTAGCTTCTTCTTCATGTTCCGTACATACCCAGACGTCAGCTATGGCGGGAATCGAAACTCCTTGATCTGTTGAAATTTTAGCTCGTTCCTTTTCGCCAACGTTCCGGTAAACAAGTTTTGTGGCGTCGTTCTGGCAATCGTTGAAATAACATTTCATCCCGGGTCTCCTTGGGCATAGCTCAAGTCGTTATTAGCATTGGCGGCTAAGTTATCAATGGTTGTATCACAGGCTAAGGAGAATAACTTTTTCGTGTTCGCGTAACGAGTAAGTAGAATTCTATTAAACCATAGGAAATCGCGCCAGCGACGAGGTAAGTAAAGAGATCGTGGTAGGGTTCTCCGTTTGTCCAAATAAGCGCCATAATGAGCCATATCCCCCAAAAAACTACAGCCGCAATTATGCCTGCAATTACGTCCCTCATCTCCACGTTTACAAGTCGGTTCATTGGTACGTCCCTTCCATTTTCATCTGATCAGCCTGTGCCACAAATAAGGCACGGCTAGTTAAGTATTGCCAAAAACGTAACGCAGTTGGAATTCTGAGCGGATGTCCGCTTAGGGCAAAAAATTAAGTGCGGAAATGAGTGGGTTAAAAGAAACGGCACCTACCCAGCTAGAGTTCCTAACGGTAGGGTCGTATATCAATGAGAATGTGCCATTCAGCGACTGGTTCAATTGATCAGCGACCGACTCATGAATCTAGCAGCGAACAGTCATCTGGAGAATAACGATGTTTAACGCATGGGTCAAGAGGTATTTAACCCAGACGTGTACATCTTCGGTCGACAAAGGTCGAAGGCGACCTCACTCGGGCTGCTGTTTCACCCACGTTTAAGTATAGAGGTGAAGACAGTAGGCTCCGAACTACCTTCCGCGCTGCTCCGAAAGAACCTCGTTTAGGGTTGGAGCCACGCTAGGATGTTGTCTCGCATAACTTTCAATGAAACTCTGATGAGCGAGGTAAGCGCGGTTATGTTTATCGAGAGCGGCTCCATATCTTGCGTAAAGGACACGGTACCGTGAAGATTCAGGATACTTGCTTTGGGAAATGGCATCAAAATGATCGCGCGTGTATTCAAACATTTCTTTATAGATTGCTAAGTATTCTGTGAGTGAACCGTGGTAGTTATGATAAGAATCTCCGTAAATGCCAGCTACCTCCGTCAATTGGCCGAGATTTTCGGCACGCAACTGCTCTTTGTTTTGATTTACAAAATCGGCAAATTCTTTTCCACTCTTTTCCGATTGAGCCTGAATGAGTTGCAACACCTCAATGGCTCTTAGCGTTTCTTTGATCTCAGCTACGGTGCTCATGGATCTAAGATTGGCAAGATTGTTCAGCGCCATCTTAAACTTATCGTTCGTTGCCGCTAATTCTGAATTCCATAATTGCGCCTCGTCGCCTGCCGTTTTTTGTGACTCGGGTAAGGAATTGAACCCGACTGCAACACCAATTACCGCCGCGGCAATAAAGGCGATAACTGAGGCGCTCACGCCGAGCGCGACTCTTTTCGGTGAAGGGGGTGGCCCTAACAATAACGTAAGAAGCCCCACAGCAGTTAACGCTTCTAGCCCCGCCTCAATGTACTGCCCTGTTTCGTTCCCATTCAATGCTGCAATTGCTACCCAGATGGGTGTCACGATAGAGCGTATGATCGCCCAGATCCGGTAACCATTTTGGGTCTTGTTCCCGAAACCCTTCCGACGCAGCAACCCGATTCCAATAAACACAGTGGCGATTAGCGGAATGTTTGTAGATGACTTTGTACCATGGTGACCGTCAACGACTTCGCTGACAAACATGAATGCCGCTGTCACAAACAACAATATTGCTGCTGATGTTAAGCCAGACCGGCGCGCAATCTGTTGCGGGACAGGAGTGAAAAGTGTAGGGGAGGTGAGAGCAGGGATTGGAACTCGTATCTCCGGCGCATCCGCGTTAGACAAGTCCGGCAGTTGTGGGGTGCCGCCATGAGTCTCAAGCCATTCGCCGCAATATCGGCATTTGACTGCCGATTCTTGAATTTCTTCGGCGCAGTAGGGACAGCGCTTTGTTTGCGGCTGTATGTCCATTGCTCCCTCATCACCCGCCAAGTTTTGGCGGTGTCAATCCGGAAATTTTGACATGGGGCAAATCTGTAGACTTATTGGACGGGTTTCAATCGTTCGATACTGTCTAGGAAAAGGCTAGGTGTGCGGACGTCACCATCGGACTCGTAATACTGCACCCACGGGAGAAGTGAGTTGGGCGCAGCCAGCGTTAGTATAGTGCTCAGCCCAGTCACGGAGCAAGCCTTTTTGAGATCAACGCAGGGCGTAGCTATCGTAGATAAGCTTGGCCGAAATTTATCAAACTAGAACCAGCCCGTATCTGAGATGAAGGTTCCCTCAACTTTAGAACTTCAGTCTCGACTAGTCCAACCATTTTCCACTTGGGCCAAAGAGGGCCGGGCATTCCGCTTATTGATTTGCCTTTAAGTAGTCCACGCTGAGCGAATCTACTAGCTCCCTCTCCAACATCTTCATTACACGACCCTTAACTCAACTGCTCTCCCGCATAGCCAAAGCTTCCATCGGACCAGGTGCAAGATGTCATAAGGAAGGATTCGTACCCCTTCAATCCTGATAAATTGATAGACTCCCGCCGTGGCGGTGTAGGTAGGCCTTCTCAACGCCGGAATTGACTTCATCACAAGTGAATATGCTTATGTTCGGCGGACCAGGAGCTTTCAATGATATTCCCGTATGCCCGGAGCATTTAGGCAGCCTTAACTCAATCTTGGCCGCCACTTCACGCGATCGCCGGACAAAAATCCGCCTAAGGTCTCAACAATCAACCGACGAGCGTCGAATTCACTGAGAGACTGCTGGTGCAGAGATCACTCAGAAAGCTGCGCTTGATTCTGCAAAACTTCAGGCTATTTCTACCATCATCCGTCGTATGGGAGGTAAGCTTGCGCAGGATATTAAGAAGGGCATGGAGATGCGTTATTGAACTCACTCATTGCGATACTCGAGTGGACTGTCATGCGATTTCACAATCGCTCGTTATGCCTCGCCGCGCCCCCTCTATGTCGGCAAAATTTGCTGGAGCGTGCTTGCGATCACAATCGGAACAAAATGCCTGCTAGAACAAGTCCTATGGTGCGAAAGTAAGCACCTATGATGGCGAAATAACAGACTCCAAACACAGTCGTAGATTAGGTTCGCAACAGCATCGCGCCGAACCCGAGAATAAACCTCTTCGTCTGGCATGTCAGCGAAACTTAGCATATTTTCCTTTGTGAATAGTTTGACGAGTTATAACAGTCTGCCTTTGACTGAGAGCCTTTGGGGCGCTCTTGGCCAGATACGACATTAACGACATAAAACGGGAAAGTTGAGCTTGAGATTTCCTCATCAGGGCGTATCGCGCCAGCGTTTTCCCTCTGGGGTAAGTTTGTAGTCCCGACTCTCCCCTGTTGAAGTCTCCTGCCATGGACCGGGTTTGATTAGTCCTCCCTTCTCAAGCTTTTCTATGTCCTTGCTCTTGGGCCAGTCCACGACGCCGGAAGTGTATTTGCCGTCGGCGTTGACGGGCCAGAATCTGTCATCGGGAATACCCGCTAGCCCCTCTGGCCTGCGTTGGTATGTTCGGACCTGCTTTACGTGACCCCCAGCCTTGTAAACATCTCTGATTTGGTCAGAGCCGTCTGTATCAATTCCCTCGTTGTCTTCCATTTTGGCCTCCACTCCACATGCAGCGTGTGGCGGGAATGTGGCTGATTCTGAATCCGGAACGAACCATCAAAACGCATTCTTACAGAGTTATTGACGACTGTCGCACGCTTATTCTCTTTTGCCAAGACCAGTCACAGTCGTGAATCTCTTGCGCACAACACGGCTTTGGGTCGCAATAGTTTAGCTACTCGCTTTCGTTTTCCGCGGCCGGTCGGCTTGAGATGCTTTACCAGCGCCAGGTGTTCCTGGTCAATACAATAATACCGACCGATTTTTTTGCCGTCAGATGCCCCACCTGGATTAAAGCTCTGGTATGTCGACCTCGCCACAACCTTTTTCTGACGCGCCTCGATGGGGAAGAGCCTGTCCATCTTGATAACGCAATGTGTTGCTAATTTAAAAAGAAAAGGACAATCCAAATTAGGCCACTGCTCTTACCCAGAAAAACCTTGCCCCATAAACGTCCAGGTCCTATACTGACCATGATTGGACTCGGTCAATCATCTCTTTTTTGGCTTACCAGAAAAACGAGAAAAACGGGCCCGTTCTCACGATAGCAACGAGCATCAGCACAGAGTCGCTGCCAATCCAGTCAGCTGAAATCTCTCGCCCCAGAGCGCAAATTTCACAAGTCCCAGGTTGAAAGTCAGGATGTCGGGCGTTACTGGCCATTCAATTGCGGTGAGTACATTCCCAACACTCAGCCCCGACCAACGCTGAAGGTTTCATAAGTAGGCTTGCGACTTTTCAGTCAGCGATGACTTTCAGAGGCCGAAGCCACGTTTGGCGAAGCAGAGATGCTCGAACCGTAGAATGCTCTCTATCACCACAGCCTCGCCAACGGCTCGCCACGCTCAGCAGAAATACAGAGAAGCAGAGAAAGAAGGCGAGCTAGCCGTAAAGATCGCCCTCAACGAAGACATCTATCGCCGAGACCTGAGATCATTCGCGCCAATACACAGCGGCGTTAACACAGTGAGGTAAGAAAATGACATCGGAGACGCAAACATCGACGACGATGTGGTATTACCAACAGAATAGCTCAGCAATCGGTCCCGTGAGCGAAGAGGTCATTCAGCAACTCACTGGCTCCGGTGTTCTGCATTCTGGCACTTATTTACGGCCAGAGGGTGTGGCAAACTGGGTGCCGCTGTCGCAAGCTCTTGATGCTGGGTTCCTCGCCCATCATTCGACCCAAGCCTCGGCATCGAGCAGAGGCGCAACCGATGAATCGCCGAGGCGTTTTGGACGATGGGCCTACTTCGTTTCGTTGATGGCCATCAGCTTCGCCTCGGTCATCCTTTCTCATATTAATGGAGCGAAAGCGATCGGCGATCTTGTGGTTCTCGGATGCTTCGTCCCTATGGTTCTCCGCCTCAATGACACTGGAAGAAGTGGTTGGTGGTCACTCATTGCGTTCGTTCCGATTCTGAACCTTGTACTCGGGCTCTATCTTTTATGTGCTCCTAGGGGTTATGCCCACACAAAAAAGGCAGACAAGACGATGAAGATTCTCTGCATTGTCTCCATTAGCTTCCTGGCACTGCTCCTGTTGGGAATTTATCTATTCTATGTGTGGATAACCACATGAGCCGTGACTTCTACAGCTACGCGAATCGAAGGCACTAACGCGGGCCGTTATGGTTGGCTAGACCTTATAACGTTGGAATCTTTCATTCACCCGCCGGTTTATTCCGGTGCACAAGGACACAAACAATGAACAACGAATACTCACTTGCTCCCGAAGAAGAAGAGATTGAAACTAACTTAAAAGACAGTTTGCTCGACTCTAAATCTCAATCAAAAATGGTAACAGCGCTACGATGGATCACCGTACTTCCAGCCGCAATATGCGCTTATTTCGCCGTTCAATTGTTGGTCATAATGGCGAATGCGACTATGGCAGAGGGCCACGCTGACTGGTATCTTCAGTTAATAAATAGTTTTGCGGGCGCATATGGTTTTGTTTTTGTTGGATCGCACACAGCCCCCAAGCAGCAGTTCACGGTAGCGGTAGTCTTAGCTAGTTTGCTCGCGATCTTTATGATCGGACTTTTGGTTGTGGCTTACTTGATCAAGACAACCGATCCATATTGGTGGCTAGTATTAGCAAGTGGTGTTAGCTTCATTGCCTTGGTCGCGGCAGTCTTGCACCTTAAAGAGAATAAATGTCAGCTAAAGTAATTTTCGCTCTTGCGAGACTTATCACTGCGGCGTTGCTCTTATGGGCGCTCGTGCGCCATCCTATTGGTTATTACACCGTCTCGCGACTTGTTACTGCGGGAGTTACTTTGTACGCGGCCTACTTAGCTGTGCAGGACAAGCAGATTGGCTGGGCGTTTATTTTTGGCGGGATGGTTATACTCTTTCAGCCCTTGATTCCATTAAGAATGACGCGGGAAACATGGAACTACATAGACGTGATTGCGGCCCTGTTTCTTATTGCATCAATAACCTTGTTTAAGCGTCCAACTTCCAGCGAGCCTTAGCACGATTCTTCTCGATCTCCCTTAGCTTCTTCTTAGAGAAATTCTTGGCACGGCCCGACCTGCTTTAGCTGCAGAAGTCAGCCACCCTGCGAAGTTTCCGACAGATCATCAGACTCTTCCGCTGGTGATTCTCCTGGTGCATTATCATGGTCCTCAAGTGAGAATCTGGAATACCGGGCCGGCGCTGAATTCCAAATGGCGTCGAGTTCCCGCATCACGTAAATACCGAAGCGTTCTGTCAGGAGCAAGGTATTGCGCGTCGCTGCCACAGAAGCAGTTTGAGTCCCGCGAGAATATCCACGTCGACTGGAGTCCCGAGACCGGAATTGAGCTATCTCTTTCGAAGGTAATCGTTGACAGCGTAAATAACAGCATCCGGCTGATCATTTGAGGCCAGTATATTCCTGATGATGCTGATAGTTCGTTTTACCTTAGCCGGGTCATAAACTCCACCCGGTCTTAGATCAAATTCATTTGTCCGCAAGGCTTCAAATATGACCGACTCGTCAACCTTCAGCCCTTCAAACTTTATCTCGCTAATCAGAGGTAGTTCTTGCACCTCAAAGATGATTACGACTCCGCCACTTGCTAGTTTCTCCGTTTGTACGCGGGTGCCTCTGCTATCGAAGTAACCGGTCGCGAGTATGCTTGCGAGATCCTTCTTTATCTGCTGCTCGCTGAAAATTTCTCCGGGACGAGTCTGAATCAAATTTATGATCTCATTGGCTGTGATCCGGCGATTGCCTACTATTTCGATTGACTCAACGTTTCGTCCCTGGGCATCTCGCGCGTCGATTGGATCAACACCTCTGTCATTAAAATGAAACTCAAACCGTATCCTTTGAGAAACGGTGTGCCAATCCTTCTCGGCTGGAATGAACTTCATTTGGCGAACTGCCTCAACAGCCTTCTCAGTCATGCCATAAGGTAAACTCTCGAGAACTAGCAAATCAGTAACGCGGCCCGTGCGACACAAGACAGCCTCCAGCACGACACGGCCGTGCACGTCATGCTCCAGCGCCTCCTTGGTCATTTCTGGAATCGATCGTGAGGTAATCGTGGCCCGCCGCGACAGTTCTCGACTGGAAAAAACCGGTCCCTCACATCTCTCCTCATGATTCTGATTTAGGTTCTGCGCCTTTGCAGGCACAACAAAGAGAGGTATGAGGATGATCTTGAAGTATGTTGAGTAACGCGATTTCTTCACGAGACCTCCTTGATCAGGGTTGTAAGTCTAAAGCCGGCATAATAACAATTCGCATTTTGTTGCTTTTCAGGTTACTTGATCAGAATTTAATCGTTACTTCGTTCCTTTCCGCGCAATGTCTTTCCCTATAATCCCAAATGTCACTGCCCTTAGCGATGGCAATGGCATTAAGCGCTTGACGGAGCGTACCTCCTTTGAAGCTCACGGAAAATTCCGTTGCACTAGGCGAGTACATAATGATCGCCAGCCCGCCTTTTAAATGAAGATTAATCATTGCTTCTTTTATTTCGCTTCGCATCATTAATTGATTAAGCGCGTCCAATGATGATTTGGTCCTGAGGTTAGACTCACCAATGTGAGTTTGCAGCAACAGTGGCTCACCGCTGGTTGGCAGCAGGTTTATTGCGCCATCCTGCACTTCCCACCGGTAGCTTCGATCTACCCCAACGAGTTCATTTAGGACCATGCCCAACGGTTGTCCTTGAGGCTTCCAGCTTCTCTTAACCGCATCCTGACAGCCGATCATCGTAACGACGCCGCCTGGAGCTCGTGCGCGATTAAGGCTTGCATAGAACGCCTCAGTTGTCGTGACTGACCGTTCCTGGTCAGTAAAGACTGCGCGCTGCAAAACTCCTGGCAAAGCACTCGTCTGCGTCGTTTTCGACCGCGAAAAAACAATGCAGGCTATCGACACATTGAGAACGCAAATAATGATCACTCTCATTTTTGATCACTTCATTGGCTTAACCATTATAGTACCTGACGTTGCGAATTCGTGATTTCTCAGGACGGGGAGCAAAGGTTGAAGGCTCAAGACTTTGAATCTCCTCGGTCCTACAGACCGCAACGGAATCGTCGGGGCGCTGCGATCCGCTTCCGTGATGATCCAGATTTTGTGGAATTAATCAACACCTATGAATCGCGTTTTCTTGGCGTCTGGATCGTCCTGATCAGTCTGGATCTCGGTCTGGATCGTCTGGATCGGCCGTTGTTTCCATGAACGCCATTGGGGTGCTAAACTGAGCACAGGCATTGCGCGTTTTTTATCGTCGCATTCTTGCTCTTCATGAGCTAAGCATTCTCTCGAAAATCGACGATCTGTTCGATCGTCGTGATAGCTACCGCCAGCTTTCTCGTATTAATGACCGCCAGTCAAGGCTTTCCTTACCAAGGATCTATGTAACCAAATTTTGTTTACAGATGTCGCGACGCATGAGTTACCGCCTGAAAACATTTGTATTGTTGCTCGGTTGTTTGGTGACTGCTCTCATGATGCCCCTCTCACCAACCGCTCCCGAAATCAAATTAATTGATCCCAAGATGGTCCAAAAGGTGTGGAGCGATTTTGAACCTTACCGGCGCCAGGCGGGCAAGCAGTAAAAGCTCACATATTCGCTTGTTTCTTCTCAATTATCGGGTACATCTTTTGGACTTCATCCGTCATAGCGTTCCGATCATCAGCAAAGCAGTTGTGAACTCATTGCCGCATTCCTTCACTCCGCACCCACTCCTCAAACTCCACGGTTAAACCAGGAGGGTTGGCTTCGCGTGTCTGTTCTGCGATTTGGTCGTAATACTCCAGTTCGTGCATGATGATCGGGATCAGTCGGCGAAACTTACCCGTGATCACTCCACCATCGTGGAGTGCCCTGGCCACCCTGACACACAGCGCCACAAATTGCTCTGTGATTTTCGCGCTGAGCCGCATGCACCGGCCAAAGTCTTTCTTCTCGTCCTCGTCAGCATAGGAGAGCTCGAGAGACTGTATCCACTGCTGCCGAAGTTCTGCCCCCTTCGCCCCGGCTTCCCCGATGACGCACTCTTTATTCTGGAGCCAGAACGCGTAATTTCATTTCGCTTCAGAAGCGTCAGATGCTACCGGCCATCGTGCCGGCGAGCCTGCGGCAGGAATGCATTCCTTCCAGCGATCCAGAGTGTTGAAGCCGAAAGTAAGTGTCGTTCGATCCCTATTAGGGCTGTTCTTTAGAATGTAATCCGATATACAACACTGTGGGAAGCAGCGGTACCTGCAATGTGCAATGCAAACTCCCTACCGGGGAGACATCCAATTCGGGGGGTGGGAATCCAAGCAACCCAACCATCCATATATGGAACCAAACTCTGACTGGCAGTGGTAATTTCGTGGGTCGCGAAGTAGCCGAAAACGACGGTACGGGCGGTAGCGTCAATTGTGACTGGCCGCAATCTGAAATTCCTAAGGCCGCGCTCTCAGGGGGAGATTGGACCGTGGAAGCAGGTAATACCTGGAAACCTGATCTAGTGGGATACAAGCCAGTTTCTATCAACTATTACCGCGCAAACGGATGCGCTGCGGGTCAGGCTATCGTCCCGCAGGATATGTATATGAATTGTCCCGACGGGTTGCATAAATATACCTTTGTAACCTGGTGTATGGGATTACCGCTACTGAAATCAGCATCAAGCGTCAGAACGCCGCGCCTCAGACTAAGCTTGGCCATAAGTATCCAGCAATGAGTCTTCAGGCATGCTCGAACGGTTAATTGACATTTGTAGTTTGGGAGGAATGGGTCATGCACAAGAACGAAGCATCTCCTAACAGCCGCAAACGCGAGAATCATCTACTCCTTCTACTCGGTTCTGTGACCCTGGTGGTTGTTGTTGCAACCACACTTTCTGTGACTGGCAGAGGGATGCAGGGAAATAGCAAAGAGAGTCTATCAGTCAATGATGCGCGACCGGTAAAGCTCGCGGCAGAAACGCTCGAAAAGAAATATGGCTGGATCATCACTTACGAAGATCCCCCTTACGTCCACGAGAGCGAATTGGTTGATGTCACTGAAAAGGTGCGCAGGGATCTGGATAAGTTCAAACCTGGCCAGGCTCCGAAAGTATTCATTCCTAAAGGTGGGGATTTGACTTTCGAGTACGATATCGAACCCGACACAAAAACTCCACATCGTCGTTGCTGCCAGTAAGAATGAGGATGGTGTTTTAGTTTCTCGTCAATCGGTACTTGACACCGTAATAACAGTACCGGCGCAGAAACGAAATGGACTGGAGCTACTTGATGCTATTTGTGCAGCCATCAGTGATGCGAGAGGAATACGCGTGGTGGTCGGAGGGGCTCCGCTGAATCGGTTTTATCAGCATCAAACAGAATCTGGGGCAAAGAACCAAAGGGCGCGGGACTTTCTCACTAATGAACTCGACCGAATAAGCGGTCAGGCGAAGTGGTCCTGGCAACTACTCTACGATCCCGGTATGAAGACTTACTTTCTGAATATTCATGCGGTTAGCACGCGCAGCGTCTAACCAAAACCCTTCTCATCGCTGTCCCAAAGCGACGCGGCGGATCTGGCTGATAGTATTATGGGAACAATTAAGAGCGAAAGATAGAGAAAATTGGCTGCGAGAGAGGAGCCTTTTTGCCGATGTTCGGGCGGAACGATGCTTTAGCACCTGATTTCTCTAATTCCGCGAGACTGGTACAGATATCTCGCGAGATTAGCGTGATACCGCCTCCGAAGATTGCCCAAGGGAATTGTCGGAGGTGGGTAGATCTTTCCCCAGCGTCTTCGAAGGCGTGACGCGGCCTTTGAACGGACACGCATCACCCGCCGAAACCAATCCTGATTGAATTGAGCGCGAGCCTCCATTAGATCCTCGTCGAGACGCATTAACAACCGACATGCCTGGGCGACCAGGAGTTTTTTGAACGTTATTACTTGCCGTGCCTCTGCCCCAAGCGTTTCCAAGTCACCGAGAGTATTTGCGGCAGTTGTGGAGGAACTGGACTCGGTGACCGCTATCATTTGTGGGAAAGAGACTGACATAGCCGTTTCATCCGTTTTCAGAACGTTACCCTCTAGACTTGAGAGTCGGCGCAGCGCGAGTGTGGCGCACTCGCGCTGCGTCATGGCGTTCCAGTTAGTACTCGCTGGGTAAAAGAATCGTCGTGGCGCTACGATCGGCTTCGGTAATGATCCATATTGCCTTTTGATCCTTTGCGGTTCTAAACGCGCTGAGCAGACGAAAGCCCTCTCTCAGTGAAAGCTCATTCTCCTGCGCGTCTTCCTCCGAAACCTCGCCCCAGTCGCCCGATACATGCCGACGCAAAAACTGGATCGGCGTTTCTCCAGAGATTTCAAGTGCTTCCTGCGCGCCTGACGTTATAAAGATTTGGCCCAGTGCGAATCGTGCACCGATGTTTGGTCGCGTTGTGTTAGAGTTCTGTCTCAGCATCGAATCTTCTCCTCTGTGGTGAAAGTTTGGTGTGTAGGTCAGGCGAGCGTTACCGCGCTTGCCTGACCGTTTCTTTTGTCGAGCGAATCTCATTGCTCGCTCTCATCTTCTTGATGGTCTACTCGCCCCTGCTCTCAAGATCTGATCTGCAGCGCGAAAGATTTTCTGTGCGCTCTTCTCGGGAATAGCATCGCCGTTATAACCAACTGCCGGGCACAGCCAGTGTTGGACATAACCCCTGCAGAACTCAGCCCCTTCAAGATTCAGTGCTTCGCAACACAGCAAAGCGACCGCTTCAGCCTCGACCTCTCGGAGGTTCCGTGGAGTCCGTTCTGTGTCGGTAGAATCGGCTTCGCTGACGTGCCCAGCCAGAATGTGGGCCAGCTCGTTCGATCCCACCCAATATGCTTTGCAAGTCCAAAAGAAGATTGAAGAGGCTACGCGATGGGTCGAGACTGTGAAGCACTACGCCATTATGGTCGATAAGACAATCCAGCAGCTTACGACCATGCAAGGGATACTCCGAAACGTTGATGAGCAGCTAGCTCGTAACGTAAGACTGGCGAGGTTGCTTGCCAGTGTGGGCCAAGTGGTCCGCGGCTCTTATCGCCTCAAACGACAGCTCGAAGGAATGGTTACTTATCGTATTGCCATGCTCAAGAATATTGATGATCGGTTGCGCAATGGGATATTCAATCCCGAGGCCGACCTGAATGATCTGGAGAACTACTTTAAATATACGATTGGCCGCTCGGCGCAGGATACCGTCGCCCGCTTGGACAAACAGGCTCGGAACGATAGCCAACTCGAAAGCTGGTGCGTCCGCCTGGAACAGGTTCGAAACGAGCTGATTATTGCTCAGAAAACTCTGACCCAGTCCATGGAACAACTCGAGGCGGAAAGCAGCAAACCCGACGCTGATAAGTCGAACGTGAACCATCTCAATGATGTGATTCTTCAACAGCAGAGTTTGATTGTTGCCCTCCAGAAAGAACACGCGGACCTTCAAGACAAGATCACCGAACGGATGGCCAGGTATGGTCTCCGGCTTCAAGACATGGAGAACTTTGCCTTCTCGATCATAACGGTCAATGACGCGTGGACTAGCTTGCAACAGACTAAGGACCAGATCGAACGTACGCTGACGGATCTGATCATCAATGCCCAACGACAGCCCTGAAACTGTCGGATCGCGAAGATTTTGGAGTGCGGGGACTTGTCACCGCTTTAGCCACGAGACAGCAAGGGCCCGCAAACATCCAGAATCCTGCAAGCCAAAGTTTTCAGCACCGGTCAGGCGAAAAGAGAAAGAAATGAGTACAAAACTTTTGTTGCGGCTCTTCTCTCTATTAAGCGCAGTCACGTTGCTACTGTGCGGGTCGCTGACTGTTCACGCGCAGAGCACTGGTCCGACGTTGTCTGATCACATCGCGCGGCTTAGTATCAGAGCCTCACAACTCCTTCCTTATCTCCAATACGAGGTACTTAGCCGAATTCAGGATTGGGTCTACGGAATTGCAGTGGCTCTCGCCGTGTTGGTTCTCCTCTTCAGTTTTCTCCGCCTCTGGCGTGAAAACGCCGGAGGCAACTCCAACCTGATCTTCTTTTTTGTGCGCTCGCTCTTCTTCTTTGGTTTAGTTGGATCGAGCGTCTGGCTCATTGGTCAAATGGCCGCCACGGGAAAAGAGATCGCTGAAGGCGATGAAATCCAGGGGGTTGCCGGACGCTCGATGCTCTTTGAGTTCTATAAGGCGCAACGAGACAGCTTTAATGAAAGCTATCAAAAGATGGCGCTGGGCACGTTTACAGTGAAGGTCGACGGACGGGATTTTACGGTGAAGCCATCTGATCCGAATGTCGGCACCTTCGTCGGCGTTCTATATGACAGCGAAGGAACGGTGAAGGACCTCGATAAGAAACTAAACGATTCTTCCTACACGCTTCCAACACTTTTCAACTGGCTCAACGCGTCTCGAACGATTC
>WNFU01006400.1_pt1 | contig 14276 bp, 13 predicted proteins | sample 5400121 | NCBI WGS metagenome assembly WNFU01 (sample SAMN13153360, study PRJNA577476) | soil metagenome | isolation source: 100 cm soil or saprolite under grassland replicate 1 | place: USA:California | collected 2016-06-15
GACTCGGCGGCCTCGCGCAGCCGAGCACGATCGCGTTTGTCGAGGCGTTCCCGGTGGATCTACCGCCTGATCTGCGCCGCCGCGCGCTGCGCCTCCTCTGGGCGACCGACCGCGCGTCGACGTTCAGCATCTCAGCGGAATCGCTCCGCGTCGCTGTAGCCAGCGCGGCGGCTTCGGTCGACGTCCGCAGTTGAGCTCGGATCAACGCAGTCTTCTGGATCACTGAGCCACAACTTTGACGAGCGCTTTGCCGCGGTTCTCGACCTTCACTCGACCTCGGCGAAGTCGAGCGGTGATCGGCCCGAACGGCGGCGGGAAGACGAGCCTCCTCAACTGCGTGAGCGGCCTCTATCGCCCGCAATCGGGCTCGATCAAGCTCCACAACGGCATGGTCCGCGAACTCAACTCATGAACCGGCCTGCGCTCGCGGCGGGAGACGAAGGGCAATTTGTGATGCGGCGCGTCACGCGGGCGCGTCCACGACGGAGAACCTGGCGCAGACGAAGTCGCCGTTCCGTCCCAGGTCGTCCAGACGCAACTCGATCCTGCGCGGCAGCAGGGGCGCACCTCCGCCCAGCGTCACCGGCGCGATCGACACGATCACTTCGTCCAGCAGCCCCGCGTCGGCGAACTGCCCGGCCAGGTCTCCCCCGCCGACGATCCAGACGTTCCGGTCACCAGCGGCGCCGACCATCTCCTCGTGCACGGTTCCGATGTCCGCGCTGGTGAACTCGATTCGCGAGTCGGGGACGACGGGCAGCTGCCGGTGCGTGAACACCCAACAAGGGATGTCGTACGGCCACTTCCACTCTGCCGGAGCCTTGTCCGCGAACTCGTGGTCGAGGATCCATTCGTACGTCGTCGATCCCATCGCGATCGCACCGACGCCGGCGATGAACTCGCCGTAGTTCAACGGCCCGTCGTCCTCGCGCTCGCGGGTGAACAACCAGTCCAGTGAGTTGTCGGCGTCGGCGATAAAGCCGTCGAGGCTGGTCGCCGTGTAGTACTGAGTGAGGCTCACGACTGCGCGGTCGGACTCACTCCCTCCCTTGGCTTACTGCCGGTTCGACCATATCCCCGCAAGCAGACTCATTCAATAGGCGCGTTTCCTTCTTGGCGGGAGGCGTCGCGAGCAGCTCGCCGGTACGGTGGCCGCATGGATTCGGTCGTCGCCCGCGTGCACGGCCTCGTCAAGACGTTCGGTTCGGGGAGCGCCGTAAATCGCGTCCTGGACGGGGCGGAGATCGAGGTCGCGGGCGGCGAGCTGGTCGCGGTCGTCGGTCGCTCGGGCTCGGGGAAGTCGACGCTGCTGCATCTGCTCGGCGGGCTCGACCGGCCCGACGCGGGCACGATCGAGGTGGCCGGCGTCGCAGTGCACCGCCAGGATGAGCGCGGCCTGACGCAACTGCGGCGGCGGCACGTCGGCTTCGTCTTCCAGGCCTTCCATCTGCTGCCCGAATTGACGGGTTACGAGAACGTGTTGCTGCCTGCACGCTTCGCAGGCGACGGCCGCGAGGCGGCACCGCGCGCGCGGGCGCTGATCCGCGAGCTCGGCCTGCGCGAGCCTGCGTCGCGGTTGCCCGGATCCCTGTCGGGCGGCGAACAGCAGCGTCTGGCGATCGTGCGCGCGCTCGTCCACGAGCCTGCGCTCGTGCTCGCCGACGAGCCCACCGGAAATCTCGACCTCGAATCGGGTGCAACGGTTCTGGAACTGCTGCGTTCGGTCGCGGACGGCGGACGCGGCGTCGTCCTCGTAACGCATGATCGGGACGCGACGGCGATTGCCGACCGCGTGCTCGAGCTCCGCGCCGGCCGTCTCCGCGAATGAGGGCGGTCATCGCATACGCGTTCGCCCAACTCCGCGTCCGCCCGGGACGCGCCCTCCTTTCGGCGGGTGGGATCGTCGTCGTGTCGGCGATGCTCGGCGCGGCGGTCACCGTCGCCGCATCCCTGGCAGGCGGTTTCGATCGCGCGGCGGAGCGGGCTCACCTCGCCGACGTCATCGCCCGCTTCGACGGCGCACCGGGGACGTCGGTCGCCGAGCGCGCCGCTTCACTGCCGAACGTCCGCTCGCTCGCGCTTCGCTACACCGCGTACGGCGTCGATGTGAGAGCGCCCAACCATCACGTGTTCGACGCGAGGGCGGAGGGGATCCGGGCGGGCCCGCGCGGCTACGCGATCGTCGCCGGGCGGGATCTGAGCGGCGCCGGGAGCGAGGTACTCGTCGAGCGCGGCCTCGCGCGCACCTGGCATCTGCGGCCGGGGAGCACGATCATTGTCGGCGGCTTCACCCCGAAGCAGGTCGTCGGCGTTGCCGTCGAGCCGGACACGGTTGCGTTTCCGCTCGTCGGCCGGCCGCAGATCTTCGTCCCGTACGACGTCGCCCGCTCGCTTGCCGGCGCGCCGGCCGACGCGACGAACGAGCTGCTGCTCTGGGTGCATCAACCCGCGCGGCTCGACATCACGCTGGCACAGGCACGGTCGGCGAGCTACGGGCTGCGCAACCTGCAGTTCCTGACACGGAGTGGGATTCGCATCGAGATCGGCCAGGCGGCTGGAATCGTCGTCGCGCTGCTCATTGCGTTTTCGCTCGTCGCGCTCGCCGCCGCCGCCGCAATCCTCGCCGCCTCCGCCGCGTCGGAGGTGCAACGCCGCCTGCACGCGATCGGCGTCCTGCGCGCAGTCGGTGCATCGCCCGGGTCGATCGTCGCCGGTCACGCCGTGGAGGCGGCGCTCGTCGCAACGCCGAGTGCGGCTATCGGAGTTACCGCCGGCTGGCTCGTCGTGCGCGGCCCCACGGACGACCTGCTTGCGGCGATCAACGAGTTCGGCGTCGGACCGGTCCTCGCGGCCTTGCTCGCCGGGACGGTCGCGGTGATCGTCGCGGTCGTGGCGGTCGCGGCGGCGGTTCCGGCAGCGCGTGCGGCGCGCCGGCGTCCCGTCGATGCGCTCCGCGGAGCGGACGTCAGCGGCGCACCCCGGCGCGCGCCGCTGCCCGCAGGTCCGGGCGGACTCGGCGTGCGGCTCATCCTCGCGCGGCCGGCCCGCAGCGTGACCGCCGTCACAGTTCTCGCCGTCAGCGCCGCCTTCGCGTTGCTCATCCTGTCGATCGCGACACTCCTCTCGCGCCTCGAGAGCGAGCCGCAGGCGATCGGACGGGCCTACCAACTCTCGGTCGACGCGCCGCCGGCCCGGCTGGGGCAGATACGAAGGCTGCCCGGAGTCGCCGCCGCGACGACGCGCTACGACACGTTCGCGTCAGATTCCTTCGACCTCGGCGAATCGTTCGAGGTCGTCGCCTTCGGAGCCGACCACACCGCCTACGAGGCGCCGCCGCTCACCGAGGGACGCCATCTGCGCGCGCGGAACGAGGCCGAGGTCGGGCTCGGCCTTGCGCAAAGCCTCGATCTGCATCCAGGTTCACTCGTTGCCGCACAGCTCGAGAACGGACGCGAAGCGCGATTTCGCGTCGTCGGTATCGTGCGCGCCCTCTCCCAGCAGGGGCGGATCGCATACGTCGACGCACGGCACCTGTTGGCCGCCGAGCCCGGCTTGCACCCGACGCTCGCCGTGAAGGCCGCTCCGGGCGACGTTGCATCCGTTCGCCGCGAGCTCCAGCGCGCAGGTCTCGTCGCATCGTCGTCGGGCGGCGTCGCCGGCAGCGCCGTCGAGGGCTGGGCGGCACGCAACAGCGGCTTCCTGTCGGTGCTCGTCGCCTTGCTCCGCGGTGTGGCGGTGCTCGACGGATTCGTCTGCGTCTACGCACTCGCGCAGGTGCTTGCGCTCATGGCCTTCGAGCGGCGACAGGCGATCGCGGTGCTCCGCGCGCTGGGGGCCGGACGCTCTGAGATCGCAAGACTCTTCGCCGCCTCTGCTCTCGTGCTCGCCGTCGTAGCGTTGCCGACCGCGGTCGTCCTCGAACGCGTTGTGCTCGGACCGACGGCCTCCGGCCTGGCCGCCGCGTACGTGAGCTTGTCGCTCGGCGCCGGCTCCCTGTCGATTCTGCTCGTCGGCGTGTTGCTCGTCCTGGCGTCGGTCGCCGCGGCCCTGATCGTCGCGCGGAGAGCCGGCCGCGCGCCGGTGACGCGCGGACTCGCAGCCGACGGCTAGCGATAGAGCGCCGCGTTGCGGTCGCGCCGCGTGCCTGCGAATCGTTGCGAGCGTCCGCCCTGGTAGTCGAGGTAAGCGAGCTGGCGCGAGATCGACGCGAGCCGGTCGTGTGGATCGGGCTCGACCATCCACGTCTCGAGCACGACGTCCTGCGCAGTCTCGCGCAACCGAAACATCCGCACCTGCTGTGGGTAGTCGACGAGCGAGGAAGTGGTGACGAGCCAGTAGCCACGGCCATGTGTCCCGCGTGGTGCGATCGAGTTGCGGTGCGTGTCGCCGGCGGTCGCGGCCACGACGTGGGGATCACGGTCGAGCAGGGCCAGCAGGCGCGCTCCTCCGGCAACGCGCTCGAGCGGCGCGTGCGAGAAGACGATCACCCAGCGGGAACCGGCCGCCTGCAGGCGTTGCGCGAGCCAGCGCGCCTGCCCCGCGTGGACGACGCCCCCGGACCCGACGTCGCGGCGGATCACGTCGAGGACGATTGCGCGCACGCGCGGCGCGAGGTCGAACTCGTAGTCCAGCAACGGACCGCTGCCGCCGTGACCGCTCGCGCGACGCAGCCGACCCAGCACCTCCCGCGGTGAAAGTTCGCGCCTCCGCGCATCGGGCGTCACAGGCTCCGCGCGTCCCGGCAGGCCGCTGGACAGAAGCCGAAGGATGATCCTCTCGTTCAGAGTCCGCTCGCGCACCGCGGCGAGCGCGGAGACGGACAGCCGCACGAGCTTCAACGGCCCGACCGCGACGCGACGTGTCTGCAAGCTGGGCGCGAAATTGCCTTGCACGAGCACATCGTGATTGCCGACGACCGGATACCACGGAGCGCGCAAGCCCGGCGAGCGGAAGTCCAGCTCGGCTTCGGCGAGTAGCCCCGGGTGGCGCGGCGGGTCCACGTCCGGGCGGTAGTAGAAGGGATCGGGATCGTCCGCAGACTGGACGCCCTCATAGCGGCGCGCGCCGCTCATCGGGTGAACGACGCCGCCGTTCAGAATCGTCGTCGCTTCGGCGAGCTCGTTCGCCTGCGCGTTGTCGATGAGGTCGCCCGTGACAACGACCGCGCGCGGATGGAGCGCGTTCAGCGAACGGACGGCGGCGGCGAGCACCTGTCCGGTCAGCGCTTCCTGCGGCCGGAACGCCGATGTGAACGGCAGGCCGAGCCGGTCGAGCAGCTCGAGCCGAGCCGGTGACTCCTCGTCGGTGACGTGCGCGTCCGTGATCTGTGCGAAGGTTGCGAGCGTTCGTCCGGCGCGCGTGCGCGGCGCGAGTTCGGTGCGCGACACGAGCGGCTCGCCCGGTGCGGGCTCGAGCAGCCCGTCGCCGTCTCGATCCGCGAACGTCGCGTGCAGCGTCGAGCCTCTCCAGACGCGCGCATGGTGCGCGGACCGGCCGGAGACCGCCAGCGCGACACCGGCGACGACAACTGCGGCGGCACCGAGCGCGACGAGACCCGCCTTCATGCCGATCAGTTTGGCGACCGGCAGCGCGCCCGCGACGTGCGGGTCAGCTGAAGAGGCCCTCGCCGATGAACCCGCCCCGTCGCGTGCCGGACGGGACGGCGAAGAGGCCGCTCCCCGTGTGCTTGATGTACTCGTTGAGCGCGTCGTTCGCTCCGAGCCGGCCTTGGATCGCCGCGAACTGTTTGTGCGGGTCGCGCTGGTAGCAGATGAAGAACAGGCCTGCATCGAGCTCGCCGCTTGCGGGATCGATGCCGTCGGTGAAGGAATAGCCGCGGCGGAGGATTCGCGCGCCGTCGTTGCTCGCAGGGGCTGCCCGCCGAACGTGGGCGTCGAGGGGAATCACCGGGTGTCCGCGGGTGCCGCGCAGGTCGAGGTCGACGGGGTCGTGCTCGCGGTTGCCGGTGAGGGGCGCTCCGGTCACCTTGGAGCGACCGATCGTTGCTTCTTGATCGCCGAGTGAGGTGCGATCCCATGTCTCGATCAGCATCCGGATGCGTCGTGCGACGAGGTAGGTGCCGCCTCGGAACCAGCGCTGGGGCTCGTCGTCTCCGACCCAGACAAACCGGCTCATCGCCTTGGCGTCGTCGCCGTGCAGGTTGTTCGTACCGTCCTTGAAGCCTTGCAGGTTGCGCGCCGTCTCCTGGGTCGACGTGGTGGAGGAGGTACGGCCGAATCCGAGCTGCGTCCAGCGGAGCACGACCGCTCCGCGTCCGATGCGCGCGAGGTTCCGCACTGCGTGGAACGCGACTTGCGGGTCGTTCGCGCAGGCCTGGACGCACAGGTCTCCGTCCGAGCGTGCGGGATCGAGCAGGTCGCCGGGAAGGTGCCCGATCGGACGGAGCGCGCTCGGCCTGCCGGCCGCGAGCCCGAGCCCATCGCGCGCAAAGAGCGACGGCCCGAAGCCGAAGGTGACGGTGAGCATGGCGGGACTGAGCCCGAGAGCCTCGCCGGTGTCCGCCGGAGGCACGGCCGGGTGGCCCTCGACGGCCCCGGTTGCCTCGCCGCCGGTCATCAAGGCCGCCGCCGCCGTCCACTGCCGGAGCAGGTCGCGGAGCTCTGCCTGGGTGGAGAGTGTCAGGTCGAACGAGGCGAACACGAGCCGATCCTGTGCGGCGGTTGCGATCCCCGCCTGGTAGGGGCCGTAGAAGGGAACGGTCGCATCGCCGGCCGGATCGTGGGCTCGTTCGAAGAAGGAAGCCGCTCCGCCGCCGGCCGCGAGCCCGGCGGCGCCGGTGCCGGCCGCGACAAGGAAGTGCCGGCGGCTCAGCATCAGCCGCTGACCTTACCCGCGACCGTCGACAACGGCTCTGCGAGAGCGATGACCTGTTGCGAGAGCGTCCGACGGTCGGCGGCGGTCAGCTCGCTGTAGAGCGCGAACCGCAGGGGCGTCGCGCGGCGGTACTTGTCCAGTCCCGCCTGCACGGCCGCGAACCGTGCGGCGATCGTCTGCACGAGCTTGCGCTCGCCTTCCTCGAGGAGTGCCGGCCGCAGAAGCTCGAATGCCTTGCGCGAGCCTTCCAGGTTGCCCTGGAAGTCGGACAGGTCGGTGTGCGAGTAGCGGTCCTCCTCGCCGGTGATCTTCGAGTTGGCCACCTCGTCCAGGAGCTCGACGGCGCCGTTCGCGAGTTGTGGCGGCTGGAAGTGGAGCAACCCGACCTTCCGCTCGAGCGTCGCGACGTCGGCGCGCAACTGCTTCGCAAGCTGCGCGGTGCCGGTGGTCCTCCCCCGCACCCAGAGGATTTGCTCGATTCGAGCTTCTGGTCGAGGCCGCCGAAGCCTCTCCGCAACCGGCTCGATCCGCTCGTAGTTGAGTCGCACCGGCCCGAACAGAGCCTTCGCCTTTGCGAGATCACCCGCGCGGAGTGCGGCCGCAAATCGGTTCACGCCTTTGCCGAGGAGCCTGACCTGATCGGCGACGTAGGCGCGATAGGCCGCGACCGCGGCGTTCAGCTCCGCCCTCGGCAGCGACGCGCTTGCCACCGCTTCACCGCTGACGATCAGTTCGCCCTGGTTGTCGTCGTCTCCAGTCGGGCAGCTGAGGACGTAGCGGCCGGGCTGGAGGGTGAGCGTGAACGCGCCGCGGACTTCGCCGACGTTCTCCTTCTCGCCAAGGATCACGCCGTTCGGCTGCTTGATCTCCAGCTCGCTCACCCTCGACGTGCCCCCGTTTTCGACCTCGAAGGTCACGCTGCCCGATCTTGCCGTGAGCTTCTCGGGTGAGCAGTCCTCATTGACGAGGGTCACCTCCAACACCTGGGGTCCGTCCGCCTTCGAGCCCCCGCACCCCGCCGCCACGATCGCGAGCACGACTACGAGCAGGCCCGCAGAACGGTAAAAAGGAGGCAGCACCCTGCCAGTAAGGGTAGCTTTACTATGATTGTAAGGAAAGGTGGACTCAGTTAACTCCAGTATTTGCGCCCGTTACCCTCGTTCGTGGCACTGGCCCTCGTCGTCGCATCCAGCGGTTGCGGCTCGAGCAAGCCCAGCCTCGAACTGGAAGGCGATACGCGAACGACGGGCGGCAAGGCCTTGGTCTTCACGGCCACGACGGACGAGAAGCTCGCCTACGCAGGTGGCGACTACGCGATCGAGCTTCGCGGCGTGGACGTCAACCGTTCCGAGCGGGCGACCTTCGAACGGCCCGACTACCTCGACAAGCGGCGCTGCGACGCAGAGCCGTGCGAGTGGACCATCATTCCAGGCGCGGCATCCACGTACGAGTTCCGGGCGTTCCTCATCGATCTGCGGAAGAACGAGTCGGCGGGGCAATCACAATCGGTGCAGATTGACTGGGACGCGCCGCCGCGGCCTCACGCCCTCGTGCTCGTGGTCAACGGCAAGACTCCGCCGACGACTCCGCTGAACGGCGAGGACTACAGCGACATTCCCGCCGGGAAGATGGAGGTCGCCGCACGGTGGACGACCGATGCGCGCGACACGGGCTACTACGTGGTGATCTCGGTCGGCGATCGGGTCTATGCACGCTGCTCGACCGGCACGTCGTGCGTCGTCCCCGAGAGGTGCCGATCCTCGTCGACCAGGAGGTCTCGTGGGTCATCAAGCTGCTGACGGACCGCGGGAACAAGGTCGTCGGGGGCTTCAAGGTCTGTCTCGCCGGACGCGCCTGACGGCGCACCGATGAGATCCCGAGAACCGCGGGGTCTATTCACTAACGGCGGCGGAGCCTTGCCTCCGCCGAACGACGACGCGAGAGGAGGGGCTCATGCCCGGTCAGATCGTGCACTTCGAGATCCCCGCGGACGACACTGCGAAGGGACGCGAGTTCTGGGGATCGCTCTTCGGGTGGCAGTTCGAATCGTTCCCCGGCCCGTCCGAGTATCACATGACCCAGATCAGCGACAAGACGGGCGGAGCGATCACGAACATGCAGCCCGGCAAGAAAGGGGCGCGCGCCTACTTCGACGTGGACGACATCAACGCCGGCGCGACACGCGTGAAGGAGCTCGGCGGCGAGGCGGACGAGCCGATGCCGGTGCCGAACATGGGCTGGTTCGTGACCTGCAAGGACACGCAGGGGAACGAGTTCGGCCTCTGGCAGAACGACCCGTCTGCGCCGACCCCGGCCGCGTAAGAACTCGAGCGGCAGGCGGCGCGTCCTCTACTCGCCGCCTGCCGCCGGATGCAGAGCGTTAGGGCGCGGGGGACTGCGTGGTCGTCGTCGTCGTCTCCCCGGTCGTCGTCTCCCCGGTCGTCGTCTCCCCAGTCGTCGTCTGACCGGTTGTTGTCTGTTCCGTCGTGGTCTGCCCCGTGGTCGTCGTCGGTCCGGTCGTCGTTTGCTCCGTCGTCGTTTGCTCCGTCGTCGTTTGCTCCGTCGTCGTCTGCTCCGTCGGGGTCTCCCCGGCCGCGAACCTTCCGAGCGAGACGGCGGACACGATTGCCGTCCCGCTCACCGGACTCGACGGACGCGAGTTCGGCGTGATCACGTTGGTCGACAAGCGGCGCGGCGCCTTCTCCGAGCTGGACGAGGCGGTGCTCGCACAGCTCGCACAGATGGCGTCGGCGGCGGTCGAGCGCACGCAGCTCTACCTCCGGTCGGGCTCGTAGAAGCGCTTCTCAGCCGGCCGGCACGGGGAGACCGCCGCTGAACGACGCTCCCTCGGCGCAGGTCGACGCGCCCAGACCGATTGCCGCGCTGTCGAACTTCTTCCCGAGCCGCGAAAGCGTTTTCAAGCGCTGCTGTGCGTCCGCAACGCTGCCGCTCGTGAGGTCGGCGAGGAGCTCCTCCGTGTTGTCGTTCACGTTGGCGCCGAGGCGGAGGAATTCATTCACGTCCGCGCGCTGCTCGTCCGGCTGGGGAACGCTCGCGAGGTCGCGCACCATCTGGCGGTTGATTCGCAGCGCTTGCTGACCCATTGTGAGCGCCGCCTGCGCACCGAGCGTCTTCGGGTTGGGAAGCGCAGTGATCAGGTCGTTTGCCCGGGCGCAGATGTCATTCGCCTGAGGTGCCCAAGCCGCGCTCTCCGTCGTCTCCCCGCCACCGTTCGACCCGCCGTTTCCTCCGATCGCTCCGACCTGGATCAGGATCGCGATCAGGCCGCCGACGGCAGTGAGAAGCGCGGTCGTACCGGTGAGGAAGCCCGACATGCCGCTCCAGAAGGACTTCTTCTCGCCGGTCACGACGCACCCGTGCTCTCGCGTCGCGAAGGGCTGACACGCCAACCGCCGCAGCAGACGACCCCAATCCCTGCCATTGATGCGGCTCCGTTCGTCGCTGCCGGTGACCACCGTATCGACCACGCCCGAGCCGGTCAACGGGCCGCGCGAGCCGCGACCCGAGCAGCCGCCGAGGGATAGAGTCGAGCCACACAGGAAACGGCGACCGGGGAGGCGGAAATGTGGCGGCGGTCCGGGCTCGCGATCGTGGCGCTCGTGGTCTTTGCTGGATTCGCTGGATCGGCGGCGCAGGGAGGCTCGGCCGAGCTGGCGCTCGCGGGGCTCCACAAGCCGGTCATCGTCGTGCGCGACGCGGTCGGCGTTCCACACGTCTACGCCAAGGACGAGCACGACGCGTACCTCACGCTCGGCTACCTCCACGCGCAGGATCGCCTCTTCCAGATGGATGCGAGCCGCCGCCAGGCGAGCGGCACGCTCGCCGAGTTGCTGGGGCCCGGCGCGCTCGCCTCGGACGGTCAACTCCGCACCTTCGGGTTGCGGCGCGCGGCTGCTCGGTCGCTCGCTGCGCTCTCGCCGCAGACGGTCGCGATCCTGGAGGCATACGCGCAAGGCGTGAACGCCTGGATCGGTGCGAACCCGCTTCCGCCGGAGTACGCGGCGCTCGAGCTGACGAAGACGCAGGTGCCTGCGTGGACGGCGCTCGACTCCGAAACCGTCAGCAAGCTGATCGCCTTCGGGCTCTCGTTCGACCTCGGGGACATCGCCAACACGCAGAAGCTGATCGCGTACCAGACCGCCGGCGCGGCGCAGGGCTTCGACGGGGCCGCTCTTTTCCGCGAAGACGTCATGCGCTCGGAGCCGTTCGCGCACGCCCCGTCGATCTTGCCCGGCGAAACGTCCAACCCGATCCACACGCACGGGAAGCCGGCATGGTCATCCTCTGCGCTGGGGCCCGATACGGAAGCGCTGGCGAGTAAGGCGCTCGCGCAAGCCAAGGCGGCCGGCATCCCGGTCGCCCCCACGACCGAGGGCTCGAACGTCTGGGTCGTCTCGGGCGCGAAGTCGGCGAGCGGACGGCCGATGGTCGCCAACGATCCGCACCTCTCGCTCCAGTCGCCCCCCGTCTTCTACGAGGTCGGCCTCGACGTCCCCGGCCCGCCGGCCAAGGGCCTGGCTCTCTACGGCGTCACGTTCCCCGGCACCCCGGCGCTGGTGCACGGCACGAACGGCCACGTCTCGTGGGGCTCGACGGTCAATCCGGAGGACGTCACCGACGTCTACTCGGAGCAGCTCGTGCTCTCGGGCGGCGTTCCCGTCGCCACGATCTACCAGGGCAACGCCGAGCCGACGCAGATCATCCCCGAGACCTTCCGCGCGAACCAGCCCGCCGACGGGACGCCGGACGATCTCGTCGTCGTGCCGCCGGCCGCGGGCGTGCCCGCGGCCACCGTCGTCGTTCCTCGACGGAACCAAGGGCCGTTGATCTCGGCGTCCGGCTCGACAGGCCTCTCGGTCCAGTACACGGGCTTCGGCGCGACGCGCGAGCCGGACTTCTTTCGGCTGCTGTCCCACGCAACCACGGTCGGCGAGGCGATCGACGCGCTGCGCTACTTCGACTTCGGGGCCCAGAACTGGATGTTCGTCGACGACCGCGGCAACATCGGCTACAAGACCAGCGGCGAGATCCCGCTCCGCGAGGACCTGCAGGCCGGCACCGTCGCCGGCCTGCCGCCGTACTTCATCCGCAACGGCACCGGCGGCAACGAGTGGATCCCCGACCCGTCGCCGGCGGAGGACCAAGCGCTTCGCTACGAGATCCTCCCCGTCGACGAGATGGACGGGCTCGTCAATCCCACCCGCGGCTGGATCTCGAATGCGAACCAGGACCCGACCGGGCAGACGTTCGACAACGATCCGCTGAACGAGCTCCGCCCGGGCGGCGGCATCCGCTACATCACCCCGGGGCACGAAGACGGCAACCGCAACACACGCATTACGAAGCGCATCCAGGAAGCGCTCTCCTCGGCCGGCAAGGTCTCGTTCGAGGAGATGGAGTCGATCCAGTCCGACGTGAAGCTGAACGACGCCGAGGTGCTGGTCCCGTACATCACGGCCGCGCTCGCCGCGGCTCAGACGCCCGGCGCCCCGGCCGGGCTGGCCGCGCTCGGCGCCAACCCGCGCGTGCAGGACGCCGCGGCTCGCCTGGCGGCCTGGGACTTCTCGACGCCCACCGGCATCGCCGCCGGGTACGACGCGCCGGACGTGAACGGCATCCGCGCCGACCCGACCGCCGCCGAGATCTCGGCGAGCGTGGCGGCGACGATCTATTCCCTCTGGCGCGGGCGGATCCTCGCGCTCCTCGTCGACGCGCCGCTCACCGCGCGCGGCCTCGGCGGCTTCCTGCCGCCGGGCAGCCAGGCGATGAGCGCGCTCCGCCACCTGCTCGAGGGCAGCGGCACGGGGGCTTCCGGGGTCCCGTTCTTCGCCGGCCCCGCCGGCCGTGACACCGCTGTCCTCCAGGCGCTGCTGAACGCGCTCGACCTCGCGGCGAGCCCGGCATTCGCGCCTGCGTTCGGCGGCTCGAGCGACCTTGGCGACTACCGCTGGGGCAGGCTCCACCGGATCGTCTTCTCGCACCTGCTCGGCGGCCCGTTCTCGATCCCGACGGGCGCCGGCTTCGCCAACCTCGACACCGGCCTGCCGGGGATCGCGACCGACGGCGGCTTCGCGACCGTGGACGCCGCTTCCCACAATCCCCGAGCGGCGACCGTGAACGGGTTCATGTTCGGCAGCGGGCCGGCCCGGCGGTTCGTGGCAGAGGCGCGCAAGTCAGGCCCCCACGCCGTCCAGGTGATTCCAGGCGGCGAGAGCGGCAACGCCCTCGGGCCGTGGTTCGGGAACCAGCTCGGGCTCTGGCTCACCGACGACTACCACGCCGCCACGACCCGGCGTGGCGAGGTGGACCGCGAAGCCGCGGAGCGGGAGAAGCTAGTACCAGTCGGATAGGCCTACGCGAGTGCCGCGCGGATCGAGAGCTCGGGGCCCTCCGGGCGGACGTCGAGCGCACCCGCGATACGGCGAAGCACTGCGACGGCGCCGGGGTTGTCACTCGACACGAGGGCGGTGATCTCGGTGATGCCGACGGCGCGGGCATCCGCGACCAACTCTGCGGCGAGGACGGAGCCGATGCCGCGTTGCTGGTACTCGTCGGCGACCGCGAAGGCGATCTCGGCCGTGTGGCCGTCACGAACGAGACGCGCGATCGCGACAGGCTGCGGGTCGCCCTCGACGCGGGCGACGAGCACGTGGCGGGTCGAGTCGACCGCCGCGAGCTGGCGGAGCTCGGACCTGCTCAGGCACGGCTTCGCCCCGTTGAAGCGGGTACGCCGCGACCGCTCGCCCAGACGCTCGAACACGCCCATGACCGTGCGGACGTCGCCGTGGCTCAAGGGCCTCACGAGCAGAGTCGGGCCATGCTTCGGCTTGAGAACTCGAGTATGCATGTGTCGTTAGGTCAACGTTGTGGATCAGAAACAATTCCCACCCGGTGCCGTGACCGGCCTATTGCGCGGCGGCGTCGAACGGTGTCAGGTCGATGGGCAGCAGCCGGCGGATCCGGTCGTCGCGGACGACGGTCTCATTTCGCAGGCCTTCCACGAGCGGGCGCGCCACTTCGGCGCGCACCGGAGTGATGAGATGCAACCACAGCCCTGTCTTCCAGCCGTTCACCTGCGCCACGCTAGTCTCGGCCAACCGCTGCCTGCCCACGCGATGGCCGGTTGAAGCACATACGCCTATGCTGTCGGAGCATGAACGAGCCGAGAGTCGACCACCTCACCGCGAGCCAACGCGACGCGCTGGCCGCCGAGCTCGCCGAGCTCGAAGGCCCGAAACGCACGGCCGCCGTTCACGCGATCAAGGCGGCGCGTGAGCACGGCGACCTGTCGGAGAACTTCGAGTACCACGCGGCGAAGAACGAGCAGGGCTTGCTGGAGGCGCGCATCCGGACGCTGCGCTCGCGCCTCGACCACTCGGTGCTCGTCGACGAGTCGGAGCTCGCACTCGACGAGGTCAGCG
>WNFU01006404.1_pt1 | contig 14272 bp, 16 predicted proteins | sample 5400121 | NCBI WGS metagenome assembly WNFU01 (sample SAMN13153360, study PRJNA577476) | soil metagenome | isolation source: 100 cm soil or saprolite under grassland replicate 1 | place: USA:California | collected 2016-06-15
CGAGCGCGCCGCCGGGGGGAGGCCCGCCCGTGTTCGTGATCAGGATGTCGATCGAGCCCAGCTCGGACTCGACCTCGGCGGGCAGCGCGCCGACCTGGTCGAGGTCCTCGGTGTCAACCTCGAACGCGACGGAGCCGAAACCCACCTCGAGCATGGCCTCCTCGAGCGCCTGCCGCGAGCGCGACGCTAGCCCGACCTTGGCACCCTCACGCGCCAGCGCCGCGGCGATCCCGCGCCCGATCCCGCGGCTGGCGCCCATCACCAGCGCGACGCGGCCGTCGATCCCGAGGTCCACGGGGGCACCGTAGCGGGCCGGCGCGAGCACGCGGCCGCGCGCTTGGCAAACTTGATCGCGCGGGCGGTTAGCTCAGATGGGAGAGCGCCTGCCTTACAAGCAGGAGGTCGCTGGTTCGAATCCGGCACCGCCCATCGGCCGATTGTGGCCGCCTAGCCCGAATCCCCGCCCGTGAACTCGTTGAAGGCGTCCCACGCGGGCTTCGGCTCGCCGTCGCCGTCGAGCAGCCCGGAGAGCTGGCAGAACGTGCAGCCCTCGACGGGCTCCGCGAGGTCCTTCCACTGGTACCAGACAACGCCCTCGAGGTTCCATTGCTCGCGCTTCGAGCGCAGCAGCTCGAAGGAGTCGGTCAGCAGTTTTGCCTGGCCCTCGACTCCCTTGAGCAGCGGCTTGTTGGGCTCCGGCGGGGCCGAGGACCAGCCCAGCTCCGTGATCCAGATCGGCTTGTCCGCGTCGCCGGCCTCGCGCATAGTGGGGAGAACCTGATCGAACAGGGTCGTGATCTGGTTGAGGTTCGTCGCGTACGGGTGCAGTGCGATCGCGTCGAAGTCGTCCTCGATGCCCTCCACCGCGTAGAGCTCCCGGAGGAATTCGGACGGGCCGCCCTCCTCGGCCTGGCCTTTCTGCGGCGTGCGGAAGAGCCCCGCCAGGACGATCTCGGCATCCGGATCGACCTCGGTGATGGCATCGTGCGAGAGCTTCACCAGCTCGCCATACCCTTGCGGCGAGGGCTTGGGCTGATAGAAGCTCGGCGAGCTGGGCTCGTTCCAGATCTGCCACCGGGTGATCGGCAGCTTCGGCGGGTCGAATACGTCGGAGTCGTCGGACCAGAAGCTCCCGTCGGGCCCGTAGCGCGAGACGAGGTCATGCAGGAAGTCCTGCCACGCGTGCTTCGCGTCCTCGCTGGACAGCGGCGGAATGCGCTGGCACACCAGCGGCTCGAGCCCGAGGCAGTCGCCGACCGCCCACGACGGCGTGCCGTAGACGAACGGCAGCATCTCGATGCCGTTCTCGGCGGCCTCGGCAACGATCGGGTCGAGCGTGGTCCAGTCGTATTCGTCGTCGCTGGGCTCGATCTGCGGCCACAGGACCAGCTGGCGCAGCGTCCCCACATCGGCATCGCCCATCATGTCGAGCTCCTCCGGGCTGAGCTCGGTGCCCGAGACGACCCCCCAGAACGTCCGCGGCACTCCGCCCGGCGCCGAGTCGCCCGCTCCGGGCGCCTGGTCCCTCTCGTCGCTGCCGCATCCGACCGCGAGCGAGGCGGCGGCAAGGAGAGTCGCTGCGATGGGGATCGCTCGCACCGGAGTTCCACTACTTCCCAGAGCGGCGCATAGTAAATCTCACGCGTCCACATCGGCGTCGGGCCGGAGGGCTCCGCCGCCAATCTCTAAGCTCGCCCCGGTGCGCGCGCAGGGTGCTCCGGCAGAGGTGGTGAGGCTCCGGGATGGCCGGCGACTCGGCTATGCGGAGCGCGGAACGCCGGACGGGTTTGCGGTCCTCGACTTCCACGGGAATCCCGGCAGCCGACTCTCGTTCTGGGGCTCCGACGAGCTGATCCGCTCCAGCGGCGTTCGCCTGATCTCCGTCGATCGCCCGGGGATCGGGCTTTCGGACCCCCAACCCCACCGCAGCGTCCGGGACTGGCCCTCGGACGTCATCCAGCTCACCGACGTGCTCGGACTCGAAGGCTTCGCGGTGATGGGACATTCGGTCGGCGCCGCATACGCGGCCGCCTGCGCCCACGACCTGCCGGAGCGCGTCAGCGCCATCGCGCTCGTCAGCCCGATCATCCCGCTCGACTCGCCGCAGGCCTTCGACGAGCTCGGCAAGCCGGGGCAGTGGCTTCTGGCGCGCGACCGGCCCCGCGTCCTGCGCGTCTCGATCCGGTTCCTGTTCCTGATGGCCCGCATAGCGCCCAACATCGCGAGGTGGGTATTCGGCGCGAAGAGCACGCCCGCCGAGAAGGCGATCTCGTCGCGCCCCGACGTCCTGGAGCGAGCGCTCGCCTCGGCGCGCGAGGCGACGCGCCAGGGTGCGCTCGGTCTCGTCGAGGACATGCGCGTGGTGATGCGGCCGTGGGGCTTCGACCCGGCCGAGATCGGAGTACCGCTGTTCGTCTGGCAGGGTGACGAGGACTCATCGATTCGCGAGTCCTGGGGCGACTGGTGGGCGCACACCGTCCCCGGCGCCCGGCTCGTCCGCTGTCCGGGCGAGGGCCACCTGCTGATCGAGGAGCGGATCGGCGAGATCCTCGACACGCTCGCCTCGGGGCGAGCCGCTAGGGTCGCGGCGCGATGAGGGTCCTGGTCACCAGCTCGCGGATGCCGTTCGCGGTCGGGATGATCCGCAAGCTCGCCGACGCGGGACACGACGTCTACGCCTCGGACGCCTACAACCTCGCCCCCGGAAGCCACTCCCGCTACCTGGCGGGGCACTTCATCACCGCCTCGCCGCGCGGCGATACGAAGCAGTTCGTCGCCGACGTCGAGCGCATCGCGACGGAGAACGAGATCGACGTGATCGTCCCCGCCTTCGAGGAGGCGTTCTACCTCGCGACCCAGCATGAGCGCATGTCGCAGGCGGCGCGCCTCTACGCGGCGCCGTTCGCGACGCTCGCCCGGCTGCACGACAAGGCGGTCTTCCAGGCGCTCGTTACCCGGCTCGGGCTGCGCACGCCCGAGACGCTGGTGGCGCGCAGCGACGACGAGCTTCGCTCCCAGATCGAGCGCTTTCCCCGCTACTTCGCGCGCGCCGCGTTCTCGCGCGGAGGGGTGGGGCTGCTCACCAACACCGGGCCGCTGGCAGGGCACGTCTCGATCGACGACTGCCACCCGACGCCCGAGTCGCCGTGGCTCGTCCAGGAGTTCGTCGATGGCCCGATGCTGTGCACCTACACGACGATGCACGCGGGGAGCGCGACCGCGCACTGCACCTATCGCGCGCCGCGTCAGTGGGAGCACAGCACCGGGATCCAGTTCCTGTCGGTGGACGGCACCGAGACGCTGAAGGTCGCTGAGGCGATTGCGTCGGAGCTCGAGTACACGGGCCAGATGTCGCTCGACTTCGTCGACTCCGACGGGGAGCTGTACCTGATCGAGTGCAACCCGCGTGCGACCGACGGCGTCCTGCTGGTGGACGATCGCGATCTCGCCGAGGGGATCCTCGAGGAGCGCCGCGAGCTGACGATGGTCGCGCCGGGGGATGAGATCCAGCTCGATCTCGCGGTGTTCGGGCAGATCTTCGACGAGAATCCGCGCGAGATCCCGCGCAGCATCCACGACCTGGCGCGGGTGCGCGACGCCGACTCGCGATGGCACGACCACATGCCGACGCTGTACTCCTTCCTCGCCTTCGCTCACCACGCCAAGCTCGGGTGGCGCGAGCGCAAGGCTCTGTTCGTCGCCATGGCCGGGGACATCTCCTGGGACGGTGAGCCCATCGCGGGGATGAGCGATTCTGACGCGGCGCTGCTCGACGAGCTGAGCCGCTCCGCGCCGCGCGCTTAGCCTCGAATAGGCGTCGAGTGCCGCCCATGGGCGGATTATCCGGCGCCCGTACCGGGTACCTCGTGGGGCGGCGGCATGAGGCCGCCGGCTACGAAAGGAGAGACCCCGTGCTGTGGCTGATCGTCGGAATCGTCCTACTGGTGGTCGCGATCGCAGGTGGCGCGATCATCCACCCGATTCTGTTCGTCCTCGGCATCCTGGCGCTCTTTTTGGCCTTCTCGGGCTGGCGCAGCAGGACGGTCGTCTAGACGCGGCCTGAGACGAGGCAGCGGAGCGACCCGGCGGCCGCCGGTCGCTCGCGCATCGCTGGGGCGGCTGCTCGGACCCCGCCGCTCCCGGGCGCGCAACCAATCATCTAGGCTGGGTGCGGGTTCAGGGATTGCCGGGGAAGGCACTCGCCTCCCCGAGCCCCCGCATGGCCGAGACGGACTCGACAGCCGAGCAGCACGCACCGGGCCCCGCCGAGCAGCTCGCCGACGAGCGCAAGCTGCTGCGGCGCTATGCGGCTGATCGCGATCCGGTCGTGCGGGAGGAGCTGGTGCAGCGCTTCATGCCGCTGGCGCGTCGCCTGGCGGCGCGCTATCGGGGTGACCGTGAGCCGCTCGAGGATCTCGTCCAGGTGGCGAGCCTCGGGCTGGTCAAGGCGCTCGACCGCTTCGATCCCGAGCGCGGTGTCGCGTTCTCGAGCTACGCCGTGCCGACGATCCTCGGCGAGCTCAAGCGCCACTTCCGCGATCGGGGCTGGTCGGTGCGCGTCCCGCGCGACCTCCAGGAGCGAATCGCCAAGGTCGAGCGCGCCGCGGCCCGCCTGCCCGCCAAGCTCGGCCGGGTGCCGACCGTCAACGAGATCGCCAAGCAGCTCGAGCTCGACCCCGAGGAGGTGCTCGAGGCGATGCAGGCCGGGCAGGCGCACCACGCGATGTCGCTCGACGCCCAGCAGCAGACCGAGGACGGAGAGGGCATCCCGCTCTCCGAGCGCGTCGGCTCGGACGATCCCGGCTTCGACACCGTCGAGTACGGAGTCGCGATCGAGGACGCGCTGCAATCGCTGTCGGAGCGCGACCGCATGGTGCTTCACCTGCGGTTCATCGAGGACCTGACGCAGACCCAGATCGCCGAGCAGGTCGGTGTCTCCCAGATGCACGTCTCGCGGATCCTCCGCGGGGCGCTCGAGCGGCTGCGCGAGGAGGCGGCCCGGCAGGCCTGAGACGCCTGGACGCAGCCGGGCCCGAGCTTGGCGAATGCGGCCCGGCGCTAACTGTCGATCACGACGCGCAGGAACTCCTGCTCGTCGTCGGCCCTGGTGACCTCGACCTCGGTCGCAAGCTTGCGCAATGACGTTCCCCCCGGCAGCTCGAGGCCCTCGAGGATTCGCTCCGAGCCCCCCGGGACGAGCGGGCCGATTCGAACGTCGAGCCGGCCGTCGCCGTCGAGGATCTCGAGTCCAACCGTCCCGCCGCTGAAGTCGGCGGCCGCGTGCGCCGAGACCGCATCCCCGATCAGCACGGTGTCGGAGAGGCGGTCGATCGAGAAGTCCGCACGCGTCGCCAGCGCCCCGATCACGCGCGAGAGCACCATGCGCGCCGTCTCGCCGGGTGCGATCGACATCCGCGTCCCTACGGTCTCGGGGGCGTCCGGCACGCCGGCCGGTCCGTCTCCGTTGGCGTGGCGCTCGTAGCTGAGTCGCATCCTGACCTCGGTCCCGTGGCCGGCCCCGCCCGTGATCTCGAAGCTGTCCGACAGCGCCGCGATCAGCGGCAGGCCGAGTCTCAGGCTGTCCTCATCGGGATCGGCGGGACGCGGCTGAAAGCCCTCGCCGCGGTCGCGCACCGTGATCTCCATGTCCGCGGCGCGTGGCTTCGCAATGACCTCGATCGGTCCCGGCTTGCCCTCGGGGTAGGCGTGGACGACCGCGTTCGTGCACGCCTCCGTGACGATCGTCTTGACGTTCGCGATCCCGTTGTCGTCGAATCCGATGGTCTCGGCGAAGCCGGCGAGCGCCTGGCGAACGACCGCGAGGTTCTCCGGCAGGGCCGCGACCGTCAGCTGCAGGCCCTCGGCGGTCATCGCCCCGGGGCGCCTGACCGGGCCTCGCCGACGGCCGCCTCGCGGCTCGGATGTACCGGCAGCGTGGCGGTCAGGTTGGTCACCTCGAGGACACGCTCGACGGGCTGCGCTCCGCCGGAAAGCGCGACGGCGAAGCCGATGCCGCGCTGATGAGCCTCGCGCCGGCCGTCGAGCACGGCGCCGATGATCGACGAGTCGATGAACGCTGCCCCCGAGAGGTCGACGACGATCGGCTTCCCGACCCCGATCGCATGCTCGAGCCGCTGGCGCAGCTCGGGCGCCGTGTTGAGGTCGTGTTCGCCGCTGAAGGTGATCACCGCCACGCCTCCATCCGCGTGGTCGATCGCGATCTCCCCCGGTCCCATGGAGCCAGAATACCTTTCGCGGCGCGAATTGAAACGCGCCTCCGGATTGCCGCCAGTTTGCGTGTTTAGAGCGGCGCGGGGCGGGGGTAACAGGTGAGAGGAGCAAACCCCGCTCCCCCCTGTACCCGCGGCGGGCCCGGAGGTCGTCCCCTGGGTCCGTCGCTTTTTCGTGCGCGCACGGCGCGGGTTCGTGCGTGGCGAGGTCAGTCCAAAGTCCAATAGTCTGGAGGTGGCGATGGCGAGGATCGAGGACTACCGCTTCGGTCACGTGGTCGTCGATGGCGAGGAGCACTCGCGTGACGTGATCGTGCTTCCCGAGCGGGTCGTCGGCAACTGGTGGCGGCGCGACGGGCACTCGCTTGTGATCGAGGACCTCGACGAAGTCCTGAACGAGCTCCCCGAGCACCTCGTCGTCGGCTGCGGCCACGATGGCCGGCTGCGCCCCAGTCCCTCGGTTGCCGATGCACTGGCGGAGCGCGGGATCGAGATGGAAGCGCTCCCGACCGACCAGGCCGTGCGACGCTACGAGGAGCTGCGGGCCTCAAACCCCGCGGCGACCGCCGCGGCTCTGCACCTCACCTGCTGAGATCCGCTGAGCTCGCCGCCCACCATCGGCGTGCTCGGGGACGTGATGCTCGGCCGCGGCGTCGCCGACGCGCTGCGCCGCGGCGATCCCGAGCAGGTGTGGTCCCCCGAGGTCCAGGCGATCGCGCGGCGCTGCGACCTCGTGATCTGCAATCTCGAGTGCTGCGTCTCTCAGCGCGGTGAGCGCACCGCTCGCATCCCGGGCAAGCCGTTCTTCTTCCGCGCTCCGCCGGCCGCCGTGGAGTCGCTGCGCGCGATCGGGGTCGGGGCCGTGGGGCTCGCCAACAACCACGCCCTCGACTACGAGGAGCCGGCGCTCGCCGACACGCTCGAGCTGCTCGCCCAGGCGGGCATCGCGGTAGCGGGAGCGGGCGCCGACGTGACAGAGGCGCGACGCGGCGCGCTCGTCGACGCCGGAGGCGCGACGCTGGGCCTGCTCGCCGTGAGCGATCATCCGCTCGAGTTCGCGGCGCGCGAGGACGCCCCCGGGATAGCCCACGCCGACCTGTCGCGCGGCGTCCCCGGCTGGCTGGGCGACGAGCTGGCACGGCTTCGCTCGGCCGCCGACCTCGTCGTCGCCTTCCCGCACTGGGGCCCGAACATGACCACGGCTCCAGCCGGCTGGCAGCGGCGCGCGGCCCAGCAGCTCGTAGACGCCGGCGCGGATCTCGTCGCCGGGCATTCGGCGCATGTCTTCCACGGCGCCGGGTGGAGTGATCGCGGCCCGCTGCTCTACGACCTCGGCGACGGGCTCGACGACTACGCCGTCGATCCCGCGCTTCGCAACGACCTCGGGATGATGGCGCTGTGGCGCCCCGGCGCCGCGGACCGGGAGGTCGAGCTGGTCGGCTTGCTGCTCGACTTCTGCCGCACCGAGCTCGCGAGCGGCGAGGACGCCGAATGGATCGCGCGCCGCCTCGACGCCGCCTGCCGTGAGCTTGGAACGAGCGTCGAGCGCCTCGCCGAGCAGCGCTTTCGCGTGCAGCCGGCTTAGGCCCTTAGTCGAGCGGGCGCTCCGGCAGCGGCCCGCCCGCGAAGTGTCCTGTCCTGGCATCGCTATGCGCTGTCCATGCAGGACGCTTGGGCGTTGCTGCCCGCCGCCTTACTCGCTTAGCGTCCCCTGCTCGGGCGGATAGGTCAGGCGCTCGCCCTCGGCGACGGCGAACGGGGTCAGCCTGTGCGGCTCGGTGCGTCCGTCGGGCATCACATGGATCACCGCCCAGCCGCGGACGAGCAGCGCGTCGGCGATGAGCTGGCGGTGGCAGCGCCACCACGGGCCCTCGGCGCACATGACGGCGGTGCGGCGCTCGGCCGCCAGCGCCTCGAGCGCCTCGATCCCGCGCCCGAACTCGGGCGTCGTCATGTGGTCGGCATAGCCGCGAAAGCCGTCGACTCGCCAACCCGTATTCGGCGAGTCGGGAACCGGCCGCCGCCGGCCGCCCAGCTCGTCCCCGAGCGCCACGTATTCGATTCCCTGCATCTCCAATGCGGCCTCGAGCGCCGCAGCGTTGAAGTGCGGCAGGCGCCGCGAGGAGGGATGGCGGCGCACGTCGGCGACCGTCTCGATCGCGTGGCGCTCGAGCAAGGCGAGGAAGCCGCTCTCCGAATCAGTGGAGTGGCCGATCGTCAGCACCTCCGCCGGGCGCCGGCCCGCCGCCACGGTGGCTCAGCGATCCGGGTCTCGAGGCGCCCGAGCGTGGGCGAGTCGATCACGATCTCGTCACCCGGCGCGAGCCAGACGCGGGGGTCGCGCGTGCTGCCGACCCCCGACGGGGTCCCGGTCGCGACGATGTCGCCCGGCTCGAGGGTCATCAGCGCCGAGAGCCGCGCGACGAGTGAGGGGACGGGGAAGATGAGGTCGTCTGTCGACGCGGCCTGCATCTCCTCCCCGTTGAGGGTGAGCGAGAACTCGATCGCGTCGTGGGGCCCGGCGTCGTCCGGCGTGACCAGGGCCGGCCCGCACGGAGCCGAGCCGTCGAAGATCTTGCCCGGCATCCACTGCGGGGTGGCGAACTGCAGGTCGCGCGCCGAGAGGTCGTTGAAGAGCATGTATCCGGCGACGTGATCGAGCGCCTCGTCCTCGGAGACCACGCTGGCGCGGCTGCCGATCACGAACGCGACCTCGGCCTCGAAGTCCAGCTTGTCGCTCGCCGCGGGCATCGGCACGGCGGCCCCGGGCGCGGCGAGCGCGTTGCGAAACTTGCCGAAGAAGGTCGGGCTCTCGGGCGGGTCGATCCCGGCCTCGGCGGCGTGGGCGCGGTAGTTGAGCCCGATGCAGACGATCTTGTCGGGGTCGGGCACCGGCGGCAGCAGTTCGATCTCGTCGAGCGGGCGCCCCACGCCGGGGTCGATCCGCGCGGCGAGCGTGTCGAGCTCGCCGGCCTCGAGCAGGGCGCGAACGGACGCCCCCGCGTCGACCACCGTCCCGTCCTCGACGATCCCGGCGCGGACAACCCCTTCGGCCTCGTAACTGACGATTCGCACGTCGGTACGATTATCGGAGTGCGGGCCTCACCGGCCCGTACGTTGCGCCCGGGGGCGTAGCTCAGTCGGTTTAGAGCGCCGGCCTGTCACGCCGGAGGCCGCGGGTTCGAGTCCCGTCGCTCCCGTTCAGGACGCCTCATGGCTTCGGATATCGGAGTCCTCGGTCGGCCGGCTCGGTCATGCACGATTCCGGTGCACTCCCTTCGCCGGCCTCCCTGCGTCCACCGATCTCCTCGCCCTGAGACGCCCTGAACAGGTCGCTCCGATCCTCGCCCCGCGGCCTCGGTCCCGAGCCGCGGGTTCGAGTCCCGTCGCTCCCGTTTCGCGCAACCGCTCTGGCAAGCGGATCGCGCGGTTTCGCGACCGCTGCTCTCTGCCGAATCCGGATGGGGTACCAGGCGATCGCGTCCATCGACACGACCGCGTGTCATCTATTCAGGCGTTTGACACGCCGTCAAAACGAGCGGTGGCGATCAGCCACGGCCGCTGGCCGATTAGGAGGAGGCGTCGAATTCTCGGGTAGGATTGCGACGCGATGCGGGGGAAGCGAATTCGGGTGATCCTTCTTACCTGCTGTGGGGCTCTCCTACTCTCTGGTTGCGGAGGGTCGGGAGACGACTCGGGCAGCAGCGCGACAGGGTCGGCCGGGACCACTACTTCCACCACTTCCCTGAACTTCGGCGTCTTCGCGGACGATGTCGACGCTCTCCGGAACGCCGGCTTCGCCGTACCAACGACCGGTGACGAGCTGTCGAACGACTACAACGGGGTAGCGGCTCAGGCGCGGATCCACGCTGGGCGGGGCAAGGAGGAGTACTACGCCGTGCAGTTCGCGTCGCCCGCCGACGCCAACACTGCGGCCGCGCCGTTCGAACAGGCCGGCCGACGCACCCTGACGAAGGTCATCGGCCCCACGCTCTACTACGTGACCGTCTACGCAGGGGGCAAGGAGCCGTCGCCGGCTGAATTCGCGCGCTTCATCTCGCTCGCCAAACCGCAGTAACTCTCAGTCTCGCGCCGCGCGCCACCGCGCGATCGCCGGCCGCGACGATCTCGAATGCCGACTGCGGCCATCCGAAGGCAAGTCAGAGCGGCGGCGGCAGGTGGATCATTCCGCTTGGGAATGGGCAAAGCTCGCCCTCTGAGCCACCCCCCGAACCGCTCCTGTCACGCCGGAGGCCGCGGGTTCGAGTCCCGTCGCTCCCGTTCAGGACGCCTGATGGCTTCGCATTTCGGGGTCCTTGGCCAATCGACTTGGTCATGGGTCGTTCTCGCCATCCGGCCGGGCCCGCCGAAATCGAAGGGAGCTTTGGTGACGACGAGGGCGTTCTGCTCGTAGGTTCCCATCAGGGGCCGCGCGCTGCGATCGCCACGTTCCCCGCGAAGCCGCAACCTGCGAGATGCTTGACGCGCTCCGAAACCGGCCCCTGACCCCCGAATCGAGAGGAGATCCAGATGAGCGACCTACTGCTGGTGGAGACCGCTGCGCCGCACGTGCGCATGCTCACGCTCAACCGCCCGCAGCAGCTCAACGCGATGACCGCCGAGCTCTGCGAGTCGTTGCACCAAGAGCTCGTGCGGGCCGCCGCGGACCGCTCGTGCCGGGTGATCGTCCTGACCGGCGAGGGACGCGGGTTCTGTGCCGGCCTTGACCTTCGTGGCTACGGAGACGCGCCCGGCAACGACGGCGGCGATGAGGCGCGCGACCGCTTCTCCAATCAGCAGCACATGTCGAGGCTGATACTGCGGCTACGAGCCACCCCGCAGCCGGTGATCGCGGCCGTCAACGGGCCGGCGGCGGGGTTCGGCCTCGCCCTGGCGCTCGCCAGCGACGTTCGCTACGCGGCCCGAAGCGCCGTCTTTCGGGCCGCCTTTCTCAACATCGGGGTGTCGAACTGCGACATGGCGACTAGCTGGCTGCTGCCCCGGCTGATTGGCGCCTCACGCTCGCACGAGCTGATGCTGACCGCCAGGCGCGTCGACGCCCAGGAGGCCGAGCGGATCGGCCTCGTCGCCGACGTGGTCGATGACGAGCGCCTGGTCGAGCGTTCCCTGGAAGGGGCAGAGCAGATCGCCGCCTGGGCGCCATGGGCGATCCGGCTGACCAAGCAGGGCATGTGGTCGGCTCTGGAGATCCCACAGCAGGCCGCGGTGGAATACGAGGATCGCCAGCAGATCATGGCGACGTACGGCGTCGCGCCGCCGGAGGCGGTCAGCGCCTTCCTGGAGAAGCGTCCCGCGAGGTTCGCGGACTAATCGTCGCGGGGCTGCGTCCCTACGCCTGGTCACCGTGCCCGCGGCCGCTGGCGAGGCGCCAGTACTCGATCGCATCCTCGCCCGGGAGCCAGCCCGGGACCGCGAGGGCCAGGCGGTCGGCAATCGCCACGGCGTACTTCTCGTAGCTCAGGCGCATCTCGTCGAGCTTTGCCTTCGCCTCGTCGCCGTCGTCGAGCTCGAGGCCGCTGTCGCGCAGGCGCCCGATCAGCTCCTCGAGATCGGCGTCCGAGAGACGGTCGACGGGCTCGGTGGGGATCGGGGCCCGGTAGCTGAGCGAGAGATCCGCCAGCGCGTGGCGTCCGATCGCAAAGGTCACCTCGGCCCCCACCGAGCGCCCCGGCGCGTAGGCGATGGCGAACGCGGACGCATCGACGACCGCGGTCAGCGCGGCGACCCAGTTCTGGTTGACGTGCTGGGAGCGAAGCCAGCCGATGATCGGATAGGAGAGCTGCGTCTCCATCACCTCGGCCGCCCACGTCTCCCATTCGCGCAGGTAGGCGTCGATCTCACCCCAGCCGCTCTCGCCGGAGCGCTCGAGCAAGGCGCCCGCCGTGGGCGGCGATCCCGCCCGTGGGTCGAGCTGGGAGATCGCGGTCTCGCGGCGAGAGAAGGCCTGAAACAGCGCCGGCAGGTAGCCGATCGAGATGAACAGCACCGCGAAGCCCGAGGCGGCCTCCGCGATCTGCAGGAACTTCGCGAAGCCTCCCTGAGGCGCCGCGGTCGTCGAGGCGGTGAAGAACGACCCGGCGCTGAAGTAGAGATCGTCGCCGAATGCGGCGGCGCTGTCTCCACCGAGGGTCGAGCGCTCAGCCCAGTGAAGGCCCGCGAAGCCAACCATCACTCCGGCGGCGAGAATGCCCAGAACGAGCAGCAGTCCGATCGGCCCGAAGATCCCGAGCATCGTGTCGGCGCGAGCCTTGGGGGAGCGGGCCGCCGCCCAGCGCCACGGCCGCCAGAGGATGACGAGGAACTGGCGCGCGATTCGCGGGTCTCTCTTCACCCGCCTTGGAAGCAGGAAGGTGACGAAGAACTCCGCGAACATCAACGCGATCAACGCGGCGCTGAGGATCCCGATCACGACTCGCATCGGATGACAGGTTATGAGCGAGACCCGTCCTCGCGATATAGCCTCCTGCCGCCCGATGTCCGCCGACCAGAACCGCGAGCTGATCGAGCGCCTCTACGCCGCGCTCGATCGCGCCGACGGCGACGCGATGGCGGCCTGCTACGCGCCGGACGCGCGCTTCTCCGACCCGGCGTTCGGCGAGCTGCGCGGCGAGCGGGTCGGCGGGATGTGGCGGATGCTCGCCTCGCGCTCCACCGACCTCGACGTCGATCTTGCCGAGCACGACGCCGGCGAGGACACGGGCTCGGCGCACTGGATTGCGCGCTACACGTTCAGGACCGGCCGCAGGGTCACCAACGACATCCGCGCCCGCTTCCGCTTCGAGGACGGGCTGATCGCCGAGCACGACGACAGCTTCAACTTCCATGCCTGGTCGCGCCAGGCGCTTGGACTGCCCGGCGTGCTGCTCGGCTGGACGCCGCTGCTTCGGGCCGCCGTGCGGCGCAAGGCGCGCGCCGACCTCGAGGAGTTCCTGGCCGAAGGGCCCTGAGGGCCCTAGGTGGCCTTTGCGTCGTAGCCGCGGGCGCGGCCGACGACGGAAAGCGCGGCGAGGGCCCCCCGCACCAGCGGCTCGGCGGGAACGGCGAGGCGGAAGACGTCGTCGTACTCGGTCAGCAGGACGCCGAACGCGAGCGGGCCGGGCATCCCGTTGCTCCCCACGTGGCCCTCGCGGTGCAGGCGGTCGATCGCGGCGAACCAGCGCTCGGTGCGTCCCCCGGGGCGCGTCTGCCACAGAACGCGTGTCGTGTCCTCGCCCGGATTCCACATCTGGTGCACCGACCCGCGCGGGATGTCGATCTGCTCGCCGGGTCCGAGGTCGCGCTGCTCGCCCTCGACTCGGGCGCGCAGCCTTCCCTCGAGGACCTCGAAGTGCTCGTCCTGGGCGGGGTGGTAGTGCTTCGGGGGAGGGCCGCCGGCGCCGGGCGGGTAGGTCGCCTCGACCTCCAGCAGCTCGGAGTCCGAGCGCCGCACCGTGATTGACTCGGTCGGGCTGAGCTTGAGTGTGCGGTCCGCCAACCGACCCGGCGCGCTAGAGCCCGCCGCCGGCCGCCGGCGGCGTCGTCGGGTCCGCGTCCTGCTCCCCGAGGCCCTGGCGGGCCAGGTACTCCTCGCCGTGGAGCGGATCGTCCTTGGCCCGCTCGACGACGTTGTGCAGGTCGGTCATCGTGCGCACCTCCTCGACCTGCTCCTTGACGAACCAGAGCATGAACTGCTCGCCCTGGTAGTCGGAGGTCTCGCGCGCCAGCCCGAAGAGCTCGTTGATCTCGTCGGTCACCCGCTTCTCCTGCTCGAGCGCCATCGATACCGGGCCGACGATGTCGCTGAAGCTCGTCTCCGGCGCGTCGATGCCGGGGATTCGGACCTCCTGGTCGGTGTCGAGCAGGTACTGGACCATCATCATCGCGTGGTTTCGCTCCTCGACCGCCTGGCGGTAGAAGAAGCCGGCGAGCTGGGGCAGCGTCTCGGCGTCGTAGTAGACGGCGGCGGCGATGTACTGCTGCGAGGCCGAGAACTCGTTTGCGATCTGCTTGTTGAGCGCGTCGGCGAATGACTGGTCGGGCAT
>WNFU01006405.1_pt1 | contig 14271 bp, 12 predicted proteins | sample 5400121 | NCBI WGS metagenome assembly WNFU01 (sample SAMN13153360, study PRJNA577476) | soil metagenome | isolation source: 100 cm soil or saprolite under grassland replicate 1 | place: USA:California | collected 2016-06-15
AACGGGTTCAGCGACACCACGCGCGCGCTCACACGCGACGGTCACGTCGTTTTTCACGTTCCAGACGTAACGCATGAACGCGTCATGGCGGGAACCCTCAACTACTGGGTTCGCGCGCGCCTGATCGCTGGCGGCTACGGCGAGGAGGCGAAGTACGTTCCGCAAGCAGCGGGCGAGGGCGCCGCTTCCTTCTCCTACACGCCCGCGACGTTGGCGGCACCGTCGGTCCGGAGTCTCACTATTTCTTATGCGCTCGCGGGACCGGGCACGAGCACTCGTCCAGAAGTCGTGCTCGGCTACAACGACTTCGACTACACGCATGGCACGGCGGCGGTGCGGACGCTGCGCGAGACCTTCACGTTGCTGCGGCGGACCGGCGAGCGGCGAGCCGCGCTGTACCTCGGGTTCCAACAGCCGTCAGGCGCCACTCTGCCGGTCGCAGCGATGTCTCTGTATATCGGCGTGGACGACCGCGCCCTGCAAGTGTCAACGGGGTACATCGAACCAAAAGAGCCCGTGATGGTCTGGGAATACGATACGCCGCCATCGGCGGCTGCTCCCGCGGCCGAGACCAGCACGTGGCGGCGTTTGCCGGCGCGAGACCGGACCCGCGCGCTGACGCGATCGGCGACGATCGATCTGCTGCTCCCCCGCGAGATGCAGAAGACGAGGCACTTCGGATATGACGCGTTCTGGGTCCGTCTCGTGAGCCGCGCCGCGCCGACCGCCCGCCTGCCGACGATTCGCCGACTGCGCTTGAACACCGTAGAGGCGATCCAGACCGCGACCTTCCGTGACGAAATTCTCGGCTCGAGCAATGGAACGGCAAGCCAATCATTCCGCATCTCGCGGGGCGGCATTCTCGAAGGACCCGTGCTCGACGTCTTTGAGAGCCCCGATCCGTTGTCACCTCGCGATGGCTCCGGCTGGACGGCATGGACCGAAGTCGCGGACTTCCACGGGTCGCGGCCCACCGATCGTCATTACGTCATGGATCATGTCGGCGGCACGATCGCGTTCGGAGACGGAACGCACGGCCGCATTCCCCCGGCCGGCCTCAACAATGTGAGGCTGACACGATCTCGCACCGGCGGCGGCGCAATCGGCAACGTGCCTCCCCGTGTTGTGGTGCAACTCAGGACCGCCGTTCCATACGTGGAGCGCGTGGAAAACAGCGAGGCGGCGAGCGGAGGAGCCGATGGCGAAACGCTCGAGGAGGTCCGCCAACGGGCTCCTGCCGTACTGCGTCATCAGCATCGCGCGGTCACATCCGAGGATTTCGAAGACCTCGCGATGCTCGCGTCGCCGGAAATCGCGCGAGCACGTTGTGTGCCGCCGGCAGCCGACGGCAGGCCGAGGAAGCGCGGCGACGCCGTAACCGTTGTTGTCGTGCCGAAATCGACCACCGCTAAACCGCTGCCTGCGATCGATCTCCTCGACCGTGTACATGCGTACCTGTCGGAGCGGCAGAACCCGGCAGTGCAGCTCGTGGTGCGCGGTCCCGAGTACGTGGCGATCGACGTCGATGTCGACCTTGTCGTTGGTTCGCTCGAACGCGTCAGCGAAATTGATGCGGCGGTCGCGCGCGTGGTTGCACGGTTCCTCGATCCGTTGCTGGGCGGTCCTGCCGGCAAGGGTTGGGAATTCGGGCGGGTGCCGCACAGATCGGATTTTTTTTCGCTCGTCGGATCTGTTGACGGTGTGGACTATGTGCGATCGGTCACGATCGCGGTGCGCGAAGATCGCCCGGGCCTTCTCGCCACGACCGCGTTTCTGATCTGCGTTGGCGCGGTGCGGGCCTGGTTCTACACGGAGTAGTCGTGCGATGCCGCTGACGGTGCCGACCCTGGACGATCGCACTTTCGCAGACCTGGTCGAGGAAGGATTTCGCATCGTCGAGTCCGGCGACGGCGAATGGACCAACCGCAATCCCTCCGATCCCGGTGTGACATTGCTCGAGCTGTTCGCGTTCGTGACGGAAACATTGATCTTTCGCGTGAATCAGATCACGGAAGAGGACCGGCTCGCATTTGCACGACTGCTCGCCCCTGCCACCGACTCGAGCGAGACGGGCGCCGAGCGACTCGACGACGCGGTGCGGAGTGCCCGGTTGTCCGCGCGCGTCGTGTCGTGCTCCGACTACGAGATCGCCGCCCAGAGCATCGACCCGCAGCGCATCGCGCGGGCGCACTGCGTACCGAACCGCGATCTGACGCGTGACACGGTGGCCGCGCGTGCGGCCGTTCGGCCAGGCCACGTCACCGTGCTCATCGTGCCTCGTGACCCTGCGGATTCTGCGCTGCCGCAGCTGCTCACCGCGGTCAAAGATCACTTGGAACCGCGGCGCCTGCTCACGACGCGAGTGCACGTGGGGACACCTGAATTCGTCGACATCGGGGTGCGGCTCGTGATGACGGTCGACAGAGGCGCGTCGACGACGAACGTTCGCCAGCAGATCGAAGCGGCGCTGGTGAAGTTCTTCGACGCCGGGTCTGGTGGCTCCGAAGGGAAAGGGTGGCCGCTCGGGCGAGCCGTGTTCGTTTCGGAGATCTACCGTCTGCTCGACCAACTGCCGGGCGTCGATTACGTCAGCCCCGTTGCGGATGGCGCGACCGGCAATGCTCGAGATGAGCTCGTCGCGAGCGGCGTCGAACCGGAGCGCGACGCGGCTGGGGCCCTTGTGGCACTCCGGCTTCACCCGCATCAAATTCCGCGTGCGCGGCCTGGAGATCACGACCTGCAAGTGCAGGCCGCACTGGGAGAAATTGACCGGAGTCGCTGATGATCGATGCCGCGAATCGCGACGGGCACCGGCTCTCGCACTACCTTCCCGCGATGTATCAAGAGCAGCCTGCGGTGCAGGCGTTCCTCCGCGTGCTGGACACGATCCTGTTCAGCGACCGCGATGATTACCCGGGCATTGCCGCGATAATCGGCAGCCTGCCGGAGTTGATGGATCCGGCGAAAACGCGTGCGGATTCGTTGCCGTGGCTGGCGAGCTGGGTGGCACTGAACCTGCCTCCCGACGTGCCGGCTCCGACCCAGCGGCTGTTGATCGCACAGGCGGTGACGCTGTATCAGCGTCGCGGCACGAAAGGCGGCCTGCAGCAGCTGCTGGACATCGTGACCGACGGAAGGGCAACCGTTGTCGAACCCGAGAGTTCCGGCTTTCGCGTTGGTGCCGCGATCGTGGGCCAGACGACGCAGATTGGGCGTGACCGGGCGCATTACTTCGAAGTGGAGATCGACATGGCCCGCGCCGAGGACGCCGACGCGCAACGTGTCGAACGGCTCGCCCGCGCGTTCATCGAACTGGCCAAGCCGGCACACACGGACTATTCGATCACGTTCGTTCCTGCCTCGCGACAGCGTCGGCATGTCTGAGGGTGGAGTGTCGATGGCTGAAAAAGTGGAAAGGAAGATCGGTCAGGAGCGTCCCCGGTACTTCACGGGTCAGTTGCTCGATCAAGACGATTTCCGCGCTGAACAGTCGTATCACCTCGAAGGGCGCCGCCGCCACGCGATCGAGTTCCACACACCTGGTGTGGCAGGACTCGAGGTTACCGTGCAGGGACCCCGAGCGGTGCAGATCAGTCGTGGGATGGCCGTCGATCGCAACGGACGCGAGATCGTTCTCCGCGACGCATGTACGATTGCCGTGGACCCGGTACCAAACGGCTCCGCCTACGTCACGATCGAGTACTCCGAATCCGACGACCCCCCGGGAGCGTCTTCAGAAGCAACGGAGAATGCACGGACCACTGAGTACGCCGTGCTGCGCATCGCGAGCACCCCTCCAGTGCCGGATGGCCCGGCGCTGCAGCTCGCACGGGTGCCGTTCGACAAAGCCGGTAATCTGGGCGACCCCGACTTGACGGACCGCCCCCTTGCAGGGGCGCGGCTCGCCTCCGGCGCTGTGAGCACCCGGGAGCTCGCGCGTGGCGCCGTCACGGCGGAAAAACTCGATCCGGATCTGCGCCGCGGATGGGTGCGCCTGTGCTTCAAACCGAGCCCGTTTTACGACACGACCGGTGTGAAGGAATTCCAGATCGGGGCGACTCGCACCTACGCAACGGAATCGGGCGCGAAGGGCACGATGACGATTCCCGTTCCGGCCGGCGCGGTGCTGCTGAAGCAGGTCCTCGTCGCGGGAGAACGAAATCAGGCGGGTCTCGAGTTGATCGTTTACCGGTGCGGATGGAATGCGCAGACCAGGACGCGCGAGGAAACAGCATCGCCGACGATCAGCGTCCCGCCATCACCGAGTCCCTTCAGCCGCAACATCCAGCTCAATTGGCAGCTGGATGCCGACACGCACGCGGTGGCGTTGTTCGTTTACGCCAAGGGCGCCGCCGAGATCAATCTCGTGGCGGCCGAAGTGGAATGAGGTCACACGGCCGGCGGCTTGTCAGTCGCTCGCCGGTGCCAGGCTCGCAGCAGAATCACGACAGCCGCGATTGCCGATCCGAATGAGAGCATGGCCAGAAGCAGAAAAATGATGATGACGGTGGCTCCGGGCAGGCCGCCTTCGTACACGAATGCCGTCAGCGCGCTGGCGCCGCCGATGGTTCGAAGGACGACCTTGAACGGCCTGCCGATGGTCCGGACTTGTGCCAACAAGAGAAGAGCGATCGCGATCATCACCCACGCCGTTCGGCTCACCCCATGCTCTTGCGTGGTGTATGCAGTCGTCCACACCGCTGCCATCGCAATCGGCGGCACCAACAGAATCAGCCACGGAGCGGCGCGCCGTGTCTCGCTGGGCGTATCAGCGGTAATCGACGCGGCGACGAGAACCTTATTGGCGTCGATGCTGCCCGTCACCACAACGTTCTGACCTTCACGCAGCGGCGCCCCGAGCTCCTTGACCACTCGGACGAGACGACTGGTGCCATCCCGCAAGCGCAACTCGAATTCGAAGGCGCCGGGCTGTGCACCTTCGCGCCAGGGCAAAAATGTAATCGTCCCTCGAAGCGTTTCGATCGCGGCCATGTCTCACATCGTTGTGCCGGCGTTCGGCTGATCGGGGGACGCTGTCAAGCGTTCGTACACGACGATGCTCATCAAGGTGATGGCGGCGAGCACCGACGCAACAAACAGCAGCAGCTGCACCGTCTGGATCAAGTCGCCGAGCCGAAGGTATGTCGCTGCGGAGATTCCGGCCATCGTCGCCGCAGCGGTCTCGACCAGCAGCAGACGCTGGTGGCTGCGGATTTTCTTGCGCGCGTACGTCATCAGCCCGGCACCAGCCGTGACCCAGAGAAGACAGCGCGCACCGCTGGGGACGGTGGTTCCCTCACTGCGATCGCGGATCGACGTGCTATTGGCGACGATGACATACGTAAAAAACGCCACTGCTGGCACAGCGAGAAGAAGACGGCGCTGCGGCGGCCGCAGCCAGCGCGGGAGACGGCTTGGCTTTGCGACGATTCGCCGCATGGCCTTTGCCTCGAGTACGCCGCTCGGATCGCGTTCGCCCTCGAGTTCGACCAGGTCGCCTTCACGAAATGTCGAGCCGATCTGTTCCGCCGCGCGCGCGGGTCCTCCGCCTCCGGTGGCTTCGATCCAAAACTCGAATACCACTCCCGCAGGCGTTTCTCTCCGTACGAGCTGCGTGAGCCTGCCTTTGAGAATTGCAATCATAGGCACACTCCTCTTCGGCCGGAGGCCAAAGCTCATGGGCGCTGACTGCGTCGAGATTGCCGGACAAGTCTGCCATACCGTCAGGAGCAGGCATCGGCCGACGCACCACTTGCGAAAATCGTCCAGTGTGGTGAGCCATACTTCAGCAATGCGGTTTCACGCTCGACGTTCGGCAGATCCGCTTCAACTCACAATCGAAAAACCCTCTTGCTCGAAATGCGGATCGAAGGCGAACGCCTCGGAGACCCTGGCCTGGCGCATCGTGACGAACGACACGGCGTCAACGAGGCTCAAGAGGCGTTTTCGGCGATCGAGCAATAGATCCAATCCCGCGTTGTGCAGCGTCTCATCAACCCAAACGACATCGATGAGGGGCGCGAAGTCGGCTCGAAAGCTTCTCGCCGCGTCGACGCCTAGACGCCTCCCGATGAGCGCATATGTTTCGACGAGCACGTACGATGTCGAGACGACGGGAGCCTTGCGTGAGCGGAGCGTCGCGAAGGCGCGCTCTGCGCGGACGTGATTGTCGTCTGTCGCGTTGAGCAGCGCGACCAACGCGGAGGTATCGGCGAAAACGGCATTCACCCGAATGCCTCATCAAGATATCGATCGTGCTTGCTCGAGACGTCGCGCGCGCCATGACGGTCGCCGAAGCGGCCAATCGCCCGCGCGGCGCGGTCGTACAGCACCCCACGGTCTAACGCATCTTCTGAGAGTCCCTTTTCAACATACCGGCGGATGATTTCGGCAAGCGATACTCCGCGTTCACGCGCCTGCGCGCGCAGCCGTCGCGCCTGTTGATCGGTCAATTGGATCTGCGTGCGGACCATGCAAGTACTGTAAGCACATCATGATGTAATGTCAACGCGCGTGGTGCTGGGGAGTCGCCAGGTTGGAACGGGGTGCGATCGAGGGAGGAAAAGGCCGGCCAAGACCCGCTTACGCTCCCGCGCGCGGAGTCAGACCAGTCGCGGCGCGAGCGGTAGGAACCTCCAAGTGCGGCAGAGGGCGTCCGGCGAATAGTCTGCGACACGGAATCGCCATCAGTCTCGCCCACTGTGCTGAGCGACTCACCCGCGCGCTGTCGGTCGCAATACCCGTGTTCGCGTACATCTGGCGATAGATCTTGGAGATGAGCAAAAAGGCGAGTCGCGCCTTGACGGAGGTGACCGCTCCGCGCGAGCGTTTCCAGATGCTTGGCAGTGAGTAGAACCGATCCCACACCGCCTGCGTGCGGCGACGGATTTCGTCGGCGCTCATCACCGGATGGGCGATGTAGACCTTCGGGCGGTTCGCCTGCGGAATGAGCCAGTGGCGTGAGATCGGAATGGCCCCGACGCGCGGCGCATCAGCACCGAGAGACTTCTCCCACGCCGCAAAGTCCAGCGTTCCCGGGAATGGCGTCAGCATCACGAACTGGGCGAACGTCAGCCCGGCGCGCTCGGCTACCGACAGCGTCGCGTCAAACGTTTCGGCTCGGTCGCTCGGCAGGCCGAAAATGAACGAACCGAGCACATGCAGGCCGTGAAGGCGGAACGCACGCAGCCGCTCGACGAGCGCCTCTCCGCTGGCGTTGAAATTCTTGTAGATGTCCTTCAAACCTTCCGGTGTGACTGCTTCAACGCCGACCAGTGCTCCCTTGATGTGCGCCCGTCGCATCGCGTCGAGGAAGTCAGGGTCTTCAGCGGCTTCCATTGTGATCTGCGTGAAGAACACCGTGTCGGCGGGCAGCTCCGCCAGACGTTCCATCAATTCGAAGCGCTCGGCACGTATCGCCCGGAGGCGCTCCAGTTGACTCGGGTCCTCGCGGCGTGCCGCCATTCGCAGATCCTCGAGTGTCACCGGATAGAAGTTGTCGTCGGCGAGGGCAATGAAACGAAATCCTCGCCGCCGGAGGGCGACGACTTCCTCGAGCACGCGGTCGACGTGGCTTTGACGTGGACGCTGGCCATCCGTGCGCCACACGGAGCAGAACGAACAGTGCTTCGGACAACCACGAACAGTTTGCACCGATGCCCACATGTAGCGGCCGGGCGGCAGGAGATCCCAACGGCCGGGCAGGAACGCATCGCCTTCAATCCGCCCGCCGTCGTAGCGCACCCGCGGCGCGCCGGCTTCGCAGTCGCGCAAAACCGCAGGCCACGCGTGTTCGCCGTCGCCAGTGACGACGGCGTGCGCACCGCCGAGCTCGTGCGCCTCGTCGGGGTAGAGCGTCGCGTGAATGCCGCCGTAGACCACATAGGCGCCTGCCGCACGCGCTGCCGTCCCGATTTCGTAGCCGCGCAACGCGTTGCCGGTATGAATGCCAATGCCGACAACATCGCCCGCGCTGATCGCGCGAGGCTCGAATGGTTCCAGAGTTTCGTCGACCAGTCGCGGTTCACCATAGGAGGCTGGCGTTGCCGACGCGAGCACGTACAGCCACCGCGGCGTGATCACGCCGATGCCGAATGAAACATGGCTCGGATTGATGAGATACGTTGTCATCGCGCTACAGATTTCGATTTGCCCGGCTAACCGTCAAAGCTTTGGCTCCAAACTCAATAAGAAAAAGATGGTGGGAAACGCGCCAGAAAGAGTCCACTGGAAGGAAACGGAGAACAGCGACTCGCGGAATGCCGATCAGCAAGCCGCTATTGTATGCGGATTCCCTGACGGTCAGTCGCGAAAACGTGCGAGAGGCTGCGATGGAAGATCAAAAGGAACATTAACTCGAGCGCTTCGTGGAACGCCAGGAGCACGCCAACCACGACTATTCCGCTCGCGATGAGCACCGCATTGACGCGATCTGCTGGAATGGTTATTTCGCGCCTTCTCTGCGTAACGCAAACTTCTGTATGCGTCTGCCGTCTGCGGCTTCAGTCGTGTAGATGTTGCCTTGCGAGTCGACCGCCAGGTTGTGGATCCGCGTAAACTGGCCCACCTGGCGCCCGCCCCGGCCGAACGATCCCACCACCTCCAGATCCTTTCGCCGCAGAATCCAGATTTTGTTGTTGTTGCCGTCTCCCAAATACAGATACCGCTGTTCGGGATCGACCGAGAGGCCAAGGGTGAACGCCGACCCGTCGCGTAGTGTCCGCGGACGTACGATCTTCTCGGTCACAAACTGGCCGTTCTGCTTGAACACCTGAATGCGATTGTTGCCACGGTCGGCGACGTAGACGAGACCGTCTTTCGAGAGAAACACGTGGTGCGCGTTCCGGAATTGTCGATCCGGCTTCGGCGCGTCGGGATTGTATGGCGGCAGTTTGAGATCCGTCGGCGGTTCGCCATACGCGCCCCAGTGTCTCTTGTACGCACCTGTGGACGCGTCGAACACGATCACCCGGCTGTTGATGTACCCGTCGGAGATGTAAAGCTCGTTGGTCTTCGGTTCGACGAAGAGCCCGGCTGGACCGCCGAGACGTGTCGTGTCATTGCTGCCGCCGGTGGCGGTGGCTTTCGGATCGCCGATCGTCATGACGAGCTTTCCATCGCGCGTGAACTTCATGACGTGAAATCCGCTCGTCGAACCGATCCACACGTGATCGGTGTGATCGACGAAGATGCCGTGCGCAATCTTCGGCGCGACGAGCCCTTCGGGTGGACCCCAGGACTGCACGAGGGTACCTGCCCGGTCGAATTCCAGGACGGGAAGCGCCGGCACACAGCAGTCGGCGGCCGGCGGCTTCTGGATCGCACCAATTTCCGTGACAGCCAGTCCACTCGGATTGTTCGTGACCCAAATGTGGTCGCGCGAGTCGACGAAGATGCCGGTCGGCAGACCGATCAGCCCGTTATTGGGTAGTTCCTTCGGCCAGCTCGGGTCCACCTCGAACACCGGGACGTCGTCAGACTCGCTGCTCGGCGGTTTTTGTGCAGAGAGCCGCGAGACGCTGCCGGCCGCGTACAGCAGAAGAATCGCCGCGGAAGCGACAATCGTGCATTTACGGAATGGCGTCATGTGGCGGCTGATGTGCCAGTGTTGCCGTCCCGGAATCTAATCCTGAGTGCCTGCAGCGCGAGGCGACCGAAGAACGCCGCCGAAGGTGGTCGTCAGCGCTTTGTGCCGGCCGGCGATGGTCCACTGCTTGACGTCGATGACCGTGATATCGCCGTCGGAAGGATTCATGACGTAAAGCTTCGAACTGTCTGGCGAAAACATCGGGTACATGATCTTCAACGCGGCGGATGGGTTCTTGCCGGAACCAACTGGAATGGTCTTGACGACCGTTTTAGTCCGTGTGTCGATCACCGTCACGTCGAGCGTCTGATCGTGCGTAGATGCTGCGAAGCTGCCGTCTGGTGAAACCGCAATCCGCCCGATTCCTTTTCCCGCGGTGGGAATGACCTTCACGACGTCATCGGTCTTCGAGTCGACGACCGTGACTGACCCATCGCCGTCTTCATGAAACCAGACTTCGCCGTTGGGTGCGAACGCGATGCCGCGAGGTCCGCCTTTGACCGGAATCAACTTGACGATCTTGTCTGTTTTGGTGTCGATCACCACGACACGCTCATCTTCTTTGTGTGGGTAGTACAGCTTCCCGGTTTTTGGCTGAATCGCAAAAATATGTTCGCCCGTCAACAGCAGGTCGATCTTCTTCAGCGTTCGGCCGTTCTTCAGATCGTAGACGACCAGGCCCGGAATGTCTGCGTTCTCGACGCCGACATAGAGCTTCTCGCCATCTTCGGTGACGGCCACACCATGGGGAGACGCGGAGGTGTTGGGCGGGCGAGGCCGGCCATCCTCAGCTGCTGGCCGCGATTGGGGTGAGCGCTTGAAGAATTCAGATTCGACCTTCCCTTTCTCCTGAAAAGTGTCGGCGTCGATCATCACGACATGCGCCGAACCCGGAATGGACACGAAGATCGTCTTGGCGTCGGAGGTGATCGCCCCCTCATGCGGCTGTCCGCTCACCTTCAGCTGGTGGAGGATCTTTCCGGAGACGGGGTCGAGCTCAAACACCGTCGCCTCACCCTGGCTGTGAGCGATGATCGTGTGCGGCTGGGCCTGCACAATCCCTCGACCACAGACCAGCATCGCGCACGCGACAATCAGGAACTTGGGCATTGGCAATCTCCTCACGTATCGATCGGTTAACACGTCACGCATCGGTGGTTGTTTTTCGCGCCGAGTTTCATCAGTAGCGCGAGCGTTTCCGGGTACGGCTGCGTGCGCTGCACTGGACCGTTGGCCATGTCGGCCGTGGTGTTGCCTTCGCGATTGACACGCGTCACGTCGGCACCTCGTGAGACGAGGAACAACACGCTCTCGGTGTCGCCCCGCGACGCGGCCATATGAAGGGCGGTGTTTCCCTCGTGATCGATGGCATTGACGTCGACCCCGAGCTCGTCGACCAGATATTTGATCGCCGGCAAGAATCCGGTGAGGGCGTAGCGATGCGAATTGGCGGCGAACCCTTCGCCGTATCCCACGCCCGCTGCCGCGAGCAGGGGCGGCACTCCGGGGCCGCCGACCGGCACGGGCGGCAGACCCGAAACATCTGCGACCGACCGCGGCTGGTCGCCGGCGGTCGGCCGACCGGCGGGACGAATCGTCGGGATGTTCGGATCGGCGCCGTGCTGTACAAGAATCCGCATGGCTTCGACGTCACTGGCGTAAGCGGCGCGCCAGAACGGCGTCGCGCCCGCCTCGTCCACGCCTGAGAAATCCGAATTGAAAGCGGAGTACCAGACCTTCGCCTTCAGGCGTGCGTTGGCATCCGCGCCTTTGTCGAGCAGTGCCCGCATCATCGCCAGGTAACTCGTGCGCTGCTGCTCGTATTCAGTGGGTTGCGGATGCGGCGATTTGTTGTGCCACTGCACATTGAGCGTTGCGTAGAGCGGGGTGACCCCGTTACTGGCGGCGTGATCGACGCGCGCGCCGGCGACGACCAGGTACATCGCCAGATCGAAGTTCCCGTTGATGATCGCGGTGAGGAGCGGCGTCGCTGAATTGCCCGGATTCTCCTGGTTCACGTCCGCGCCGCCTTCGACGAGCGCTTTGGCAGTGTCCAAGTACCCTTCGCGAGCGGCAAATTGCAGAGCAGAGAAGCCACCCTGCGTGCCAATCAATTCGCTGTAGCGATACGGGCGATCGACCCCGGCAGTACGGTTCTGAGGCAGACCCGCCGCAGCGCCTGCTGCACCAGTCACCGGACGCCCAAGTTGCCGCTGCCGCTGGGCGTTTTCCTCCTCTGGCGTGAGGAGCTCGGACACGTCGACGACTCTCGATGTCACCTGCGGTCGCGCTCCGCGCTTGAGGAGTGTCCGCACCGCCTCAGTCCTCCCGTACGCCGCAGCGTACATCAGCGGCGTCAGCTTCTGAGGCGCGTCGGTTGCGTTCACATCGGCGCCGTTCTCGATCAAGGTTGTGACGACACGCTCGTCGCCTGCGGCAGCCGCAAACATCAATGCCGTGGCGCCGTTCGTGGTTGGGGCATTGACGTGCGCTCCAGCGGCGATCAGGGCAGCGGCCACCTCGCGCTGATGCGCCCGCGCCGCAAGATGCAGCGGCGTGTACCCACCGAGACGTGTCGTGGCTCGTATGTTGGCCCCCGCGTACATGAGCATTTCCGTGAGAGGGCCGTCGCCTTTGAGTGCCGCCCAATGGAGCGCGGTCATGCCGTCGCCCTGCGCGGCGTTGACGTCTCCACCTTTCCGCAGGAGCTGTTGGACGGCTTCGCGATCGCCGCGCATGGCGGCGTCGGCGACCGGACTGCTGGCGGCAGCCAATGCCGTCGCCAGCGAAAGAGCCGCGAACACGCTTCCGGCGAAGCGCCGCACTCGAGTCCTACGCGACATGTCAGACCTCAAACCGCGGCAACCGTCGTGGCCGGCGTCGAATTGAGGTCGAACTCACCGGTACTGTCGCCAAACTGCCGGATGTCGTCGAGTCCGAGCGTATGGAGAGCCGTGAGCATCACGTTGGCCATCGGCGTGCCCTCCCGGGCAGACAAGTGCAGGCCGCCCCTGAGATGCCCTCCCGCGTGACCGGCCAGGAACAACGGGCAGTTCCGGTGGTTGTGAATGTTCGAATTCCCCATTGGCGAACCGTAGAGCACGAGCGAGTTCTGGAGCAGGTTCGTCTCGCCATCCCGCGTCGCCTGCAGTTTCTCGAGAAAGTACGGAATCAGGCTGACGTGGTACCGGTTAATCTTTTCGAACTCGAGAATGCGATCCTCGCGCTCGCCGTGATGCGATGCCGGATGAAACCCCGTGGCGACGCCGCTTTCGGGATACACACGGCCCGAGGCGTCGCGTCCCATCTTGAACGAGAACACGCGCGTCGTGTCCGAGGCAAAGGCGATCGCCTGCAGATCGAACATCAGCTTCACGTGTTCGTCGAACGAGTCCGGGACGCCGATGGGCGCCTCCGACAGCTCGCGCGGCTCACCACTCGCGTTGTAGGCTTCGACCCTCTGAATCCGGCGCTCCAGCTCGCGCACCTCCTGCAAATAGTCGTTCACTCGTTCGCGATCGCCGGCGCCGAGATCTCGTTGAAGGCGGCCCAACTGATTGCGAATCAGGTCGAGGATGCTTTTATCTTCCTTCCGCCGCTCCGCACGTTGTGCGGGCGTCGCGCCGACACCGAACAGCTGGTCGAACACCACCCGCGGATCGCGCACCATCGGCAGCGGGTCGCCTGGAGCTGCCCAACTAATCGTGTCGGTGTACACGCATGAATAGCCGTAGGAACAGCCGCCGGACTGATCAACGCTCTCGATGCACAGCTGCATCGAGGGAATCGGCGTCTCCTGTCCAAACCGCTGCGCGTAATACTGATCGAGCGACGTGCCGGCCTTTACATTTGAGCCCTGCGTTTGGTACGGGTGCTGCTGGGTCAGAAACACCGCGCTCGAGCGAAAATGATCGCCGCCGATTTCCGGCAGCTCGAAGGCCTCGGCGTTCCGGACATTCGTATTGCTCACAATGGTCACGTGATCGCGGAACGGTTCGAGCGGCGCCATGCTGGTGGGCGTGAGATCGAATTCGCGTCCAACGGCGGCCGGCGACCAGAGGTGTTTCGCGGCCCCGATCGCGGTCGCACCGGCCGAACCGTGAACCATCTCGATGCACGCCAGCCGGACGCGCGGGGCGGCGGCGTGGACCGATCCGCGTCCGGTAGGAACCATTGCGTCCAGAAAGGGCAGCGCCACGGTCGCACCCAACCCGCGAAGCACGGTCCGACGTGACAGATGTTTGTTCGTGATGAACATCGGCTCTCCTTCGCCTTCCATCAATGCACTGCCAGACCACTCTGGGATTCGGTTGTTTCCAACACCGGTTTCGAACTGCGAAACGCCGCGCTTTTCGCGACGCCGGCGACGAATGCCGAGAATCGTAAACCGTTCGATTGCGCGTCCCGCACGATCGCACGCACGGTGGGCATGTCGAAGGACTCGATGCGCCGGCCGAGCGCGTAGGTCATCAGGTTTTCCGTGAACGTCCGAACGATCAACTCCTGGTATTTCAGGAGCGCCGCGCGTAGGGCCGTGGGTCCATCGATCGTCGTGCCGTCATAGAGATCGCCCACGGGGTTGACGGGATTGCCATGATCGTTGATGCGCCACGCACCCGTCGCATCGAAGTTCTCGAGTGCCAGGCCGAGCGGATCGATGACGCGATGACAGGACGTGCACGCAG
>WNFU01013980.1_pt1 | contig 14269 bp, 5 predicted proteins | sample 5400121 | NCBI WGS metagenome assembly WNFU01 (sample SAMN13153360, study PRJNA577476) | soil metagenome | isolation source: 100 cm soil or saprolite under grassland replicate 1 | place: USA:California | collected 2016-06-15
TGTTTACGCCGGCCTTAAACTTTTGCCACGAGCCTGAACGATTTCCCGCGAGAAGAAACTCATCCTGACGAGTCAGCATCAGTTTTACGGGCGCCTTAGCTTGTTTAGATAGTCGACACGCAAGTGCTCCCTCAATTCCTATACCAAATTTAGACCCAAAACCGCCGCCCATGTGCTCGACGATAGACGTGACGTTGCTCTCGTTCAGGCCGAGTTCCCTGGCCGCATCGCCGGGAATCGTAAAGGTGCCCTGCGTTGAAGCGTAAACAGTTGCCGTGTCGCCGCCGCGGTAATCAACCACGTGACCGTGTGTCTCAAGACACGAATGGTGAATAATGGGCGTTCGGTATTCAGCTTCCAAAACTACATCACATTTGTCCCATGCTGCTGCAACCTTCGATGCATCGCCCTGGCTGTCCCGCGGTTCGAGGTTGCCCTCTGGATAAACTTTAGGCGCCCCCGCTTTCATCGCGTCGTCGGCACGCACGACATGTGGCAGGACCTCATAATCGACCTTGATCGCGCGAATCGCATCCGCTGCAATTTCAGGCGTGTCTGCGGCGACTGCCGCGACTGGCTCACCGGCGAAATTGACGGTCGTGTCTCGCGGCCCTGGAGATTTAGTAGCGGAGATATCCTGCGCGGGCTTGTCAGTAATGCTGACGACGGCCTTAACTCCGGTGATGCGTTGCGCGGCTGTCACATCAATTTTCAGTACCCGCGCGTGAGCATGTGGTGATCGAAGCACGCGACCGTAAAGCATGCCGGGCAGGCGCTTGTCGTAAGTATATTCCGCGTTTCCTGAGACTTTGAGTGGCCCATCCACGCGCGTGAGATGATGATTGAGAAGCGCATGCTTATCGTTTGGTCCCCACCCGGGGCCACCTTCATCCTCAATTTCGATCTCGACCATCGTCTCGACCCCATTAACGACTCTTGGAACCTTGATCTTCTTTTTCTTCTTAACAGGTGCCTCTTGCATAAACGCTCCTTAGCCAGGACATCAGGAGATGTGATCGCTTAATCGCGACCGGTTTGAGCTTTGGCTGCCGTCAGTGCAGCCTCAAACACTCGCGGATAGGTGCCGCAACGACAGAAGTTTCCTTTACATGATTCGCGAATGTCTTCAAGAGTCGGGTTAGGATTTTTCTTTAGGTAAGCCGAAATCGTTGTCACGAAGCCCGGTGTGCAGAATCCACACATCAAAGCGTCTTTATCGACGAAAGCATTTTGCACGTGGTTAGGCTTTTCAGCCGATCCCAACCCTTCCACTGTGGTGACCTCTTTGCCCACAGCATCAACCGCCAGTACCAGACAGGAATAGACTGGTTTGTTATCCAACAAGACTGTGCAAGCGCCGCACGTTCCCATATCACAAACCAGCTTGGGGCCGGTGAAGGCCGGATCTACATGATTGCGTAAAGCATTCAAAAGCGTCGTTCGAGGTTCAACCTTGACACTGCGCTTTTGTCCATTGATCTGCAGGACGATCTCAATGGTCCCCGCAACAGAACGTGCCTGCCTATTTGCCTGCGACTCGGCAGCTTGCGCGTCAGCTAATAAATGATCGGCTAATGCGGCTCCAGCGCCGGCGATCCCTACACCTTTGAGGAATCGGCGCCGACTCGCGTCATATGAGCCGCTACCGGCATCGACCTTTTCCTTATCTTCGCTAGAGTCGTCCGTCATAATTTCTCCAGGGTCTTTGAAGTTTTGATCGGCCGGAGAGAGAGGCTTTGAAACAAGCAATAACTCCGAGTAGTCTCGTGGCAGTGCTGCATTAGCTCTCCTCTTTATCTATCTGCCTAAATAAACTCGATTGTACGAATGCGCGCAATATGAACAACGCAGAATTTCCTGTCAAGTATTTTATCAAAGCAGTAGCTTCAACTGTTTTTCGACGCGCAATCCAACGTAAGCCAGAATGGAGCAACCTAGTCGGTTTCCCACGTGGTTGGATCGATCTCGCTAGCTTCAGTAGCCCGTCGGAAAAATGCGTTGACAGTGTTAACTCCCAGCCGCTAGTATCCGATTTTGTCCTAAGCTGGGTCAAATTCGAAAGAGAAATAAGAAACGTCTGATCGCCTCGTTCGGCCCTATGCGTCGAAGTATTTGTTCAGAGCTTTCTTAACTGTATCTGCGCGGCAGGCGGTGTACCTTCTCCTGACAAGCGGAGTAACCACATGATGATTAGGCGGCGGAACTCGCTTTCATCTTTTCTCAGTGTTTTACTAATCATTCAATTCACAGCGGCCTATTCTGCTGCCGGCCAGGCGCCCGCGATAGCTCGTGGAAACAGCGGCGCCGTTACTAATTCGCAGCGATCAAAAAACAAAATCGCCCCTTCAATTGACTGGTCGGTCGCAATGGTCGAGTCTACGATGAAGCGTTTCCCCACACCGCAGGATCTCGGTACGTGGGGCTATGCAAAGTCGCTGTATCTCTACGGTCAGTATTTGGTCTGGAAGAGAACCGGAGACAAAAGATATCTCCAATACATTAGAGACTGGGTCGATTATCATATCGACAACGAAGGAAATGTTTTTAACACCGACAAGGATGGCAAGGTCACACCCATAGCCTTTACAAATCTCGACAGCATGCTTCCGGGAAATTTATTACTGCTCCTGCATAAGGAAACTCTGGAGGCGAAGTATAAGCTTGCGGCTGATAGGATTCGAAAAAAGTTCGACACATATAAGAGAACTAACGACGGTGGGTTTTGGCATGCGGAAAGCAAGAATCGCGAGTGGCAGTTGTGGGGAGACGGCGTGTTCATGTCGATGCCTTTTCTCGCCCGATATGGCAAGTTGTTTGACGACGCTGCTTATGCCAACGATGAAGCAACGAAACAGTTGGTCATCTATGCAGGGCATTTGAATGATCCAAAAACAGGTCTGATGTTTCACGCTTACGATGAGAGCGGCGCATCGACGTGGGCCGATCCGGTAACTCATCATTCAGCGGAATTCTGGTGTCGTGCGATGGGGTGGTTCGGGATGACACTGATTGAGGTGCTGGAGATACTGCCCAGGAACCACCCACTCCGTTCTCAATTGATTTCACAGGTGAGGCAACTCGTCGACGCGTGGTCAAGATTTCAGGATCACAAAACCGGGTTGTGGTATCAGGTCGTGGACAAGGGCAGCTTGCCGGATAACTGGCTCGAGACATCAAGCTCGAGCATGTATAGCTATGTAACCTCGATGGCAATAAGACGAGGATACGTTGGCAGGCGCTATCAGGAAACCGCTCGGCGAGGATATCAGGGGGTGCTTTCAAAAATCTCCCTCGGCCCTGATGGCCTAACGAACATAACTGATATTTGTGAAGGAACGAATGTCGCAGACCTGGCTTATTATTTTGCCAGAAAACGCAACACAAACGACTTTCATGGCCTTGGAGCATTTCTCATCATGAACGAACATATGATGACGGTAAGTGCACACCGGAAGATCCAACCTGTTCTATAAGCAGTGAACGGCAAGAGGTCCACTTCGCATCAGGAAAGGCCGAAGCTATGTTTCGATTCCTCGGAAAAATGTTCTTCGTCGCGATTGTTCTGTTCGTCGGCGCAAATGCGGGTGCGGCTGCATCGAGAATAAAAGTCATAAAGCTGGCGGTGACAAATCCGACCAGTGAAGATCGGCCTGCGGAAGATATCGTGCTCAGCGTGGCTGATATGAAACGCGTCGCCCCGGACTTCAGAGCAGGTGACACAATTGTCACGACCAGCAATGCCGCCACGCTCGCGGAAGACGCGCACACGCTCGAGACCATAGAGTTACCCTCGCAGGCTGATGATCTTGACGGTGACCGCAAGCTGGATGAACTTGCTTTCCAGATCGACCTGTCGCCGAGGCAAACTCGGATCGTGACGATCGCATACGGTGACCCCGTAGCCATTGCGAGATTACGTAGTGACTATTCGCCACAAACATACGCGAAATTTACAATGAGGTTCGACGGCTTGGCGTGGGAATCAAATATCAACGCCTGGCGAATTTACTTCGACAAACGTAATGCGATTGACTTGTTCGGTAAGCGCCGACCCGGGCTCTACCTCGAGCTGTTTGGCCAGCCTGAGTATATCTATCACGAAGAGTCGCCGTTTGGTCGCGACATTTACAAGATCGGCGACGCGTTAGGAATTGGCGCGGTGGGTGTGTTTGCTGATGGCAAAGTCGTGAAAGTTGCGGAGGTGTCTGATCGTTCCTGGAGCATCATTAGCACCGGCCCAGTGCGCGCGATTGTCGATGTCGGATACAAAGGTTGGAACGTGAACGGTCGCCTGGTGGATCTTACGAGTCGCATGACGATGTGGGCGGGCGAACGCGGATTTGAACATCGCATAGCGTCAAAGAATGGGGAAGGTCTCACCTTCGTTACTGGGTTACCGCGCAAACCGGGACTGAGCCAGATAACTTCTGCCGACATTGGAGGCATTTCTCGCATCGTGGGCACGTGGGGGCATCAGGTATTGATGACCGGCGCTACCGCGACGGAGTCTCTGCCAAATCAGAACCTTGGGTTGGTTCTCTTGCTTCCTGCCGAAACGTCACCTCCAAACGCGCTGCTTTCGTCAAACGCTGATAACGTCCTGACTTCGGTGTCGTTAAAGGACGGTGAAGCGCGCTGGTATGTCTCCGCCGCCTGGGATCAGGAAGGCAGCGACGCAATGGTCAACACTGCCGGCAACGCTAAGGAGAAAAATAACAATGGCACGATAGTGTTTCCTTCGACAGCGATAACCACTCGCGAGAGTTTCGTCGGCTACGTTAGGCAGATTGCGACGCGACGATTACAGCCCGCGCGCATCAGCATCCTCTCGAAAGTAGCTGAGCCTCAGGCTGCTCCGCAAGACACCCTTGCACCGGCCGCTCATAAAACTTATGCGCAAGCGATCCAGCTAATGCGTGAGGCCGCCGAGCGCACTGCTCGCAAATGGGAGCCGGTCATAAATGCAGCGAAGCCTGAAGAGATCAAGTTTACTTCAGGCCCGCCAGGCTTCTTTACAGTGGGCGATGAACAGACAGGCGAGTGGGATGAGCAAAAAGGTTTCTACTGGACAGGCGGCTTCTGGACCGGAGAACTATGGAGACTCTACGCGCGCACGAACGACGAACGTTATCGTCGTTGGGCCGAGCTTTGGCACTCGCGATTGCTTGGTAAAGAATTCAACGTGCATCATGACACCGGCTTTCTGAACTTCTACACTTCCGCATACGCTTACGAGCTCACCAAAGATCCCAAATATCGTGAAAGCGGCTTGCGGGCTGCGGAAAGGCTGAAGCAGCTGTACAACCCTACCACGGAGCTGGTGGCATCGTGGGAAGTCAACGGCGACGACACCATCATCGATACCATGATGAATCTACAAATCTGGTGGTGGGCATCGCGGCTTACCGGCGACAAACAGTGGCGTGAGATGGGAGTAAAGCACGCACTCAAATCCGCAGAGTTACTCGTCCGCAACGATGGCTCGGTGATTCAGTCAGTTCACTACAACCCGGGCGACAATCGCCAGACATTTTCTCCAACCCGTGGCAACTTTAAAGTGTCTAATAATACGAAACCCGGCGCATGGGTCTACAGCCACACGCATCAGGGATTTGCTGCCGATACAACCTGGTCGCGCGGCGCAGCCTGGGCGCTGTTCGGGTTCACCACTGCTTACGCCGACACCAAAGATGCGCGCTTACTAAGAACAGCAGAGAAAGTGGCTGGGTTTGTTCTGGAACGACTCCCAGAAGATGGAGTTCCCTGGTACGACTTCGCAGACGAGGGCATACATTTTCGCATTCGAGACAGTTCTGCAGCGGCCCTGATAGCCGGGGCGTTATTGCGCCTGTCAGAGCTAAGTTCGGATCCTCACCGTGCTTCGCTCTACCGGCGCGAAGGTGAACGGATTACGCAATCCCTCATTGACCGGTACCTAACTCCTGTGGCTGCGAACGATTCCACGCCCGCGGGCGTTTTGCGACACGGCTCCAGCACGCGGCCGAACGACGGCATGACGATCTATGGTGACTACTATTTGCTGGAGACATTGCTGTGGCTGGAAGCACATCCTTTGAAGGAGCCGCGTAGCGCCGCAGTGAACCAGGATTAGTGGCAACCCGAAGGAAGCTGACCGCCAGAACTGAGAGCCGCTCTAACGCAATCCTATCCCAATTATCTTCTATTTGTGGTTCACGATTTCTCATCGGAGCGGGCAAACTGGTCAACCAATTTCCATAGAAAACGGCCCTATCTGCAGGAGAATGTGGTTTCCAATTGCCCGTGCCTATGCGCAGTCGGCTTCTTTCATCAACAAAGAGAGGCTGGAAGAGTAAATCTCTGCCTAAATATTGTCTTGACAGGGAATTAAATTGGGAGTATAGGTGCCCCGCAATGGACGAAAATGCTCAGACCAATTTCGGTGCGAATCGATTAAAGGTAATCGAGCAGAATGGATCAAGCGCTACCACTGAGGACGTCATCGCGCGAATATCTGATCTAATAAAGGGCGCTCAACTCAAACCTGGGGACCGCCTACCTGCTGAGCGTGACCTGGCAAAACAGCTGGGCGTTAGCCGCCCATCGCTGCGTGGCGGGTTGCGCGCTCTGGCGTCGATGGGAGTGCTCAAGTCGAGACAGGGAGCGGGAACTTTCGTCGCAGGTGGACCACCCACGCTCGATAGTGAGCCCTTGAGATTATTGGCGGCCCTGCATGGTTTCAGTTTCAATCACATGTTCGAGACGCGGTCGATTCTTGAGGTGGGCGCTGCGGGCCTGGCGGCCAAAAATGCCACGAGCGAACAACTGGCTACTTTGGCTGAGGAGATCGCGGAAATGTATGCCGCACTTGCCGATCCCCAGGAATATCTCGTCCATGACATTCGTTTTCACCGCGCCATTGCCGCCGCCTCTGGCAATCCGACGCTGGCGACCTTAGTGGAGATGGTGTCGGCGGTGTTGTACGAACGGCGGCGTGAAACAATAGATCGCGCGCACGATTTCAAGGAATCGATGGAACTACATCAGCGGCTTTACCGCGCCATTCGAGCGCGGCAGCCGGAAGAGGCGCGCGCTGCGATGAGCGAGCACATCCGGCGGGCGCAAGAAGCCTTCGCGTTGGAAGAGAGCGAAGAACAAACTACGAATCAAGTTTCTGAGAATAGGGAAGACATATCCGTCGGGGTGTGAACCTGCGAAAGCGAATCACATCCCGGGAAATGATTATGTCCGCGGAATTTGTCCGAACATAAGACAAACTAGTTCCGGACTTTTGTAGCCGGGCCCAGCGACAGTCGGCCACCAAGCGAATGCTGCTTCTAGTTTTTGGTCTTGCGGGATCGGTGATCGGTCAGTTGCCCTCAAATAAGAATTTTTAGAGCCACCTGAGGAGGCTTTCCATGCTTAGTGCGAGGAGTTGGTGTTCAAGGTCTCTGTTGGATTTGATTGCTGTCTCAATGCTCGTTGGGTTGCTGGCTGCATCAGCGGGAGGTCAGTCGGTCACCGGATCGATTTCAGGCATGGTGACCGACTCCGCAGGCGGCATTATCGTCGGGGCAAGTGTGACCCTCAGTAACGACCAGACAGGAAGTACGCGCGCTGTCACTACGAGCGAAGATGGTAGGTTTTCTTTTGCTGCCTTACAGCCCGGCGTCTATACCCTCAAGGTGGAACAGCCCGGCTTTCAAGCACTTGAGCGAAAGAACGCCATATTAAGTGCCAACGAAAGCCTCGCGCTCGGAGATCTGGCATTAACGGCGGGCCAGGTTACCGAGACGGTGACCGTGACCGGTGAAGGGACCATGGTCGAAAAGGAGAGTAGCGATCTAACCGCCCGATTGACGGAGGATCAGATCAGCCTGATTTCGACCAAGGGTCGCGATGTCACTTCGCTGCTGCGCCTGATACCCGGAACTTCAAATGATGATGACATTGAAGCGGTGGGTGAAGGCTTTGGGACCAACTTGCCGAATATCTCAGGTCAACGCGGCCGTTCTACTGTTTCGACAATCGATGGCTTGAATGCAAGTGAGCCGAGCGGCAACAATAAATTGAGCATGACGATTAACCAGGATGCCGTTGCCGAGGTCAAAGTCCTGCGAAATAACTATGCTGCGGAGTACGGCAATAACGGTGGCGCCTTGATCAACCTGGTGTCGAAGGGCGGCGGCAAGGATTATCGGGGCAGCGCTTACTATTTTCTGCGGAATGAAGCTCTCAATGCATCTCCGTTTTTCACCAATAAGGCCGGTCTGAAGCGGCCCCTCTATCGTCACAATATTTGGGGCTTCAACGTCGGTGGGCCCGCGCCGATTCCGCGGTTCGGAGAAGGCGGATCGCGATTGATAAGAGACAAGGTCTTCTTCTTCTTTTCCTACGAGAAGCCGCACCAGATCACCCCACAGGATCCTCGCTTCGTGACCGTGCCGACAGCGCCTGAACGAGCCGGTGATTTCTCGCAATCAATCAACTCAACAAATGCAAAGGTGTTCATCAAAGATCCGCTCAGGTCGGGCAATTGTAGCGCGACTGATAGCAGCGGATGTTTTCGTGATCCGTCGCGAGCGACCGCGAGTAATCCCCTTGGCCTGAACATTATTCCGGCCGCGCGTTTTAACACGAGTGGACAAGCGCTCCTTAATTATTTCCCGTTGCCTAACGCGATCGGTGCGCGCACGCCAACCGGCGGTGCTTACAACTATGTGGTCCAGAGTCCAGTAGATGTGCCAAAGCGAAGTATGGTCATCCGCTTTGATGTCAAGCCCTCAGAAAATGACGCCTTCTATGGAAAGGCGCAGTGGTGGACCTCGGATAATTTGGGAACCGGCACGTCGGGTTGGCCGTCAGGCGACGCCAGCCGCTGGGGAATTCAATCGCACTATCTATACAAAGATAACGGTCTGTCGTTCAACTGGGTTCATATCTTCAATTCAAGCATGGTCAATGAAGCGAATCTTGGCTTCCGACACGATTCCGAAGGCTTCATACCCGGAGATGGTGAAACTGACCGCTTGACGAAAAGTGCGTTGCATTACACCGCGCCCCAACTGTTTCCGCAAAACAACACACTCGGGCTGATCCCAAGAGTAACAAACTGGAGCGGCGTACTCGGCGTCGCGCCGGCCCAGATTAACTGGCTATCTCGCTGGGGCGAAATTGGCAACGATTATATTCTTCCCTCCTTCGCCGATAATCTCTCGATCACTCGAGGCGATCATAGTTACAAATTTGGGTTCTACCTCGAGCATGTGCGAAATGGTGAAGCTCGAGGAGGCGACTGGTCGGGTTCCTTTAATTTCAGCGGCACCGATAGTGGCTTTAGCGCGTCTGGCTTAAATACAGGCTACGCCTATGCAAACGCACTGATCGGCAATTTCGCTCAATACAACGAGCAAAGCGCCCGCCGTGGCGCTAACGTCGAGCTGTTGATGCTGCAATGGTATGGCCAGGATCAGTGGAAGATGACCAGGAACTTTACAGTTAATTACGGACTGCGCATGGGCTGGAACAATCAGTGGCAGCAACGTGATTTTCAGTACGCAAACTTCGATGCTACCCGCTTTGATCGTGCCAAAGCGCAAGTTCTATATCGACCTTTCTGCGTCGGTGGGACTCCGGCCACAGCATCCTGTGCGAACGCCAACCGTCGCGCGCAGAATCCGATCACTGGTCAACTCTTAACTAATACCAGTCTGGTCGGCACGGTCGTTCAGGGCGTGGGCGATCCACTGAATGGCATCCTGTTACCGGACCAGGCGCCCAGAGGGTTCATGAGACCTCCGGGCATTCATTGGGAACCGCGCGTGGGCTTCGCGTGGGATCTTTTTGGGCACAGCAGTACGATCCTCCGCATGATGGGAGGCGTCTATCATACATATCGGCTCGGCGGAGGAACGACGGGCGGCAACCTGGTCAGCAATACGCCCTTTCAGAGTAATTCGAGGATCGATTTTGGCAACATTGACCAAATCGCTAACCTGGTCGGAAGTGCGCTGAGCAGGACGACGGCGCTGAAGGCAGTCGATCCTGACTTTCACACGCCGACAATCTACAACTACTCAATTGGCATCCAGCAGGAACTAGGTTTCAAGACGGTCATCGAGATTAGCTACGTAGGATCGCAGAGCCGGCATCTGGGTGAACAGCGCAATATCAATGGTGTTCCGGACGGGTTCAAGTTCATTAACCTGCATCCGGAGAATAGGAACCCATTTTCCGCCGTTACCCAAAATGGACCAACTCAATTAGGCGCCCTGGCCGATGACTTTTTGCGTCCTTTCCAGGGCTATCAGGACATTCAGTTGATCTCATATACGGGTAACTCGAACTACAACGCACTACAGGTCCAGGTCAATCGACGGTACACGCGCGGATTCCAATTTGGGGTCGCTTACACCTGGTCAAAAACATTGGAGACGGTTACGAAAGACGGCCCTGCCGATGATGGCGACGCGGTTTTTGGTCGTCCCTACAGAGCATTTAACTACGGTCCCGCTGACTTCGACCAAACGCACATTTTTACGGTCAACTATATTTGGGACGTGCCGAGTTTGAGCAGGCACTTTGCCAATAATGGTTTTGTCAAAGCGATCTTTGATGGATGGCAGATTTCCGGCACTACTTCATTTGCGACCGGAAAACCGAAGACATTTGGCAGCGGCACAGGGCTAAACTGGACTTTTGCCGGTACAACATCGGCCACTAACATTACGGATTTTACCGGCGGTGAAGTAAACGCGCGGCCGGTAGTTATTTGTAATCCAAACCGGAATCCCGGGACGTTCGCTCCCGACGGCACCCCCTATTTGATTGACACCTCCTGCTTTGCCAAGCCTGGAACCATTGGCAGCATCGGCGATCTACAGAGAAATCTGATTCGGCTTCCGAGCATCTTCAACAGCGACGTGGCGTTCTTTAAGAATTTCCGCTGGGGAGAGAAACGGGCAATTCAATTGCGCTGGGAAACCTACAACGTTTTCAACCGCGCAAATTTCACAGACATTAATGGGGCCATGACATTTGACGCTGCCGGCAATCAAACGAGCACCAGTTTTGGCACACCCCGCGCAACTCGTGCGCCGCGCGTCATGCAGGCATCCATACGGATCAATTTCTAACTGGAGGCAAGACGGATCGAAACAATACTCGAGGTTTTTCTTTGTTCGGCTTGACGGACTCATTGGTCATCGCTCGCAAGAAACAATTGGAATTCTCAGACTACCTGAAGGAGGCCCCATGGTTATTTCCAGGCGTAGTTGTTCAAGGTTGCTATCGAGTATTTTTGCGGTCTTGCTGCTTGTTGGGCTGGCTGGATCAGCCGTAGCTCAATCGATCACCGGATCGATTTCAGGTACGGTGACCGATGCCACCGGCGGCGTTGTGGTGGGTGCCAGTGTCACATTGCACAGCGACCAAACTGGAACTGCGCGCTCGGCTACTACCAGCGACGACGGTCGGTTCTCTTTTGCCGCCTTACAGCCTGGAGTTTATACAGTCAAGGTGGAACAGCGCGGCTTTCAGACCCTCGAGCGAAAGAACGCCGTGTTGAGCGCTAATGAAAGCCTCGCGCTCGAAGATCTCGCATTGACCGCGGGCCAGGTTTCCGAGACTGTGACGGTGACCGGTGAAGGAGCTATGGTCGAAAAGGAAAGTAGCGACCTTACCGCGCGACTGACCGCCGACCAGATTAGCCTGATTTCGACTAAAGGTCGCGACATTACTTCGCTGTTGCGACTGCTGCCAGGCACCTCTAACGACGATGACATTGAGGCTGTCGGTGAGGGCTTCGGTACGAACTTGCCTAACATCTCCGGACAGCGTGGCCGTTCCACTGTAACGACAGTTGACGGACTAAATGCCAGCGAGCCGAGCGGTAGCAACAAAATAAGTATGACCACCAGCCAGGACGCGATCGGCGAAGTCAAGGTCCTGCGCAACAACTACGCGGCAGAATATGGCAACAATGGCGGCGCTATTATCAATATCGTCTCGAAGGGTGGCACAAAGGATTATAGGGGCACCGCGTATTACTTCATTCGGAACGAGGGGCTCAATGCCAACAGCTTTTTCAATAATAAGGCTGGGCTAAAGAGAGGACTCTATCGTCATAACATTCCTGGCGGCAACTTCAGCGGGCCCTTGCCACTCCCGCGTCTCGGTGAGGGTGGTCCGAGCCTGCTAAGGAACAAGGCTTTCTTCTTCATCAACGTGGAGAAGCCGCACACGATCACGCCAACGAACGCTGTCTTTGTAACCGTACCTACAGCTCTCGAACGTCAGGGTGATTTCTCAAAGTCGTACACAGGATTCGATTCGAAAACTGGATTGCCAACCCCGGTCAGTCTTAATGATCCGCCTCATGCTACGGGCGGGGCGATCGTCGGCAATGTCATTCCGAGGGATCGCTGGAACGCAAATGGGTTAGCCTTGTTGAACTTTTTCCCCTTGCCCAATACGCCACTCGGTCGTACTCAAAGCGGTGGCGCCTACAACTACGTTTTCCAGCAGAGTGTGGATGTGCCGAAGCACAGCTACCTCATTCGTTTCGACGTCAAGCCTACCAATAACGACAGCGTGTACTGGAAATATCAATGGTGGACTTCAGACAACGTAGGCTTAGGTACTTCCGGCTGGCCGGGTGGGGACGCCAATCGTTGGGGAATCAATTCGCATTACCTCTACACCGATAACGGTTGGTCAGCCAATTGGGTTCACGTTCTGAGCTCAACCGTAGTGAATGAATTCAATTTCGGGATGCGGCGCGACACCGAAGGATTCATACCTGCTGAAGGCATGATTGATAAGGTGAGCAGAGCCAAGGTGGGATACACGGCGGCCCAACTGTTTCCGCAAAACAATAACCTCGGTGCTATCCCGAGAATAACAAATTTCGGCAACGTGGCTGGTACGCCAGCTAATATTAACTGGCTCGACCGCTGGGGCGAAGTTGGGCAGGATTATATCCGTCCCTCTTTCGCCGATAACCTCTCGGTGACGCGAGGCGACCACTCTTATAAGTTTGGCGTGTACTTTGAGCGACTGATAAATACTGAAGCACCGGGTGGTAACTGGACTGGGACATTCAACTTCAGCAACAGCACTAATAATAGCCAGTTTACAACTGCCGCTGGAAATGCGAACTACGGCTACGCGAACTTGCTTCTGGGTAATTTTCAATCCTACAGCGAGTCTAGTGCGCGGCCTCATACCAATCTCGTCATAAAGCAGTTTCAATGGTATGGGCAAGATCAGTGGAGAGCTAATCGTCGACTCACGCTCAACTATGGAATGCGCTTCACGTATCACTCACCTTTTGTGCAGGCCGATGGACTGGCGTCAAACTTTGATCCGACGCACTTTGATCCGGCCAACGCCCCGCTGCTCTACGTGGGTTTCTGCAAGGGTGGAACTCCGGCCTTTGGAACCGCTTGTGCAACAGCCAACCAGTTTGCGGTTGATCCGCGCAACCTTCCCAACCCGACGACCGCGCAACTCTTAAATCGGAATCTCGTCAGGTCGTTTGTTATCGGAACAGGTAGTCTAACCAATGGTTTGGTATTAGGAACCGATCCAACCACGCCTCGTGGATTCAGAAAAACGAAGCCGATTGATTTCGAACCGCGCCTCGGCTTTGCCTGGGATATCTTTGGCAACGGCAAGACTGTCCTGCGAATGCACGGTGGTGTTTACCACGCTCCGCGTGTGGGCGGCGGCACGACCGGCGGTAACCTGGTCAACAATCCGCCACAGTCCCGCACCTTTACAATCAATACCGCGGTCGGCGTCGTTGGCAATATCAACAATCTTGCCAATATCAAGGACCTTGCAGTGAATCTCCCAGGCTCTCTCAACGCGATCGAGGTCAATTCCAAGACGCCGACAACCTATAACTTCCAGATAGGTGTTCAGCGAGATATCGGTTTCAAAACAGTAATGGAGGTCAGTTACGTGGGATCTCTCAGCCGACATCTCGGGGAAAGGCGGAATATCAATCAGGTTCCCGACGGGGCGAGATTCGTGGATCCGGCTCAATGTGCTCTGTTCGGCGTCACGTGTCACCCGGAAAATAGGGACCCGCTTACCGACAGGAGTGCCAAGAACAGTGATTTCCTGCGACCCTATCGAGGCTACGGTGACATCAACATGGTGATGTATTCCGGTACCTCAAACTATAATTCGTTGCAGGTTCAGCTCAATCGCCGTTATACGCATAACTTCCAGTACGGTGTCGCCTATACGTACTCAAAATCGTTTGACTACGCCAATGACGACT
>WNFU01010873.1_pt1 | contig 14266 bp, 8 predicted proteins | sample 5400121 | NCBI WGS metagenome assembly WNFU01 (sample SAMN13153360, study PRJNA577476) | soil metagenome | isolation source: 100 cm soil or saprolite under grassland replicate 1 | place: USA:California | collected 2016-06-15
ACTTGCTCGCCATGGGCGCCGAAGACGCGCGCCAGCGCGCCGAAATCGGGGTTCTGGTAGTCCACGGCGTAGGTCCGACCGCCGTACAGCTCGTGCTGCCAGGCCCGCTCGTTGCCGAGGCCCTGGTCGTTGAAGACCACGCACACCACCGGGACCCGCTCGCGGACCGCCGTCTCGAGCTCCCCGACGTTGCACATCATGCCCATATCCCCGACCGTGCACATGACCGGTCGATCCGGGCGAGCCAGCTTGGCGCCCATCCCGATCGGGAACGCCCCGCCCACCGAGCCCCAGTCGTCGACGTACATGAACGTGCCCGGCTCGTACGTCTCGAAGTGGACTCGGATGTGTTTGCTGGCGTTGCCCGCGTCGAGCACCATGACCCCATCGCGCGGCAGCACCTTTCGCATGGCGTGCGCGACGAAGGGCGGCGAGATCGGCTTCGCGTCAGCCCGGACCTGGGCCTTTCGCTCCGCGTCCCATTCGGCGCGGGCCTCGGCGACGTCGACCCACGACCAGCGCCGTCCTGCCCGCGCCACGCGCTCGGCCAACCCGCTGATGAAGCTCCTCGTCGAGCCGGTGGCGGCCAGGTTGACCGGGAAGACAACCCCGATCGCGTCCGGCGCGACGCTGTGGTGGACCAGCTTCGCCTCGCGGCTGAAGATGCCGTACTTGAACATGGTCGAGAACAGGTCCATGCGCGCTCCGACGGCGACGATCAGGTCAGCCCGCGGGACGGTGCGGTTGGCGCTGCTCCAGCCGTTGCGGCCGAGCGGACCGAGCGCCAGCGGGTGGGCGGTTGGGAACGCGTCGGCGCTGTTCTGCAGCGCGGCGACCGGGATGCCGCTCTGCTCGGCGAGCTCGACCATCGCCTCAGTGGCCCGCTCGTGGAGCACGCCCCGACCCACCACGAACACGGGTCGTTCGGCCTGGCTGAGCAGCTCGGCCACGCGATCGAGGTGGTCAGGGCGGCAGGCCGGCAGCTCTGTTGCTCGGTACTCGGCCGGCGCAAGCGGCTCGCTCTCGGTCTGCTCCAGGAGGATCTCGCGCGACGCCTCGACGTGTACCGGCCCGAGCGGCTCGGTCAGGGCAACTCGGAACGCCTTCCGCATCGCCTCCTGGACTTTGCTCGCCGAGGGGATCGTGTAGGCCCATTTGGTGATCGGCTTGAAGAAGCTGACCTGGTCCATCTCCTGGCTGGCGTCACGCTCGCGGACCCAGTTCTCCTGGGTGCCGCTGACGCTCAAGATCGGGACCATTCCCCGGTAGGCGGCGCCCATGCCGGTCGCCAGGTTCGTCACGCCCGGCCCCTCGGTCGCCGTGACAACCGCCGGGCGACCTGAGGCGCGGGCGAAGCCGTAGGCCATGAAGGTGGCGCCCTGCTCGTGGCGGGTCAGGATGAAGCGGATCTGGGGCGTGTCGCGCAGGACGTCGATGATCGGCAGGTTCTGGGTGCCGGGAATGCCGAACAAGTGGTCGATGCCCTCCCTCAGCAAGCAGTCGACCAGCGCCTGAGCACCTGTGATCAACGTGTCTCCTCCCCGCGCGGACCTCAGGTTTTCACTGCCGAGGTCGTGCATGTGATCGTAGGGGCGGACCCGCGTGTCCGCCCTGGCGGCGTGCGTGTCCGCCCTGGCGGCGTGCGTGCACGCGTTCCAAGGAGGGCGCACACACCGGTGCGCCCCTACGGTGTCGGAGTCCGACGTGGAGGCGAATCTGCTGCCTTACTTGTACTTGGAGTAGATCGCCTCGACCTTCTGCGTCGCCCAGCCGACGGCGTCCTCGACGTTGCCGCCCGACTGGACGGCCTGGGCGACCATCAGCGGGATGATCCAGTTGGTCTCGACTTCGGCGGCGGCGGGCGTCGGCGGGCCGGGGAAACCGACCACGCGCGCGGCCTGGTCGAAGTCCTGCAGGATCTGGTACTTCGGGTCCTCGCCGATGAACGGCATCGGCTTCTTGCGGAAGTTCTTCAAAAGCGGCTGGTTGTAGCCCTCGCTCGCCTTGACCGCGTCGATGAAGACCGCGTAGAAGTCGGTCAGGAACGCCTTGGCCGCGGCCACGTTCTTCGACCAGTTCATGATGCCCCAGATGCTGGTCCCTACCGAGGCGTAGCGCCCGGCCGGGCCGGCCGGCGTGTTCCACACGTAGATCTTTTTGGCCAGCTCGGGGTTCTCCTTCTCGATCGTCCGCAGTGCGCTGATCGGGTTGTGGATCCACGAGCCCTTGCCGGATGCCAGGAGCTGGTTGTTGGCGGTGTCGTCCCAGGACAGGACCTCATTCGTCATCGTCTTGTTGTACAGCTCCAGGGCGAACGTGACGGAAGTCCTGGTCTCCGGGGAGTTGATCGCCGCCGTCTTGCCGTCCTTGGCGACGTACGAGGCGCCGTAGCACCATAGCAGCGAAGTCCAGGAGTTGTTCGCGTCGTTGCACTTCTGGTTGATGGCGATGCCGATTTGGTTGCCCTTTGCCTTCAAGATCGTGCCGACCTTGAGCAGATCGTCCCAGGTGTCCGGCGGCTGGAGGCCGTTCTCGTCGAACAGGTCCTTGCGATACTCGGTCGAGAACTCGATGAAGAAGTCGGGGATGCCCTTCCAGACGCCCTCGAACATCCCGATCTGCTCGGCGAGCGGCGTGACCCAGCCGCCGTGCTGGTCGCCGAACTGCTTCGCCAGGTCGCTGACGTCGACGAGCTGCTTGTTGTAGACGTTGATCGCACCGCCCTGGGTGAACGTGAACAGGTCGTGCCCGTCGCCGGCGGCGACCTCGGCGGCCCACTTCGCCGGCAGCTCTGCCGCCAGGATGTGGTCGACGGCCACTTCGACCTTGTTCTTCGTGCCCCACTCGGCGGCCCACTTGTCGAGCCAGACGTCGTACGCCGGCACGAAGTGGGACCGGGTCAGGAGCTTGAGCGAGCCGCCGCCGGCGAAGCCGCCCGGCGCAGCCTGCGCGGCCAGCTTGGCCGCCTCGGCCGGCTTCGCCGGCTCGGCGACCGGCTTGGCGGGCTCGGCCGCCGGCTTCGCCGGCGCTGCCGTCGGAGCCGGTGCGGCGGCCGGGCCGCACGCCGCCAGCAAGGCCACGCCGGCCACGCCGGCAATGGAGACCTGGAGGAACCGGCGCCGACTGTAGGAGCGGTGAACTGTTTCTGATCCGTGAGTCGATTCGTCGTTTGGCTTGGAGCTGTCGCGCGACATGGTCATAACCCTCCTTCGACAGCGGTCGACCAGCGCGTGCGCGCCGGTGATCAATCCAGCGCCCGCCCTACGTCAGCCTCCCATCCCCCGCCCCCGTCCCCTCACCCCCCGGCCCCTCTCCCTCGAGGGGAGAGGGGGAGTGTCCTCCCCTTGCCCCCTCGAGGGGGAAGGGGGCGGGGATGGGGGGCGCAAGCCGGGTGAGGGAGACTACTTGTACTTGGAGTAGATCGCCTCGATCTTCTGCGTCGCCCAGCCGACCGCGTCCTCGACGCTGTTCGACTGGACGGCCTGGCCGATCATCAGCGGGATGATCCAGTTGGTCTCGACCTCGGCGGCTGCCGGCGTCGGCGAGCCGGGGTAGCCGATCGCCCGCGCGGCCTGATCGAAGTCTTGCAGGATCTGCATCTTCGGGTCCTCGCCGATGATCGGCATCGGCTTCTTGCGGAAGTCCTTGAGCAGCGGCTGATTGTAGCCCTCGCTCGCCTTGACGGTCTCGATGAAGACCCCGTAGTAGTCGGTCAGGAACGCCTTGGCCGCGGGCACGTTCTTCGACCAGTTCATGATGCCCCAGACACTGGTCGATACCGACGCGTATCGCCCGGCCGGGCCGGCTGGTGTGTTAGCGATGTAGATCTTCTTGGCTAGCTCCGGGTTCTCCTTCTCGATCGTCCGCAGGGAGCTGATCGGGTTCTGGATCCACGAACCCCTGCCCGAAGCGAGGAACTGGTTGTTGGCTGTGTCGTCCCAGGATAGGACCTCGTTGGTCATCGTCTTGTTGTACAGCTCCAGGGCGAACGTGACGGCAGTCCTGGTCTCGGGGGAGTTGATCGTCACGGTCTTGCCGTCCTTGGCGACGTAGGAGGCGCCGTAACACCAGAGCAGCGAAGTCCACGAGTTGTTCGCGTCGTTGCTCTTCTGGTTGATCGCAATGCCGACTGGGTTTCCCTTGGCTTTGAGGACGGTCCCGACCTTGAGCAGGTCCTCCCAGGTGTCGGGTGGCTGGAGGCCGTTCTCGTCGAACAGGTCCTTGCGGTACTCGGTCGAGAACTCGATAAAGTAGTCGGGAATACCCCTCCAGACGCCCTCGAACATGCCCAACTGCTCGGCGAGCGGCGTGACCCAACCGCCATGCTGGTCGCCGAACTGCTTGCCCACGTCGCTGACGTCGACGAGCTGCTTGTTGAAGACGTTGATCGCCCCGCCCTGGGTGAACCCGAACATGTCGTGCCCGTCGCCGGAGGCGACCTCCGCGGCCCACTTGGGCGGCAGCTCGGCTGCCAGGATGTGGTCGACGGCCACTTCGACCTTGTTCTTCGTGCCCCACTCGGCGGCCCACTTGTCAAGCCAGACGTCGTACGCCGGGACGAAGTGGGACCGGAGCAGCATCTTGAGCGAGCCGCCGCCGGTGAATCCACCCGGACCAGCCTGCGCGGCCGGCTTGGCTGCCTCGGCCGGCTTGGCCGCCTCGGCCGGCTTCACCGGCTCGGCGGCCGGCTTCGCGGGCGCGGCCGTCGGACCGGGCGCCGCGCCCGGGCCGCACGCCGCCAGCAACGCCACGCCGGCCACGCCGGCGACGGAGATGTGAAGGAAGCGGCGCCGGCTGTAGGACCGGCCTGCCGTTCCCGAGGCGTGGATCGATTCGTCGTTTGGCTTGGAGCACTCGCGCGACATGGCCGTTACCCTCCTCTACTTGAACGCTCCCCCGGTGATGCCCTCGACGAAGTCGTCGAGGAAGTAGTTGAACAGGATCGCGACTGGGAGGCCGGCGATCAGCGCGCCGGCCATTAGCTCGCCCCAGTAGAAAATATCCCCACGGACCAGGTCCGTAACCACGCCGAGTGTCACCGGCTTGGCCGCGGCGCTCGAGGTAAAGACCAGCGGGTAGAGGAAGGCCTGGAGGGAGATCGCGAACGCGAACATGCCGGCCGCCCCGAGACCCGCCTTGCTGATCGGCAGGACCACCCGGAGCACGGCCTGCTTGCGGGTGCAGCCGTCGACCAGCGCGGCCTCCTCGATCTCATGCGGGACGTTTTTGAAGAAGCCCATCAGCAGCCAGACCGCGAACGGGATCGAGATCGTGGGCAGGACGACCACCAGCGACCAGATCGTGTTCTGCAAGTTGAGGGCGAACACGACGCGAGTGAGGGGAATGAACAGCAGCGAGGGAGGCACCAGGTAGGTCGCGAAGATGGCGATCCCGAGCTGCTGGGCGCCGGGCAAGTTGAGGCGTGCCAGCGCGTAGCCGGCCGGGGTCGCGATCACCAGGGTGATCGCGACGACGAGGACGCCTATGATCAGCGAGTTGAGCAGCCAGCGACCGAAAAGCGTCTGTGTGAGCAGATATTGGATGTGGGAAAGCGTCGGCAGCTCGTTGAACCAGAGCGGGTTGTTCGCGAGCGTGTACAGGTCGGAGTTCGTTTTGAAGGCCGTCAGGAACATCCAGTAGAAGGGGAAGACGGTCACGACCACGTAGAGCGCCATGAAGAGCGCGCGCAGAAGCGCGCCCGTCTGGGTGCGGTTGAGGAATGGCCGCCGCTGCTGCGCCAGGGTGATCATAGCCCCTCCCGGCGGCCGATCGCGCGCAGCGACAGTACCGTCAGCACCAACAGGACCGGCAGCAGGTAGAGCGCGATGGCGGCCCCCTGGCCGAGCTGGCCGCCCTGCACGCCGACCTGCAGCGCGTAGTTGGCCAGGACCTGGGTTTGGTCGACCGGGCCACCGCCGGTCAGCACGAAGACCACCGTCAGCTCGGTCAGCGTGAAGATCAGGTCGAACAGCAGGGCGATGAAGAGGATTGGCGCGATGATCGGCACTATGACGCGGTAGAAGCGGGCCCACCAGCCGGCCCCGTCGATTCGGGCCGCCTCGATGATCTCGGTCGGGATGGCGGTCAGACCGGCCAGCACCGTGATGGCGCCGAATGGCACGGCCCGCCAGGTGCTCACGAAGATGACCGACATGATCGCGGCCGGCATTGTCCCGAGCCACTGGATGCCCTGATCGAGGATGCCGAGGTGGACCAGGACCCAGTTGATGACGCTGTACTGCGAGTGGAACATCCATTTGTAGGCGATTGTGCTCAGGGCGATCGGGATCGTCCACGGCAGAACGAATAGGACGCGGAGGATGCCGCGGCCCGGGAAAGCGCTGAGCATGAGGAAGGCGAGCGCCACGCTGAGCGTGATCTTCGCCGCCGTGGCGACCCCGCCGATGATCAGCGTGTTGCGGACGCTGAGGATAAACGTCGGATCGCGCGCGACGTCGACGAAGTTCTTCAACCCGACGAACGTGCCGGGCGTCGCGACGGTAGTGTTGCTGATGCTGTACCAGATACCGAGGACGAGTGGGAAGCCGATCAGCAACAGGACATAGAGCACCGCCGGCAGGACGAGCAGGTAGCCGGCAACGCGTGGCGCAGTCAGCCGGTGCGCCAGCGTGCGCGGTACTGCGACACGTTGAGCGACGGTCGCCATGCCTTCTCTCCCCCTGGACGGGTAGCTGACAAGGACGCCGAAGCGTCCAGCGCTTGCGTTAAGGTATACGGCGTCCGCCTGGTTGTCAAGGAATCCGGGTCGGGTGTCTGCTGCTTCCCCTCAGATCACGCCGCGCTCTTTCAGGCTGGCCAGCTCGTTCGGCGGGAGCTCGAGGAGCGAGCCGTAGATCTCGGCGTTGTGTTGGCCGAGGGCCGGGCCAGCCGCGACGACCTGGCCGGGCGTCTCGCTGAACTTGGGAACCACACCCTGCATGCGGACCGCCTCACCAAGGTTCGGGTCGAAGATGAAGAGCACCATCTCGCGAGCGTGGTAGTGGGGATCCGTGGCTATGTCCGCCGCGGAGTAGATCCGCCCGGCGGGGACGCCGGCTTCCTCGAGCCGTCGAACGATCTCGTCGGTCGGCAAGCTTGAGGTCCATCCTTCGATCAACTCGTCCAACAGTTCTTCGTGCTGGCCCCGCGCGATGTGCGAGTCGAAGCGCAGGTCGTCGGCCCACTCCGGATGGCCGAGGACGCCGACGAAGCGACGGAAGACGTTGTCGGCGTTGGCGCCGATCACCACCCAGCCGCCGTCGGCCGTCGGGTAGGTATTCGAGGGCGCGATGCCGGGCAGGCGCCCGCCAGCCCGACCTCTGACACGACCGAGTTTGTCGTACTCTCCGAGCACGCCCTCCATGAGGGCCCAGACGGCCTCGTAGATCGCAACGTCGACGCATTGGCCGACTCCGCTCAGAGCGTCGCGATGGTACAGCGCCACCATGGTGCCCAGTGCCCCGAACGTGGCGGCAAGCGCGTCGCCGATGCTGATCCCCACCCGCAGCGGCGGCCGATCCGGAAAGCCGGTCACGAAACGCAGCCCGCCCATTGCCTCCCCGATCGCCCCAAACCCGGCCCGATCGCGATACGGGCCGCTCTGGCCGAAGCCGGTCACGCGGGTCATCACCAGCTTCGGATTCGCCTCGCGCAGCGCATCGAACCCGAGCCCCCATCGTTCGAATGTGCCAGGCCGAAAATTCTCCACGACCACGTCTGAGACGCTGGCGAGCCGGCCGAACAGGCGCTGGCCGTCCGTCGTTCGGAGGTCGAGCGTGACCGACTTCTTGTTGCGAGCGATATTCGGCCACCAGAGCCCCAGGCCCTTGTACGTCCCACCCCACTGGCGCATCGGGTCGCCCTGCCCCGGCGGCTCGACCTTGATCACCTCGGCGCCGTAGTCGGCCAGGAGCCGCGTGCACAATGGTGCGGCGATGAGTGAGCCAGCCTCCGCCACACGAACCCCGGCGAGCGGTCCTCGCGGCCCTCGGCGGTCCACCCTGCCCCCTTGGCCGGATCGAGCGTTCGGATCTACGCCCAAAGCTGACTCGGTGCGGGGAAGCGGGGGGACGAGACTACGTCGAATACACCGCGAAGGCGGTCGTGGTGGCCCGGGCGCGCCAGTCGGTCAGGACGTTGACGAGGGCAGGGCCGCCGGAGCCGTAAGCGCGGTCTAGCGCTGGGCGAATCTCGGCCGGGTCCTCGACGTACTCGCCGTGACAGCCGAGCGCCCTGGCCATGTCGTGGAACGCGGTGTACCCGAGGTCGCGGCCCGGCTTGTTGCGCTGCGGGTCGGCCGTCCAGCCGCCGTTCAGGCTGATGACGGTGACGACCGGCAGCTTGTGGCGGACAGCGGTGTCCAGCTCCATCGCGTTCAGGCCAAACGAGCCGTCCCCGTGCAGGACCAGCACCTGGTTGTCCGGTTTGGCCGCCTTGGCGCCGAGGCCAAATGGCAGCCCGACTCCCATCGTGCCGAAGGGCCCGGAGTTCAAGCGGTGGCCGGGCACGAAGGTTGGGATGGACTGGCGACCGTAGTTGAGGATCTCCTGGCCGTCGACGACCAGGATCGCATCGCGGTCGAGGAAATCGCGGACCTCCTTGCACAGCCGCAGCGGGTGGATCGGACGCTGGTCGGTGGCCATGGCCGCTTCGGCCTCCTGGCGCTTGCTTTCCTCGACCTGGCCCAGGCGCTCGCGCCAGTCGGCGTAGCGGGGTGGGTCGAGGCGGCCGTGGGCGGCCGTGACGAGCTGTTCGAGCACTGCCCGCGCGTCGCCGACGATGCCCACGTCGGCCGGGCGGTTGTGGCCGATCTCGGATGGCTCGATGTCGATCTGGATCAGCTTCGCGTCGGACCGGAAGCGCGGCGGCGCGAGGTGGCCGACCACGTAGTTCAGGCGCGTCCCGACTACCATGATCAGGTCGGCCTCGCGGAAGGCGGTCGACCGAGCGCCTGGGAAGGACAGCTCGTGGTCGTCAGGCACCACCCCGCGCCCTTGCGGCGTGGTGTAGAAGGGGAGGCCGGCCAGCTCGACCCAGCGCTGGAGCGCGGCGGAGGCGTCTGACCAGAGAATCCCGCTACCGGTCAGGACGATCGGCTGCCTGGCCGAGCCCAGGAGCTCCAGCGCCTGGCGGACCAGGTCCGGGTCGCCGCCAGCTCGACCACCGGGCCGATTCCCATTCGGCTCGGGGTACAGGATCTCGTCTTCGTCGATTTGCTTGTAGAGCACGTCGCCTGGCATGTCCAGATAAACGGGTCCGGGCCGGCCGCTCAGCGCCTGGCGGAGCGCCGTGGCGACTAGCTCCGGTATCCGCTTCGGGTCCAGCACGCGCTCGGCCCATTTGGTGAACGGCTTGAAGATCGCGAGCTGGTCCAGCTCCTGGAATGCGCCGCGTCCGATGTGGCTGAGCGGGCTGCAGCCGCCGATGGCCAGCAGCGGAGCGCAGTCGACGAAGGCGTTGGCGACCCCCGTCACCAGGTTGGTGGTGCCCGGCCCGGAGGCGGCCATACAGACGCCGACCGTGTTCAGGACGCGGGCGTAGGCGTGCGCCATCATCGCAGCGGCCTGCTCGTGGCGGACGTCGATCGAGCGGACGCCCTCCTCGATGCACGCCGATTCGGCCGCCATCATCGGGCCGCCCATCAGGTAGAACATCGTCTCCACGCCCTGCAGGCGGAGCGCCCGGGCGAGGACCTGCGAGCCATTCACCATTGCCATCGAGTCAGCTCCCTCTAGATGCCCTTACCCAGGGACTAGCGCGGGTACCCGTTCTAGATCACGTGCTCGTCGCGTAGGGCAGTCACCTCGGACGGCGTGCAGCCCAGCCACTCGCCGTAGACCTCCTGGTTGTGCTGGCCGAGCAGCGGCGCGCTCGTGACCGCGACCTCCGAATCCGACATCTTGACTGGCCAGCCGGGCATCAGGACCGACCCGCGGACGGGGTGCTGGACGGTCGCGAAGATGCCCCGCTTGCGGCCGATCACCTTCAGCAGCCGCTGCCAGTGAGTGTTGGTAGCGCGCGAGGTGTAGATATAACAGAAGTCGTTTGGCCCATCGCCCTTGCACGGGTAGGCGTCGCTGGGAGCGCTGGAGCCCAGGGCGTTGCTGTTGCCCACTCGATCCGCCGGACGGCCAAAACGGGCCTGGCGGGCGTAGGAGATCCGGCAGAAGTTGACCACCGCTTCCTGCATCGCGACCTCGATCCGCTGGCCGCGCCCGGTCCGCTCCCGCTGGTAAAGGGCTCCTAGGATGCCGATCGCGCAGTGCAGTCCAGTCCCGGTGTCGCCGATAGTCGGCCCGGGCCGAATCGGCCGCCGCCCTTTCTCGCCCGTGATGCTCAGCGCCCCGCCGGCCGCCTGAGCGATCATGTCGAAGCTCAGGAAGTCGCCGTACGGCCCATCTGGGGCGAAGCCCTTGACCTGGGCATAGATGATCCGGGGGTTGATCTCGCGGACCGTCTCGTAGCCGAAGCCGAGCCGCTCGACGACGCCCGGCCCGAAGTTCTCGATCATCACGTCGGCTCGCTCGAGCATCCGCCGGAAGATGGCCCGCCCCCGCTCCTCCTTGAGGTTGCACGTGATGCTCCGCTTGTTGGCGTTGAGGAACAGGAAGTAGTACGAGTCGACGCCCGGAGTGTCGGCCGAGGCGTGGCGACCCTGGTCGCCGCGAGTCGGCTCCTCAACCTTGATCACATCTGCCCCGAGCCAGGCGAGCGTCTCGGTGCAGGAGGTGCCGGCCTCGAACTGGGTCAGATCGAGCACCTTGACGCCAGCCAGGTGTTGACTTTTTCGATTGATTTGATAGACTAAGCTGGACGATGGTCGGAGCGATCGCTGACTCCTACCTGGTCGGCGACTGGGGCCCCCAGGCGCTCTGCCGCCGCCACTGGGGCGCCCACGGCGGCCTCTGGCGCTGTCGCGCCCGCTAGCGCTCCGCGTTGCGGAGCGCCGCGAAGCTCTCCTCTCTCTGCCGCCGCGCCCTCCGGGCACACTGCTCTGCCTCCGCTTTCCGGAGCGCTCCAGGTCAAAGGAACTTCGATATGGCTGTCCAGACGCGTCCGGCCACGCAGCCGGCCCCTTCCAAAGTCGAGCTGATCAAGGTCGCGAGCGATGGCTTGCTCGGGCCGCTCCCGGCCGAGCTAGCCGCGCCGACCGAGAGCATCTCCGAAGACGCCGCCCAGCTCATCAAGTTTCACGGTGTCTATCAACAGGATGATCGCGACCAGCGAGCCGAGCGGCGCCGCGAGGGCCGCGGGCGTGCCTACATGTTCATGGTCCGCACCAAGTTCCCCGGCGGGCGGCTCAGCGCCGAGCAGTACCTGCTGGCCGACACGCTGGCCGACGAGCACGGCAACGGCACGCTGCGGGTCACCACCCGCCAGGACTTCCAGTTCCACGGCGTGGTCGGGAAGAGCAACCTCAAGCGCCTGATCGGCACGCTCAACGGGCGCTGGGTCACTACGTACGGCGGCTGCGGCGACATCGCCCGCAACATGCTCACCTGCCCGGTCGCCGACCTGCTGCCGGGTGACGGCTTCGATTTCCAGGCCCTCGCGAAACAGGCCAGCGACCGCTTCCTCGCCGAGTCGACCGCCTACTACGAGCTGTGGTGCGACGGCGAGAAGGTCATGGTCGACGGCGCCCGCGTGACGCTTCAGCCCAAGCGGGACGAGTCCTTCTATGGCTCCACCTACATGCCGCGCAAGCACAAGATGGGCATCGGCCTGCCGTGGGACAATTGCATCGACCTGTTCACCCATGACCTGGCGCTCGAGGCCATCGCGGACGCCGAGGGTGGGCTGTTCGGCTTCAACCTGGTGGCGGGCGGCGGACTGGGCAGCACCCACGGCATGAAGACCACCTATCCGCGACTCGGCAGTCGGATCGGCTTCCTGGGCCCGGAGGAAGGTGTGGCGGCGCTGGAAGCGGGCACCGCGATCTATCGCGACTACGGCGACCGCAGCAACCGCAAGCATGCCCGCCTGAAGTACGTGCTCGAGGAGAGGGGCGTACCCTGGTTCCGAGCCGAGGTCGAGCGCTATCTTGGACGCCCGCTAGCTGACCCCGTCGAGGCGCCCGAGTATGGCGTCGACGATCACCTGGGTTGGCGCCGTCAGGCCGACGGCCGCTGGATGGTGGGGGTGTGGGTTGAGAACGGGCGCATCAAGGACACCCCGGCCCGCCGCTGGAAGAGCGGCCTGCGCGAGATCGTGGCCCGCTTCGAGCCGGAGTTGCGGCTGACGCCTCACCAGAATGTCGTATTGGTCAACATCGCCGACACGAGCCGGGTGGCGGTGGCTGCCCTCCTTGCGCGCTACGGGCTCGACGCCGGCGACGGTACCCTCTCCTCGCTGCGGCGCTACGCCATGGCCTGCCCGGCCCTGCCGACCTGCGGCCTGGCCTTGGCCGAGAGCGAGCGCTTTCTGCCCGACGTCATCGCCGAACTGGAGCGGCGCGGCTATGGCCAGGAGCGGGTCTGGATCCGAATGAGCGGCTGCCCCAATTCGTGCTCGCGTCCGCCAACCGCCGAGATCGGCATCATCGGTCGCAGCCTGCGCCTGTACACGCTCTACGTGGGCGGCAGCTTCGAGGGCCTCCGCCTGGCGCAGCTCCTCAAGGACAACGTGCCGACCGACGCTCTGGCCGACGAGCTGGCCGCCCTGCTCGACGTGTGGCGAGCCGACCGCCACCAGGGCGAAGGCTTCGGCGACTTCTGCCACCGCGTGGGCCCGGACGCGCTGCGCGAGCGGGCGGGGAGAGGCTTGGCCGCCGTGCTAGCCGGCCCTCACGCCTAACCCCGCTGCCTCGAGGGGAGAGGGGAACCAAGACACGGGCTCCCCCTCTCCCCTCGAGGGCCCCTCGAGGGAGAGGGGGCTGGGGAACAAGTGCGCTTCGCGGGGTGAGGGCACGAAAGGGGGTCAGGAACGAGTGCGCCTCGCGTGGTCAGGGCCCAGCAGAGCCAGAGCGATCAGGGCGTAGATCTTGGTGTTGGCGATCAGGTCCTCGACGCCGGCCCACTCGTTGGGGCGGTGGCCGGAAACGTTGCCCATCGAGAAATTGACGACCGGAATGCCAGCGTCGAGCAAGATCCAGCGTGAGTCGCTGGTGGCCAGCATGCCCCTGGCCTCCACCTGGCGTCCCTGGACCTCCGAGGCCACGCGCTGCATGTAGCGCACAAGCGGCTCGTCTGGATCGACGAACGACGGTCGCGCGATGTTGACCAGCTCGAGGTCGACCTCGCCCAGATAGGGGAACTCGCGCTGGGCCTGCTCGATGGCAGCCCTCACCTCGTCCACCAGCGGCTGGTGGTGGCAGCCGGGCGGAAAGCGGACGTCGACGGTCAGGCTGCAGCGGTCCGGGACGACGTTCTCCTTGAAGCCGCCGCGGACCACATTGGCGCTGGCGACCGGGCCCGCCGGCACGACCGGGTGCGGCTGCCAGCGGGTGAACTCGATCGCGTCGATCCGCGGGGCCAGGCGACACATCTTCAGGATGGCGTTCTGGCCCAGGTGCTTGCGGGCGGTGTGCGCGGTCACCCCGTGGGTGGTGATCTTGAGGTTCATCATCCCACGATGGCCGATCGTGATGAAATCCGGCATCCCCTCACCGTAGATGGCCCAGTCGGCCTTGATCATGTCCTGGGCGATCATCTGGGCGATGCCCCACTGGCCGCCCATCTCCTCGTCGGCTGGCGCGACGATCTGGAGGTCTCCAGCCAGGCGGATCTCTGCGTCCTCGAAGGCGCGAAGGGCCGTCAGGGCGGCCGCCAGGCCTAGCTTGCAGTCTTTGGCGCCTCGACCCCAGACCTTGCCATCGGCCAGCGTGGCCGACAGGGGCGGGTAGGTCCATTCGGCCGGATCGCCAAACGGGACTGTGTCGAGGTGCGCGTAGAAAAGCAGGCTGCGATCCCCCGCGATCCCGCGCCGCCGGCCAAGCACGCTGGTCCGACGCGGGGCCGGCTCGATCTGGCGGACCTCCATCCCGAGCGCGAGCATCTCGCCGCTGACGTGGTCGGCCAGGTCCTTCTCGAAGCGGTCGTCCGGAGTCGGGAAGTCACCCGGGTTGACGCTCGGGATGCGGACGAGCCCCTGGAGGCAGGCGACAATCCGGTCGCGCATCGCGTCGATCGCAGCGAATACGCGCTCGCGCTGCGGAGCCACGGCCGCCAGGCGCGGCTCGATCTCGCGCTCCGTCTGCTCGATGGGCGGAATCGGTGATCGCGGGCGATCCCAGCTGCGCCCCGGCTGCAGCTCCATGAGCCGGATATTT
>WNFU01012230.1_pt1 | contig 14262 bp, 11 predicted proteins | sample 5400121 | NCBI WGS metagenome assembly WNFU01 (sample SAMN13153360, study PRJNA577476) | soil metagenome | isolation source: 100 cm soil or saprolite under grassland replicate 1 | place: USA:California | collected 2016-06-15
GGTTTTTGAAGAGGTGGCGCGCCGGTATTTATCATCGGACCACATGCTCGACTCACCGGATACTAATCCTTTTCGATTCCCCGACAGAATGGTGGTATCTGCATCGTAGTTTGCGCGAGCTACGATTCCGATAAGGCAGCTTTCTCAGCTAATTCAAGTTAATTTGCGTGCTCTGGGCTAACCGTCGGCGAAAATCGATTTGCCGGTTCTCATCATCATCTGATAACTCTTTGGCAAGGCCCTCAAGAAGTTCTGGAAGTCGCGTCCTGGGAAATTTTTCCATCGATTCCCCGAGAGCCTTCGCATGCTGATGAACAATTAGCGATGCGAGAGGGGCCATGACATTCGTAACCTGGACAAGCTCACTGATTATCCGCTGAAATATTTCTGGCGGTACCATCTCTCCCGCCGCGTCCGGTACAATGGGCGTGACTCTCGCAATGTTGGATTGGACTGCGGCCGGTTTCTCTTCTACCTCGTCCACAGGTTCATTCTGAGCAGCTGTGCTGACATCTTGTGCCTCGATACCCGCCAAAGCTTCGGCCTGCCTGAAAAAAGAAGACATCTCGCCGATCCCTTTCGTCAGCCGTTTCAACTGTGACTTGAGATCGCTTATCTCCGAATCTCGGCGTGTCAAAAGCTCCTGTTTGTCTTTCACCATGCTTTCAAACTCTTGCACCTTGGCAGTCAGCTTTTGTTCCAGCTCTTTGATGTTCGACTCTTTCTGGCAGGCGAGTTCCTTTGTCTCCTTAAGCTGGGATTCGAGCACAGTGATCTTTGCCTGGGAGGTCTCGGCGAGAGTATCGGCACGCTTAGCGTGACTGGCTGCCTCTTCTGTCGTTTTCCTGTTATCCAACTCTAACTCGGCTATCTGCTTGTGGTTGTCATCTATCTTGGACTTGTAATCGTTTATCTCGTTGTCTCGCGTTGCCAGCGTCTCATCTTTTTTCTTTAGGTCGTTTTGCAAATTTTTGATTTCAACAGTAAGAGTTTCTTCCATTTTTTGGCGGGAAAAATCTTTTCTTCGGATAGTCTCCTCCATCTCCTTGAGCTTAGCCTCCAACACAGCAATGTCTGCTTTGAGATTACCAGCGAGCTGCTCGGCTTGCCGGGTCTCCTCTACAACCATTGCTTCACCTGCCTCCACCGCTGCCTTCAGCTTACCGATCCCGTCCGCAACAAGCCTCTCAAGCCCTTCCATTTCATGGTGTAAACTTAAAGCATTAGTGCTTTTTACTTGAGCCAACGGCGAGGAATTGGTTTTGGCCCACTGTAAGGTGTCCTGCATTTTTAGCTTTAGAGAGTTATAAACTCCGCTCATAACGTCCTCCAACGTTCTCTTTCATTATCTGTTCATCGCGGTGGAGGACCAGTCATACTTATGAACGAACTGAACTCTAAAGTTGAAGCCGAGGGGAAGCGAAAAGCAAAACCGGGAGAAAGCGACTGGTGTTCCTGCTTCCACCTACTCAATGTTGCAGACTGTCCTACCGGTAGCGAATGAAAGAATGGAATATATTCCAGATTGACAACTATTGACAACTGTTGTCAAGTTCGCCAGTCAATTCTAACAGCGCGGGCAACCCAAAGAGACGACCAAAACGACTTTTGCGTTCCGTATGGACTATCAACTTCCTGGCACAAGCGAATGACTTCGATCCATCGTAGACTGCCGAAAGTGTTTAACTGATGGCTCGCTACCTACACCGCAATCGCCCTCGCTATAACCGCTACGTCGGCATCGTCGTGCGTGACTGGGGACACAATACATCGCTCCAAGCTGTCAATGGTCACCGCTTGGGTGCGGCTATCGTATGGCGTGGATTGTGATCCAGAGCAAAGGTCGTTCTGCCGTTCGTGCGGATAGACGTTTGTCTATTCGGTCTAATCTCCACTCGGTCACTTGATCACCTTATCCGCCCGCGCCAACACATTGGGCGGTATCGTCAGACCGATCTGCTTCGCCGCTTTCAGATTGATCATGAACTCGAACTTCGTGGCTGTTCCACCGGTAGATCGGCTGGCTTTGCGCCTTTCAAAATCTTATCCACGTAAGTCGCGGCGCGCCGGAACAAATCCGGAGTGTTAGTGCCATAGTACATGAGGCCGCCGGCTTCCGTATATTCCGTTTGTGGGTAAATTGCCGGGGCCGGCTCTTTACCGCGAGGTCTGCTGCAAGGTGTGCTCGCTGTAAAACGAGAACGGGGCCTGGAAGCATGAGGACTGCGTCAGCACGTCCTTTGCTCGCGGCTCGAAATGCAGTCTCAATATCCTTGGGACTTAGTACGTCTAGATATTGAAGCTCCACTCCAAACGTCTTTGCGGCGAGTTCCACCTCTCTTAACGTTTGTGCGTTGCCTGAGTTGGTTGAAGTCCCGAAGACGGCCACGTGCGAGAGCCTAGGAGCGATCTCCTTCATAAGCTCCAATTGTTTTCCGCTTAACTCCGGGGCAAGGCTGGACAGCCCTGTAATATTCCCGCCAGGTCGCGCAAGGCTGGCGACGAACCGTTTCCAACAGGATCGGGGTCCTGCGCCATCACAATGGGAATCGTGGATGTTGCTTGCTTGGCAGGACGGGTTGCTTGGGGACCAGCTGTGACGATGATGTCTACCTTGAGACGCACACAATGTTTTTTTCCTCCACGTAGCCAAGCTCGCGCAGACCCTGCCGGAATGCCTTGCGGTGGTCCGGGGCAGCGGAAGGGAAGGAGCCAGATAAGTATCCTATCCGCGGGATTTTCGTTGGCTGCTGTGCCTCGGCTTTGACTGCGACAGCAAGCAGTACAACTACAAACACGATTGATAAGACACCAGCTTTCCTCATTGCGCACACCATTCGTTATGTATCACGCGGGCGGTAAAAGAGAAAAGTGACATTTACGATGAAAGGCGACAGGTATTCGTCGAGTGGGAGGACTAGATTCAGCCTGAGATTGCATTGAACGACGCCTCAATTAAATTTGACAGCATTTGTTAAAAGGAGAAATCAATTCATTCCTGCGATCGAGTGTCGTAACTACCAGCGAAAAGCGACCGGCCACTTGATCGCCTCATCCGCGCGATATAGAACGAACGGTGGAATCGTGAGGCGATTCTGTTTTGCCGTCTTGGGATCTCCCGGTTCTCGCGCGGGGTCCTTTCGTGCCTCGCCTGTGGACACGCTTGCGCGTTCCTTTATCAACGCTTCGTGGCTGAACTTGCGGACAGCCACGCATGACTCAAGTCCGGCGTGGGTGGCGAACCCTTAGCCGTGGGGAACTCCCATCCGCAAACAACCCGCCGGTTTATCCCGGCGTACAAGGAAAATAAGCATGAAGCAGGACGCACGAAAAAATTCGTACAGGCGCAACAGACAAAAGAGGCGCCTTGCTATGAAGAAGTACATAGCGGAGAAGAAATCAAAGGGGATGGTAGCGTGAAAATCGAAGATTAGGGAGGCGTGTCTGTTGACTGTACCTGACCATGTTCATCGATTTGTTAAGTTTCAATCCTGACACAATCGGTTGCTTTATTTCGATTACTTAATGACCTTGTCCGCCCGCCCCAGCACCTTCTGCGGAATCGTGAGACCGATTTGCTTTGCCGTCTTGAGATTTATCGCTAGCTCAAACTTCGTCGGCTGCTCGACGGGCAAGTCCGAAGGCTTCGCGCCTTTCAGTATCTTATCCACATAGGTAGCGGCGCGCCTGAAACTCTCAGCGTCGTTGGCTGAATAGGATACGAGGCCACCGGCCCCTACATGTAACGTAAAAGCAGGATACTCCTAACCCCGATGAGCGCGTTCACGTGCCCTTTGGCCGCAGCTTGGAATGCCCCCTCCAAATCAGGGTTCGGACCTCCCACCTCTAGGGATTGAAGCTGTATGTTTAGTGGGCGCGCGGCAGCCTTGTACTCTTTAAAAGAAATAGCCGCCGCTGGTGCGTCCAGCTCCCAGAGAACTCCAACGCGCGATATCCTGGGGACCACCTCCTTAAGCAATTCCAGCCGTTTTCCGCTTAACTCGCGGCCAAGTGTGGTGAGCCCCGTGATATTTCCACCTGGGCGCGCCAAACTGTCGACTAGCCTAGTCGCGACTGGATCCACAGTAGCGACCATGACAATGGGGATCGTCTTGGTCGCCTGCTTGGCTGCGAGGATCGCTGGTAAAGGTATGATAACAAGAACATCAACCTTAAGTTGCACGAGTTCGGCTACGAGGCCCGGGACCCGGTCGAGCCTTCCGGCGGGATAACGATATTCAATCAGGATGTTTTTTCCCTCGGTGTAACCGAGATCTCGCAGCCCTTGCCGGAATGCCTCGCCGCTGGGACTGGGAATGGAGGGGTCGCCCCTTCCCGACAGATATCCTATCCTCGGGACTTTCTTCGGCTGCTGCGCCTCGGCTATGACTGCAACGGCAAGCAGTACCACTACAGGCAAGATTGATAAGACACCCGCTTTCTTCATTGCACACACCATTCGTTATGTATCACGCGGGCGGTGGTAGAGAAAAGTGAGATTTACGACGGAAGGCAAGAGTTATTCGTTGGGTGAGAAGACCGGATTTAGCGTAAGATTGAACTGATCGGATCGACGCGTCTATGCAATCTCATGCAATACTTTCAAGCTGTGCCCGGTCTCTGAGGCCTGGCTGAGTCATGATTGCTGGACAGAATTTCGGGGATTCACCTTTCTATTTGACAGCTCCAACTGCCTGATGAAAGAATTCATCCGCTTGGCAGGCGTGTATTTATGAGGAGACTTTAATGGCTATCTTGAAGAGCGTAGTCGTGCCGAAAAATTCCGGCGCGGCGTTCGAAGTAAAAAAGAGACAGAGACTGCAGATCGCGGGGAAGAGTATCGTCGATTTCGTCGCTTTCAACTTGCACGATTTGACCGAACGGTTTGATCAGGCACGAACAAAGACGAATCAGGTGAAAATTTTTATCAGCACCGGCGATATTTTATACTCCAAGCGCAACAATCCGATGCTGACGATCCTCGAAGACACGTTCAAAGAAGGGCGGCATGATCTACAGAAGGGGATGTGCAGCAGGAAGCGTTTCGAGATGGTGGCTCAGGGGATATCGAAGCGGGTGTTCGCGGAAGGCGTTGATATCAATCCGAAGACGGCGGAGGAAATCCCCGACCACGGCTGTTGGGAAAATCTGAGCGCGGCGGTGAAACGGTGGAATATTTCGCCGGACGACGTGCCGAGCCCGTTCAATATATTTCAATGCATGCGCATCGATCCCGACACCGGCATCATGTACGACACGATGATTCGCCTGTCGACTTCCGAGCCGAAATGGATTTACTTGTCGCCGCCAGCGCATGTCCGGAGTCGGGCAGGGGACAGGCGATTCGAGTGGTGATTTCCGACGATTAAGATTAGGAGCACCACGAAGCGCACGAAGGGTCGGGTGGTTCACCGCGGAGGCGCTGAGGACGCCGAGGTGGAGAGTGTGGAAAGAAAAACTCTGCGCACTCTGTGCCTCGGCGGTGCATGCAGTTAGATGAACGGAGTGAATGGGGACAGGCAACTTTTAAAAATACTTGAAAGTAGCCAGTCCCCGGGCGGTCAAATCACGCCGACACTTCGAACGTCAACATCTGTCGCGTCGCCTTGTGATAAGCGTCGACGCAGGCCGCTTCGGATTTTTCTTTTGGCGGGGCGACGATCCTGGCGCGCGCGGAGAACGTTACGGGACTTACGTCGAATGGATAGGGATCCATGATCACGGCGCCGGCGCCATTGGGGCGGATCGTGAGCTTCACGGTCTTGTCGCTGTCGTAGGAAACGCGGACCGGAGCGATGCTGTATTCCTTGAATTGTTCATCGGATGCATAGCCGTCGCAGCAGAAGTAGAGCGACAGCAAATCGAATATTTGCAGCACCATGTAATTGTACGCAAGCTCGTTGAGAAAACCGGGATCTTTCGTAACAAAAGATTTTTTGCTCTCTTCTTGCTTCACTTCCATCTCTTTCTTGGCGTTTTGCACTGCTTCGCTTCGTTCGCGAAGCCTGCCAGCTGGTTCCGTGAAAATATTGTAGCGATTGTGCCACAGGCCGGTGCGATGCATGGACACCAATAAACCTGCGTAAGGATCGTGGGAACTAATCCAGTCGACGTTTCTGGAGTAGGCTTTGAGCTCGGTTGCTTCGAAATTCGGCACCTCTTCTCGATGCGCGAAGGGCCGGCCCTTTTGCACATTCATTGGTGGATTTCCCTCCCACTCGCGATAACCGCTGTCGTGGTAGGTGGTCGCGAAAACCATGGTTTGATAGGGCCGCAGTCTGGAGAAGCGATCGTTGCCCCAGTGCGCCGCAAACTGCGCGGCGAGCTCGGCATGATCTTCCTGTGAACTTACGTAAGCGCGTCCGTCCTTTAATTCGCGTATAACCATGATTATCTCCTCAAGAGTTTTGTTTAACCACAAAGAAGGTCACAAAGAATATTTTCAAAGGGGGCTCGCTACTTTCTGTGTTACGCGAAGAGTCTATTTTATCGCTCCATTCCGAAAAGTCTAAGAGCATTGCCGCCGAGAATCCCCTCTTTCGCCTCCTGTGACAAATCTTCCCGTGCCTGAATGACCGGCACGGTATTGGGCCAGCTTCCCATGGTGTCGGCATGAGGGTAGTCGGTCCCCACCACCCAACTTTGAGTTCCGAGACGTTCGACCACAACACCGAGCAGCGTCTCGGTGGGACGAATGGAGAAGTAAAGGCGGTCCAGGTACTCGACGGGTTCCTGCTTGAGCCTCGTTTGAAGGCGATCGTAGTCACCTTCTCCCTGGTACACTGCGAAGAGACTATCCATAAGATGCGGAACTTGAGTTCCTCCGCCCTCCATAAAGCAAAAGCGCAGCTTGGGAAAAGCGTCCAAGACCCCGCCAAACATCAGGTTCGCCAGTGCCAGTGTGTTTTCGTAGCAGTTTCCCAGAGCGCTCCAAAAGCCGTAGCCGCGCGTTTTGTAGTGCCTTGTCAGCCGCCAGCCGCCGGCAATCGGTCCAGTGTTGACCGGATGCACGATGATCGGAACATTCAGTTCCTCAGCCTTAGCGTAGAAAGGCCATAATTCTTCCGCATCGAGATCCTTGTCTCCGACGCTGGTGTAGCTTACGGGCGCGGAAAATCCCAGCTCTCGCACGGCGCGCTCCAACTCCTGAACCGCCAAATGAGTATCTTGGAGGGGAATCGTTGCTAGCCCGATAAATTTGCCTGGATATTTTTTTAGGATTCTGCCAATCGCATTGTTATAGGATCGACAAACGCTCACTGCCAACTTGGGCTCTACATCGTAATAGAAGGCGCCATTACTGGGAACCAACACCTGCATGTCGAAATGAGCCTTGGTCATATCAGCGACCCGAATCGACGGGTCATCTCCCGAAATCCGCGGTCTCGGGTTAAATGGGTTGGGAATATGGCGCGCATAGTCGGGAATATTTCGCTGCCGCGCCGCGTACGCGACAAAGGAATTGCCCTTGATGTCAATGACGATCTTGGGACCCTCAGCGCCGAATTCTGGCGCTACCTCGTCAAAGGCATCACTGGGCAATATATGGGAATCACAGTCGATATAAGCCATCGGCTCTATTCCTCCCAGACGCTAACTATTTTATCCCTAACAGATCTCGAAACTCGTCCCTAATTTGGACGTAATTTTTTCCTAGATTTAGATCCGAAGGGATAATCCTGACGTTCTTTATCATATCGATTGGATTGCCTGCTATATCTGTTCGGACCGAACTGCGGTCCGTCTTGACGATTAGCTCCTGACCTTCTTTTGACAGAACAAAATCGACGAAGAGCTTGGCCGCGTTGGCGTGAGGCGCGAGTTTGTTGATGCCGACAAGTCCTGCCGCCGAGACCACGGGGTCGAGCGCTAACAACTCCACGGGGCTGCCCTTGCGCTTGGCTTCAACGGCGTTCTGTAGAAAATTATTGACCAGGATCGCGATCTCGCCTCCGGTGAGTAGCTCTGTCAATAATGCGCGTCCCTGTACCAAACGAACTTCCTGCCTTCTCAATCCTTCGAGAAATTTCTGCGCCTTCTCCGCACCCCATATTTTTCGCAGGTTCGCATACCATTCAAAATCGGAGGAGTCCAATCCCAACCGGCCTTTCCACTTCGGCTGCAAAAGATCGAGATACTCCTTCGGCAGATCTCCCGGTGATACCAGGCGCGTGTTGTAGCTAACGATCATCGGGCTTGTGTACATGGTGGCCCAATAGCCTTCGTTGTCCTTATGCCCGTCTGGAAAATACTTTCTCTCGGGAGAATCGTGCTTAGCGAAATAGCCTTGCTCGAGAAGCGCATAAGGCTCAAAACCGGTGGAGTTCATGACGTCCCATATGTGACTGCCGGCGCGCTGCTCCGTTTGAATCCGAGAGACCAAGGCGGGACCGGTAGCTCGGTAGAAGGTGGTCTTGATAAACGGATACTTCCGCTCCAGAGCCGACAAGATGGACTGCGCATCCGGGATCGGGATGCCTGAATAGAAAACTAATTGGCCCTCCTTTTTGGCCCCTTCAACAACCTCTTTTGGTTGGCTTTGGGCTTCCGCGCTCCAGCCGAGCACAAGAGCCAGAAAAAATGCGGCAGCCTTCAGAAACAAAATGTTCTTGGCTTCCGCAGAATTCTCCTCAAAATCGTGAGACATTTTTTGTATCTCTGTTCCGGGCATCAGTAGCATTCCAGCCGTCTTTGGCTACAAAGCATTTGGCAACGGAGCAACTCCGAGTTCGGACGCGAGTTCTGTCAACTGCTCCCAGGTCGCTGCGTCAATCTCTACACCTTCACTTCGCTGCTTGGTTTCCCGTCTTCGCGCCATTTCTCCAGGCAGTACGATCTCATTAAATCCCGGCGCGCACTGGGTCGATTTTATAGACGCGATAAACTCGTCGACTTTGTCGTAAAAAGCCTCGAGTGGTTGGAATTCTTCTACGGCAAATGCTTGCAAGAAAACTCCGTTTACGCCATGCCCGCCTTTGTCCCACCAATTTTTCCCCGGCCCGTTGCCGGAAAGCAGCCCGCCGAGAATTTCAGTTACCAGCGCGACGCCTGATCCTTTGTAGCCGCCGAAGGGTAAGAACACCCCGCGCGGCGGACCGCGAAACGCCTTAAAATCATTGGTCGGATTGCCGTCGCCGTCGAGGATCACACCGTCGGGAATCGGGTCCTTCTTGGCGACTCGCTTCTGGATCTCGCCCATGCTCATCGAAGCCGTGGCAAAGTCGAGGATGATCGGCTCGCCGTTTCGCGTCGGAATGCCAAAGGCCATCGGATTCGTGCCGGTGATCGGTTTCATGCCGCCGTAAAGAGTCGTCGTCGCCGATCCGACACTGACAGCGCCCATGCCCATCAGTCCCTGTTCCGTCGCCATCTCCATGTAATCCGCGAGCCGTCCGGTGTGGCCGGCGCGACGCAAAGTGACGATGCCTACACCATGCGCCTTGGCTTTTTTAATCGCGAGCGTCATCGCCATGTGTGCAGCGATCTGGCCGATGTAATGCTTGGCGTCGATGACAGCGGTTACCTTGCCTTCGCGTTCGACTTGGGGTTTTGCGTTCAGATCATAGATTTTGTTCTCAATGAACGCCAAATACTGGAGAACCCGTGTTACGCCGTGGCCGGCATAGCCGCGCAGCTCGGCTTTGACGAGCAGCTCGGCGACGAGATCGGCATCCGGTTGCGGAATGCCGCCTCCGACGAGAAGCTGTTTGCAAAAAATGAGCAGCTTGTTGTGGTCAATTTTCGGCACGGAGAGTCCTAGCTCGTTACACGCCCTTCGACAAAGCTCAGGGCGAACGAAATTTGATCATTTATCCTCCCGACACCAAATTCTCCTACCTCTTATTAACCGGAAAATACCGTTCAAGCCAGTCTGCAACAATGCGTGTCAGCCGCGGATTTTCTTCGTTAAACGTGAAATGGTCGACATCCGATAACAAATGCAATTCGGTCGGTTGTTTGGCGCGCTTGAACATCTCGATCGACTCGTAAGTTGGTGTCACCGAATCGTTGGCGCTGTGAAGCAATAGCAGCGGCCGCGGCGAGATATTGCCGACCTGATCGTCCGCGCGAAAATCGTTCATGCTCTGCGCGGTCTCAGCGGGAAACTCCATGATCGAACCCGCGCTCATATTGCGGCGTAACTTTTCCGGGATCGGCACGATGTCGTAGCGGGGCACCATCAGCGACTTGCCGGTGCGCTCGCGATGGCGTTTGCCTTCTTCCAGCATATTGGTGAACTTGGACCACGCTTCCGGCGTCGGATGCTGGCCGCGGAATTTTCGCTCGCCGTCGCCCCAACCGCCGCACGAAATCACCGCGGCGACGCGTTGGTCGGCGCCGCCGGTGAACACGGCGACAGCCGCGCCGAAGCTGCTCCCTACCAGAGCGATTCGCTGCGGATCTACTTCAGAGCGCGCCGCCATGTAGGAGATCGCATTACGCGTATCGGCGACTTGATCGAGGCAAATAATTCTTCCGTGCTCGCCTTCGCTCTCGCCGCAGCCGCGAAAGTCGACGCGCAATGTCACGTAGCCCCATTGGTTGAATTGCTTGGCGACGACTATTTGGCCCTGTCCGTCTTTGTTGCCGCCGAAACCATGTAGGACGACGAACGCCGGTCGACGCTCACCGGGTTTTAAGTCCGGCGGAGTATCGACGATGCCTGCTAGTTTAAGTCCATCGGATTGAAAAGTTATTTTTTGTTCCATGGTCCTTGCCTCCGTGATTTTGTTTGTCGCAATGGCGGTTAGGGGCGGGGCATGCTGCGCCCCTATAGTTGTTTGCCCCAGAGCTCTTTTAGAAAACCGCTTTTGTCCAATTGTTCGGCGAAACTATTATCGATAATCTCCGCGGGTTTCTTTCTGATTAGTGTGCCTTCCTCGCGCGCCATTTCCACGGCCTGCGTCACGGCGTTGACCGGCACGATGAGCCGGCGATTGACCATTCCCTTGGCATAGGCGTCATAGGCCGACTGCAGAACCTCTTGATCGTTAACGCTCAGAACTTTCGATAGTGCTGCTTTTCCTTTGTCAGGATTTTTTTCCAGAAAGAAGATCGCGTCGGCCATGGCTGCGACAAACTTCTGAACGAGCGCCGGCCGTTCTTTAAGGCTCTTTAGATTGGTGAACATGGAACTATAAACAGCCGGCACGTCTAATTCGTTCAGATTATAGATCAGAGCGAAGCCATCTCTCCTGGCGCGAACATCCAGGGGGGGCGTGAGAAAAGTGGCCTGAGTCAGTCCCTGCAGCATGGCATTGTAAGGCTCGAGCTGGCCTGTTCCGCCGATGTGAAGCAGCTTGACGTCCTGTGTCGTCAAGTTGAATTTTTTCATCACTGACTTTGCCAGTTGGTCAGTGAGACCACCGGGCCGGGCCACGGCGATGGTTTTGCCTTTGAGATCCTGAGGCCGTTTGATCTCCTTGCGGCCCATCAGCACCCACGGCAGGCCCACGATGGGTGAGCCAATTAATTTGGCGTCGGCTCCGGCAGCCATGCGCGGGATCATCGGATCGGCGGAGCAGTAGATAAATTGGATCTCGTCGGCGGACAACGCGGCCAGGCTGACCACGCCGCCGCGCAGTGTCACATGCTCGATCTTGATCCCGTACTTGTCGAAGAGACCGTTGTACAGCGCGCTGTAAAAGTGAATGAAGCCGCCGGTGATCGAACAGGTACCGACGCGGGCTGGGGTGGTTGGCTCGCCGGGTTTGGGTATGTAGGGATTGGCTTTGCTATTGGAGCTAATCAGGAGCATCGCGATCGCGATGATCGGTATGAACTTTCGAATTTGACTTCCAAACGTACGGTTCCTTTCCCCTTGACGCGGAAAGCCTGTGCTGAGCAAAGTCGAAGGAGTCAGGATAGGGGTGCGGCGTCGGTTTCTAGTTACGCGGCGTTTCACCCCCACTCTAACTCTCCCCCGTCGAGGGGGAGAGAATCGGATTTCGAAGGGAATCGAACTATGAGCGGCTTCGCTAACGTTCATTCGCGATCGTTTCAACTGATTTATCCCCATGGACCCAAGAATGGCTCTCCGAGGTAGGCGTTGTCGTCTCGATCCAGCGTTTCCGGCCAGTCGCTGAGCCGGCGTGGTTTTCGCAATTCCTTCGGTCTCGGTTTTCCCTCCCAGCCGATCTGTTCCATCGCGTAGTAAATTTGGATCGTGTGGCCGTCCGGATCGCGGACGGTTGCGGAGTATTCGATGCCGGGGTGAAGTTCCGCTGGAATGGATTCGGTCACTTGGACACCGTTGTCGTGGAAAAATTTGACAGCGTCTTTGAGTTGTCGGTAGTTGGCCAGTTGAAGTCCGAAAGCGGCGCATTTGGAGTGCGGACTCAAGCCGAGGGACTCGCGCAACGTGAGCGGCAGGAGAGCAACGGAATGATGCTCGGTGTTGCAGCGTAAAAACAGGCAGCGTTCGCCGCGCCAGATTATTTCTTCGGTCAACGTAAAGCCTAGAGTGTCGCGATAGAACGCAGCCGCGGATTCAAGGTTTTCAACGAAGAGATAAACCGGTCCGAGCCGGACGATTTTGAACGGACGAGGCAGAAGAACACCGTCTACGTCGTAGATCGCAGATAGTTTGTCGACGTAGCGATACCCGGAAAAAAAATCGACGCCCCTGGCTTGGGCTTGCTGCACCTCGTCGAATTCCGCGATTTGCGGCAACTCGGGCGGTTTGTCGAAGCCGCGATCGTACATCGCGCGCGGTTTGCTGTAGCCGTTCCAACCGATCTGCTCGATGCCGTAATAAAGCTCATTGCTGTGGCCGTCGGGATCATAGAGATAGGTGTGCCAGTTCGATCCCGGCATATCGCGCCCCGATCGCTGCTGCTTGATGTCTCGTTCGTTGAACCATTTAATCGCGTTGCCGACCTCTCTCAAGCTGCCGACTTGCCAGGTAATCTGATTAACCGTCACGCCCGGCTTTTCATGCCGGCCAAGCGCGTCACGCACGCGCTTAGGAAAAAGCACCATGGCGTGGTGATCGTTGCCGTAGCGGGTGAAATAGCCGTTGGGATCACCGAGACCGGCCATTTGCGCCGGATCTTTGGCGCGCCGCGAATAGTCCATGGTGTCGGAAATCCGAAAGCCGAGAAGTTCGACATAGAAACGTAATCCCTCTTCCATATGATTCAGGTTAAACCCGAAGTGGCCGAGCCGTCGAATCTTAAAGGGCTGGTTTAAGAGCACCCCGCCAACGTTGAATTTTCCATTGACTCCCGTCATAGAGCACCTCCGAAGAGTGTTCGGCCCCTCTATACAATCTTTTCACCGGACTCACAACGTGATTCTGTGAATTAACTTGCAAGTGTTCAATCGGTGGTTTATCAATATTCTGGATGATCGATCGGCAGGTTGAGGATGGCTCAAAAATACCTAGAGTCGGCAACGTAGGAGGTTCATAATGGCGCTCGAAGAACTTCATTCCAATGGCAAAATTCACTGGCCGGGCGATGCCCGCATCGCCGTCTTGCTCAGCTTCGATTTTCAAGGCGGCGAAGACGTTAAGCCGGACAAAAACGGCAAGATGAATCATGAAGAATATACCCAGGCAGAGTACGGCCCCAAAACTGGTATTTGGCGAATTCTTCGCATTCTTGCGTCCCACGAAGTGAAGGCTACTTTTCTTACCTGTGGCGGCATTGCCGAGCGCTATCCGGACCAAGTGGCCGCGATCATCGCCCAGGGTCACGAGATCGCCGGTCATGGCTATCATCATGAGGTTGCGCGGGACCTGACCAAAGACGAAGAACGCGACGTCATCAAGCGCACGACGGAAATGATTTTGAACCGGGCCAAGAAGCGCCCGTCCGGCTGGCGATCCTGCACGCAAAGCCCGAATAGCTTGGAGTTGCTCTTGGAGCAAGGTTATCTGTGGAACAGCAACTCCTTTTCGCACGACCTGCCATTTGTTTGGCAGAGTGGTAAAAAGAAGCTCGTCGAGTTGCCGCGTCAACCGTTCGGTGACGGTAGAACCTACGGCCATCGCGATTCGGGCAATCCTAACGATACGCTAGTGATCTGGAAAGGGATGTTCGACCAGTTCTACGAAGAGTCGACCATCGCGCCGACATTCTGTCCGTTCCAATTCCATCCTTATATTTCCAGCCGGCCGGGTAGGGCGAAAACATTGTCCGATATGATCGGCTATATGAAGTCGCACAAAGGCGTTTGGTTCGCCACCGGCAGCGAGGTGGCGCATTGGTGGTTGGAGAAAGAATTCTCTGTCGAACGCTCAAGCGAGCGAGTGTCGAA
>WNFU01006414.1_pt1 | contig 14257 bp, 14 predicted proteins | sample 5400121 | NCBI WGS metagenome assembly WNFU01 (sample SAMN13153360, study PRJNA577476) | soil metagenome | isolation source: 100 cm soil or saprolite under grassland replicate 1 | place: USA:California | collected 2016-06-15
ACGGGCCACCCCGAAGGCGAGGGCCGAGCGGTCGCCCGGGAGGCGTCACCCGGCGCCAGGGTCGTCGGCGGGCCGGGCGTGTTCCGCGAGCAGGAGCCGCCAGAGCTGGTCCGGGTCGTGTCGCTCGCCCACGAGGTCGTCCGCCGCCCCGGCTACCGGCTGGTGCTGATCTCGCTGGAGGTCTGGTCGGGCTGGCTGGACCTGCGCTACGCGCTGCTGGCCCTGGCGCCGCCGACGACCCACCCGGTCCCCGACGCCAGCCACCGCTGGCGGCTCTCCGACGACGTCGGCACCGCCTACGAGCCGTTTGGCGCCACCTCCGGCGCCGGCCGGATGCTGCACCTCCACCAGCTCAGCTTCCAGCCGGCCCCGCCGGCGGACGCCAGCATCCTCACCCTCACCCTCAAGGACGAGCAGGACGCCGACGTCGCCACCGCCGAGATCCCCCTCGGTGGCGACGAGCCCGCCTAACCGGGGGCGCGGGCCTCGGCGAGCAGCTTGGCGATGCGGGTGACGCCCTCGACCAGGTCGTCGTCGCCGAGGGCGTAGGAGAACCGCACGTAGCCGGGGGCGCCGAACGCCTCGCCGGGCACGATCGCGACCTTGGCCTCCTCCAGGATCAGGTCGGCCAGCTCCAGCGTGGTCATGGGCAGGCGGCCGCGTAGCTCGCGGCCGAGCACGCCCTCCAGCGACGGGAAGGCGTAGAAGGCGCCCTGCGGCTCCACGCAGGTCACCCCGGGGATGGCCCGGAGCAGCTCGACGATGCGCCGGCGGCGGCGGTCGAAGGCGACCCGCATCTCGGCCACCGCCCGCAGGTCGCCGGAGACGGCGGCCAGCGCGGCCGCCTGGGCGACGTTGCCGACGTTGGAGGTCGCGTGGCTTTGTAGATTGGTGGCCGCCGTCACCACGTCGGGCGGGCCGATGAGCCAGCCGACCCGCCAGCCGGTCATGGCGTAGGTTTTGGCGACCCCGTTGACGACCACGCAGCGGTCGGCCAGCTCGGGGACGACCACCGGCAGGGAGTGGAAGCGGGCGTCGCCGTAGACCAGGTGCTCGTAGATCTCGTCGGTCACCACCCAGAGGCCCCGCTCGGCCGCCCAGCGGCCCACCGCCTCCAGCTCCTCCCGGGGGTAGACCGCCCCGGTCGGGTTGGACGGCGAGACGAACACCAGCAGCTTGGTCCGGGAGGTGGCGGCCGCCTCGAGCTGCTCGACCCGGGCCCGGAAGCCGCCGGCGGCGTCGGTCGGCACCATCACCGGCACGCCGCCGGCCAGCGTGATCGCCTCCGGGTAGGTGACCCAGTAGGGGGCCGGCAGCAGCACCTCGTCGCCGGGGTCCAGCAGGGTCGCGAACGCCTGGAACAGGGCGTGCTTGCCGCCGTTGGTGATCAGCACCTGGCTGGCCTCCACCCGCAGGCCGGAGTCGCGCATGGTCTTGGCCGCGACCGCCGCCCGCAGCTCCGGCAGGCCGGCGGTCGGGGTGTAGCGGTGGAACCGCGGCTGGTGGCAGGCGGCCGCCGCCGCCTCCACCACGTGGCGGGGGCTGGGGAAGTCGGGCTCGCCGGCGCCGAAGCCGATCACGTCCTCGCCGGCCCCCTTGAGCGCCTTGGCCTTGGCGTCGATCGCCAGGGTGGCCGACTCGGCGATGGCGGCGACGCGACGGGAGATCCTTGGCACGGCGTGGTCCTCCGTGGGTGAGGCGGCGGTGGCGAGGATAGAGTGGCCGCATGCGCGACGAGATTGCCACCCCGATCCTGCCCGAGCGGCTGCGGCCGCGCGACGGCCGCTTCGGCAGCGGCCCCTCCAAGGTCCGCCCGGAGGCGGTGGCCGCCCTGGCCGCGGCCGCCCCCGGCTACCTCGGGACCAGCCACCGCCAGGAGCCGGTCAGGTCGGTGGTGGCCCGCGTCCGCGCCGGGCTCGCCGAGCTGTTCGACCTGCCCGCCGGCTACGAGGTGGCGCTCGGCAACGGCGGTTCCACCCTGTTCTGGGACCTCGCGACCTTCTCGCTGATCCAGCGGCGCAGCCAGCACCTGGTGTTCGGCGAGTTCTCGGCCAAGTTCGCCGCCGCGGCGGCGGCCGCGCCGCACCTGGACCGGCCCCAGACGATCCAGAGCCCCCTCGGCAGCCACCCCGAGGCGCGGCCCGACCCGACCGTCGACCTGTACGCGCTCACCCACAACGAGACCTCGACGGGGGTGGCGATGCCGGTGCGCCGGCCGGCGGGCGCCAGCGGCCTGGTCTGCGTGGACGCCACCTCCGGGGCCGGCGGCCTGCCGGTCGACCCGCGCGAGCTGGACGTCTACTACTTCGCGCCGCAGAAGGCCTTCGCGGGCGACGGCGGCCTGTGGGTGGCGCTGCTGTCGCCGGCGGCGATCCAGCGGGTGCAGGCGATCGGCGCCTCCGGGCGCTGGATGCCCGCCACCCTCAGCCTGGCCGTCGCCCTGGAGCAGTCGCGCGCCGACCAGACCCTGAACACGCCGGCGCTGGCCACCCTGTTCCTGCTCGCGCACCAGGTCGACTGGCTGAACGCGCAGGGTGGGCTGGCGTGGGCGACCAAGCGCTGCGACGAGTCGGCGGGGATCGTGTACGGCTGGGCGGAGGCCAGCGGCTACGCCACCCCGTTCGTTGCCGACCCGGCCATGCGCAGCCACACGGTGGCCACCGTCGACCTCGACCCGTCGGTGGACGCGGCCGCGGTCTCGAAGGCGTTGCGCGCCAACGGGATCGTCGACACCGAGCCGTACCGCAAGCTCGGCCGCAACCAGCTCCGGATCGGCATGTTCCCGGCTGTCGACCCCGCCGACCTGGAAACCCTGACGCAGGCGATCGACTGGCTGGTCGCCGGCCCCTAGCCGGCGGCGCGGCGGGCGAGGGTGGCGGCCTCCAGGTCGAGCAGGAGCCGCTTGCGCTCCAGGCCGCCGCCGTAGCCGGTCAAGGAGCCGTCGGCGCCGACGACGCGGTGGCAGGGCACGATGACCGCGATCGGGTTGCGGCCGTTGGCCGCGCCGACTGCGCGCGCGGCCTGCCATCCGCCCGCCGGCTGGACCCTGCGGGCGAGCTCGCCGTAGGTGGTCGTCTCGCCGTAGGGGATGTCCAGCAGCGCGCGCCACACGCGCCGCTGGAACGGCGTGCCCGCCATGGCGAGCGGCAGGTCGAAGGCCAGGCGCCGGCCGGCGAAGTACTCGGCGAGCTGCACGCGCGCGTCCTCGAACGGGCCGCTGGCCTGCTCCCAGCCTGGACGGGCCGCGGCGGCCGCGCGGCCGTCCCGCATCCACAGGCCGTGCAGGGCATGCCCGTCGCCGAGCAGCAGCAGCTCGCCGATCGGGCTGTCGACGGTGGTGTACAGCACTCCTACAGGTGCACCACCGGGCAGGTGAGGGTGCGGGTGATGCCGTCCACCGCCTGGACCCTGGCGACCACGAGCTTGCCCAGGTCGTCGACGTTGCGCGCCTCGGCGCGGACGATCACGTCGTAGGGGCCGGTGACGTCCTCGGCCTGCTGCACGCCCTTGATCTCGGCGATCTCCTTGGCGACCTGGGCGGCCTTGCCGACCTCGGTCTGGATGAGGATGTATGCCGTCACCACAAGCAACGACCTCCTTGAGTCATGCCGCCGCGGCGGCGCCGGCCACCGCCTGCGGACGGCATGCCGGCTGTGCCCGCGCCCCGACCCCGGCGATCCCCCCGGATTGCCACGGCTGCTCCGGGGTTCGAAAGGTCTGCGCATGGTACACGCGGGCCCCAACCATGCCAAGGATCAAGTAGCACGAAATGGCCAGTCTTTCACGAAGGAGCAAAGCAGGGGTTATATTGGGCTCCTTGAGGGTGGCCCATGGCGGCACGACAGCGGCGATTCGGCGACCGGGTCGAGGCCGGCGAGCAACTGGCCGAGGTCCTGGCCCGGCGCGTCCAGCCACCGGTCATCGTCCTCGCCATCCCCCGCGGCGGCGTGATCGTCGGCGCCTGCGTCGCCGAGCGGCTCGACGCCCCGCTGGACGTGGTGGTGCCCCGGAAGGTCGGCGCGCCGGGCAACCCGGAGCTGGCGGTCGGCGCGGTCGCCGAGGGGGTCGAGGCGATCGACGAGGCGGCCGTCCGAAGGCTCGGCCTGGACATCGCGGCGGTCCGCGCCGAGGCGGCCCGCCAGACCGCCGAGGTCGCCAGGCGCACGGCGGCCTACCGGCGTGGCAGACCGCCGCTCGACCTCACCGGCCGCACCGCGGTGCTGGTCGACGACGGGGTGGCGACGGGCTGGACCTGCATCGCCGCGGCCCACTTCACCCGGCGGGCCGGGGCGGCCCGCGTGCTGGTGGCCGTGCCGGTCGGCCCGGCCGAGCTGGAGCGGCGCCTGCGGCCGGCGGTCGACGAGGTGGTGGTCCTGCTGACCCCCGACCCGTACCTCGCCGTCGGCCAGGCCTACCTGCGCTTTCCCCAGGTCGGCGACGACGAGGTGCTGCGCTGCCTGGAGGGTCGGGCCAAGGCCCCACGGTAGACTGGGTGCGCTCCGCCGATTCCTCACCCGCACCTCCGGAGGGCCCGAGATGCCGAGCACGCCCCCGCCTGACCTGGGCCTTGCCGCCAAGTCGGTCGCGTTCCATCCCACCGAAGCCGAGCTGCGCTCCTACACCGACGCCATGCCCCAGGCCCGCCAGACGCGCTACGGCAACGTGAACGTGCAGACCAAGGTGGTCTCCCGCTCCAAGGGGTCGACCTATGTGGTCACCGACCGGCCCCAGGAGCACACCGACCAGACCATCAGCCGCGAGGAGGGCGAGCGCCTGGCCGCGATCCAGGACGAGTACGTCCGCGGCCGCGACATGGTGGTGGTCGACGGCTTCATCGGCCATGCCGGGCCCTACCGGACGCCGGCCCGCCTGATCATCGAGAAGGCCAACGCCAACATCGCCGGGATGCAGCGCTTCCTCTACTACGACCCGGTCGACGACGGCACCCGCCACGAGCCAGAGATCACCATCCTCTACACCCCCAACCTGGCCCTGCCCGGCTATCCCAACGACCGGGTGATCGCGGTCGACCTGGACGCCGGCGTCACCCGGGTCATCAACTCCGACTACTTCGGTGAGTCGAAGAAGGGTGGCCTGCGGATGTGGAACCGCAAGGTCTACGACGGCGGCGGGCTGGCGATGCACGCCGGCTGCAAGGTCATCCCGACCCCAGCGGGCCGCAAGACCATGCTGATCGTCGGCCTGTCGGGGACCGGCAAGACCACCACCACCTTCACCAAGCAGAACGGCTCGCAGGCGGTCCAGGACGACTTCATCGGGCTGTTCGCCGGCGGCGAGGTCGTGTCCACCGAGGACGGCTGCTTCGCCAAGACCTTCGCGCTGTCGGCCCAGGACGAGCCGGCCATCCACGGGGCAGTCACCAAGCCCGACGCCTACCTGGAGAACGTCTCCCAGCACGGCGACGAGGTCGACTTCTTCGACACGTCCTACACCCAGAACGGCCGGGCCGTGTTCAACATGCGCTCGATCGACAACTGGCCGGCCGGCCGGGTACCGCCAGCGTCGTTCCTGCTCATCCTGAACCGCAACGAGAACATCATCCCGGGCGTCGCCAGGCTCAACATCGAGCAGGCGGCCGGCTACTTCATGCTCGGCGAGACCCAGGGCACCTCGGCCGGCGGCAAGGACGAGGAGGGCAAGGCCCTGCGGGTGCCCGGCACCAACCCGTTCTTCCCGCTGCGCCACGAGCAGCAGGGCAACCGGCTGGCCGCGCTGCTGGAGACCCACCCGCTGGAGGTGTTCCTGCTCAACACCGGGCGGGTCGGCGGCGCCGACGGCGACGACCGCTCCAAGAAGCTCCGCATCCCGCACTCCTCGGCGATCGTCCGGGCGATCGCCGAGGGCTCGATCGTCTGGGACGACGACCCCGACTTCGGCTACCAGGTCGCGTCGGCGGTGCCCGACGTCGACGACCTGGAGCTGCTGCAGCCCCGCCGCCTCTACGAGCGCCAGGGCCGCATGGACGAGTACCGCCGCCAGGTCGAGCGCCTCAAGGGCGAGCGGGCCGCCTACCTCGCCGACTTCCCCGGCCTGGACGACGCGATCGTCAAGGCGGTGAGCTGACCCGGGGGGTCCGGGGGGCTCGAGGAGCGAAGCGTAGGCCCCCCGGTGAATAGGCCCCTCGGCGAGCTGGGTGAGTTCGGGCTGATCGCCCGCCTCACCGGCGGCCTCACGCCCGGCGCGGGGGTCGAGGTCGGCGTCGGCGACGACGCCGCCGTGGTCCAGCCGACCCCCGGCCGCAAGCTGGTGGTCACCACCGACGTGCTCGTCGAGGGCCGCCACTTCGACGCGGCCGTCTCCGACCCGGAGGACTGGGGCTGGAAGGCGGTCGCGGTCAACGTCTCCGACCTGGCCGCCATGGGCGCGGTGGCCCGCTGGCTGGTGGTGGCCCTGACCGTGCCGGACGCGGCCGAGGTGCGGGCCCTCGAGCGGGTCTACGCCGGGATCGGCGAGGCCTGCCGGGCGTTCGGGGTGGCGCTGGTCGGCGGCGACACCTCCGGCGGGCCGGCCCTGTCGCTGGCGGTGACCGCCCTCGGCGAGGCCGAGCAGGTGGTCACCAGGGCCGGCGCCCGGCCGGGGGACCGGCTGGTGGTGACCGGCCCGCTCGGGGCCGCCGCCGCCGGGCTGGCCCTGCTGGGGCGGGACGACGGGCCGGCGAGGGCGCTGCTCGGCCGCTTCCCCGGCCTCGCCGCCGCCCACCGCCGGCCGGTGCCCGACCTCGGCATGGGGCCACGGCTGGCCCTGGCGGGCGCCACGGCGATGGTGGACGTCTCCGACGGTCTGGCCGGCGACGCCGCGCACCTGGCCGAGGCGTCGGGGGTCGGGGTCGAGATCCGCGACGCGGCGCTGCCGCTGGCGCCGGGGGTCGCCGAGGCGGCCGCGCTGCTCGGCCGCGACCCGGTGGAGCTCGCCCTCGGCGGGGGCGAGGACTTCGTGCTCGCCGCCGCCCTGCCACGCGCCGCCGACCTCGGCGGGGTGCTCGACTGCGGCCGCTTCACCGCCGACCCCGACCGGCGGGTGCACGAGACCCCCGCCGGCCCGGTCTCCCTCGCCGGCCTCGCCTACGACCACTTCCGCACCGGGCGCTGAGCGCCCGTCGCTCAGGCGCCGCCGCCGAGGGCGGCCAGGACCTCGGCGGCGGCGCGCTCGCCCGACCGCACGGCGCCGTCCATGTAGGAGTTCCAGACCGTGGCGGTCTCGGTGCCGGCCCAGTGCAGGCGGCCGACGGGCTCGCGCAGCCCCCCGCCCGTAGGAGGTCCAGACGCCCGGCGGGAAGTAGCCGGCGAAGCAGCCGCCGCTGTACTCCTCGTCGGCCCAGGAGCGCTCCAGCAGCTCGTGCGGGTGGCCGGCCGCCTCGCCGAAGAAGCCGACCAGGCACGCCAGGATCGCGGCGCGCCGTTCGGCCGGGTCCCGGCGGCCCCAGGCGCGCGCGTGCCGGCCTTCGATGAAGCCGACCAGCACTCCTGGCGACCCGCCCTCCGGGGAGTTGTCGTAGACGACCTCGACGGGCCCGTTTTCGCTGACCGCCAGGCCGGAGAGGCCGTCCTGACGCCAGAACGGCTGGTCGTACAGCGCGTGGACCTTGACGACGCTGCCCATCGGCACCCGCTGGGTGAGCTGGCTGCGCCAGCCGGGCAGCGCCGGCCGGTAGCTGAGCCGGCCGGCCAGCGCCGGCGGGATCGCCAGGATCGCCCGCTCGGCCGCCACCGTGCGGCCGTCCGCCTCGACCACCACGCCGCCGGGGTCGTGGCGGACCACCGAGGCGGGAGCGCCGAGCACGACCCGCTCGCCGAGCGCCTCCGCCAGCCGGATGGAGACGGTCTGCGCCCCTGGTGGAAGCGGCGCTCCTGGGCGCCCCCTTCGGTCTCGATCAGCGGCGCGAAGCCGCCGGCGGAGCGGATGAAGAACAGGGTGTGGAGCAGCGACAGGTCGCCCGCCTCGGCGGCGAGCGTGCTGCGGACGGCCGTCCGCAGCCAGGTCCGCGCGCCCTCGGCGCTGACGTGGGCCTGCAGCCAGCTCTCCACCGTCTGCGAGTCCCAGGCCAGCGCCCGGTCGGCGGTCCACGGCGCCTCCGGCGGCACGGTGGCGGCCATCGCCTCCAGCTCGCGGATCGCCACGCCCATGGCGACCGCGGCGCGCGGGTCGCTGGCCGGGAGCCGGCCGTCGAAGCGATGGGCCTGGCCGTCGCGGAGCTCGGTGTGCAGCCCACGGTCCCAGGTCGGGTAGGTGGTGACGCCGACGCTGGCGGCCACCGCCGCGATGCGGTCCTGGGTGGGGCCGATCCACTGGCCGCCGTGGTCGATCGGCGTCCCGTCGGCGGCTGGCAGTGTCAGCGTCCGGCCGCCGACCCGGTCACGGGCCTCCAGCACGACGACCTCGGCGCCGGCGGCGACCAGGTCCCGGGCCGCAACCAGCCCGGCGAGCCCGGCGCCGACCACGACCACGTCTGTTGCGGCGGTCACCGATCTCTCCTCGCCCGGTGGGCGGCGCGATCTGCGCGCGCCGGCGTTCGCCTCGGCGTCGGGCGAGCACGGCCTCGCAAGCCGCCGAGCGGGATTCGGGGCCGTACTCTACGAAGTCGCGGCACCCGACCGCCAGCGCCCCTTCACGGCGAGCGGACAGAGCGTCTACAGTCGACGGCATGGCAGTCACCGACGACCGGGCGCCCGCCACCGGCGGCGCGACCTTCGACTCGACCAGCCCGGCCAGCGGCGAGCTCGTCGGGACCTTCCCGGTGGACGGGCCCGAGCAGGTCGCCGAGGCCGTGTCGCGGGCTCGCCAGGCGGCCGCGTGGTGGGCCGGGCTCGGCTTCGACGGGCGCCGGCGGCGGCTGCTGGCCTACAAGGCGCTGCTGGCCCGCCGCTCCGGCGAGCTGGTCGACCTGGTCCACCGCGAGAACGGCAAGCCGGCCGCCGACGCCTTCGTCGAGGTGCTGCTGGCCGTCGAGCACCTGGACTGGGTGGCCCGCAGGGCGGCAAGGGTCCTGCGGCCGCGCCGGGCGGCCAGCACGCTGCTGCTCGCCAACCACAGCGCCTCGGTCGAGTACCAGCCGCTCGGGGTCGTCGGCGTGATCGGGCCGTGGAACTACCCGGTGTACACGCCGACCGGCGCGATCGCCTCGGCGCTGGCGGCCGGCAACGCGGTGGTGTTCAAGCCGAGCGAGCTGACCCCGGCGGTGGGGCGCTTCCTCGCCGACGCCTTCGCCGAGGTGGTCCCCGAGCAGCCGGTGCTGCAGGTGGTGACCGGCGACGGGACGACCGGCAACGCCCTGTGCCTGGCCGGCGTCGACAAGGTCTCGTTCACCGGGTCGCCGGCGACCGGCCGCAAGGTCATGGCGGCCTGCGCCGAGCGGCTCACGCCGGTGGTGCTGGAGCTCGGCGGCAAGGACGCCATGATCGTCGACGAGGACGGCGACGTGGACGCGGCCGCCGAGCAGGCCGTCTGGGGCGGCATGGCCAACGCCGGCCAGACCTGCCTGGCGATCGAGCGGGTCTACGTGGTCGACCGGGTCTACGACCGCTTCGTCGACAGGGTCGTCGAGCTGGCGGCGCGGGTCCGCCCCGGCGCGGACGCCGACGCCGACATCGGGCCGATCACCCTGCCGAGGCAGCTCGAGGTGATCCGGCGCCAGCTCGCCGACGCCTTCGAGCGGGGCGCCCGCGCCCTGGTCGGCGGGCCGGACGCGGTGCGGCCGCCCTACGTGGACCCGGTGGTGCTGGTGGACGTGCCCGAGGACGCGCTGGTCATGCGCGAGGAGACCTTCGGCCCGGTGCTGCCGGTCGTGCGGGTCCGCGACGCCGACGAGGCGGTCGAGCGCGCCAACGCCAGCGCCTACGGGCTCGGCGGCGCCGTCTTCGCCCGCCGCCGCGCCGACCACATCGCCCGCGCGCTGCGCTCGGGGATGACCAGCGTGAACTCCGTGCTGACGTTCGCGGGGATGCCGTCGCTGCCGTTCGGCGGGGTGGGGGAGTCCGGCTTCGGCCGCGTCCACGGGCCCGACGGCCTGCGCGAGTTCAGCCGCGCCAAGGCGATCACCCGCCAGCGGTTCCCGCTGCCGTTCTCGATGCTGAGCTTCGACCGGCCCGCCCGCCTGCTCCCGGCGGTCGAGCGGGCGATGAAGCTCCGCCACGCCCGCCGCCCGCGGACCTAGCGCGCCGCCCTGGTAGCCTTGGCCGGTCGTTCGAGAGGGAGGTGGTGGAGCCGTGCCGGTACCAGCTCGGGTCCTCACCGTCGCGGGGTCGGACTCCGGTGGCGGGGCGGGGATCCAGGCGGACCTCAAGACGTTCCTGGCCCACGGGGTGCACGGCATGTCGGCGATCACCGCCGTGACCGTGCAGAACTCCATCGGCGTCCAGGGCTTCTACGAGCTGGAGCCGCGGGCCGTCTACGAGCAGATCGAGTCGGTCGCCACCGACATCGGCGTGGACGCCACCAAGACGGGCATGCTGGCCACGGCCGCGATCGTCGAGGCGGTCGCCGACGCCTGCGAGCGGTTCGCCCTCCCCAACCTGGTCGTCGACCCGGTCGCCGCCTCCAAGCACGGCGACCCGCTGCTGCGTCCCGAGGCGGTGCAGGCGCTGCGGGAGCGGCTGCTGCCGCTGGCCACCGTGGCCACCCCCAACGTCGGCGAGGTGCGGCTGCTGACCGGGGTCGAGGTTCGCGGCCGCGGCGACCTGGAGGCGGCCGCGCGCGCGGTCCACGAGCTCGGCCCACGCTGGGTGCTGGCCAAGGGCGGCCACCTGCCCGGCGACCAGGCGGTCGACCTGCTGTGGGACGGGACCGACGGGGTCGAGCTGGTGGCGCCCCGCGTCGACACCCCGCACACCCACGGCACCGGCTGCACGCTGGCGTCGGCGATCGCCGCCAACCTGGCCGTCGGGCTGGACGTGGTGACCGCGGCCCGGGCCGCCAAGCGATACCTGTCCGGGGCGATCGCCGGCGCGTTCCCGCTCGGCAAGGGCATCGGCCCGACCGACCACGCCTGGCGGTTCCGCGCCGCCGGGCTGCTCGACCGACCGGGAGACCCCCTCGGGGTCCTCGGGACCCCCCCGGCCGGTCCCGAGGAGGGCTGAACGGTGGCTCGCCGCAAGGACGTGCTGGTCGCCAGGGTGCTGGTGGTCCACGACGGCAAGGTGCTCGCCGCCCATCACCGCCACGCCGACGGCGACGACTTCTGGTGCCTGCCGGGCGGCAAGGCCGAGCCGGGCGAGCGGCTGGAGGACGCCGCCCGGCGCGAGCTGCGGGAGGAGACCGGCCTGCCGATCGGCCTCGCCGGCGTCGTGTGGCTGCAGGACCTGGTGGACCGCGGCGAGTTCGTGGTGGTGTTCGCCGGCTGGCTGGCCGCCGGCCACGACGGCGTCCTGTCGGTCGAGCCGGCGTTCGCCGGCCACGACCGCAACCTCGCCGAGGTCGCCTGGCGCGCCCCCCACGAGCTGCTGGCCGGCGACTTCCGGCCGGCGGCCCTGCTCAAGCTCCTCGACCTCGGCAACCTGCCGGAGCTGTCGCGACCCGAGGCCTGAGCGCCGCTACCAGGCGGGCGGCTCGTCGTCGTCGACCACGGCCGGCTGCCGGCGCAGCAGCTCGGCAAGGCTCGCCTTCACCTCGTCCAGCGGTAGGCCGCCGGCGGCCAGCGCCTCCGGGTCCAGCGCGAGCAGCCGCTGGCAGAAGGCGATCGCGGTGTCGACCGGAGGGGTCCGGGGGCCCCCCGGTCGGCCGGGGCCGGGGTCGTCGGGGTCGGCGTCGATCGCCTCGAAGAGGGCGTCCTCGGCGTCGGCGTAGCGACCGAGCGCCTCCAGCACCCTGGCGAGCTGCATCCGCTGCGCCACCGACAGCTCCAGCGTCGCCACGCGCTCGACCAGGTCGGCCGCGAGCGCCGCGTCCGGCAGGGCCTCGGAGCGGGCGGCCAGGAAGCCGGCCAGGGCCAGCGCCCGCCGGTAGCGGGGCTCGGCCGCCGCCCGGTTGCCGGCCCCGGCGTGCAGGTCGGCCTCGACCTTGAGCAGCTCCAGCACGGTGGCGACCCGCCGCAGGTCCGGCATGGAGCCGGAGGTGAGCAGGCTGAGGAGCTGCTCCTCGCTGAGGGTGGAGACGACCCGGGCGCTCACTCCCAGCAGCGGCTGGTAGGCCTGGTCGAACAGCCCGAGCGCCTCGTCGCGCCGGCCGCCCTTGGCCAACCCCAGGATCCGGGCCAGCATCTGGCCCGCGATCTCGATCTGGCGCATCAGGTAGTCGCGCTGGTACAGCTTCGGACCTCCCAGGAGCGGAGCTACGGGAAGAGCCTACCCGTGGCCGCTCCGGGTAAGGTGAGCGCCATGAGCGAGCACGCGACCCGGCCTCGCGCTCCGCGAGGCGTGGAGCCGGCGGCCCGGCCGGAGGGGTCCGGGGAACCCCAAGGGGGTGCCCCGGTGGACCGGCCGGAGGGGTCCGGGGAACCCCAAGGGGGTGCCCCGGTGGACCGGCCGGAGGGGTCCGGGGAACCCCAGCGGGGTGCCCCGGTGAATCGGGAGCCGCCGGGCGAGCGGCAGCGTCTCGAGGTGCCGCCGGCGCTGGCCTGGCTGGCCGCCTGGAGCTGGCGCCTGCTGGTCGTGGTCGCCGCCGCCGGGGCCGTGCTCTACCTGCTCATCCTGCTCAAGGTCGTGGTCCTCCCGGTGATCGTGGCCCTGTTCCTGGCGACCCTGCTGGTCCCCCTGGTCCAATGGCTGGAGGCGCGCGGCTGGCCGCACCTGGGCGCGGTCCTGGCCGTGTTCGTCGGCGCCATCCTCGCGCTCGCTGCGGTCGTCGCCGGGTTGGTGCCGGTCATCGGCAACGAGTTCGGGACCCTCGGCGAGCGCGTCGACCAGGGGATCAAGGAGGTCAACGAGTTCGTCGCCTCGCGGCCGTTCGGGCTCAGCGAGGAGGACCTGAACCGCTACCTGGACCAGGCCAGGCAGCAGCTCAGGGAGAACTCGACCGGCATCACCAGGGGCGCGGTGCGGGGCGCGACCCTGGTCGGTGAGGTCGTCACCGGGCTGATCCTGACGTTGTTCCTGACCTTCTTCTTCGTCAAGGACTCCGAGCGGTTCACCCGCTGGATCCTCGACTTCGTCGGCGAGCCACGAGCCGGCCACCTGCGCGAGGTCGGCCGCCGCTCCGCCACCGCGGTCAGCGGCTACCTGCGCGGCCAGGCCACCGTCGGGCTGATCGACGGCGTCTTCATCGGCATCGGGCTGTTCATCGTCGGCGTCCCGCTGGTCGTCCCGCTGGCGTTCCTCACCTTCATCGCCGCGTTCCTGCCGCTGGTCGGCGCGTTCGTCGCCGGCGCGCTGGCCGCGCTGGTCGCCCTCGTCACCAAGGGCTTCACCGCCGCGCTGATCGTCATCGGCATCACCGTGCTGGTGCAGCAGCTCGAGGGGCACGTGCTGGCGCCGCTGCTGCTGGGGCGGGCGGTCGCGCTGCACCCGGTGGTGATCATCCTGGCGCTGGCGGCCGGCGGCATCCTGGGCGGCATCGTGGGGGCGTTCCTGGCCGTGCCGATCGCCGCCGTGGTCACCGCGGCCGGCACCTACCTGCGCGGCGGGGCGCCGATCGGCGAGCCCGCCGACCCCGGCGAGGCGGAGCCGGCGACCAGCGACCGGGCCGGCCCGGCCGAGTGACCGGAGGGATCGGTGGCATCGCAGGAGGAGATCGTTGACAGCCCGACGGGCTGGGTGGCCCGGCACGTCCGCCGCTACGTCGAGACCGACGGCAGGAGCGGCCACAAGTGGAACGGCAGGCAGACGCTGCTGCTCACCACCCGCGGCCGCAAGTCCGGCAAGCTGCGCCGCACGGCGCTGATCTACGGCCAGGACGGCGACCGCTACCTGCTGGTGGCCTCCAACGGCGGTGCCCGCAACCACCCGTTCTGGTACCTCAACCTGACCGCACAGCCCGAGGTCCAGGTGCAGGTCGGCGCCGACAAGTTCACCGCGCGAGCCCGCACCGCCGGCGCTGCGGAGAAGCCGCGCCTGTGGCGGCTGATGGCAGCGATCTGGCCGGACTACGACCGGTACCAGAAGCGGACCAGCCGGGACATCCCGGTGGTGATCGTGGAGCGCGTCTGATGGGTCGGCTTAGACCGCGCGGCGGACCTTGTTGGCCTTGATGCAGGAGGTGCAGACGTTGCGGCGGACGGGCGTGCGGCCCTCCATGATGCGGATGCGCGGGATGTTGGGGTTCCAGCGGCGCGGGCTGCGCTTGTGGGAGAAGCTCACCTTCATGCCGA
>WNFU01010786.1_pt1 | contig 14257 bp, 12 predicted proteins | sample 5400121 | NCBI WGS metagenome assembly WNFU01 (sample SAMN13153360, study PRJNA577476) | soil metagenome | isolation source: 100 cm soil or saprolite under grassland replicate 1 | place: USA:California | collected 2016-06-15
CTTCCTGGTAGGCCGCCAGCAAATTCCGGCCGGGGGCTAGATAGTACAGCTTGGCGACCCGATGGGTCGGGAGCGTCAGTGGCCCGGCGTAGCTCGGATCGGCGGACGCCACAATCGCAGCTGTCGCGAACTGCGAGATGGCGATGTGATCGGGATGGCCATATAATCCGCTCGGATCGAACGTGACGACCACATCCGGGCGCACCCGCCGCACATGCGCCACGAGCTGGCCAATCGCCTCGGCCGGGTTGGCGCGATCGAGCTCGCCATCTTGGTAGTCGAGGAAGACGACCTCGCGGAGGCCAAGCACGTGTGCTGCAGCGCGTAGCTCGGCCTCACGCATCCGGCCCAGCGCGTGCGGTCCTGGATAGGCCGCCGCGTTGCCCTGCCAGCCGCACTCGCCGCGCGTGGCGGTCACCAGGAAGGTCGCAACTCCCTCGGCGGCGTACCGAGCCAAGATGCCGCCCGTGCCAAGCGCCTCGTCGTCGGGATGTGCCAGGATGCACATGAGTCGTAGTTCATGAGACATACTATATCCTCACAGCGAATGTTGTCGCGCCAGGGATGGCCGGGCAGAGATCGCTCTGCCGCCCGGCAACTGCTCGGCGTCGGCCTCCTGGAACGTCACTGGCAGGCGCTCGGCGGCGGCCTTGGTGCGCCCGCGTTCGAGCAGCGCGGCGACATAGTCGGTTGACGTCACGTCGCCCCAGCGGCGCGCGGCGGCGAGTGTAGCGTTGCCGTTGCCGGCCGCGACGTCGAGCACGCGCTGATCAGGGCGCAGTTCGACGGCTTCGCACAGCAGCTCGCCGGTGATCGAGAGTGTCGTGCCAATCACGGCGTAGTCGCCCGACGACCAGGTCGCCTGCTGCCGACTCTTCACGGCAGCCAGGTCGATTGGTGCAAAAGTGGCGATAGTCATGGTTGCGTTCCTTTCTTTAAGGCTAGTGCTCAGTGCCGGCCTGCTACGAGCGGCTGATTGCGTTGTGCGCGAGGATCGTGCCGACCAGCAGTGTGAGCCCGTCAAGGTAGATCAAGCCGAGATGGCCGATCGTGTCGAAGCCGTAGGGGTAGTGCAGTGGCAGTGCTACCGCCACGGCGACTACCGGGGCGAGGAAGGCGCTCCAGAGCGCCCAGCGTGCGCGGTTGCGGATGCCAAACCAGGCCAGGGCGATTACCGCGATCCCGAGGCCGATCATGAACCCCGAGCGCGCTACCTGCAGATGGCTGATGTAGTGATACAGCTGCGGATTTGCCCGCTGTAATCCCTCAGCGGTCGTGCCGATCAGGTCAGGGGTGATACCTAGCTCGATAAAGCCGTAGAAGTTGCGGATTAGGAACATAGTTCCGTAGGCGATCAGCCCAACGCCTGCCAGAGCCACGGTAGCTGCTCCCAACTTCACCGATGCGAAACCAATCTGAGCCGGGTTATGTGTTTGAGTTGCCATTATGTCGCTCCTTTCATTTGCCGCATGTCGATGCGTTCGGACACTTTGGTATAGGTGTATCCTAGCGATTTCATGGTGCGACGGCATCGGGGAAAGCCCTGGTCTTGTGAGCAATCTCGAAGTGGGTATGTCCGACTTGCGATGGAGAGGGGCGCGGGGCTTGCGATGGAAGGGGCGATTAAGGGGCGGGGTTAATTGGCCGAATCGCTGAGTAAGCCTTGTTGAACCGCGTAAGCGGCCGCCTGCGCGCGCGAGCTATAGCCAAGCTTGCTCAGGATGCTGCTGACATGGCCTTCGGCGGTCTTCTCGGAGATCACCAGCGCATCGGCGATTGCGCGATTGCTGTAGCCGCGCGCAATCAGGGCGATCACAGCGCGCTCGCGCGCGGTAAGGCCGTCGGGATCGACGAATTTGCGGCGCGTGGTGGCCGGCGCTGGTTCGTGCATTGCTGCACCGACCATGCGCAGAAACTGCTCGCGCAATTCGTCGTCGGCGATCGCGGCGGCCAGCGCGACAACCACGGCGCTGGCCGCGGACAGCGCGTGCTGGGCTTCTGTGTCACGCCCTAGCTGGCGGTATGCCCGGCCGAGCGCAGCCTGGATCTGCCATAGCAGCGGCTGCTCGCCGCGTTCCTGCGCGCCTTGCCGAGCGGCCTCAAGCGCAACAGCAGCGTCGCCTGCTCGGCCAAGCTTCAGCAGCGCTTCGCCTTGCAGTTTCAGTAGCGCGGGGATGGGCTGGCCGTGGGGCGCGCCGGGCGCGCTGGCGAGTAACTCTTCGGCGATACGCAGTGCGCCAGGCGCATCGCCTTCAGCTAGCAGCAACTCGCCCCAGGCCCACAAGACATGCCGCTGCTGGATGTTATGCGGCTGGCCATCCGGCGGCAGCGCCGGCGCGAGCAGCGCGCGTGCGCTCGCCAGGTCGCCGCGCATGCGATAGGCGCGCCCTAGATATGCGATGCTATTATTGATCCAAAACGATGAGCCAAGGCTGCGCGCGAGCGGCACCGCGATCTCTAGCGCTGCGATAGCGCGCTCGGGCGCCAGCAGCGTCGCGAAAACAAAGCCGTGCGTCCAGTGCGTGGCCGCGGTCCATTGGCGATGGCCAATCTCCTCGGCGATCTGACGCCCGGTATCCGCGTGCGCGAGCGCATCGCCAAACTGTCCGAAGCTGGCGCAGTTGACTGCGGCAATCCATTCGGCGAACGCATGTCTGGCCTGCCAATCGATCTGGCGGGCTAGTTGGGCAGCCTCGGCCAGGCGGCGTTGGCATGCCTCACGCGACTCGCGTATGCTAAAGACCGTTTCGCTGAATCCAGGGCTTGCGTAACTGCAGCTTCCGGCCAGGCTGTAGGACAACCCGCGCTGATCGCCCAGCGCGCGGAATTGTTCAATCGCCTGCCGATAGTGCCGCTCGCAGCTAGCGTTATCGCCATACATGCCATTGGCCATGCCCAAGCGCTCGTGCGTCTCGGCGATCCCCTGCGCGTCGCCAAGCGCCTCGAAGGTGACCAGGTCCATAGTATGCCAATATCAACCAAGATCGGCCATTCTGCCGCCGGGTCGCCGGCCGCGTGTGCCGCCTGGAGCGCCCGATCGTAGTCGGCCTGCGCGTGCGTGAACTGCCCGAGTGTCTCATAGGCGCGCCCGCGCGCTTGATACATCCGCGGCGCGGGAGTGATGCCCAGCCGCTCGGCCGCCGCCAGTGCTCGCGTCAGCTGAGCCATTGCGGCTTGCGGGGCGAAGCTGGCTTGGGCATGCAGCCCGGCCTGTTCTGCATAGGTCAGTGCCTGCACCCACGCGCCAGCGGCGTCGTAGTGATACGCCAGGTCGGCCAGGCGATCGGTTGGTGCGGCGCGCATCTGCTCAAGCGTCTCGGCGATCGTCCCGTGCAGGGCTTGGCGCTCGCGGGCCAGCAGGTTTGCATACAGCGTCTGGCGTGTCAGGGCATGCCGAAACGCATACTGATCGGCTGATTCTTCGATCACGAGCTGCGCGCCAATCAGTTCTTTGATCAGGCGCACAAGATCGAGCTCGCTGTGGCCAGTAATCCGCCGCAGCAGATCGAAGTCGAAGCGGCGCCCGGCCACCGCGGCTAGCCCCAGCACTTGGCGCGCGTCGGCGCTGAGATGTTCGATGCGCTGCTGAACAGCGTCTTGCACGCTGCGTGGTATGCGCAACGCGTCGATCGGCTTGCGGTCCCACTTGCCGTCGACGATGAAAATGTCGCCGGCCACCACCAGCGCTTTGAGTAGCTCCTCGACGAAGAACGGGTTCCCTTCGGTTAGCGTGTAGAGTGTATTCACAAACTCAGCGTGGATCGGGCGGTGCAGGTCGAAGATGCGCTGAATCATCATCTCGACTTCAGCACGTGTGAGTGGCGCGAGCACAAGCTCGTGGGCCTGGCGGGTGCGATCGAGCTGCATCAAGTAGTGGCGCAGCGCCGGGCCGACCTCATCGCCGTGATACGTACCAATCAGCAACACCGGCATGCTGGCGGCTTGCCGCGCCAGGAAGAGCAGAAAGTCGAGGCTTGCCGGGTCGCTCCAGTGGAGATCTTCGATAATTAGCACGAGCGGGCGTTGCGCGGCGTCGCGCAGAATGAGCTGCGCAAGCGCCGCGAACAGGCGGCGCTTCTGCTGTTCGGGGTCGGTGGCAGGCGCGGGTATAGCGGTAGCTGGCGGCGGCAGCAGATCCGGCAGAAGTGGGTAGAGCTCGTGCGCGAACAGCGCGAGGTCGCCGACCGGGTCGGCAAAATTGGCACGCACCAGGTCGAGCAATGGCGCGAATGGGCAGGTTTGGTCTTGTGGAAAGCAGGCGCCCTCGAGCACGGTGGCGCCGCGCGCGCTGGCATAGGTCTTTGCCTCGTCGACCAGGCGCGATTTGCCGATGCCGGCGTCGCCCGAGATCAGCAGCACTTGGCTGCGTGGCGTCGCGAGTGCGTCGATCAGGTGATCGAGTGCGGCCACAGCACTGGCCCGGCCGATCAGGACCGGGCAGACGACCGGTTGTGCGAAGGATTTTGCCATACTGCTGTTCATCCGCGCTGAGCGCGGCAAGCGGCGGTGTACCTGCGGCGTTGCGTACGACCGTGAGTCTACTCATGGAGTATAGCGTGCCAGCCGGGCCAACTACATCAGTCACACGGCGGATGTGCTAGACAGATGTGGTAGGCTGGATGCCGCTAAGAATCAGTTCCTACAGCTTGGCGACCACCGGCTCACTCGACCGCCCATAGTTCGACAGCACCACGCGGGAATTGCTGGCTTCGCGCGACTTGTTGACCCATCCAGAGTTAGCGTTTCTTAATGACGCCTATGCCGTCGATGGCAGCGAATTTCCACTTTTAAAAGAACTGACATTGCCGAAATCGAATGAGACGCTGCAGCAGGTCAAATTGCATCTCGTGTTCAGTCTGAACCATATACTCGCCGTTGAGTTTTTGCTCGGCATCCACGAAGCGAGTGAGCGTCAGGCTATCCGGCGATTACTCAAGAAAGGCGCCACATACGTTCTCGATCGTGGCTATATGGCGTTTAACTTGCTCAATGATATCATCCAGGCGCAAGCGTTTGTGGTGATGCGAGCATACCACAACATTGTCGTCGAAACCGTGACTGAATTGCCCATTCAGATACCCACCTATGTACAGCGCCATTGGACCGGGATTTGCGATCGAATCGTGCAATCGAACCATCCAGATGCCACCGACCTAACATTTCGTCTGGTCGAATTTACGGTTGGCGCGACGACCTATAAAATCATCACAAATCATACGGAACTCACCACATTTCAGATCATATTGTTGTATGCATATCGCTGGCAGATTGAGCTCATCTTCCGGTTTTTCAAGCACACAATGCAGGGAAGAACGGTTATTAGCACCTATCCTTGGGGGATCGAGAACTATTTCACGGGCATGTTCTTGACCGCGACTCTGCACCTGTAGTTCAAGCAAGACTGCTTGCGCGATGGTGGGTATCAGCCACCATCCGACCAAGAACTCGTCCAGCAATTGCCGGATGACGAGGTACCCACCAGTTCCGATCCCGCACGCCCCACGAGCCAACCGATCATCGCACGATTCATGGACGCAGTCAATCAAATACTCGCACTCTTTTGGAAAGTCCCAAAACATTGGCTTTCGACCCTGGCAGACTATCTCCATCGTCCATGCACACCCGAAGTGATACATATTTTTAATCAACGCGCAATTGCTTGTTATAATGAGATGTAAGTTCCGTCCGGTATTGGGCTCGCGCATTGTAATGTGCGTTACAGTGAGTGGTGAGCGCCCACATCGCGTTGCATATCACCAAGTTGTTGGCGGCGCATGGCTGTTGGTTATCGTTTCTACCGACCTACCTGCCGGACGTGCTGCCAATCGGGCTGGCGGTTGCGAAAGGCAAGCGCGTGTTGCACAGCATTGTAGCTCGCACCGCTGAGGCGCTCTCCCAAGCGATTGTACGAGCGCTCGCCTAGATTGCTGAGTCTGACGCAGTTCCTTTTCTGACCTTGCGGCTACGAGGTGCTGTCACCAATAGCTCAAGCTTTTTGCACGTCGCTTTAGTGGAGCATCCGACAGGTTCGCTATCCATCATCTCATATAGGCGGGAAGAGCTTGAGGAGGACCTGTGGCTCTCCCCAAGCTCCACCCGACCTGTTGGATGCACTATTTAGTGATGTGACCCCTGCATTGTGGCATCTCCGACATACTCCTCGCACGACACGCGCGGGTTCCAATCGGCGAACACACCATCGGGGTTGTTCTTCCACGCCCAGACGTGCAGTTCGTAGAAGGCAGGGATGCCGAAGCGGTTGGGGGCGCCCGAATAGTTCAACAGCTGCCCCATCAGCACGGGCGGCGTTTGGTGATGAGCATTCCAGTCGTCGGCAATGACGATGTACTCGACACCTACAAGCTGCAGTTTTCCATCCTTCGGTTCGTACAGCAGTGCTTCGGGATGCAGTGCGTCCAGCGCACCGTCGCCGACCAAGCTGCCATTGGCAAAGTGGATGCCCATCGCCCCTTCTTGAGGCCCGCTGACGCAGCCGTGGAGCAGTGCATAGCCGTCCGCCTTCCCCACATCCTTGAACTGCGCGGTTGCTTGGCGAACCATCTCGGGAAAGGTTGTCGCCGGCTTCCGACTGTCGGAGCTCGCCAGTGCCACCGAGGTCGCCACAAGGAGCGATAGGACAACCAGACCGATTACGAGCCCTCTTTGACCTCAACCAGTTCATCGGCAACCAACCCATGGGCTTCCCGATGAACGGCGTTTGCCGCCTCTTTATTGGGCGCTTCGACCAGACAAAAGACCTTGCCGCTATTCTCATCGAACCAGTAGCGCAGGTACTTGACGCCGTACTTCTCCTGCGTCTTCAGGTCGGCCTCATGGGCCTGGGCAACAGCATCCTCGGTGAGCCCTTCGACATGTGCGTGAATATCCATAAACAGTGGCATGAGGTTTCTCCTTATAGGGGTGCGCGTCCTACGAACGCAGCATCCCCGAAAATAACAGTAGTGTGAGCAAATTGAACGAGGCAAAACGCACCGCAGCGAACGCTACATCTTGATTGAACACTCCTTTCTTATTCTTGCGGACGTGTTCAGAATAGCAGTTCGCCACTGATTGAGGTATCTACCAAATGGTAGATTCGCTGGTAGATTGTTGTTGATCAGGCGGGCAGTAATCCTAATTCCTGCGCGCGGCCAATCGCCTGCGTGCGATTGGCGACTTCCAGCTTGCGGTAGATATTGAGGGTGTGGGTTTTCACGGTACCCGCGCCGATTACCAACTGTGCTGCAATCTGTGGATTGGTCTTTCCTGCTGCCATCAGGCCGAGAATTTCACGTTCACGGGTGGTGAGGAGGTGGTGGTGATCTGCGTCCGCCCCCGCATCTGATGGGGCGCGAAACTCCTGGTGGATGTAGCTCGTGATGTTCTCAAAGGTGCGTGCTTTGCCGCTTTCCCAATGCGTTTGATACACATCACGATCCATCGTTGCTTGCAGCTGGACGTGCAGACGGTCGATCAGCGGCCATTGGCGTGCCCAGTTCAAGGTGGCATCAGGATACGTGAAAACCCAGGCGAGCAGCTCAACCGCGTTTGCAGGATCGGTTGCGGCGAGCGTATAGGCTGCACAGGGAACAATCCAGATGGTTGTCGCAGCGTGTACATTGGGAGCCGTGAGCTGAAGCGCGTTTTGGATGGCGGCGCGGGCATCTGCTGGGCGAGCGAGACCGCACGATAATGCCGCAAGCGCCCAATAGTGGAGCTGGAAACCCATCGCGTTGACGCTGTGATGTTTTGAGAATTCATTGATCCGGACACCTTCGGCATACTCCTCGTGAAGACATGCCAAGAGCGTCAGCAACGAGAGACTATACGGCTGGACGACCAGCAAGATGATATGTTGAATGACGCTCAGTGAACGATCTGCATACTCCTGACACGCGATGTACTCTCCTTGACAGAAGGCATGCAAGGCTAACAAGCTGAATGCATGGGAGATTTGGCACAGCTGTCCGGTCTCGCTCGCGAATTGTAATACTTCCGCACCGTACTGTCTGCCCGTTATATAATCTCCATTCAAAATGTAGTCTGAGCCGAGGTTGTAGAGGCAGTTAACGAGCGCGAACCGATTATGCGTGGCTCGCGCCAGCGCTAGGCTCTGTTCCGTGTATTCGATCTCCTTGTCAGGATTGTTGAGATTGGCGTACAGATAGCCCAGGCGGCTCAACGCCCAGCAAACGTAGTACGGTTCGTCCAGCGCCTCGAACAGCGCTTTACTTGTCTCCAAATGCGGCAATGCTTCGGTACCGCGCTGCATACCCATAAGGGCATAGGAGGCCATGAGATGGCAGAACGCGATCTCAAAGTCGTTGTTTTCCACGTTGGCAATCGCCAGCGCCTGCTCAATGCTTGTGAGCGCTTCCCGATAATCAGAATCGGCCTGAAACCACCAATGCAGAGAACCCCACCGGCGCGCAAGCAGCCGACCCAGCAGCGGCACATCAGCGACGGGCTGAGCAAGCGTCTGCTGGAAGATCATGATGGTTTCCACATGGCGGCTGCCTAAGAACCCAAACAGATACAGGCCGTGGACCATCGTGCTGAGGTACGTCACCTGTTGATGCGCTACTGCCCACTCCCATGCCAGGCGAATATTGTCGAAATCGCGTTCGATCGCCTGCATGGTTTCGAGCTGCTGCGGTTGTTTCAGCGCCGTCTCGTGCCGACGCATCAGTTCGGCGAAGTACCGGCTGTGGCGTGCGTGGGTTGCCCCGGTCTCCCCAATGGCTTCCAGTTGTTCGATGCCATACTGGCGCAACAGTTCATGCATGCCGAACCGGTCAGTGGACTCCAGCTGAATGAGCGATTTCTCAACCAGGGCCGCCAGGTTAGCAAACGACGCCCCCGCCACCTGCTCGGCTGCATCGCTCGCAAAGCCGCCACGGAAAACCGACAGCCTGGCGAAGATCAGGCGCTCGTCCTCCGACAGGAATGCCCAGGATTGGTCGAAGACCGCCCGCATGCTGCGGTGGCGAGCCTCGACATTACGCGTGGTTGTCGACAGCACATCGAGGTTGCGCTGCATTGCCTGCGCAATATGGGCGGCATGTAATCCTTTGAGCCAGGAGGCAGCGAGCTCGATCGCCAGCGGTAGCCCCGCCGTCATCATGCAGATACGAATCACGGACTCGCGTTCGCTTGCCAGGTCAAACGCCGGCTGGACACGCCGTGCGTGGGAGAGAAACAGCTGGACCGCTTCGTACTCCTCCAAAGACGTTGCGTAGACACTTGGCGGCATCACCAGGCCTTGCAGCGGATAGAGCCATTCTTCCTGTAGGCGCAACGCCTCTCTCGATGTGACAAGGACCGTCACGCCGGGAGCAGCCGCGAGCAAGGTGCTGACAAACGCGGCTCCATCAAGGAGGTGTTCAAAATTGTCGAGGATGAGCAGCAAGGTCTTGTCATGGAGGTAGGCGAATAGCTGCTCTTGCGACTCATCTTCGCCATAGAACGTTACGCCAACCGTCTGGGCAATGGCAGATACAAGCAGATCGCCGCGAGGAATTGGTTGTAACGCCACGAACGCCGTGCCATGCGGAAACTGGGCGGCGACCGTGGTCGCCGCCTCGATGGCCAGGCGGGTCTTGCCGCTGCCGCCCAGGCCGGTCAACGTGAGCAACCGACAGTCAGGATTGAGGAGACGCGTGGTGATGTCCACGTGCTCCTTTGTGCGACCGACAAAGGGCGTGGGATGGCTGAAGGCATGCTGTTTAATCATGACAATTTCACCAGGTCAAGTCACTCAGGTTGCGTGTATTATAACCGCTCAGCGTGGTGGGCGCGTGATGACCAATAGCACCGTCAAGGCCGATTGAGGTTCTCCCGTGGTGGCGCATAGTTCTCGAGTGTATGCTGTACGAGCGTGAGCTGTGAGCGGCAGAGACGAAGGCGCAGGATCTGGAGGTGGGCATTACACTGCGCGCTCCGTATGTGGCAGTGCGCAGACCAGAGATATGCTCCAACCTGTACCCCTGAAGAAGAAGATTGCGTCTGCGGCCGCAGACGCATATCCGAATCTGAGCAGTTGGCTCGCGCGCGATACCGCACATTATGGAACACGAGACTGACGCCTCACCAGCGCCAGTCTTCATTCTGGCACAAGGCCCAGTATGTCGCGAGCCGTTGTCATGGACCTCGGCACTGCGTCGCCCTTGCCGTCAGGCGCGGGTAGCCGCTGATCGGCCGCGGCGCCCATCATCTTTGTAATTTCCTCGTCGGAGTAGCCGAGCTCGGTCAGCAGCTGGCGCGGTGTGACGCCAATCTGCCCGCGCAGCATCGCAGCCTGGGCGAGGACCAGGCCGAGCTGGGCCCGGACGGTTTCGAGCGCCAAGCGCGCCGACTCCAGGTTCTCCTGCTCGTAGGTTGACCACGCCGCGCGCTCTTCCTGCATCTGCGTGATTTTCTTGTCGTCGTAGCCCAGCTCGCGCAGGCCCTGCTGGGTCGATACCCCAAGCGGCAGCCGGGCGGCGATCGCCGCGGCCTCGGCCTGCTTGGTGGCGGCGGCCTGCTGCGGCTGCACCGTCTCGGGGTCGGCCCACTGGAGCGTGATGCTGTTCGGGTCGAGCTCCTTGCCGGTCTTGAGCAGGTAGAGGAACGCCAGCAACCGCCGCCAGGTCGGGGCGAAGCGGGCGATGCGGTCCTTGACCTTCTTGACCAGCGGCCCTTCCATCGTCTTCAAGCTCTCGCCCGACGGCGGCAGCTGCGAGCCGTAGAAGTAGTGCCGCGGCGTGCGGCTGACCGCCGAGATCGCGTCGATGCCGTGCGCGATCGCCGCCAGGTAGTTGTTGAGATCAGAGCCCTGGAACTGGCCCACCTGCGTGCCCTGGCTGCCCGGCAGCCCGTCGCCCGATGGGATATGCCAGATGCGGTTGGGCGCGACCACCAGGTCCTCAATGCCCTCCGCATTGGAGATGACGTACTTCATCGGCGCGGCGGAGAACTCGGCCGTCACCATCATGTTGATCAGCATGATATTGATGCCATCCTGGATCGGCAGGATGTTCGACAGGTCCGAGGCGGCGCTGCGGCGGTGGCAGCGCAGGTGAAACACCGGCAACTTTCCGTAGGGGTTCTGGTCGCGGCTGACCTGCTCCAGCAGAGTCATCTGGAACTTGCCGTCCTCCGTCCTGATGGGCACGCGGAACTCGGCGATCTCCTCGGCGGTGTAGAGCTTGAGGTGCCGCCAGCCGTCGCGGCCGTCCCACCACTTCGCGGCCAGGGTCGGCACGTTCGGCCGCTCCTCGTGGTAGAAGACGTGGCACATCCGTGGGTCGTTGAAGTAGCATTCCAGCGCGGCGTCATCCCGGTCCTCGCCGGCGCTATCCTTCCAGGCGATGATGTAGGCCTCGCCGCCGATGACGGCCGCCTGGTGCGCGTCGTCGGCCTCCAGCAGCAGCTCGGCCTCCTGGATGATGGTCGTGAGCTCGGCCGTGGTCGCCTCGTCGGGGCCACTCGCGCCCTGCAGCTCGATGCGGTCAGTGGTGGTGTCGACGACCACCGCCGACCAGTTTTCCGAGAGGACAAAGTTGAGGTCGCGGTAGATTTCGCGCAGCCGGTCGGCCACCAGCGGTGGGGCGGCCGTCCCGGCATAGTACGCGAAATAGTTGGAGAGGTCAGCTTGTTTGCTGCCCAAGACGAGCAGGCAATCAGCAATCACCGCCGGGCTGAAGACGTCCTGGGCTTCAGTGGCGTCGATCGCCTCGTCGGCCTCGGCCGCGAGGGGCTGACTGGTGGAGCGGGGAGATGGGGTCGGAAAACTGGCTGCGGCGGCGGTCAAGGACGATTCTCCTACCCTGTGTCAGAGCGCGGAGCACCGCGCTCTGGTAGGGCGCGACTGAGATGTTCTGGTTGCACAAGGCTTTGGCGAAGGCGATCGGGTCGGCTGCGATGGCGGCTTGTACGTCTGTTGACACACGATCGCTCACGATGCATCATCTGCGCCGTATTGTATCCCGCCAGGCGCTATGTTACACTAAACGGCGGTTGCAGTTTCGCACCAGTGTTGTAGCAAATGTGGGGCGTGTCGCTCGCCCGGTTGCAAAGATGAACAGGCAATGACGTGGACACTACTCTTGCATCACTCCCGCCGACCGTGCCCACGCGTGGGGAGTTTGGGTTCAATGCGGTGCGCTATACCGGGAAGGCGCGCCAGCGGGCCGGCTTCACGCGCACCTATCGACCAGAGGATCTGGAGACCTGCGGCGCGTTCCGCGCTCGCGTTGACGCGGTGGCGACATCCTACGCCGCGGATGGCATGGACGTGACCCTCCTCGAGGAGATCCGCGACGGCATTGTGATCCAGATCGAGATCACGACCAGCCACGCGCCGATCGCCGAGAATATCGACGAAGTCCGCCGTGACCGGCGCGAGACCGGCGGCCGGCCGGGCTCGACTCGCGGAACCAGAGCCGGGCAGTTCCGCACCTAACAATCTGACGTCAGCAGCGAATACGCGCGGCTAGTCACCTGACGGGTGGCGGGCGCGGCCGTACCTCCCATCAGGGATCGGCCGCGCTTTTTCTTTCCCTGAGCAGCGAGCACGCACCAGGAGCACCTGGGGCGTGCTCTTTTTTGTACCGGAGCAGGCATGGCGGAGCTACTCAACCCACTCGAAGAGACCAAGGCCCAACTCGTCGACCTCAAGAAGATCCGGCAGGCCCACCGGGAGCGCCAGGCGCAGCTCCAGTATCGTGCCGCCCAATTCGGCTACGACGTGCCGGCCCACATCTCCACCGAGATTGACGACGTGGATACCCAGCTGGCCGAGGTCAACCGCAAGATTTCCCTCCTGGAGGGCTCGCTGCCCGGCCAGCAGCAGCAGCTGGAGCCGGCCCCGAGGAGCGGCGCGACTGGCAGGAGCAAGAGCGGCTTGACCGAGAGGAGTGGCAGGAGCACGAGTGTACCGCCCGCCGGCACCGCCAGCATATCATCTATCGCTGGCTGTGGGTGATCGGCGGAGGACTGGTCTTCCTGCTCGTGGTGATGGTCATCCTCGAAGCCGTCGACTATGTGCGGGATGTGGTGCTCGCACCAATCGGGAGATAGCTATGCAATTGCTCAGCTCTCTGGAACTACGCAAACCATGCCGGCTGCGCTGGCCCAGCATTGTGGCGGCGCTGCTCTCGATTGTCGCCGGCCTGGCGCTGGTGCTGCTGCTGGTCGTCACCGGCCTGCGCTGTGTCGATACCTATCGGCTCATCGCAGCGAGCCGGACCGCACAGCTGACAGCCCCATATAGCGTAAGTCGAAGCGAATCTGCCCTGTACGCCGCTGTGCTTCCTGTATGGGCACATGGCGCATTCGGCATCAGGACGCCAGATGCAGGCGCTCCATAAGCACTCAGCCCACCAATGAAAGTACCTGTAAGCAGTTCAGCACAACCAGCGCCACTATTGGGCATTAGCAAGCCCTCTACCCTGGGTCGTAGGGGAACCGGCACCACCAAGGGGAGTCACTGTACGGAGCCGTCCGTGCGGTGGCTCCTCCGTCGTAGGGCGAGGGGCCGAATGGCGCACCTCAATGCCGGGGAAAGCGATCGTATACAGGACCCGACAGCCAGGGGGAGTGTTCCTGTAAGCGGGGCGTACCTCGATCCCGCGCGTATCCAGTAGGTTAGAACCTGCTGTACGAACAGCCCTTCGTGAGCATCAGGACGCAGCAAATCGGCCATTTTCGTCGCACCTTGTTAGCGGAGTAACCTGCGCATGGAGCGAGGCAACAACAACGGGTTCAACCCGTACCGTGACAGTCACGGCCGGTATGCGGCGGGCGGGTCGGCGGCGCGAACGCCACACCCCGATGCCCGCGAGACCTACCGGCAGGGCGCTGCGCGGATTTTACAGCCGCCGGCCCGGGCCGATGGCACCTATTGGGCCGAGCTGTGGCACGGCGACCAGTTTGTGAGTGAGACGCGCCTGACCAGGGCGCACCGCACCGAGCTGGCAGCCCGCCGCGCCGAGGCTGACCGGCTGGCTGGCTCCACCTCTGCGGCGGCACCAGCGCCGGCACCGGCGCCAGCACCAGCGAAACCAGCGCCGCCCACGCAGGCACCAGCGAAACCGGCGCCGGCGCCAACACCGCCACCGGCCAAGCCAGCCCCACCGAAAGCCGTGGCGTGGCGGCCGGAGATGACGCGCGAGGAAGCCGACGTGTGGGCCAAGGATAGTACCATCAAGGACACCCTGTTCCACAGTGTGCGCGATCGGGATATGTACCGGATGAAGGACGTGCTCCGCAAGGGGTT
>WNFU01013535.1_pt1 | contig 14250 bp, 17 predicted proteins | sample 5400121 | NCBI WGS metagenome assembly WNFU01 (sample SAMN13153360, study PRJNA577476) | soil metagenome | isolation source: 100 cm soil or saprolite under grassland replicate 1 | place: USA:California | collected 2016-06-15
GGCGTCCTTGGGCGGCACGTTGGAGGTCGAGAGCGTCGAGGGGGAGGGAACGACCGTCCGGGTGATGCTGCCGCTCTGACGTTTCAGAGCACCGGTTCGGCGTCGCCGAACACGGCCGCCCGCCGCACCGCCTCGAGCAGGTCTCCACGACCGGCGGGCCACGGGAGCGACAGCACGCCCTCGCCGCCCGAGGACCGGCGGCCGTCGCCGCCCCGGGCCAGGAGGACGACGGGCCTGCCCTCCCACCGGTAGTAGCTCAGGAGCTCGTGGGGGGAGGTGCCTTCCATGGCCGCGTCGCCGGCGAGCCACGGGTCGAGCACGACCACGTCGGTCGCGTGCGCGAGCGCGCAGCGTCGGCCCCGCCCCGCCACACACCTGTATTCCGGTCTCGTGGGGCCGGGGCAGGACATGACCTCGAGCCCCACGGAGTCCAGCCACGCGCTCACGGCTTCCCGCACGGTCTCGTCGTCGCTGACGACGAGGATCGTGCCCGGCATTCTCCCTCCCCCCGATCAGCTCACCACGAACCCGGCGTGCATCCCTCCGACGTAGTGCCCGGGGAGGTTGCAGATCAGCACGTAGTGCCCAGCCGGAAGCTTCAGCGTCAGCGTCTTGGTCTCACCCGGGGCGATCTCCGGGATCTCGCCCATGCTGCCCTGCTCGCTGGCCTCGCCGTTCTCGAAGGGAAGGCCACCGGGCGCGTCGTCGGTCCGGATGACGACCATCTCGTGGTCCACCTTGCCCGAGTTCTGGACCTGGAAGGTCACCGTTCCACCCGTCACGTCCTGAAGGTTCGGGGTGATGGAGTACTCGGCGAGGCTCACGTCCACCTGGTGGCCGGCGCTCCCACCGCCCGAGCTCGAGCACGCCGCAGCGGTGAGCAGCAGCAACCCCGCGGCCGCCGCGGCCATCGTTCGCATGATTCTCATCGCACATCCCTCCTCGCGGGCTGTATCCGTTCTGCGCAGCTTGGGAGCGCGGGCGGGTGGAGAACCGAGGCGAACGTCCCTGCCGGGGAGGGCCGATCGGCCCTGAGTGCCGGATCGGCCCGCTCAGATCATGGCTGGCATGTTCGTTCGCGCGTTCACGGACGTTCCGGTCCCCTTCCAGGAGGCGGAGGAAGCGCTGCTGCGCACGCCCGAGACGTGGGTCCCTGGTCTGGCCGTCGACGCTGACGCCCGCGGGGAGCGCCTCCTCGCGGAGGTGGGGGTGGGACGACCCGGACATCGGATCGAGAAGCGTGTCGAGATCCGGATCGGGACCTCGATGCAGTTCCCGACCAAGACCGTGCTCCCGATCTCGTGGCATGCCGAGGGCGCCAAGGGCCTGTTCCCCGAGCTGGACGGCGACCTCGAGATCGCCCCGATGGGCGCGACGCGGAGCCAGCTCTCGCTCTCCGCGCGGTACGTCCCGCCGCTCGGGATCGCCGGGAAGATCGTGGACCGGGCCCTTCTCCACCGCGTGGCCGAGGCCACGGTGAAGGACTTCGTGGACCGCACCGCGCACGCCCTGGAGGGGCTGACGCTCGAGGAGATTCGTTCCTGAGGAAGACGGAGGACGACGATGCAGACACGGACGCGAGTCAAGGAAACGGCCCCCGAGGTGTCGCCTCGGTCGAACGGCCATGCCGAGCAGCCGGTGGGGCCGGGCACCGGCGCCCGCCTGTCCCGGGAGCTGGGCGCGGCCTTCTATCGCACCTTCCCGTACCTGATCCTGCTCATCGCCCTGGGGATCCTGGCGATGGTGGGCCTGTGGGCCCGCATCGCGGCCACGAACGGGACCGCCGAGACGGCATCGGCGAACGGGGCCGCCGCGGTCTCGACCCAGGTCATGGTGAGCGACTTCACCATCACGCCGGCCACCATTCAGGTCGCGGCAGGCGTGCCGGTCGTCATGCACGTCATGAACCACGGACCCTCGCCGCACATCGTCGCGGTGCAGACCCCGGGAGGGATCGTGCAGACGGGCCAGATCGACGCGAACGCGACGGCCGACCTGAACCTCCCGGCGCTGGACCCGGGCCAGTACGAGGTGTGGTGTCCCATCGCCGGCCACAAGGAGCTCGGGATGGTGGCCACGCTCGCGGTGGGATCGGCGTCCGGATCGGGCACGGCGGGGACGCCCGGGATGGGAGCCGGCAGCGGCCGGATCGGCGACGGGATGACCGCCGAGCAGATGGCGCGGGCCCACGAGCAGTCCACGGTGGCCTTCCCGGCCGTCACCGACGGCCTGGGCGGCCAGGTCCTGAAGCCCGCCGTCGAGGGTGGAGTGAAGGTCTTCCACGTCACCGCCGAGCAGGTCCAGTGGGAGGTCTCGCCCGGCCAGATCGTGACGGCGTTCACCTACGACGGGGCCGTCCCGGGCCCGCAGATCCGGGTGCACCGCGGCGACCGCGTCCGGATCGTGCTGGACAACGAGCTGCCCCAACCGACCACGATCCACTTCCACGGGGTGACCGTCCCGAACGAGGACGATGGCGTCCCGTACATCACGCAGGACCCGGTGATGCCGGGCCAGACCTTCGTGTACCAGTTCCGGGTGGTCGACCCGCCGGGGACGTACATGTACCACTCGCATTTCAACTCCACGGAGCAGGTGGGGCGGGGGCTGTACGGCGCCTTCGTGGTCGAGGCGAGGCACCCCGCGTGGGACGAGGAGTACACCGTGGTGCTCGGAGACGGGCCGCTCGGCTACACGCTGGACGGGAAGAGCTTCCCGGCGACCTCGCCCCTCACGGCCCACCTCGGCGACCGGGTGCTGATCCGGCTGTCGAACATGGGCAACATGCTCCATCCGATGCACCTGCACGGGTACCACTTCCAGGTGCTGGCCCAGGACGGCTCGCCTCTGGAGCAGCCCTACGATGCAGACACGTTGGTGATCGCCCCGGGCGAGACGTACGACGTGCTGGTGCACGCCACCCACCTCGGCGTGTGGGCGTTCCACTGCCACATCCTCAGCCACGTCGAGGGACCCCAGGGGATGTTCGGCATGGTCACAGCGCTCATCGTGGCCAAGTGAGCTTGTCGCGGTAAGAGGAGCGCCTGAGATGACGACGCCCGGTGCCCGCTCGTCCGTTCATGCGGTCCTGGCCGTGACGGCGCTGATCGGGCTGACCATCCTCCTCGCGACTCCAGCACTCGCTCACGAGGAGGAGAAGGGGATCCCCGCGATCACCGACGTCCAAGAGGCCATCGCCATCCTGGCCGGCCAACCGGAGCTGGCCGATGACGCCCTGGACAAGGTGATGGACGCCCAGGAGTCCGAGGTGACCCGGGGGGTCGATCTGGACCTGGTCCGGCGGGGCCAGGTCGCCCTGGAGGGCGACCAGATGGATCGGGCTCTGACGCTGCTGGAGCTGTCCATCGGGGCCTGCCCTGGGGCCACCGTGATCGATCCGGAGAAAGCGCCGCGGACCCCGCCGGCCCTGGCCTCGCCATGCCCCAGCCCGGCCTCACATCTCCTGGCCCTCCCCAGAAGCCGGGTTGGAGGGACCCAAGCCCCCGTGTTCCTCGCCCTAGGCGCAGTCCTGCTCCTGGCGGGCCTGGCCTTGGTGAGGAGGATCCGATGAGCGGCCACACGGTCGACGCCAGGCCGCCAGCCGAGACGCCGCGACGCACCGAAACGCGACGGCAGCGGCTCCTGGACGCGCTCGACGAGCGCCTCGGCCTCAAGGCCCTCCAGTACCCGATCCCAGAGCACGCCAACAGGCTCGCGTACTCGCTGGGGGGGCTGACCCTGATCACGTTCGTTTTCATGGTGATCACAGGCGTCTACCTGACCCAGTTCTACAACCCCGATCCGGCCGTCGCGCACGAGTCCGTCCGCGGGATCATCGCGTCGGTGTCGTTCGGGAAGTTCGTGCGGGGCTTCCACTACTGGGGGGCGATGGCCATGATCGTGCTGATCGGCCTCCACCTGTTGCGGGTGTTCGTGTCGGGATCGTTCAAGCAGCCCCGGGAGGCCAACTGGGTGTTCGGCGTGATCCTGGCCGGGATCACGGCCACGCTGTTCTTCACGGGCACCGTGCTCAAGTGGGACCAGGAGTCCCTGGAGGCCCTCGAGCACAACATCGAGATCGGCAAGCTGCTCGGCCGTTTCGGGTTCTGGTTCTCCCCCTCGTTCGGGGGGATCCCGCTCCTGACCCGGCTCTATGTCCTGCACATCTCGGTCCTGCCCACCGTTTTTGTCCTGGTGGTGGCGGTGCACATGCTCCTGGTCAAGCGCCACGGGATGGCCCCATCGCCCTTCCGCAAGGGCCCGGAGCCCGAGCCCACTCGGCCCTTCATGCGCCACCTCGCCGAGCTCGGCGTGCTCGCCCTCGTGCTGGTGGGGATCCTGACCATCCTTGCCGTGCTGGCTCCCCCTCCCCACGGCCCGGCTCCCGTGGAGGGGATCGAGGTCACGAAGCCCCCGTGGCCGATGCTCTGGATCTACCCGGTCGAAGACTGGGTGGGGGTGTCGGGGATCCTGTGGGCGACGATTGCGCTGTTCCTGGCCTTGTTCCTGGTCCCCTTCGTCGATCGGGGCCCGGCTTTGAGTCCGCGCAGACGGATGCCCGTGATGATCCTCGCGGGGCTGGTGGTGCTGACGGTGATCGCCTTCATCATCTACGCGGCGGTTCAGCCCGTCGCCTCCCACATAGGGATGGGCTGAATGGGCCGCCGTCCGATCGTCCTGTTCTGGGGCTTCACCGCCGCGGCTGTCCTGTTCCTCGGCACGGTGTGGACCGTTGCCGGGCGCCTCGGGTCGGGCCCGCACGCCCTCGCGGACTCGGTGGTGTTCGGTATCGCGGCGACAGGGCTGGTAGCGACCTCATTCATCGCGGGCCGCATCGCGTTTGTCGTCGGGCGCGCACAGCGCCAAGCCCGACTCGAGCAGCCGCGCAGGAGTCGCTTGTCAAGGACGATCGGCCCCCGAGCGAGGGGACCTGGGACCCGCGGCGCGGTCCGGATCTGCCGGGACAATGACGACAGGAGGTGAGGCCAGGATGATGTACGGATGGCACGGCGGTTGGGGGATCTTCTGGATGGTGGTCTTCTGGGGAGCCATCCTCGGGGTGGTCGTGTGGGCCATCGCGGCCGCAGCGCGGAGGGGGTCCGGCGGGCCACCCGAACGCACCGCCAGGGACATCCTGGAGGAGCGGTTCGCCCGAGGCGAGATCAGCAAGGACGAGTTCGAGGAGCGTCGGAGGGTCCTGGAGCCCAGGTGATCGAGCCGGATGCGTTCATCTCCGGCTTGAGCCAGGCGAGCGTGGATGGGAGCATGAGGGCTATGGCGGGACCCCCCCTCAGGGTGATGCTGGTGGACGACCACGAGGTCGTACGCAGCGGGATCCGGTCCATGCTCCAGGCCACCGACGACATCGTGGTCACCGCGGAGGCCGGCTCGGTGCGGGAGGCCATCGACGAGGCCGAGCGGTCCCGACCCGACGTGGTGGTCATGGACGTCCGGCTGATCGACGGGAGCGGCATCGAGGCCACCCGCGAGATCCGGGCCCGGCGGCCGCAGACGCAGGTCCTCATGCTGACGTCGTTCGCCGACGACGAGGCGCTGTTCGCGTCGATCATGGCCGGCGCCTCGGGCTACGTATTGAAGCAGGTCAAGAGCGGCGAGCTGGTCCGAGCCATCCGGGCGGTTGGGCAGGGCCAGAGCCTGCTCGACCCGGCCGTCACGAGTGCGGTGCTGGACCGGCTGCGCCGGGGCAAGCACCTGATGAAGGACGAGAAGCTGGCCCGGTTGTCCCCGCAGGAGGAGCGGATCCTGTCGCTGGTGGCGGACGGCCGGACGAACAGGGAGATCGGCGAGGACCTCCACCTCGCCGAGAAGACGGTCAAGAACTACGTCTCCAGCATCCTGTCCAAGCTCGAGGTGGCCCGCCGGGCCGAGGCTGCCGCGTACCTGGCACGCCACACGACCATCCCCGGCACGTAGCCCCGCCATTCCCCGAACGAGGTCCCGGCCGCGGGCCCGGCATGCCTCGCCCCCTGTCCGAAGGTCCCGACCCGGCCGGGACCAAGGTCCTGCCGGAGTCCCGGAAAGTCCCGGCCGTACGGGGGTCCTGCGGCCGGTGGCGGCCCCCTTCCCGTGGCGCATCCTGGGTGTATCGAAAGGAGGCGTCATGAACAAGAGCGCAACGATCGAGGAGCCGAGGTTCGCACGGTTCCTCTTCGCCTCGCCGGCGGCGGCGGGAATCTGGCTGGTTCTCCGCGTGTGGCTTGGCTACCAGTGGCTGCACGCAGGGTGGGAGAAGGTCACCGGAACCGGCGGTGGGGCCTTCACCTGGCACTGGGGCTTCACCCAGGAGTCGTGGCTGCGGAGCTCGGCAGGGCTGAAGGGCTTCGCCGGGTTCGCGCTCCAGGGCGCGGGCGGCGAGCACGCGGCCGTGAACTACGGCTGGTACGCATCGTTCCTTCGCTACCTCGAGCACGGCGGTGGGTGGATGGCTCCGCTGATCGCGATCGGTGAGGTCGCCATCGGCGTCGGGCTCATCATCGGGGCCCTGACAGGCATCGCGGCCTTCTTCGGCGGCGTGCTGAATGTGTCCTTCGGCCTGGCCGGCGTCGCCGGCGTGAACCCGCTCTTCATCGTGGTGTCGATGTTCCTGGTGCTGGCATGGCGGAACGCCGGCTACTACGGCGTGGACCGGTACCTGCTCCCCGCCATCGGGACCCCGTGGCAGAGAGGGAAGCTGTTCCAGCGCAAGGCGATCGCGGTGACAGCCTGACCGAGTCACATCGGGCTTCACGAAGGAAGCGGGGGCCACACGGCTCCCGCTTTCGTCGTCCGGACGGCCTGCGCTCATGACGCGGTCTGCCGACCTCTCGTGCTCCCGGACCCTCGATCTTCCGGCGATCGTGCGGTAGCCTCGACGCCCCCCGTGCCACGAACGAAGACGACCACGCGCCCCAGCCATGCCGATCTGCGTCCCGCAGCGGCGATCGTCGTCGCGCTCTCGCTGCTGCTGGCCCTGTGCGTGTTCCCCCGGCCCGCAGCTGCGAGCACGCCGAGGCGTGGAACGGCCGGGTCCTCGGGAACGGCGGGGCCGTCGGGTCCGCCCCCCGCCTCCTCGGCGCAGCCCCCGAACTCGCTGCCCGGCCTGGACGTCTCACACTGGCAGGGCACGATCGACTGGGCCCAGGTCGCGGCGAGCGGGAAGCGGTTCGTCATCGCGAAGGCGACCGAGGGACGGACCTCGAACGACCCCATGTACGCCACGAACAGGGCGGGCGCCACAGCGGCCGGCCTGGCCTTCACCGCGTACCACTTCGCTCGCCCGGACGCGTCGTCCGGCGATGCCGTGGCGGAAGCCGACCACTTCGTCGACGTGGCGCAGCTCGGACCGGGAACTCTCCGGCCGGTGCTCGACATCGAGCGGACCGGGGGGCTGGGGCCCGCGGCGCTCACGACCTGGGCCCTCGCGTGGCTCGACGAGGTCACCGCGCGGCTCGGCGTGCGGCCCATGGTCTACACGAGCCCGAACGGGTGGAAGGTGCGGTTCGGCGACACCACCGCGATCGCGGACGCCGGGTACTCGGTGCTGTGGGTCGCCCACTGGAAGGTCGCCTCGCCCACCGTGCCGGCCGACGACTGGAGCGGCTACGGCTGGAGGTTCTGGCAGTACACGGACTGCGGTTCCGTTCCTGGCATCGCCGGATGCGTCGACCTCGACTGGTACGACGGGACCGACCTCGGGCTCGACACGATCCGCGGCCTCACGGTCTCGGTGAGCTCACCGGTCGGCGAGGTCACGAGCTCACCCCCCGGGATCGCCTGCACCGCAGTATGTTCGGCGAACTTCGAGCCGGGGGCGACCGTCACGCTCACGGCGGTGCCGGCCACCGGGGCGGTGTTCCTCGGATGGGGCGGCGCGTGCACCGGGACCGGCCCCTGCACGGTGACGATGAACGCCGACGTGGCCGTGACGGCCACCTTCGCCACCGACGTCATCCCCCCCACCGTCACGCTGGCGAGCCCCACCGATCTGGCGGGACCCCTCACCGCGACCTTCGGCGAGATCGTCCGGGGAGTGACGCCGTCGAACCTCGCGCTGCGAGTGGAGGGGTCCGGGCGGGACCTCCCGGCGGTGCTCGTGTGCCGTTCGCCACGGGGAACCGCGGTCGTGTGCTTCACCGGGAACGTGCTGACGGCCGAGATCCAGCCGTCCGCCCCGCTCGTGCCCGGCCAGTCCTACACGGCGATCGTCGACCCTCCCGGGGTCGCGCCCATCGTGGATCGGGCCGGGAACCCCGCGCCGCCCACGTCGCAGGCGTTCATGGCGCCGACGGTGGTCGGGCAGCAGAGTCCGGCCGTCCAGTACCGGTGGCGGACCGTGTGGAACCGCTCGGCGTTCGGAGGCTCGTACGTCGTCGAGCACCTCGGCGGCGCCTCCGTCTCGTTCACGTTCGGCGGCAAGCGGATCACGTGGTACACGGTGACGGGGCCGGCGGAGGGCCGGGCCACAGTGTCGATCGACGGACGGCCCCGCGGGACGTAGCTGCTGAAGGCGGGGACCCACACGATCACGATCTCCGTGCTCGGACGGAAGGGCCCCGGGCGGGGCCGGGACCGGCAGGTCGCGGTGGACGCCTTCCGAACGGGGACGAGGCTGTATTCGTCGCCGCCCCTTGACGTGGCGTGGCGGACGGCGCGATCAGCCGAGGCGTCCGACCGCACCTTCGCGGAGAGCGACCTCCCCGGCTCGAGCCTCTCGCTGACCTTCCGCGGGACCGGCCTGGACTGGTACACGGTCCTGGGGCCGGACCAGGGCCGGGCGAACCTTTTCGTGGACGGGAAGCTGCTGAAGACCGTCGACGCCTACGCGAAGGAGACCCGGTATCAGGCCAGGCGACCGATCACCGGGCTCGCCGACGGGGTCCACACAGTGCGGATCGTCGTCCTGGGCGAATCCAAGCCCGCCGCTACCGGCACGCTCGTCTCCCTCGACGGCTTCGTCGTGCGCACGGCCTCGTAGCCGACAATGTCCAGTTCGCGAAGCACGAGAGGCATCGGGCGAGAGCAGGTCGGACATGTCCGATGATCATTGGGGGTGGCTGGCAACCTGGTTCACCATCCCGTGCGGGGACCTTCTACACTCGATGCAGCTGTTGAGCGGGGTGTCGAGGCGTTTCGACCGCGTCTTCGATACCCCCTCAGGCGACTAGGGGACTAGGGGACTAGGGGATGTAGCTCAGTGGTAGAGCACCTGCTTTGCAAGCAGGGGGTCGGGGGTTCGAGTCCCCCCATCTCCACGAAGTTCGGGCGCTGCTCGCTGACCAACGCGGGATTGCTGCCAGCGCGGTTCTGTGCTACAGGTAGCACATGACTCAGGTGGGTGTCCGTGAGCTGCGGCAGCGTGCCAGCGAGCTACTTCGTCGCGTCGAGGCCGGTGAAACCTTCGAAGTCACCGACCGGGGGCGTCCGGTCGCACTCCTTGCTCCGCTTCCTGGGCGAGGCCCCCTTGATCGCCTTCGATCGTCGGGTGAGGTCACTCCCGGGAGCGGGAGCTTGGACGATCTTCCCGAGCCGCTCCGTCTCGAACCCGGCCAGGAGCCGCCGTCGAGCGTGCTCACACGCCTCCGGCGGGATGAGCGCTGAGCGGGCCACCTACCTCGATGCTTCGGCCCTTGTGAAGCTCGTCGTTCGCGAGCGTGAGTCCTCGGCGCTCCAACGATACCTGCGCCGCCGGCGGCCTCTGGTCTCCAGCGCACTGGCCCGAACCGAGGTGGCGAGAGCGTTGCTGCCGCTCGGCAAGGAGGCGGTCGAACGAGGTCAGGACGTGCTCGCCAGGGTGGATCTCGTGCGTGTCAGCGACCGCGTCCTGGGGGCCGCCGGCGCTCTGCTGCCGGCCGACCTGCGGTCCCTCGACGCGATTCATCTGGCCACGGCGCAACAGCTCGGTGCCGACCTGGGGCAAATCGTGACGTATGACCATCGGATGGCGTCTGCTGCCGAGTCCCTGGGGTTCACCGTCACCGCGCCAAAGTAGCGAACTCCATCCTCGCTTCCTTCTGAAGCCGGATCATTCCGTTGACGGAGGGGATTCGAATAGCCTCCCCCCATTTCAACTCAGGGGCGGCGCTTCAGGTCGGTGGTCCCGGCGCGCCTCGCCGAGCCGGCTGTTCATCGGCGCCGCGACCGCGCCGGCCGTGGCCACGCCGAACCACGCCACGGGGTAGAACAGCGAGTTCTTGAGCAGGAGCGCGACGCGGTCCCCCGGTCGCGCGCCGGCCTCCGTCAGCCAGGCGCGGAACCCGGCGACCCGACGTTCGAACTGCCGGAAGCTCATCGCCGCGCCGTCGGCGAACGTCATGAACGGCCGGTCGCCGAGCCGGTTCGACTGTCGGCGGAGCAGCGTGAGCAGGTCCTCGCGGCGGAGGTCCGGCTCGGTCACGAGCTCCGTCTGGCCTCGCGCTCGGCCAGGAAGCGCCGGATGCCCTCGCGTGGCGCCCCGCTGCTCCACGCGGCCCGCGCGGCCTCGTCCTCGCGCGCGATGGCCGCTTCGACCTCCGCGCGAGCCGGACGCATGCCGTTCAGTGCCGCCACGATGGGGACCGCGCTGGACAGCACCAGCCGCGTCAGCTCCTGGAAGCGCTCGATGAGCTCCTCGAAGTCCGAGGCCTGGAGGTCGTCGGTGGCGGGGAGGTCGTCGCCCGCGGAGAACGCGCGCCCGGTGCCGGTGAGGACCAGGCCGCGGCACGCCTCGCCGTCGCCGAACCGGCGGAGGGCGTTCCCCAGGTCGACGAGCATGGGGATGCTGAGGGCGTTGAGCTTCTCCGGCCTCGTCAGCCGCAGGACCGCGACCTCTCCGTCCAGCCCGGCCTCCACGAACCCGCTTGCGCCGCTCCACCCGCCCACTCGCGCATGTATAGCCGAATTGCGTGGGCGGGTCGCTTGCGCACGCGGAGGTGTCTTCCGGATAAACTCAGCCGCCGCGCCCGCGTCGCGGCGCCCGGCGAGCATCCAGGGGTTCGCCCGCATTTAGGGAAGGGGGTGATGTGCGCAACCCCGAGACTCCACTCTCGGGTGTCGTCGGCGTCCACTCACGCATAGGGAGATCCTGATGCATCGAACGCTTCGCGTTTCCGTTGTCCTCGCCGTACTGGCCAGCATGGTGCTGGTGAGCGTGGGGTCCCAGGCATCCCCCCGCCACCATCGCTACACGCCACGGTGGGTGAAGCACGTGAGGAATTACCCGGGCGGCATCTCCAACGGCGTCCGGGCCTACCTGAGCAAGGGCGTGGTCCACGCGCAGCGGGCCGCGCGGCTGGGCCTGCTCAAGCCGTCGCCGTCGCACCGGCCCGCGGTGGGGCCGCCCGCCGGGAACGTCAACATGACGACGGAACCCACGGTCCCGAAGATGCCGCAGAACGAGACGGCGGTGGCGTTCAGCCTCGACAACCCCGCCACGGCGGTCGCGGCGTCGAACGACTACGTCAACGGCGGCCTGGCCATCTTCACGACCCACAACTTCGGGAACTCGTGGAAGACCGTCTTCCTGTCCCCGAGGGCCCCCGAGACCGGGGACTTCTGCACCGGCGGTGACCCCACCGTCGTCTACAGCGATCGGGACGACACGTTCTACGCCGCCCAGCTGTGCTTCATGCGGTTCCATCCGGAGTCCGAGATCCAGGTCATCCAGTCCGTGGACGGCGGGAACCACTGGACGGCGGCCCGGTTCAGCTCGCAGGTCATCACGAACTTCGACGGCGGCCTGGGGGACTTCGATCCCTCGGTGTTCTACGACAAGGAGCTGCTGGCGGTCGACAACACTGCCTCCAGCGTCCATTACGGCCGCCTGTACATGACGTTCATCAAGTTCCACTTCGATCCGACGGGCTTCGGCGACTACTGCCCGGTGCAGCTGGCCTACACCGACGACGTCGACCCCAGCAACGACGGCGACCTCCGGGACACCGTGTGGTCCCACACCGCGGTGGTCCCGGACAACCCCGGTGACGATGGGATCGGCGACACGGCGAACCAGTGGGCCGTCCCGGTCGTGGACGATGTCGGCGGGCTGGACATTTCCTACGCGTCCGAGGACTGCAACACCTCGCTCGACCGCGCCCTGCTGTTCAAGCGCAGCACCGATGGCGGTGCGACGTTCGGGCCGCAGGTCCAGATCAACAAGGTCGGGCAGTGGGTGGACAACCCGAGCACGAGCGATCTCCTGCCACCGAAGAACGCCCGGATCCCGCTCTCGCCCTCCATGGACTTCGACAAGCAGCTCGGGGCGCTCGTCTACGTGGTCCAGAACAACATCAACTCGGGGTCGTCGGGCGCCGATGTCACCGGGACGTTCTCCACCGACTACGGGACGACCTGGCAGAACATGCAGATGGTGTCGCACGGGGCGACGGTGAACACCCCCGCTCCAGAGGACCAGTTCTTCCCGTGGGTCTCGGTCGACGGGACCGGGGGGATCCACGTCATCTGGTTCGACAACCGCAACGACGCGGGGAACCTGCTGATCGAGACGTTCGAGGAGTACACGACGTCGCTCAGCTTCGCGCCGGCGAACTTCAACATCAGCACGGCGTCGTGGAACCCGAACAACGCGTTCTTCTCGTCCGGATCGTTCATCGGGGACTACAACGGGCTGGACGCGGTGAACGGCTCGTTGGACTATCCGGTGTGGACCGACGGCCGCGGCTCGCCCGGTCCGCCGTTCGGCGAGGCCGACATCTTCACGGTCCTGCATCTGTAGGGGACGAACGCTGGTTCACGGAAGGGGCGGCCCGGATGGGTCGCCCCTTCCACTTCCTACCCACGGTTGACTCGCTGTCGCTCGGCCCGGCAGAGTGAGGCATGGCCATCCCAACGGAACCCATCGGTAGCATCCCCCGCCCCCAGCGGCTCATCGACGCCATGGGGGCGTTCGCCGCCGGCGAGATGTCGCGTGAGGAGCTCGAAGCGCTCCAGCGCGAGGCCGTCGTCGACACCATCCGCCGCTTCGAGGAGACCGGGTCCCCCGTCATCACCGACGGCGAGCAGACGAAGCCGAGCTTCGTCACGTATCCGATCCACGGCCTCGAGAACCTGGCGCCCGACGGCGTCGTCATCCCGTTCGCCGACGGGCACACGCGGCAGCTTCCCCGGCTGACGTCCGGGCCCTTCCGGTACGGCACGCACGCGGACTCGTATCTGGAGGAGGCGAAGCGACACACGGACCGTCCCGTGAAGCAGGCGGTGATCTCCGCGTCGGCGATCAGCCTGATCTATCCCCAGGGCGGCATCGACGGATATCCGCAGGACGCGTTCCTGGACGACCTGGTGGACGAGGCAGAAGCCGACATCCGGGCCTCGCTGGACAAGGGGGCACAGAGCGTCCAGGTCGACTTCACGGAAGGTCGCCTGTCGGTGAAGCTCGACCCGTCCAGGGGGTTGCTCCGATCGTTCATCGACCTCAACAACCGGGTGCTGGACCGGTTCTCGGAGGACGAACGCACGCGGATCGGCGTGCACACGTGCCCGGGCGGCGACCAGGATTCCACCCACAGCGCGGACGTCGACTACGGCGAGCTGCTGCCCGACCTGTTCGACACGAACTCGGGGAACTTCTACATCCAGATGGCGAGCGAACCGGACCGGCCGCGGGTTCTCGAGATCATCCGCGACCACCTGAAGCCGGGCCGGCGGGCATTCATCGGCGTGATCGACCCGATCGATCCGCGGGTGGAGACGCCGGAGGAGGTTCGCGACCGCGTCCTGGAGGCCGCCCGGTACATCCCGCCCGACCAGCTCGGGACGTGCGACGACTGCGGGTTCTCGCCGTTCGGCGACGACGTCTCCACGGCTCGCGACACAGCGTTCGCGAAGATCCGGGCGCGGGTCGAGGGCACGGCCATGGCCTCCGGCGAGCTGGGGGCCTGACGGGGCGAGGTCAGACCCGGACGCGGAGCTCGGCCAGCCCGCGGATGATGTAGCCGGGCTTCCATCGCGGCTCCTCCGCCAGCTCCATCCGGGGGAACCGCTCCAGCAGCGTGGCGAACGAGGCCTGGAGCTCGATGCGCGCCAGGGGCGCTCCGAGGCAGAAGTGGATGCCGCCGCCGAAGGACATGTGCGGGTTGGGGTCGCGGGCCACGTCGAGCCGGTCCGGCCGGTCGAACACGGCTGCGTCGTGGTTCGCGGAGCCGAACAGCAGGCCCAGCTCGGCTCCCTTCGGCACGGTGACGCCACGGATTTCCGAGTCCTCCAGCACCCACCGCTCGAACATCTGGAGCGGAGTGTCGTAGCGCATGAGCTCCT
>WNFU01014129.1_pt1 | contig 14246 bp, 13 predicted proteins | sample 5400121 | NCBI WGS metagenome assembly WNFU01 (sample SAMN13153360, study PRJNA577476) | soil metagenome | isolation source: 100 cm soil or saprolite under grassland replicate 1 | place: USA:California | collected 2016-06-15
CAGCTTGCTGAAGAACCCGGCCAGTGGCGGCAGGCCGGCCAGCGACAGCAGACAGAGGGCCAGGATGGCCGACAGGACCGGGGCGCGGCGGGCCAGGCCGGAGTACTGCTCGAGATCCTCACCCTCTACGTAGCGGGCCATGACAGTGACAACCGAGAAAGCGCCGATGTTAGTAAAGGCGTACACCAGCAGGTAGAACAGCACGCTGGAGAGGCCGAAGGTGGTGGCCGCGGCCAGCCCCATCAACATGTAGCCGACGTGCGCGATGCTCGAGTACGCCAGCATCCGCTTCAGGTTTCGCTGAAGCAGGGCAGCCAGATTTCCGACCGTCATCGTGAGCAAAGAGAGAAGGACGAACAGATCCATCCAGACCGGCTGGATCGCGCCGCCCAGCAGCGCGCCCTCGAAGATCCGGATCACCACGGCGAAGCCGGCCCCCTTCGAGGCGACCGACAGATAGGCAGTGATCGGTGTCGGCGCGCCCTCATACACGTCTGGTGTCCACATCTGAAACGGGACGGCCGCGATCTTGAAGCCGAGCCCGGCTATCACCATTGACATGGCGAGCAACGCGGCCGGTGAAGAGCTGGTGATCAGCACCTGGCTGATGGCGCGCAGATCGGTGCGGCCTGTCACGCCGTAGAAGAGCGCCATCCCGAAGAGCAGGACCGCCGACGACACGGCGCTCAACACGAAGAATTTCAGCCCCGCCTCGCCAGAGCGAAGCTCACGCTTTGACCAGCTGGCCAGCAACGCTAGCGACAGGCTCGAGGTCTCGAGCGAAAGGTAGATGCTCATCAGCTCATTGGTGGAGGCCATGAGCATCAGGGCGGCGGTGCAGAATAGGATCAGGCCATAGAACTCGGCCGTAAATTCGCCGTGCTCGGTGAACGTCTCCGAGGCTAGCACGACGAGGGCGGCCGCGAGCAGGAAGAGTAGTTTGAAGAACACCGACACGTTGTCGATTATCAGCATGCCGAAGAAGCTGGTAGTGTTCGTGCCGAGCAGCGCAAACGAGGCGAGCGCTGCCCCCGCGATGCCTAGCAGAGACAGCGCCAGCAGCGGCCGCCGGCTGGCGTTGGATGGCATCGCCAGATCCACGATCAGCACCACACAGGCCCATATGGCCAGGAGGATCTCGGGCGTTAGGAGCCAGACGTCCACATTCATTCGCTTGTAGGGGCACGGCATGCCGTGCCCGCCGCCGAGGGCACGGCATGCCGTGCCCCTACAGGTTTCATGCGAACAGCCTCGCGATCGGCTGGACACCCGTGGCGATCATGTCGACCACCGAGCTGGGATAGATGCCAACGACGATGATGACCAGGAGCAGGGTGGCGACGGCGAAGACCTCACGGGGAGTGGCGTCGCCGAGGTCTTGCCATTTCGGCAACAGCGGGCCGAAGAACACCCGCAGCAGCATCCAGAGGATGTAACCGGCCGTCAGCACGATCGCGAAGACCGACAGTATGGTCGGGATCGGCCAGACGCTGTACGAGCCAATGAATACCAGGAACTCGCCGATGAAGCCGTTCATGCCCGGCAGTCCGAGGGACGCCAGGCCAGCCATCACGAAGGTAGTCGCGATGAAAGGCATCCGCGGCGCGAGTCCGCTCATATCGGGAATCATGCGCGTGTGCGTCCGGTCATAGACCAGGCCGACCATCATGAAGAGCAACCCGGTGATGGTGCCATGCGTGAACATCTGCATCACCGCCCCCTCCATGCCCGTCGACGTCAGCGCGGCCAGCCCGAGGATGACGTAGCCCATGTGGCTGATCGACGAGTTGGCGATCATCTTCTTGAGATCGCCGTTTATCTGGGCCAACGCGACGGCCGCGCCGTACAGGACGTTGATTACGGCGAGGGTGACCAGGATCGGCACCAGGACCCGGGCAGCGTCGGGCAGGATGGTCATGCACAGCCGAATCAGGCCGTAGCCGCCCATCTTGAGCAGGATGCCGGCTAGCAGGACGCTAACCGGCGTTGGGGCCTCGACGTGGGCGTCTGGAAGCCAGGTGTGGAACGGAAAGATAGGAACTTTGACGGCGAAGCCGATGTATAGCAAGACGAAGAAGAGGACCTGAGTCGCGACCGGCAGCGCGCGAGCGCCCTGGGCCAGACGGAACAGGTCGAACGTACCGGCCCCGGTGAAGAAATAGAGTGCCAGGATCCCGATCAGCATGAAGGCGCTGCCGCTGACCGTGTAGATGATGAATTTCATCGCGGCGTACTCGCGCCGCGGCCCGCCCCAGATCCCGATGAGCAGGTACATCGGCGCTAGCTCGAGCTCCCAGAAGAGGAAGAACACGAACAGGTCGAGCGAGGCGAAGACTCCGCTGACGGCCGTCTCGAGCACGAGCAAGAGCATGAAGTAGAGCTGAGGTCGGTGCTCGAGGTTCCAGGAAATGACGATGGCCAGGAACGTCAGCAGGCAGTTCAAGAAGATCAGCGGCAGGCTGACTCCGTCGACGCCGAGTCGCAGTGACGAGCCGATCGGCGCGAGCCAGAGGAAGCTGCTCTCGAACTGCATCCCGCTGGCTCGCAGGTCGTAACGGATATACAGCCAGCTAGCGGCAAGCAGGGCCAGTCCCGAGAAGGCCAGCGCCCAACCGCGGGCGCGCGTGCCTTGGCCCAGCAGCATGGTCAACAGCGCCCCGAGCGCGGGCAGCCAGATGACCAGGTGAAGGAGCGCTATTTCCATCTATTCACTCGTGTCATCCGAGGGCCCGGTGCAGCACGATCGCATAGAGGGCGATAACGGTCAGCCCGAGGAAGACCGCCAGCGCGTAGGCCGGGATGCGGCCGGTCTGGACCTGTCGTATGGCGTTGCCAATCGCTCCAACCGCGTTGGCTAACCCGTTCACGATGCCGTCGATGACGTTCTGGTCGAACCAGTTGATCCCGAACGAGACGGCAACGACGAACTTGTCGATGAGCCACATGTACAGCTCGTCGATCCAGTACTTTCGATACAGCGTCAGATAGATCGGGCGGAAGCGGGCGGCCATCGTTTCCGGCGAAAGGCTGCGCCTGTAGTACATCGCCCAGGCCAGGCCAATGCCAACCGCGCCCAGCAGCGTGGACAGGCCGGCCAGCCCGACGCTCATCTCGCTCGAGTGGAACCTGCCGCCCTCGAGGAAGTGCCCGAACCCATTTCCAAGCTGGGGCGCGCCCCACAGGCCGGCCGCGATGCTCGGCAGCGCCAGCAGCATAAGGGGGACAGTCATGACCGCCGGTGACTCCCGGATGTGCTGCGCGTCGGCGGGACCGCGGTGCTCGCCGGCGAAGGTCATGAAGATCACCCGAAACATGTAGAAGGCAGTCATCAGGACGGTAGCCAGGGCGAAGGCTAGTAGGAGCCAGTAGATGCCCCCGCCTTGCGACGCGCGCTCGTAAGTGGCCAGCAAGACGTCATCCTTGCTCCAGAAGCCCGCTAAAGGCGGGATGCCGGCTAGGGAGAGCGCGCCGATCGTCATCGTGATCGCGCTGATCGGGGCTCGCCGCCACATGCCGCCCATGTAGCGAATGTCCTGCGCTCGGGGTGGATCGAGCGGGTCTCGATCGACTGGGTCGTGCGCGCCGGCTCTATGGAGCATGAAGATCACGCTGCCGGCGCACAGGAAAAGCAGGGCCTTGAAGAAGGCGTGCGTGAACAGATGGAACATGCCGGCCCCGATCGCTCCCGCGCCGAGGCCGAGCATCATGTAGCCCAGCTGACTGATGGTCGAGAAGGCCAGCACCCGCTTGATGTCGTAGGCAACCAGGCCCATCGAGGCGGCGAAGATGGCGGTAAAGCCGCCGATGAGCGCAACGACTAGCATCGCGGCGGGAGCGTGCTCGAAGATCGGGAGCGCCCGCGCCACTAGATAGACACCGGCTGCCACCATCGTGGCGGCGTGGATCAGCGCGCTGACCGGAGTTGGCCCCTCCATCGCGTCGGGCAGCCAGACGTGGAGCGGGAACTGGGCCGACTTGCCAACCGCGCCGCAGAAGATGAGCAACGCTCCGACCGTCAGCACGGTCGATCCGATCTGGCCCTGTTCGGCCATCTCGGCCAGGCGGGCGAACTGCAGCGTCCCGGTCTGCATGTAGAGGTACAGGATGCCGATCAGGAAGCCGAAGTCGCCAAAGCGCGTCGTAACAAACGCCTTCTTGGCCGCCGCGGCTGCCTCGGGCTTCCTGTACCAGAAGCCGATCAGCAGGTAGGAGCCGAGCCCCACGCCTTCCCAGAAGATGTAGATCGTAAGCAGGTTGTTGGCCAGCACCAGGCCGAGCATCGCCGCGGTGAACAGGGCCATGAAAGCGAAATAGCGGGCGAAGCCCGAGTCCCGCACCATCGTCGCCGGCCCGTGACGCTCGCCGTGCTCCTCGCCCTCCTCGGCCGGCTCGTACAGATAGCCACGCGAGTAGACCTGGATGACCAGGCTGACCGTCGTGACAAGGGCGATCATGATCGCGGACAACGGGTCGACGCGCAGCCCGAAGGTAAGTGCCGTCTGGAGGTTGAGGGCCAGCCAGGGGATCTCCTGCTCGAACGGCGGCTCGCCACCAAGGACCCGGAAGAACAGCATCCAGGCGATCGCGCACGAGCCGCCGATGGCCAGGATGTTGATGAAGCTGGACAGGTTTGCGTACCGCAGCGTGAGCAGGCCGATGACCGCGAACGCTGCCAGGGGTAGGGCCGGGACGAGCCAGGCCAGCTCCACGGCCCGGCTAGCCCTTCAACAGGTCGATCTGATCGACCTGGATGGTATTGCGCAGGCGATACACCCCGATCACGATGGCCAGCCCGACCGCGGCCTCGGCGGCGGCAACGGTGATGATGAAGATCGCGAAGACCTGGCCGGCCAGCTCTTGCGGGGTGTCGATGAACTTGGCGAACGCGACCATGATGACGTTGACGCCATTCAGCATCAGCTCGAGGGAGAGCAGGATCCCCACCGCGTTGCTTCGTGACAGGGCACCGTACATGCCGATGCAAAACAGCAGCGTGCCCAGCACCAGAAAGTGGTGGAGGCCGACCGGCACCAGCACTACTCTAGATCCCTTACCCCACCACAAAGAACGCGGAGCGGTTTCTCATTGGAGGCCTCGATTCTCTCCGTGAGCTCTGTGCTCTCTGTGGTGAATAGATTCAGTCCTCCCGTGCGATGACGATCGCGCCGATCATGCCAATGGTCAGCAAGAGCGAAGCGATCTCGAACGGCAGCACGTAGGTTGACATGAGCAGGCTCCCGAGTCGCTCGCTGGTGACGATGTCCAGCGGCGCGGCTCGTATCCTCCAGGGATGGCTCAGTACTACGAACAGCGAGATCACGCCTACGGCGAGCGCCGTCAGGGCTGATGTAATGCGCTGCGCCTGAGGGGCCGAGCTGGGCAGGTCGACCTGGCCTGGGGTCAGCATGATCGCGAACAGCATCAGGATCATGATCGCGCCGATGTACAGGAGCAGCTGGACTACCGCCAGAAAGTCGGCTGACAGCAGCACGTACATCAGGGCCACGCCGCCCAGCGCAAGCACCAGTAGGAGGGCACTGCGCACCATGTTGCGGACCAGCACCATCCCGATCCCGGCGACTAGCGTCGTCGCCCCGACCAGGTAGAAGGCGATGGCCGTGAATACGTCGCCGGGCGTCACGCGCGGCCCTGCACGGCGGCCGGCGCGCCCGCCCGAGCCTGCTGGCCGGCAAGGCCGCGCTTGACACCCTGCTGGAACTCCATGGCCGCGTCGACCTCAGGCGTGCCGGCGATACGAAGCTCGTGCATGTTGAAGACCAGCGACTTCTCGCGGTCGTAGGCCCCGAACTCGAAGTCTGGGGCCATGACGATCGCGCGGAATGGACAGGCCTCGACGCACAGCGCGCACTCGATGCAGCCGCCCATGTCGAGGTCAAAGCGGTCGAGGATTTTGCCTTTAATCGGACTCGGGTGCTGCTCGATCTTGATCACGTCGACGGGACAGGCCAGCGCGCAGGCCCCGCAGGCCGTGCAGCGCAGGTCGCCCAGGTCGACATCGTAGATCAACCGTGGCCGGCCGCGGGTCCAGGGCGGCAGCTCGATCTTTTGCTCTGGATACTGGACCGTGACCGGTCTTACGAATAGGAAGTGGTAGAGGGTGGTGAGCATCCCTCGGGCCACGCCGAGTCCAAGCATCGGATTACCCCACAAAACCTCGCGTGATGCTGATCCACAGACCGACGACACCCACGTTGAGCAACGATACCGGCAGCAGCGTCTTCCAGGCGAAGTTCATCAACTGGTCATAGCGAAAGCGTGGCAGCGTCCCGCGCAGCCAGAAGAAGACGAAGACCAGCGCATACATCTTGACGAAGAACCACACGAAGCGGGGTACCACGGGCGAGCCTAGCAGCAGCGTGTCGGGTCCCGACCAGCCGCCCAGGAACAGCAGCGTGCCAACGGCCGAGATCGCGAAGACGTTGGCGTACTCGGCCAGGAAGAATAACGCGAAGCGCATCCCACTGTACTCGGTGTGGAAGCCGGCAATGATCTCCGACTCGGCCTCGACCAGGTCGAACGGGGTGCGGTTCACCTCGGCGATGCCGGCGATCAGGAAGATCAGGAAAGCCAGCAACCCCCACGGGGAGAACAGGAACCAGTTGCCGCCCTGCTGCGCCCGCACGATCTCGTACAGCGACATCGAGCCGGCCAGCATGACCGGGACCAGCGCCGCTAGCACGCCTGGGATCTCGTAGCTGATGAACTGGGCCGCGGCCCGCATCCCGCCCAACAGCGAGTACTTGTTGTCCGACGCCCAGCCGGCCATGATGATCCCGATCGTTGGCAGGGCGCCCATCGCGATGATGAACAACACCCCCACGTTGAGGTCGGTCGGCGCCAAGCCGGGCGCCCAGGGTATGGTCACCCACACCATCAGCGAGGCGCCGAGCACCAGGATCGGAGAGAGGATGAAGAGCAGTCGGTCAGCGCCGGCGGGAATGATGTCCTCTTTCGACAGCAGCTTGATCGCGTCGGCGACCGGCTGCAGCAGCCCGAACGGCCCGACTCGGTTGGGCCCGATCCGGTCCTGCATCTTGGCGATGATCCGCCGCTCCAGGTAGATCGCGCTCATGACCAGGACCGGTACGACACTGACGATGATGACGACCCCCACCAGCGCCATGATCAAGTCCGCCAGCCAGCTGGGCAGCAACCCCAGAAGAAAGCCGTTGAGGACGTCGTGGAGTGTGCCGAAGGGGTCCAGCAGGAAGCTCACCGGTCCACTTCACCCATTACGATGTCGAAGCTGCCGAGGATGACGACCGCGTCGGCCACCTTGTGCCCGATCGTCAGCTGGCCGAGAACGGTCAAGTTGATGAAGCTCGGCGCGCGGACCTTGAATCGGTACGGCTGAGTCGAGCCGTCGCTGACGATGTAGAAGCCCAGCTCGCCCTTGGGCGCCTCGATTCTGGCGTAGGCGTCGCCCTTCGGGGGCCGCAGCACCTTGGGCATGCGGCCGCGAATCTCCCCCTCGGGTATATCGCGAAGCGCTTGCTGGACGATCTTCACGCTCTCGCGCATCTCCGTGATCCGAATCATGTAGCGGTCGAAGCAGTCGCCGCCGTAGCGGACTGGCACATTCCAGGCGAAGCGATCGTAGATGCCGTACGGCTCCGCGCGCCGCACGTCGTAGGGAATGCCACTGGCCCGCGCGATTGGTCCTGTCACGCTGTACTGCTTGGCTAGCTCGGGCGGCAGCATGCCGATGCCCTTGGTGCGGGCCTGGAAGATCTCGTTGTTCGTCAGCAGCGACTCGTATTCGTCTATCTTGCGTGGCATCTTGTCGAGGAACCGACGAGCCCGTTCGACGAAATCGGGTGGGACATCGCGAACCACCCCCCCGAACCGAATGTAGCTCGGGTTCATGCGCACCCCGGCGCACATCATGAACAGGTCGAGGATCTCCTCGCGCTCGCGGAAGGTGTAAATGAGCGGCGTGAACCAGGTCCCGACATCCGCGCCGAATGTGCCGACGGCGATCTGGTGGCTGGCGATCCGGTTCAGCTCGGTGACGATCACGCGGATGTACTGGGCGCGCTCCGGGACCTCGAGGCCGGCCAGCTTCTCGACTGCCAATGCATAGGCCAGGTTGTTCGACATCGGGGCGATGTAGTCCATCCGGTCGGTCAGCGTGACCGCCTGGACGTAGGTGCGGGCCTCGCCGAGCTTTTCAGTGGAGCGGTGCAGATAGCCCATGACGGGCCGCACGCCCTGCCCCTCGGCGCCGTAGCGCAGGTGGCGGACCAGGACCCGCTCGTAGTCGAACGTCCAGTCCTTGCGCAATGGGTGGCCGGGGAAGTCCTCGTCGGTCAGGATCCGCCGCAGGTCGGGGTGGCCAGTGAACTTGACGCCCATCAGGTCGTAGACCTCTCGCTCCTGGAACTCCGCGCCCGGCCAGATGGTCGTGAGCGACGGGCAGAGCGGATTCGCCTCGCGGGCCAGGTCGACTCGCAGCACGAAGCACTCGGGATGGGCCGCGAAGTCATAGGAGTAGACGTGGTAGAGCATCTCGAGGCGGTCCATCCAATCCACACTCGTGACGGCCGAGAGGTAGTCGTAGCCGAGCTCTTTGAGCCGCCGCGCCGCTGTGACCAGGTTGTCCCGAGGAAGCTTGACCTCGAGGTAACCGCGCTTGCGCTCCCAGGTCAGATCGGACGCGATCTCCCTGAGAGCAGCAAGCTCCGGTGGCTCGGGCTCCGGCTCGGCTGGCTTGGCGGCCGCCGCTTTGTCAACAGCCATCTACTTCTTGCCCGACGCTTCGCGCTTGATCTTTTGCTGGATCTGCATGATCCCGTGGATCAGCGCGTCGGGCCGCGGCGGGCAGCCTGCCAGGTACACGTCGACCGGCACGAAGTTGTCGATCCCCGGCACGGTGCTGTAGCTGCCCTGATACGGACCGCCGCAGATCACGCAGCTACCCATGGCGATGACGAACTTTGGGTCAGCCATCTGATCGTAGAGCCGCCTGACGGCGGGAGCCATTTTGGTGGTGACGGTGCCGGACACGATCATCACGTCGGCCTGGCGTGGTGAGGGCCTGAACACCTCCGCCCCGAAGCGGGCCAGGTCGAAGCGGGCCGTGCCGACCGCCATCATCTCGATTGCGCAGCACGCCAGCCCGAACGTCAGCGGCCAGAGCGACGAGCGGCGGGCCCAGCCGACAAGTGAATCGAGCGACGTTATCAGCGCGTGGCCCTTGAGCTCGGTGGGCACCTCGAAGCGCGACTCGAGGATCTGGTCGGCCGGCCGCGGCTGCTCGAACTCGAGGGCCGTCTTGTCGTTTGGGTTCCCGAGGGTATTTGGCTTATCTGGCGCAACGGTCATGGAGGGTTACGCTCCAACCACTCGCGCCTACCGCCAGTCCAGCGCGCCCTTCCGCCATGCGTAGCCGAATGCCACTAGCAGGAAGCCGATGAAGATCGCCATCTCGACCAGGGCGAACAGCCCCAGGTGGTTGAAGGCCACGGCCCAGGGGAAGAGGTAGATTGCTTCGACGTCGAAGATGACGAAGATCAGCGCGTAGAGGTAGTAGCGCGTGCGGAATTGAATGTGTGTCGGACCGATCGTCTTCATGCCGCTCTCGTACGGCTGAAGCTTGACCCGATCCGGGTTCTTGGGGGCGATGAAGCGCCCTAATATAAGCGGCACGACGGCGAAAATCAACGCGACGATGAGAAAAATCGCAACGGGTCCGAACGAGGCCAGCATCGGCCCTCCCGGGCTCGCTTGCGCGAAGAGCTGAGTCCGGTCCCGGCACTAGCGGGGACCGAGGACTGGCGGAGATGTAAGTGGCCGCTCTGTCTCGATTATAGCACGCACCCGACGACGATCGAGGAGGGACGACGGACGATGGACACGATTCGCCTGTCGTCTGTCGTCTATGGTCTATCGTCCGTTGTGTAAGATGCGACCGAGGTGAGCCATGGCGCCGCGCGACCTGCGCGCCTTCATCCAGCTTCTCGAGCAGCGTGGCCAGCTTAGCCGGGTCCGCGCGCCGGTCAGCGCCGAGCTCGAGATCACCGAGCTAGCGGACCGAATGGTCAAGTGTGGCGGGCCCGCGCTGTTGTTCGAGAACGTCAGCGGGCACCGAATGCCGGTCCTGATAAATGCCTTCGGGAGCGCCGAGCGGATGAGCTGGGCGCTGGGCGTTTCGTCTCTGGACCAGCTTGGCGACCGGGTCCGGAAGCTAATGAAACTGGCTCCGCCCAGCGGCTGGATCGACAAGCTCAAACTGCTTGGGGACCTGCGCGAGGTGGCCGCTGCCGCGCCGAAGATGGTCGACCGCGGAGCGTGCCATGAGGTGGTGGTCGAGCGACCGTCCCTCCGAGACCTACCGGTCCTAACTTGCTGGCCGGAGGACGGCGGCCCGTTCATCACCTTCGGTCTGGTCATCACCCGCCACCCTCGGACGGGAGTCCGCAACGTGGGGATGTATCGCATGCAGGTCTACGATGAGACGACCGCTGGCCTGCACTGGCACAAGCACAAGGGCGGCGCCGAGCACTACGGCGAAGCGGGGCCGGCCAGGATGGAAGTGGCCGTCGTGATCGGGCCCGACCCAGCTACGACCTACGCCGGCTCGGCCCCGTTACCGCCAATCCTGGATGAGCTCCTACTGGCCGGTTTCCTCCGTCGCAAGCCGCTCGAGCTGGTCCGCTGCAAGACGGTCAACCTGGAAGTGCCGGCCAATTCCGAGATCGTCCTGGAAGGGTATTGCGATCCTGGTGAGCTGCGACTGGAAGGGCCTTTTGGCGACCACACCGGCTACTACTCGCTGGCCGACATGTACCCAGTCTTCCACCTGACCGCGATCACGCATCGGCGCCACCCCATCTACCACACCACCATCGTCGGCCGCCCGCCAATGGAGGACTACTTCTTGGGCAAGGCGACCGAACGGCTCTTCCTGCCGCTGATGCAGGCCGTAGCGCCAGAGATCGTGGATGTCAACATGCCGGCCGAGGGCGTCTTTCACAACCTGGTCATTGTCTCGATCCGCAAGCGTTACCCGGCCCAGCCGCACAAGGTGATGTATGGCCTGTGGGGGATGGGCCAGATGATGTTCGCTCGCAACCTGGTGATCGTCGACGAGGACGTCGACGTCCAGAACCTGTCCGAGGTCGCCTGGCGGGTGACCAACAACGTCGACGCCAAACGGGATCTGGTCGTGGTTGAGGGTCCTGTCGACGTGCTCGACCACGCTGCGCCGCGGCCGCTCGTGGGAGGCAAGCTGGGCATCGACGCGACTCGCAAGACCGAAGCCGATGGTTACACCCGCCAGTGGCCACCCGACATCGTGATGAGTCCCGAGATCAAAGCCCTGGTCGACAGAAGGTGGGGGGAATACGGATTGTAGGGGCGCCGCTTGCTGCGCCCCCGGGCAGGCATGGCCCTCGCCCTGCAAGACGTTCATGAAGCTTTCTCTCCTCCTCGAGAACGTCAGGTTCGAGCACACCGTCTTCGCGCTGCCCTTCGCCTATCTCGGAATGGTGTTGGCGGCCAGGGGCCTGCCGACCTGGTGGCAGTTCACCTGGATCACGGTCGCGATGGTGGCCGCCAGGACGCTCGCCATGTCGCTCAACCGGGTCGTCGATTGGCGGTTGGACGCGCTCAACCCGCGCACCGCCCGACGTCCCGTCCCGAGCGGGCGCTTGCCGGCCCGAGAAGTCTGGCTCGTGGCGGCCGCGTCGCTGGGCGTCCTCACCCTCTCGGCCTGGATGCTCAACGACCTGTGTGTGAAGCTGCTGCCGATCGCCGTCGTCTTCCTGGTCGGCTATCACCACACCAAGCGCTTCACGCCGCTGTGCCACCTCATACTCGGCATCACAGATGGTGGGGCACCAGTTGGTGGCTGGGTCGCAGTGACTGGAACGCTCGACTGGCCGGCGATCTGGCTGGGGGTGGCTGTCGCGGCCTGGGTGGCAGGCTTTGATCTGATCTACTGCTGCCAGGACGTGGAGTTCGATCGGGCGCACCGGCTGCACTCGATCGCCGCGGATGTCAACGTCGCTACCAGCCTGTTCGCGGCGCGGGCCTGTCATGTGGTGACGCTGGCGGCGCTCGCGGCGGTGGGACTGATCACAGGCCTGGGGCTGCTGTACTGGGTGGGCTGGGCGGTCGCGGCCGGGCTGCTGGCGTACGAGCACAGCCTGGTCAGCCCGACTGACCTATCGCGGCTGGACGCGGCGTTCTTCAATGTCAACGGCTACCTGGGCCTGGCCGTTTTCGCGTTCACGTTTGCCGCGGTGTTACTCGCGTCCCGCGCGTGAGCGTCCCGGTTGGCCCGGCCCGAGGTCGGTTTGTCAGCGCGATGTTCGGGCGAATCGCGCGCCGCTACGACCTGATGAACACGCTCATGACGTTCGGCTTGGACCGTGGCTGGCGGCATGCGGCCGTCCGTGCCGCCACGCCTCCCCTTGACGGCCTGGCGCTAGACGTGGGGACCGGCACGGCCCGCCTGGCGCTCCAGTTGGCCGAAGCGATGCCGACGGGTTACCTGGTGGGCGCAGACTTCAGCCAGCCGATGCTAAGGGCCGGCCAGAAGTGGCTGCGACATCGTCAAACTGGCAACCAGGTGGGCCTCATCGCGGCCGATGCCGCCAGTCTGCCGTTTCGAACCGACACGTTCGACTGCGTGGTGAGCGCCTTCACGGTCCGCAACCTGGTCGATGTGGAGCTGGGGTTCCGGGAGCAGCGGCGCGTGGTCAGGCCCGGCGGCCGCGTCGTCTGCCTGGAGTTGACCAATCCGCGCACGCCTCTCTTCGGGGGACTGTTCCGAGCTTACTTCCGCCGTGTCGTGCCACTTGTCGGCGGCCTGGTGGCTGGTGACCGCGAGGCGTACACCTATCTCCCGGAATCGGTCGCTCATTTCCTCGAGCCGCGTGCCCTGGCGGCTGCCATGGAGTCGGCCGGCCTGGCGAACGTCACGTATCGGAGCCTGGGCCTGGGGACCGTATCGCTGCACGTGGGAACCAAGCCTCGTTCCGTCTAGCCAGCAGCCATGATCGTCAGTACCGCGATCGTTGCGGCTATGTCGCCGTACCCCGCTCCCTAATGGTCGCGGTACTGACGGCCGGGGTCGGGGTGCTAGGTTACCTACACCGGGGTCAAGCTGTCGCGGAAGATCGGTAGGTGCTCGAGGGCTCGGCCGGCGCCCACGGCGACGCACGATAGGGGGTCGTCGGCGACGTAGGCCGGCACGCCGGTCGCCTTGGCGAGGAGGCGGTCCAGATTGCGCAGCAGCGCCCCGCCGCCGGTCACGATCATTCCCTTGTCGACCACGTCCGAGGCGAGCTCGGGCGGGGTCTGCTCCAGGACCGACTTGACGTTCATGACGATGGCCGAGAGCGCATCCCCGACCGCCTCGGTGATCTCGTGCGACGTGATCGTGCGGGTCTTGGGAAGTCCGTCGATCTGATCGCGGCCGCGGATCTCGGCCCTGACGTCCTCGCGGAGGGGGAGCGCGCTGCCGATCTGGAGCTTGATCTCCTCCGCGGTCCGCTCGCCGATAATGAGGTTGTACTTGCGCCGCACGTAGGTCTGGATCATCTCGTCGATTTTGTTGCCGCCAACGCGGATCGAGCTCGAAACGACGATGTCATTCAGCGAGATGACCGCCGACTCGGTGGTCCCGCCGCCCACGTCGACGACCATATTGCCGGTCGGGCTGTCGATCGGGATGCTCGCCCCGATCGCCGCCGCGAGCGGCTCGGCGATCAAGTGGGCCTCCTTTGCGCCGGCTTGAAGCGTCGCGTCGAGGACGGCCCGGCTCTCGACGTTGGTCACGCCGGCCGGGATGCATATCATCACGACGGGGCGGAACAGGTTGAAGCGTCCCGACACCTTGCGAATGAAGTAGCGCAGCATCGCTTCGGTGATCAGGTAGTCGGCGATCACTCCGTCGCGCATCGGACGAGCGACCTTGATCCGACTAGGGGTTCGGCCCAGCATCTGGCGAGCCTGCTGGCCGACCGCGACAACCTTGTAGTCGTTGTCGGTGTAGGCCACGACGGAGGGCTCGTTGAGGACGATCCCGCGACCCTTCAGGTACACCAGCACATTGGCGGTACCCAGGTCGATGCCGATGTACTTGCCAAACATGCTGCGAAGACCGGCCCTCGTTCAGCGCGGAGGCGCAGAGGACGCAGAGGTGACGAATAGGAGAAACTTCTGCGTCCTCCGCGCCTCCGCGGTCATAATTGACACGCCTAGCTCTCACGAGTTCG
>WNFU01013511.1_pt1 | contig 14245 bp, 12 predicted proteins | sample 5400121 | NCBI WGS metagenome assembly WNFU01 (sample SAMN13153360, study PRJNA577476) | soil metagenome | isolation source: 100 cm soil or saprolite under grassland replicate 1 | place: USA:California | collected 2016-06-15
TGGTGTTCAGCGGGTGGGGGTTCTCGAGCACCGACCGGCTGCTCCCCGGTGACCGGCGCCGGAAGGACTACCGGGCCCTGAAGGAGCGCGCCGAGCGCATCGCCGAGGGGGAGTAGGCCGGGCCCGCTTCGCCACAGCGGAGCACCAGGGACGGATCATTTCCCCCATTCGGCCCCTTTCTCGACGAGCGCAGGATGGGGGAGCGACTCCGTGAACAACGGCCACAGCGGGGTGAAGGGACCGCGCTCGATCGTGATCCGGCTGCCGGTCGCGGTGGACGTGAAGAGCTTCGCCGTGGATCCCACGCAGACGTGCGGCGACTCGTCGCCGGCTCGGATTCGACGCCGCGGGACGTGGTCAGGCGGTGGCGGGCCTCCTGACCACGTCCATGCGCTCGCCGCAGTGTCGGGGGACCTGGGCCTCGCCGAGGCGCGTGACGCGGAACTCCGTGCCGCACTCCCGGCACACGAAGAACACGTCGAGATGGGCCACGTCATCGGGTTCGGCGTCCCGGGGCCGGGCCGTCCGCCCGCCGCCGGACACGGCCCGGAGCGCCACGATCCCGACCCACCCGATCGCCAGCGCCAGGGCCACCGCGATCAGCACCCGCACCATGTCGACCAGTGAACCACACGGCGTGCAGCGGCCCGTCTGTTGGGCCAATGTCCGCCGACGCCCGTGTCCGCGGAAGCCCGGCTCCCCGCTGACACCCGACCGGGGGGGGATCATCCACAGACGACTCGCGCCGGTCGCCGCGGCGCTGCTGGCGCTCTCGCTGGCCGCGGCCGCGTGCAGCGGCGAAGGCGATCGACGGCGTGGCCGACGACCTCGACGACCTCAACCCGCCGGACGACGCGGCCGGCTACAGGACACCCGCCACGGATTAGCGACCTCGCCGTCCACGGAAGAAGGGGCGCCGTCCGGCGCCCCTTCTCGTTGCGGCTGGAAGGCGGGAGGGCCTACGAGTCCAGGCGCTCGATGACGGTGGCGTTGGCCATGCCGCCGCCCTCGCACATGGTCTGGAGGCCGTAGCGGCCGCCGGTGCGCTCGAGCTCGTGGAGCATCGTGGTGAGAAGCTTCGCGCCCGTGGCCCCCAGCGGGTGCCCCACGGCGATGGCCCCGCCGTTCGGGTTCACGTGCTCCTGGAACCAGTCCTCGGGGATCTCCAGCTCCTTCTGCCAGGCCAGCACGACCGAGGCGAAGGCCTCGTTGATCTCCACGACGTCGATGTCATCGAGGGTGAGGCCGGCCCGGTCCAGGACCCTCCGGGTGGCCGGGATAGGGGCGGTCAGCATGAGGATCGGCGAGTCCCCGGCCAGTGAGAACGACACGAACCGGGCCCGCGGCTTCAGACCCAGCTCCTCGGCCTTCTCCCGGGAAGCGATCAGGACGGCAGACGCGCCGTCGGAGATCTGGGAGGAGTTCGCCGCGGTGATTCGCCAGTTCAGCTGCCCCGGAAACATCTCCTCGAGGCCCGGGTTCAGGAACGACGGCTGGAGGGTCCCCATCTTGGCCCGGTCCAGCTCGAACCGGATCCCCTCGTCGTGCTCGAGGAGGGTCTCGCCGTTCTCGCCGGAGACCTTGATGGGCTCGATCTCCCGCTGGAAGTACCCCTCCTTCGTGGCCCGCGCGGCGCGCTCGTGGGAGCGGGCCGAGAAGTCGTCGAGCTGCTCCCGGGAGAGATCCCACTTCGTGGCGATGAGCTCGGCCGAGATCCCCTGCGGCACCAGCTTGCCCTCGTACCGGTTGAACAGGTTCTGGCCGAACGGGTTCTGCCCGGCGGTGGACGAGCCCATGGGCACCCGGGTCATGTTCTCCACACCGGAGGCCACGACCACGTCGTACGCGCCGGCGATCACGCCCTGCGCGGCGAAGTGGGCGGCCTGCTGGGACGACCCGCACTGCCGGTCGATCGTCGTGGCCGGGATCTCCTCGGGGAGTCCGGCGGCGAGCCAGGCGTTCCGACCCACGTTCAGGGATTGCTCCCCCACCTGGGACACGCACCCGGTGATGTTGTCCTCCACCAGGTTCGGATCCACGCCGGAGCGCTCCACCAGCGACTTCAGGACGTGAGCCAGGAGGTCCACGGGGTGGGTGCCTGCGAGCGACCCGTTCCGCTTGCCGATCGGGGTCCGGACGGCTTCGACGATGACTGCCTCGCGCATGGTCAGACTCCTTCCGTCATCCGGCGCGATCCGCGGCCGCATGTGGTTGTTCCACCGTTCGATCCGGCCGCGTTACCTACCGAACGGTAACAAATGCGGGAGCCCCCTGTATGCCCGGTCTGCTGGGCGCCGAAACGGCCGGGTCACTGGTACGCGTCGGGGGGCGGCTTGGCGAACGCGTGGCCCGTGCAGTCGGTCCGCTCCGGACGGGGGTCCGGGGGCCGAGGGTCCTGGTGGAAGTCGAAGGCCTCGTGGAGGTTGCCGGCCTGCCGGTCGCGCTTCGTGAGCTGGGTGAGCCCCCAGTTGTCCTCGATGAACCGAAGCACGCTGGAGAACTCGCCCCGGGTGTGGTCGATGAACCCGTCCCTCGCGTACGGAGAGATCACCAGGAACGGGACCCGGATCCCCAGCCCGAACTCGTCGACCTGCGGCGGCGGCACGTGGTCGTAGAACCCTCCCCAGTCGTCCCACGTGATGAAGATCGCCGTGTCCTTCCACATGGGGCTGTTCATGATCGTGTTCACCAGGCGCGTGGTCCAGTTCTCGCCGTGGCAGAAGCTGTACTCGGGGTGCTCGGAGAACGCGAACTGCGGCGTGATCCACGTGACCGGCGGGAGCCGGTCGTTGCGGATGTCGTCGACCACCTGCTGCACCGGGAACACGTGCTGGTGCCACTGCTTGGGATCGTCCCGGATGTGGTGGACGGCGGCGTAGGCCGACCAGATGTATCCGGACCGGGGGGCCTGGTCCCACGGCGCCGGTGGCGCCGCGTAGTACGCCCAGGGGATCTTCGCCTTCGACAACAGGTCGCCCTCCGTCGAGAAATCGAAGCAGGGAGGGACCCTCTCGATGTTCCCCTCGGTGTCGTACACCTCGACCTTCTCGCTGTGGGGAGCGTCGCATCCCCAGGTCTTGAACTCCCCGTGGTCCGTCTTCGGCGGCGGGATCGGGTTGTCGTGGGTCCCCGCCGAGGTGGCCGCGATCGTCATCAGGTGATTCGGGAACGACGGCCCGTTCACCGACGCGAAGAACCGGTCGCCGAGCACGTAGTGCTGGGCCCAATACCAGTAGTTCGGCAGCATGCCCGGGCCGATCAGCTGGGTGAACGCGTACCTGTCGGCGGCCGTCTTCGGGATGTTGAACCCGTCCATCCTGCCGTGGTCGTAGTCGATGATGGCCGCGCTGTATGCGTGCGGGAGGTCATGGGGGAGGCGCTGGTCGAACCCCCTGGTCAGGGGGCGGATCGTGCCGTGGTCGTTCGCCGTGGTGGCACCGTCCGCGCCCGGGAACCGACCGAACAGGTTGTCGAAGCTCCGGTTCTCCTTGATCAGGAACACCACGTGCTTGATCGGCGTGGTGGTGTGGAACCCCTTCGCCACGACCTTGGGCGGGTGGGTGGCCCGGGGCTCGGTGTTCCCGATGTTCGAGGGGTCGGGGGCGGGGCCCCCCGACGTGCACGCGGACGCCACTAGCGCGGCCGCGAGGACGGCCGACCATCGGACGGAGGCGCGAAGGGATCTGCTCATGGGAAGAGGGGGCGGGCCCATGGTACCGGCCGATCCCCTGTTCCACATGGCACGGGCCGAGCCCTGTCGGAGCCGTTGCATGTATTCCTTGTCATGGGGTGGTCCATCGCGGATGATTGACCCTCCGATGCGCCCCATCGCTCGACTGCTCGCACTGTCCGTTCTGGCCGCCGTCCTGGCGCTGCCGGGTCGCGCCGTGGCCGATCCCATCGAGGTCCACGTCACGAGCCCCGCGGCCGACGCCGCGCTCCGGGGAACACTCCAGGTCCGGGCCACCGCGCCCCACGCCGACTCCGTGACGTTCCAGTGGTCGCCCAACGGCACGTGGAAGTGGGCCGACATCGGCACGGACTCCACCGCCGGGGACGGCTGGAAGGCCCCCTGGGACACCACGGCCGTGACCGACGGCACTCGGTACGTCCGGGCCCGGGCCCTCTCCGGCGAGGACACCTCCACCAGCGAGACCGTGAGCGTCACCGTGGACAACACCGCGCCCGCGTTCGACATGGACGTCTCCCCGCCCGCGTTCAGCCCGAACGGCGACGGGATCAAGGACCGGACGTTCGCCCTCGTGACCCTCCCCGAGCCGGCCCGGCTCGAGATCGACGTGGTCACGGCGGGGGGCCGGACCGTTCGCCGCATCGCGAAGTCCGTGGACGTCCCCGCCGGGACCCGGCGGTTCGAGTGGAACGGCGTGGTGTTCGTCGACGGCCACTACCGGACGGCCCTCGACGGGACGTTCCGGGTGGTGGCCACCGCCACGGACCTCGCCGGGAACACCGCGGGCGCGGACGGCTCGGTTCGTGTCGACACCAAGGTCCCAGGGTTCGAATGGAGGGGGATCTCCCCGGAGCCCGCGTCCGGGACCGGGCCCGTGACGTTCTCCTTCCGCACCGCCGACCGGGGCGCGGAGCTGACCCTGTCGGCGGCCGTGTGGAACGACGCGCGCCGCGTGACGTTCGTGGACGGATTGACGGCGCCCGTGGGCGCCTCGTCGGTGGAGGTCACGCCCACCACCTCCGGCGGCTCGCCGCTCCCGCCCGGGCTGTACCGGGCCCGGCTGGTGCTGACCGACGAGGCCGGGAACAAGCGCGTTACCGACTTCCTGTCGTTCCGCGTGATCCGGTCGGTCACGACCACGGTTGTGACCCACTTCACCGACGTGGGGAACCGCGTGGCGCTCACGTTCGACGACTGCATCTTCGGCGACGCCTGGACCTCGATCCTGAACACGCTGGACGCGTTCGGGGTCAAGACGACCTTCTTCTGCAACTCGGTGAACCTGTCCCGGAACGAGGCCCAGGCCCGGCGGACCGTGGCGGAGGGACACGCCATCGGCAGCCACACCCGCGACCATCCGGACCTCCGGGGGCTGTCCTACGACGAGATCCGGAACGAGGTCCGGCCGGACATCGACGCGTGGTGGGCGATCGCCCGGACCACGCCGGTCCCGCTGTTCCGCCCACCCTACGGCGCGTACGACTCCGAGGTCCTGCGGGCCGTCGGGAGCCTCGGGTTCGCGCACACCATGCTGTGGGACGTCGACCCCCAGGACTGGTCCGATCCCGGCGTCTCGGTGATCGTCGACCGCGTGCTGTCCCACGCCCACGCCGGCATGGTGGTGGTCATGCACGTCAAGCCCCAGACAGCCGAGGCCCTGCCCTCGATCCTGCGGGGGCTGGCCGCCCGGGGCCTGCACCAGGTCAGCCTTCCGGAGATGTTCCGGGTGGCCGGAGGCGACGGGCTCGTGAAGGGCCCGGCCACCTCCGGCCGCATCACCGAGGGCTAGACCCCGGCGACGTCCCCGTTCCCGTGCCCGTTCCCGCGCCTCAGGCGGAGGCCTCGAACGTGACGTTGACGTTCACGGTCTGGCCCCCGGTGTCCAGGTTCGTGCAGGTCGCCGATCCGGCGACGTGCTGCGCCGACGCGTCGTCGAGGGTCACCGTGCACTCCCCGCCGGTCGAGGCGGCCACGATCACCGACGGGGTGGCCGTGCTGAAGCTCACCGCGAGCGTCGCGCTGGTGGGCGTGGACCCCGAACCGACCAACCCGCCGACCGCGAAGGTGTTCGCGCCGTCGACGAACGCGAGCCCGAGGACGTTCCCGATCCCGCCGCCGCTGGTGAACTCACCGTTCGTCACCGTCGAGACGTCGTACGACGTGCTCACGTCCCCGGAGATCTCCACGTGCGCGGTCCCCGACGAGAAGCCCGCAGCGCTCGGAAGCCCCGAGGGCAGGGTCGTGGGGAGGCCGCTGGGCAGGGTCGTCGGCAGCCCACTGGGCAGCGTGGTGGGGAGCCCACTGGGCAGCGCCGGTGGCGAGGTCGTCGAGGTCCCGCCGCCGCTGCTGCACGCCCCCAGCACGAGTGCCACCACGACCGCCGCCGTGGCCATTGCGATCCGATTCCTACGCACCTTGCACCTCCATGGTCGATCCGATGAGGGGTGGAGCCTACTCCACCCCGGTTCACCCCGACGTGTATCCGGCGGTTCCCGCGGGCCCTACCCCGACGGCTGGCTCAGGCGGAGCAGGTCCACGATGTCCCGGGCCAGCACGTCGACGTTCGGCGACCCGAGCCCGGTCGCGAAGTCCCACCCCACGCGGCAGTCGTCCTTGCGGTTGCCCCCGAGGACGACGTCGTGGAACGGCTCGTCCGCGGCGTCGATCCCGTCGTAGTTCATGTGTTGCTGCGCCACGCGGTACAGCAGGTCGCCGGCGAACCCGAGCTTCCCGGCCCCCTGCTGTTCGGCGAACTGCCGGATCAGCAGCATCGACGCCGCCCAGAACGGGGTGGCCGCCGAGGTCCCGCCCACGGGCCCTCCCACCGACTGGCCGTTCTTCCCGGCGGACACCGTGAAGAACCCGCTGTCGGGGTCGGCCGAAGCAGCGACGTCGGGGCCCTGGCGCAGGGAGTTGGGGTTCCGGGCGGAGTCGAGCACCGGCGTCGGCGCCCCGTTCACTGTGAGCTGGACCTGTTGGAACGACGGCATGGGGTCCTGCGGGTTCACCCCGCCCCCGGTCCCGCCCTGGGACAGCACGTCCTCCCACCCCGCCTCCTGGAGGTACGTCCCGTCCTGGCGGACCGCCAGCAGCGTCCCGCCGACCGAGATCACGTTGGGGCCGTCGCCCGGCCAGAGCGGCGTCACGCTGATGTCGTTGAGGTCGAACCGCTGGCACCCGAACGCCCCGCTGTCGCCGGCGGCGATGAACGTGCTGATCCCGGCGGCCCTGGCCGCGGCGAACTCGCCTTCGGCGAAGGCGCGGTCGGCCGGCGAGAGGAACGGCGAGCCGTCCTCCAACTGCGTCGCGTCACACAGCCCGTAGCTGATCGACGCGATGTCGGCCTTCTTGTCGGCCACGATCTTGTGCATGATGTCGCCCAGGCCCCGGATGAACGACGACGTCGAGGTCAGCGGCGCCTCGTAGTTCAGGATCTGCGCCTCGGGGGCCATCCCGTGGACCACGTCGATGTCCAGGTTGACCTCCTGCGAGATCTCGCCGGTCTTGTCGTTCGTGCCCCCGTCGACCGCCACGTGCTTGACGAACGAGGACGCCGGACCGGAGTCCAGCCCGACCTCCTGGTCGAACGCCTCCACGTCCTTGTCCCGGAAGGACCCGAACGAGACCACCGCGATGGTCTGGTTCTGCCCCAGGATCCCGTTCGCCCGGAGGGGGGTGGCGTTGTACGCGTTCGCGGCGTCGTCCGGGAACAGCCCCTCGCCTCTGGGGATGGCCAGCGGGAGCGGCGCCGGGAGGCCGTTCAGCCCGGCCACACCCGAGACGGACGGCCGGAGCGTCGACGGGACCACCGGCTCGGACAGCGGCGCGACGTACCGCCGGCCGTCCCGGTCCCGGAAGTCCCCGAGCCGCGTGGAGAAGAACCCGTCGATGAGGCCGGCCGGGCCCGACAGCGTGATGCTCGTCCGCTCGGGGAACACGGACTCCACGTCGAAGCCCGCCCCGTCCAGGGCGTCGCGGACCCTCGCCACCTCACCCGCGGACTGCCCGAATCGCCTGCCGAACTCGCCGGCCTCCAGGTACTTCCCGTACATGGGCGAGGAGGGGTCGCTCACCTCCTCCAGGAACCGCTGCATGGCCCTGGGGCGCTCCAGCCGGAGCACCACCGAGAAGTCGATCACCGTGCCGTGGTCCGTCTCCCCGACGAACCGGCGCGCTCCGGCCCCGGCCGTCCGTCCCCCGAAGCCCGACGGCTCCGTGCTCGGCCCGCCGGAGCCGATCCCGGCGCCATGGGAGCCGCCGGAGACCGAGCCGGACGACGAGCCTCCGGACGTACAGGCCACCGCCCCTGTTGCGAGGATGACGGACACCGTCGCGAGCACCACCAGTCGCCGGCGCATCATGTGAACGTTATCTGGGGGGGTGGATCGATCCCGATGAGCTGCCCGTTCACCCTGAGCAGGATCACCATCGTGATCTTGGGGAACTGGCCGGGGGCCACGGTCACCCTGAACTTCTGGAGGGCCGCTCCCGTCGAGGTGATCGGTGCGGTCGAGAACAACACGGTGTTCGTGTTCTTCTTCACGAGCAGGATCTCGATCTGGTTCCCCTGGTCGAAGTTGAACAGGTTCACCACGAGGCCGATCGCCGGGATCAGGTGGCCGACGGTCGCCGGCGAGTTCACGCATCTCTTGAACTCGACGTCGCAGAAGAACATGCGGGCCCTCTGTGCCGGCGGGGGCGGGGGCGGCGGAGGCGGCGGAGTGGTCTTCGGTGGCTTCTTCGACGGAGCCTTGGTGGTGGCCGGCGTGGTGGGCGGCGCCGTGGTCACGGGCGGCACGGTCGTCGGCGGGATCACGCGATGAGGGCGGCCATCCCCGCGGAGAACGTGTTCCGGGGAGGACGGAGCGGCGGTCCTGGGGGAGGTGGCGAAACGACGGTCTGGCCGCCGGGCCACACGCCACCCGGCGGCGGAGGGGCCTGGCCCGCCTGGGGCAACGGGTTGGCGCAGTTGTAGCAGTACGGGGCCCCAGCCGCATTCTCGGCGCCACAGTTCGGGCAGATCATCGGGCGCACCTCCCTGCGGTGGTCCGGTCGGACCGGCGGCCACTCACGAGGCCGCCTCCGCCGCCGGGGCCGCCGCGAGCGCCTGCCTGGTCTCCAGGATCTGCCGGCGGTACTCCTCGGGCGTCAGGAGCTTGGCCGGCGTGGTCCGGTCCGACTTGTCGTGGTGCTTGCGGAACGCCAGCTCCACCTCGAGCACGTACAGCCGGCGCCGGAGGCGCCACGTCGCCATGCCCTTGCCCATGGCTCCAGCCAGGACCGAGAACCGCCGGAACGGCCCGACGATCGTGTTGTAGTCCTCCGCGGTCACCACGCCCGCCTGGACTTCGTCCTGCAGCTCCCGGCTCACCAGGACCTTCTCCCGGCCGGAGGCCCACACGGCGATGGCCGCCAGCGCCACCAGCCCCAGGAGGTTCGGCAGGTTCGACACGAACTTGGCCAGGCCGCTCGTCTGGATGTCGTTGGGGTTCGCGGCCAGCCAGGACGGGATGTAGTCGTGCAGGAGGTGGAACCCCATCGCGATCCCCGTCCCCAGGGCGGCCATGGCGACCACCCGGCCCAGCGCGGCCCGCCGGGCCGTCCCCAGGCACAGGCCGATGACCCCGGCGTAGAAGACCCAGTTGACGCTGGCCAGGACCGTGGAGGCGAGGTCGTGCGTGGAAATGCCGCCGAACAGCGTCGGCGTGGTCCAGATGGCCCAGAAGGTTGCCGCCATCCCGAACCCCACTCCCACCACTCCGCCGTAGACCAGGCCGTCGAGGACGTCGTCCAACTCGTACCGGACCAGGAAGAACACCACCAGGAGGACGGCCCCCAGCACCAGCTCCTCGATGAGCGGCTGGTTGGCGTTCTGGAGGCCCGGCACGATGATGGCGGCCGAGGCCACGCTGTTCGGGACCCCGAAGGCCTTCTCGATCCACGCGGTGAGGAGCGGGGCGGCGACGACGCCGGCTCCCAGCGCGATGGCGATCAGCCTGACCGGCTCCTTCTCGTATCGGTCGAGGTAGTAGATCCCCGCCATCAGCACGATGGCCGGGATCAGCGACCACAGGATCGCGGTCACCAGGCTCCCGTGCATCTACGACCCACCCCTTTCGGGCGCACGGCGGCCGGGCCGTCCGCGCATCCCGGGCTTCATCGGCACGTTCACTTCACGATCTCCGAGGGGAAGCGGAACTGGTTCATCAGCGAGTCCACGGCGCTGAACGCGGGGCCCTTCACGGAATCGTCGGTGATCAGCGTGACCGAAATCGTCGACGTGCCGGCCGGGCACTGGGACGCGTCGGCCGCCTGGCAGTCCGAGGCCGCCATGATCACGACGTCCACGGGACTGCCCGGCCCCTGCGGCGTGTCGGCGACCCCCGAGAACGCCGCTCCCACCCCGCTGCGGAACCCGACCGCCGGCTCGAGGACCCGGTCCCGTGGCTTGGTCTGCTCCGCGAGCCCCAGGATCTGGTCGGCGAGATCGCCCTTGCGCTGGTCCAGGAGCTCCTGCGGCGTGGCCTCGGTGGCCGGCACGCCCCGGATCTGCACGATCACGGTGACCCGGTCGCTCTGGACCTGCAGCTCGACGTCGTTGTCCGTCTCCTTCGTGATGGCCCACAGGCTGGCGTCGAACTCGATCCGGTACCCGAGCCCCGCGCTGGTGAACACCTGGCCGGTGACCAGGGCGGGCGCGCCGCCGGCGGGGATGGGAGGCGGGCTGGGCGGGGGGCTGGGGAGCGGCGACGGGTTCGCCGACGGCGTCGGGAAGGGCCCCGGCGAGGGCGGCTCGGGCGGGCCGCACGGCGGCGTGGGACAGGGGGTCTGGGGCCCCGGCTTCTGCGAGCCCGTCACCAGCAGCGCGCCGATCCCGAGCACCACCACCAGCACCCCGACGAACGCGCCGATCAGCACGCCCCGACCGAGGCGGCTCTTCGTCTGTCCCCGTCCCCACCCTCCGGGAGGAGGCGGAGGCGCCCCGTAGGCCGGCTGCCCTCCCAGGGGGGGCGGGGGCGGGCCGGGGGGAGGCGGCGGTGGTGGCGGGCCAGGAGGCGGTGGGTACTGGCTGCTCACGACTCACCCCCCTCCGGGGCTACCGGCGGGCGACCCGTTTCCCCGGTGGGCGGGGCGGACCCGGGGGCCCTGGGCTTCGGCAGGGCCATCAGGGAGATGCCGCAGTTGATGCAGAACGAGTGCCGGGGGGTCTGCAGTCCGCAGTTCGCGCAGGTGATGTCCGCGCCCGTCTCGATCTCCGCGGCCTCCTGGAGCAGGCCGAGGTGCAGGACCCGGCGGAGCCACAGCAGCGCGACGACGTCCAGGATCACGTAGGCGACCAGTGCCAGGATGTTCGCCAGGAACAGCTGCGCCATCGCCGCCGCGATCAGCACGAGGCAGGCCGCGATCACCGCCATGAACGGGCTTCCGAGGGCACCCAGCGCGTTCCGATCCCTGACCGGCGCCCGGTACCGGAGCCAGAACGCTCCGGCCGCGGCGCTGATCACCGCCGCCGCCAGCACCGGCGCGGCGACCGCCAGCTCCAGGAGCCGGATGATCCACGGCGTGATCGATCCCACCGGCCGGAGACCGACGCTCGACAGGAAGCTGAAGGACGACACGATCAGCGAGGCTCCGGCGAAGCACACGGCCGACGCGCCACCGAACGTGGCGCCGTCGAGCACGTCGTTGAAGCTCTTGCGGGGCAGCAGGATCAGCGGCCCGATCAGCATCAGAGCGACCGAGATCACCGGCATGACCACGCCGCGGAGAAGCGCGGTGGAGCCCGTGGACTCGTTGAGGAATCCGGCGCCCGCGGGAACCAGGGCCTTGGCGATGATCCCCGCCACGATGCCGGCCGCGACCCCCCACGCCATCGTGAACCCGATCACCGAGAGGGGCTCGTCCTCGTAGACGTCGACGTCGTAGAGGTACAGGACGACGAGCAGCGGCGTGAGGACGGCCGAGGCGATCACCGCCAGCGGGAACATCCGGAACAGGGCGAGGACCACGACGGCCGATACGCCGATCAGCAGGGCGGCCCGGAACGTGTCCATTCCGGCCTTGGGGAGCTGGGGGAAGATCGAGGAGACGATGGAGGGGCGGTTCAGGCCCTCGTTGGGGGCGGCCGAGAACCGGCGCTTGCGGGCCACCTCCTCGGACAGACTGTTCCCGCAGCGGATGCAGAAGTTGCCCTCGGGCACCTCCTGCCCGCAATCGTCGCACGTCACCACGGGGAGATCCTCCCGGGACCGGGGGGTCGGGCGGTGCGAGCGGTGTCGGTCGTCATGGCGTCGGGGACGGGGTTGGACGCGGCGCGGGCTCCGGACGATCCCGGCGCATCCGCGAAACTCGCGTGACTGTGGTGACTGTCCCGCCTCCTTGGTGAGTCCCCATTCGCAACGAATGATCTGGCTTCGAGATGAACCCGATACGGCGCGGCGGCATTGTTTCGCCGCCTCCGAGCGGTGTCAAGGAACTGCGATCCCCCTCGCGGGTCCACCCCCAAAGCCTACTTCACGGCCAGGACCAGGATGAGCACCACGACCACCGCCGCGGCGGCGCCCGCGAGGACCCACATGAACAGGGTCCGGCGGTCGGAGGCGCCGGCGGACGCCCGGCGGCGGGGAGTGGCGGGCGGGAGCGGCCGGCCCATCGGTGGGGTCGGCGGTGGGGTCGGCGGGGCCGACGGCCGGCCTTCGGGCGGGATCGAGGCCGGAGGGGGAGGCTGCGTGGAGACAGGAGGCAGAGGAGCGTGGGGCGGCGCGGAGACGGGAGGCGGAGGCGCGTGGGGCGGCGCGGAGGGGGGCGCGACGGAGGGGGGTTGGGAGGGCACGGACGCCGGCGCGCTCTCGGCCGGTGCCCCCGTCCGGCTCGGCTCCGAGGGCGGACTGGGGGTCGAGCTCACCGGGGGCCCGGGCGCCGGGCCGGGCATCGAGGCGGCGGGGATCGACATGCTGGACCCGCCGATGAGGCCCGAGGGCCCGTACCCGGCCGAGACCCCCGGAGCATCCGGGTTCCAGCCGGCCAGGAAGGAGCGCGCCGCCTCGATCATGGTCCGGCAGTCGGGGAAGCGAGCCTCGCGGTCCTTCGACATGGCCCTGACGATCACCGCGTCGAGTCCCCGGGGAAGTCCCCGGCGCAGCGCCGAGGCGTGCGGCGGGGGGACGTTCAGGTGGGCCAGCATGACCGCACGTTCGTCCTCACCTGCGAACGGGGCGCGGCCGGTGAGGCATTCGTACAGCACGCACCCGAGGGCATAGATGTCGGCCCGGCCGTCCAGGGCCTCGTCCCGGAACTGCTCCGGCGCCGCGTACTCGACGGTCCCGGCGAAGTATCCGACCCGGGTCAGGCCCCGGCGTCTTTGGGCAGGCTCCAGCTCGGCCGGGGCGTTCTCCTCATGGGGCGTGGACACGTCGACCTGCTTGGACAGGCCGAAGTCGGTGAGGTAGACGTGTTCGACCTGGCGGGTGGGCGAGGGCGGCTCCAGCAGGATGTTCCCCGGCTTGACGTCGCGATGGACCAGGCCCCGCTGGTGGGCGGCGTCGAGGGCGCTGCCCACCCGGCCCAGGATCGAGACCGCGCGGATCGGGTTCAGCGGCCCGTGGCTGCGGAGGATCTCGCCCAGGTCCGAGCCCTCGACGTAGCGCATCGCGATCCACAGCTCGCCGTCCGCCTCTCCCGCGTCGGTGACCGGGACGATGTTGGGGTGCTCGAGCGATGCGGCCAGACGGGCCTCGCGTTCGAACCGTTCGCGGAACGCGGCGTCGCTCGCGTACTCGGGCGGGAGGACCTTGACCGCGACCTTCTTCCCCAGATGGATGTGTTCGGCCAGGTACACGACGCCCATCCCGCCGTGCCCCAGCAGCCCCTCGATGTGGTACTCGGCCATCTGGGTGCCGATGCGGGGATCCGGGGAGGCCATGGCTGGACACCTTTGTATCACGCGATCTGCGGGGCCCCGCGGGGGATGGGGTGGTAGAACGAACCCGATGGTTCGGATGGGAGGAACGGGACCGTCGCGCCGCGCGGCGGCGGTGCTCGGCGTGCTCGGGGCGCTGCTGACCGCGTGCACCGACGGCGGTCCCGTGGTGACGAGCTCATCGCCGGGCCCGCCCTCGGCGCCGGCATCGGCCCTGCCGTCCCCCACCCCAAGCCCCTCGCACGTGGCGACCTCGCCGTCACCGTCGCCGAGCGCGAGCGTCCCGCCGGCCACCACGCCGGCGGCGCCTGACCCGCGGTCCGTGCCGGTGGACTCCCTGCTCCGGCCGGGGACCACCATCGTGCGGGCTCTCTACGGCGACCTCGACGGCGACGGCACCGAGGAGATCGTGCTGGCGTCCCGGGACGCGACCCCGCCGCCGGGCGCCTTCCTGGCCCAGGGCTACCTCGACGTGTTCGTGTGGGACGGCCGCGTATTCGCGCGGACCTTCGGGGCCACCGAGGGCGCGCCCCCCGGCGGCGGTTCGAAGGCCCCGGGGCTGATGCTCCAGCGCCCGGACCCCGTCGCGGTGTCCCAGGAGATCGACTTCCTGGCGCTGGTGGACCTCGAGGGCG
>WNFU01016584.1_pt1 | contig 14244 bp, 10 predicted proteins | sample 5400121 | NCBI WGS metagenome assembly WNFU01 (sample SAMN13153360, study PRJNA577476) | soil metagenome | isolation source: 100 cm soil or saprolite under grassland replicate 1 | place: USA:California | collected 2016-06-15
AACGAGACGGCGCTGTTCCGCAACCAGTGGCAGTTCCGGCCCGAGAAGCACGACGGCCGGTCAGGCGAGACCGACGCCGAGTTCAAGGACCGGATCCGAGCGGTCCTGCGCGACCAGCTCGACCGGGCCAAGGCCGAGGGCCTGCTCGTCCCGGCGGTGGTGTGGGGCTACTTCCCGGTCAACGCCGACGGCGACGACCTCGTCGTCTGGTCCGACGACGACCGCACCAGCGAGCGCCTGCGATTCACCTTCCCGCGCCAGCAGAAGGACCGGTACCTGTGCATCTCCGACTTCTTCCGCTCGGTCGAGTCGGGCGACAAGGACTACGCCGGCTTCCACGTCGTCACGATCGGCGACACGGCCACGCAGCGCGAGCAGGAGCTGTTCGCCGCCGACAAGTACCAGGACTATCTCCTCCTGCACGGCCTGTCCGTCGAGATGGCCGAGGCGCTGGCCGAGCTGTGGCACCGCCGCATCCGGGAGGAGTGGGGGTTCGCCGACGAGGACGGCCCGACGCTGGCGGGGCTGTTCCGCCAGCAGTACCGGGGGTCGCGCTACTCGTGGGGGTACCCGGCGTGCCCCGACCTCGAGGACCAGGCGAAGGTGGCGGACCTGCTCGACATCGAGCGCATCGGCGTCACCCTCACCGAGGAGTTCCACCTCGTGCCCGAGCAGAGCACCTCGGCGATCATCGTCCCGCACCCCGAGGCGAAGTACTTCATCGCCTGAGCGGCTCAGCACTGCTGGGCCCCGGGCCCATCCGCGTGGTCGCAATCCGGCCGTGCCACCATGGCCTCACGCTTGAAGACGTGGCACCGGATGGCTGCAGTCCGGGTGCCCCGTTGCCGAGAGAGAGGGAAGCGCGTAGTTTGCGCTGTTCTCGGGGAAAGTGGCTGGAAGGCTGACGAGCAATGCCATCTCCTGAGGCGAAGGCACGTTCCTGGCGCGCCCGACGTCGCCTGATCGGACTCTGTGTCGCGGTCGTGGCCGTCCTCGCCGTCGCCTGCGAACCGGTCAAGCCGCCTCCTGAAGAACCGCCGCCGCCCCCGCCGCCGGGCTGGATCGCCACGAGTCCGGCGATCTTCCCGGCGTTCACGACCGACATCCCCGACTACGTCGCCCGCTGCAACGCGAGCGCGCCGGTGCAGGTCTCGGTCGACGCTCCTGCGGACACGACCGTGTCCGTCAACGGTCTGCCCTTCCAGGGCGGACAGTTCGCCACCGAGGTGACCCGCGACGTCGGCCAGAGCTTCTGGATCGTCGTGCAGGCACCGTCGGGAACGACGACGCACGAGGTCCGTTGCCTGCCCGCCGACTTCCCCGATTGGACCGCCTCGCGGACCGGCCAGACGCAGGCCGAGTACTACGCGACGACGACCCCGTGGAGCGTCCCCGCCTTCCAGAGCCGTCCGGTCATCTTCGACAACAACGGCGTGCCCGTGTGGTGGTCCGACACGACGAGCACGTACTTCACGACGGTGCTCCAGGACCCCAACGACAACAACAATCCCAAGGTCACGTGGACCTTCCAGAACGGCGCCGGAGCCCAGGAGCACAACCTGGACGGCTCCGTCTACCACACGGTCAACACCACACCGAACGGGAGCGACCCGCACGACATCCTGGCGCTGCCGAACGGGAACTACGTCATGGTCGAGAACGTCTCCGTCCCGGCGCAGAACCTCACGGCCTGCGGGGGGACGGCGTCCCAGACGCTCATCGACCAGGTGATCCAGGAGATCACTCCGCAGGGCGCCGTGGTCTCGATGTGGGACACGAAGACGCACATCCCCGTCTCCGAGACCGATCCGCAGTGGTACAGCAACAACTGCTCGCAGGGCGACGCGTACCACTGGAACTCCATCGAGCCGACGTCCGACGGCTACATCCTGTCGTTCCGGCATCTCGACGCGATCTACAAGATCAACAAGACCACCGGCGCGGTCGAATGGAAGCTCGGGGGTTCCTCGCACGTCGAGGCCCTCGACGAGAAGCGCCTCGCGGTGCAGCAGGACCCGGTCTTCGACGGCGCCGATCCCGCCACGAACCACTTCGGCGGGCAGCACGACGCCCGCCTGCTGGGCGACGGCACCGTGGCGCTGCACGACAACGGGACGAATCTCAATCGTCCGCCGCGAGCCGTCCGATACCAGATCGACACGACGAACAAGACGGCGACACTCCTGGAGTCACACGACGACGCCCTCATGCCGGCCTCGAACTGCTGTGGGAGCGCGCGGAAGCTGCCGGGCGGGAACTGGGTGATGGGATGGGGCGGGACCCAAGGGTCCGCTCGTGTCGGGACGGAGATGACCGACTCGGGGAGCCGGGTCTTCCTGCTCCAGTTCTCGACGAGCGGGGGCATGTACCGCTTCACCCCGGTGCCCTTCGGGGTGCTGAGCCGCGACGCGCTCCGAGCCGGGATGGACACGCAGTACGGCACGCCGCCGGTGGGCACCACCTCGAGCGGAGCCTCGCGTGGGACGGCCAAGGCCCCCGCACCGTCGCCGCCCGCGTCGACCCCGCAGCAGATCGACCAGCCCTGACGAGCGCTTCACGGCAAGACGCGGTGGGCGCGCGCGACGTGGAGCGCTACGTTCGCGATCGGTCGATTCGGTAGGCGAAGATCGGACCGCCGTCCTTGGCTCTGATGTGGTCCGTTTGCACCAGGCAGGGAGCAGTCAACGGTTCGAGGGTGACGATGGTGCCGACCCCGAGCTCCGCGAGCCGGGCATCGCACGGGTCGATCTCGACGCTGATCGTGTACTCGTCGAAGACATGGAACTTGGGTGCGCTCCCGGCCGGCCCCGGATGCCACACGGCGTTGTTGTACCGATCCCACACGTCACGGGACGCGCCGGTCGGGTCGAGGACGCTCCACGCCGCGTCATCGGGGTACAGGTTCAGGCCCGACACGAGCTTGACTCCGCTCGCTGTCAGGCCGACGCGCGCCGTCTGCGAACCGCTCCAGAAGTCGAGCACGGCGCCCGTTCCCGGCCGCGCCCGGAGCTCACGACCCAGCCGCGCCGCCGGGCTGTCGACCAACGCGCCGAGCCCGCGCTGGACGGGGTTGACCACCACCGCGCCCGCCGCGAGCAGCAGGACGAGGATCCACAGCCCTACGCGCGCGCCGCGTAGTGCGAGGCCGATCCCGATGGTGCTCCCCGCCGTGAGGAGCAGCATCTCCCAGAGCGGAGCCGAATGACCGTCGACGTCCAGCTGTGCCCCGGCCCACAGGGTGGGAGCCGCGAACGCCAGCGTGCCCGCAGCGAGCGCGACAACGGGAAGCTTCTTCCCGGACCGGCGGCGCTCCTCGAAGAACAGCCCGAGCGCCAGCGCGCTGGCGACCATGAACGTCACGAGCAGTCGAAATGGCGGCACGTGGTCGAGCAACAGGGGGCCGCCGAGGCCCTCGGGCACCGGCAGGAAGTACCAAGCGAGGAGAACCGTGGACGAGCCGAGCACGCCGATCAGGACGGCACGACTCCGCCACGGCTTCCAAAATGCCGTCGTCCGACCCGCCACCACGGCTACGGCGACCGCGAACAGCGTGAAGAGACCCGCCGACGCCTCGGACTGGTTGAGACCGCTGACCGACCCGTTGGCCGCCGCTCGCGTCGCCACGATGAGATTGAACGGTGCCCCGAACAACGTGGCCGGATCCTCGGTCCCTCCTCCATTTCGTCGTGATCCCGGGTAGAGGCTGGCGGAGAGCGCATGAAGCGCGCCCCGATGCGCGACGACAAAAGCCAACACGAGCACGCCGCCGACGATGCATGCGACCCCGCCGACCGTCGCCAGACGGATCCACCAGTCGCGGCGCGATCCGGCGGGTGGGAACGAACAGGCGATCGCCGCCGCGGCCGCGACACCGATGACGACCACGAGCGGCACCACCGACGGCGGGTAGAGCACGGCGACGAAGCAGGCGGCGAACCATCCCGTCGCGGCTGACAGCGCGATCCGGGGACCGAGGGATGTCGCGCGCGTCGCCGCGATGAGAGCGGCGGCGGCCAAGCACGTATAGCCAATGGCCGTCCCCGTCACCGGCAGGGTCCACCACTGGACGAACGGGCTGAATACCACGATCAACCCGACGAGCGCGGCGGTGAACGGGCGGATGCCGAGTGCGAGCGCGAGCGCGTACACGGCGAGCGCGGGCAGCGCCAGGAAGAGGATCCACCACTCGAAGGCGAAGGCGCGCTCGAGCCCGAACACGTGATACGGCCACGTCTGGGGCCTGACGAGGATCTCCCAACCGCGCGTCGGGAGGTCGTACAGCACGCCCATGTCGTGCTCGCCGACGCCGATCGCGCTTCGATCCGGGAGGTCGAGCGCCTGCTGCCGGACGATCAAGGGAGTGCGCACCTGGTACTCGTCCGTCCGGACAACGCGCGCCCGTCCGGCGACGAGACCGGCGTCGGTGCCGGGCACGCCGTCGAGAGAGATGGACGAGCCTGTGATCCCGAGCGCGCCGAGCACGGCCACGACCAACGCGACTGCGATGGGAAATCGAAGCGCGACCGGGATGCGGGCGAGCGCGCCGAGGCGGCGCCGCGATCCCGCACCGACCCGCGTCGACGCTCCGCTCGGGCGCTCCGACGCAGCGGACGTGGTCTCGGGTCCCGCATGCGTCGTCACGCGAGTGCCCTACGCTCTCCGCCACCCATGGGGCACGAAGAATATCGGTCACCCTCCGATGCAGCTGAGCTGAGGTCCCCGCGCTGTGCGGTGTGCGGATCGTCGGCGACCATCACGGACACCGTGCATTCGTCGTTCAGCGGACGCGACTTCGAGCTCGCTCATTGCCCGCGCTGCCGGTACTCGTTCGTGGTCAACCCGCGCACCGACTTCGGCGCGCTGTACGACGAGGAGTACTACCGAGGGAGGGGCGCAGATCCGACCGTCGACTACGAGCGCGAGCTGCGCGACCCGCGCACGGTGCGCAGGTACGAATGGCAGGCGATCGTCGAGATTGTCCGCCATCTGCGGGGACCGCTCGACGGGCTCCGGTGGCTGGACTTCGGTTGCGGCCTCGGCGGGTTCGTGCGGTACGGGCGAGAACGCGGCCTCAACATCAGCGGCTTCGACGAGGGCTACGCCGCCGAGCGCATGCACCACGAGAGCATCCCGGCACTCTCCCCGGCGGAGCTCGACGCGGCCGCCGGGTCGTTCGACGTCGTCACGGCGATCGAGGTCCTGGAACACCTCATCGATCCCATGGCCGCGCTGCGACGCTTCGCTGCGCTCCTGCGACCAGGCGGCCTGCTCTTCCTGACCACGGGCAACGCCGAACCGTTCCGGGGACGGCTCGCGAGATGGTCCTACGTCCAACCCGACATCCATGTCGGCTTCTTCGAGCCCAGCACGCTCGCAACGGCGCTTCGCGGCGTGGGTCTACAGCCCACGTTTGCGGGCTATGTGCCGGGCTTCGACAGCCTGTTGCGCTACAAGATCCTCAAGAACCTCCGGCAGAAGCAGCGCCACGCAGTCGAAAGAATCGTCCCGTGGCCGCTCGTCGCACGCGCTGTCAACCGTCGATACCGGGTGAGCGCGCAGCCCATTGCTTGGAAGCGGTGAGGTCGCTTCTCGTCAACCGCGCTCGTCGACCTGCCGGAACAACTCGCCATCGATCCGCCGGAGCGTCAGGAGCGAGGAGTCGCGCAGTTGCTTCTCCGCGGCACGCAGGCTCTCGACCGAATCCCAACGTGCACTGACCAGCTTCCCGGTGAGCCACGAAGACTCGTCCGAGAGCAGGAACAGGAGCAGCTTCGCAAGCCTCTCGTCGACGTCCTGGATCTCGCCGGTCGGGTTATCGGCCATCGCCGCCGCGGTCCGGTACAGGTCGTCGCCCACGGCGTCCGGCCCGACATCGAGCACGGGCCGGAGGAACCCGGTCGGCTGCGGCCCGGGCGCGATGGCGTTCACGCGAACTGCCGAGGGAGCCAGCTCGCGCGCCAGCGTCTCCGTCAGCATCACGACGCCCGACTTCGCGGTCGTGTACGCGCTGATGCGATCGGGGACGCCGGGCCCTCCGATGCCGCCGCCGGAGAGGTTCAGGATCGACCCACCGCCGGCCCGTGCCATCTGCGGCACGAACGCCGCACACACGTTGACGACGCCCACGACGTTCACCTCGAGCGCACGCTTCCACTCCTCGAGGTCGACCTCGTCGACGCGTCCGACGGGCCCGAGCCCGGCCGCGTTGTTCACGAGGCCGTAGACAGGTCCGATCTCCCGCTCGGTGGCGAGGGCGAAGTCGCGGACGGCGCCGGCGTCGCGCACGTCGAGCGCGGCGGTGACCACTTCGACCCCGTGCTCTCGGCGGAGGTCGTCGGCGGCCGCCTCGAGCTCACGTTCCCCGCGGGCACACAGCGCGAGGCTGGCACCCTGCCGCGCGAGCACGTCGGCGATGCCACGACCGAGCCCTCTGCCGGCGCCGCTGACGACGCATGCTCTCCCCCCGAGCGTCATGGGACACGACCGGGCGGGCGCGGTCGGGCGAGACACACGAGCGAGGTCCCCAGCGGCGCGGGTACTCGGGCCTCGAGGGCGCAGAGGCTGCGGAACGCGCGGCTGAGCACCCCCGATTCCGCCGACCCGGTCGGATAGGGACGCCGTCGAAGGCGTGAGTAGTACGCGGTGACGGGCACGAGGGTGAATCCGAAGTAGCGGAGCCGCTCGATGACGAAGGCCGGAGCCAGCACCGCCTCGAGCGCATGACGCGTGTATCGGCGGTAGTGGCCGAGTTGCTCGTCGTGGTACCCGAACAGCGATGGCATGGCGGGCACGCTGAGCACGAGGCGCCCGTCGTCGACGACGAGCCGGCGCAGCCGCTCGACGGCGGAGCGGTCGTCGTCGATGTGCTCGAGCACGTCGTGCATGACGGCGATATCCGCCACCTTTTCGCCTTCAACGCCGTCGAGGCCGAAGGGATGGACGACACAGTCGCGATCGGGGCAGTCTTTTCGGGCGAGCTCGTACGCGGCGGGGTCAGGCTCGAATGCTTCGACGCGGTAGCCCGCCTGCACCGCCATCCGGTTGAACAACCCGGCGCCGCAGCCGATGTTGTACAGCAACGCGCCCTTCGGGGCATCAGCTGCCCGCGGCTCCACAAAACCCTCGGCGACGTCGACGATGTAGCGGGGTCGCCGCTTCACCTCGTCGTAGATGCGACCGATGTACTGACCCATGATCCCGAGGCAGATCAGCTGCACCCCGCCGACGAAGAGGACGAGCGCCACGATGGTCGGGTTCCCGACCGGGAAGGGCACGCCGGCCAGCGTCGCGATCAGATACGCGACCCCGACGATGAATGCCAGGCCCGCGGCGACGAAACCCACCGCCGTGCTGAGGTTGAGCAGCGCGCTCGAGAAGGCGAACAACCCGTTCAGCCCGATGCGTACCGACCCGAGGAACCGGCTGTAGTGCCCGCGACCGGAGTGTCGGGCGGGCCGGTCGAACATCACCGCCGTCTGACGGAACCCGACGAGCGCGACCATGCCCCGGAGGAACCCGTGCGTTTCTGGGAAACGGAGCAGCTCGTTCACGACCCGGCGGTCCAGGAGCCGGAAGTCGCCGGTGTCGGAGGGTATGGCGACGTCGCTGAACCGATTGATCACCCGGTAGCCGACTCGGGCCACCAGCCTCTTGATCCGGGTCTCACCGTGACGATCACGGCGCTGCGCGTAGACGACCTCGAACCCTTCGCGCCAGCGGGCAAGCATCTCCGGAACGAGCTCGGGCGGGTCCTGGAGATCGCAGTCCATGACGACGACCGCGTTCCCGGACGCGTACTCGATCCCGGCCAGCGTCGCCGTCGGTTGACCGAAGCGTCGCGAGAAGACGATGAGCTTGATCGCGGGATCGTCCTCGCGCATGCGGCGGATGACATCCTCCGTACCGTCACGCGACGGGTCGGCGGCGAAGACCACCTCGTAGCTCCGCACGTGCTGGCGCAGCATGGGCAACAGCCGGCTGAGGAACTCCGGCACGTTGTCGGCCTCGTTGTACACGGGCACGACGACCGAGAGTTCGATGTCGTGCCCGTCAGTCGTGCGCATTCGGGAAGGCATCCAGCCAGGCACGATACCCCGTCCAGCGTGTCCGCCCGGGGGCCTGTTCGTGAACGGCCCCCGAGTACGATCCGCCCGTGGCCGAAGCCGCGCGCCACACAAGGCGCCAACCCCAGGAGCGCGTGACGGAGCCGAACAGTCCCGTTCGCGCGACGTCGTTCGGACAGGACGACTTCCCGGCGTTACGCGCCTGGATACGCGACCGCATCCTGATCGGGAGCCTCCTTCGAAGCGGGCGTCCCTATGCGGGGAAGCAGCTCGTCGACGTCGGCTGCGGGTTCAGGGCCGCGTTCTCCCGCACGCTCCTCGACGAGTTGTCGAGTGCCACCCTCGTCGACGTCGCGATTGCACCTGAGCTCAAGTCGCACCCACGGGTCACTGCGATCGAAGGCCGGCTGCCGGACGCCTTGACCGGGATCCCGAGCCATTCGGCCGACGTCGTCCTCTGTTCGGCGGTGCTGGAGCATCTCTGGGAACCGCTCGACACGCTGGTGGAGTTTCCCCGCCTCCTCGCACCCGGCGGTGTATGCCTGATCAACGTTCCGTCGTGGCTCGGCAAGCGCGTGCTCGAGTTCCTCGTGTTCCGGCTCGGGATGAGCACCGCCGACGAGATCGACGACCACAAGCGGTACTACAGCGTTCGTGAGCTCTGGCCGCTGCTGGTGCGGGCCGGCTTCGCCCCGCACAACATCAAGTGCTACCGGCAACTCGTCGGGGTCAACACCCTCGCGGTCTGTCGAGTGGACTGACGAGCCTCTCCATCCCAGATGCTGTCATCACCTCGGCCGTCGCGGGCTCGTACGGTGGCGATCCTCGGTTGCGTCGGGGTGGTGCTGCTCGTCTACGTCCGGTGCGCCTGGTCGTACGAGAAGGATCTCAACCCGGCGCCGGATCGCAACGACTTCCACAACCTCGTCGCCGACGCGCTGGTCCATCGGCAGGTAGCGCTCACGATCAAGCCGCCGCCGGGTTTGCTCGAGTTGAAGCAGCCGTACGACCCGGTGGCGAACGCCCCGTACAGGGGGCAAGGCCTTCACGACCTCAGCTTGTACAAGGGAAAGCTGTATGCGTTCTACGGTCCTGCGCCGGCCGTCCTGCTCTTCATTCCCTTCCGGCTGCTGCGGGTCGGTGAGCTCTCTCCCACGCTCGCCGGGCTCGTCTTCTGCACGCTCGGGTTCGCATTCTCGATCCTGCTGTTCAGAAAGCTCGCGCGCCTGTTCTTCGGGGACCTCCCGACCTGGATGGACTGCTTCGCGATCCTCGGGCTCGGGCTCGCGATCCCCGCGCCGTTCATCATCTACATCGGTCGCGCGTACGAGGTGTCGATCGCCTGCGCCTACTTCCTGCTCTTCGCGGGGCTCTACTTCCTGGTCAGCGGCCTGCTGTCGAACACGCGGGCTCGTCTTCCCTTCCTTGCCCTCGGGAGCGCGGGGCTCGCCTCCACCGTGGGGGCCCGACCGAACTTCATCGTCGCCGCCCTGTTCATCGCGGTCGCGATCGTCCTCGTGGTCCGGGGCTCCAGGACCGAGCCGCGCCGTGAGCGCATCCAGCAAGTTGCAGCGATTGTCGTCCCCTACGTGATCATCGGCGCGCTCTTGGCGCTCTACAACTTCGCCCGATTCGACGCGCTCACGGAGTTCGGGGCGAGATACCAGCTCACCGGGGCAGACTCCACGAAGTACGCCTACTACCAGCTCTGGTACATCCCGCACGGGCTCTACTACTACCTCCTCGCGCCCGCGCGGCTCAGCCACACCTATCCCTACGCGTTCCTGTTGAACGACGTGCCGTTCGTGCAATCGAACGACGTGTACACCCACGAGCCGGTTGCAGGCGTGCTCACGAACATGCCCCTCGTCGGGCTCGGGTTGGTGTTCACCGCGACCCAGGTGCACCGGCTCTACCGGGAACGCAGACTCGCTCTCCTGGCGATCGTCTCCGCGATTCTCGTCGCCGCGGCCATCGTCGGGAGCGCCGCGTACGCCCTGCGCGGCGCGACCATGCGGTACACGCTCGATTTCGCGCCCCTGCTCCTCGTGGCCGTCCTGCTGGCATGGGCGTTCTGGACGCTCCGACTGAATGCCCGAGGCCTGTCATTCTGGTTGCTGCAGACTCCCTGGGTCCTTGCGCTGATTGTGAGCATGCTCTTCAACGTTGCGATCACGCACACACCGTGCCAGGGAACGGGAAGCTGCTGACCACACAGGGATATCGTGTCCCCACTCAATCCAAGGCACGTTCGGATTCCCGAACGCGCCGCTGAGCCCTCACCTCAACCATGAATTCACGACGACTCGAGTTCTCCCCTACCGAAGCTGTCGAGTCGGCGCGGCGGCGTGGCCAGTACATCGACTGCCCGGCATGCGGCTCGCAGTCGCAGCGCTACCTCTTCCATCGCACGGGCGTTCGGTTCGTGCGTTGCCGAGCCTGCGACCTGGTGTACGCAGACCCGGTGGACCCCACGCACCGGGCGTATTTCGACATCAGCGCGCAGGGTCAACACGACGCTCCGATCGATCGCAAGCACGCCTCATCCGACTTCGCCGAGCTGCTCGAAACGGTGTGCCGAAACTACGAGCAGCAAAAGGGTCGGAGGCCGGAGCGCGGGCTCGTCGTCGGCCGATGGCTCCCCGACTTCACGGAGGTCAGCCCCGGCGAGCCGCAGCTCACCTTGGCGAGGACGATCACCGACGACGAGACGCGCCTGGTGACGCATGCGTTGACGGAGTCGCTCGGGCCTTCCCTTTCCGAGTTCGACGTCGTGCTCTTGCACGAGTTCGTCGAGGCCGCGCACGAGCCGGCGAAGGTGCTCCAAGGCCTCTCCGAGCGCCTGAAGCCGGGCGCCCTGGTCGCCGTCGCCTTCGCCAACATGAAGTCCATACCAAGCCGCTTGCTTCGGCGCCGCTGGAAGCGCTTCTTCGACAAGAAGATCGCGTTCTACAACGCGGACAACCTCGAAATCCTGATGTGGCGCGCCGGGTTCCGTCGCCTGGGCAGCGAGCTCCTCACGAGCAGGTACTCGCTCGGATACCTGGCCGCGCGGCTCGGTCTCGCGCCCGCTGCGCAGCGCGTCCTTGCGAAGACCGGTGTGGCTCGCTTGAGCGGTCGCGCCGCGTCGGGACGCGAGGTCGTGTTCTTCGCGCCGGCGCCGATCGACGCCCTTGACCGTCTCTCTGTGATCGTTCCCGTCTACAACGAGGAGCGTTACGTCCGCGATGTCATCGAGGCACTGCTCGCCAAGCCCCTTCCTATCGAGCGAGAGATCGTCATCGTCGAGAGCAACAGCGCCGATGCCTCCCGAGACATCGTGCGATCCTTCGAGGACGTCCCGAACATTCGGGTCGTGTACCAGGAGCAAGCGCTCGGCAAGGGCAACGCCGTGCGCGCCGCCCTCCAGGTGGCTTCCGGAACCATCGTGCTCATCCAAGACGCGGACTTCGAGTACGACCTCGACGACTACGACGCGCTTCTCGAGCCGATTCTCCAGCGCCGAGCCAGCTTCGTCCTCGGGTCCCGAAGCCTCGGACTCGACGACTGGAAGGTGCGCCGCTACGCGACCTCGCCCGTGAAGAGCATGCTGACCAACGTCGCGCAGGTCTTGTTCGCGAAGACCTTCAACCTCCTGTATCAGCAGAACGTGACTGACATCAACACGATGCTCAAGGTGTTCCGCCGGGAGTGCATCCAGGGATGCCACCTCACCGGCGACGGGTTCAACCTCGACATCGAGTTGGTGTGCAAGATCGTCCGGAACGGCTTCGCGCCGCTCGAGGTCCCCGTGAACTACGTCGCCCGGGGATACGACGAGGGAAAGAAGATCTACTTCCTCGACGCCTACCCGTCATATCGCGAGCTCTTCAGGTGCCGCTTTGGGAGGATCTGACCTCTACGCGGCCGACCATCACTGGGGCGACGACGTCATCGATCTCGACGCCCGTGATCTCCCCGCGCTGAAGGCCCAGTATCTGGTCGATGCCCTGCCCCGGCACGGTCGGGCGCTGGAGATCGGTTGCGGTGGTGGGCGCGTCCTCAACACGCTCGCGACCCGGCGGCCCGAGCTGTCCCTCGACGGCTGCGACATACGACCACTCGCCTACGAGCCGGCCGAGTTCACCTTCACCCTGGTGGATCCGGCGAGGGGCGATCTTCCCTACGAACAGGGTTCCTTCGACGCGGTGATCATGTTCGACGTGCTCGAGCACGCGCAGGATCCCCTTGCGATGGTCAAATCGGCTCGGACCGTCGTCCGCCCGGGGGGGACGCTCGTGTCGTTCACGCCGCTCGAGGGCCAGCCGTTCTCCTTCTACCGCATCTATCGTCGCCTCCTTGGAGACGACCTGTACGTGGAGACGAAGGAGCATCTGCAGTCGTTCAGCGAAGCGACGCTGCGCGCGCTCGTGTCGAGCGCGTTCACGATCCGCGACACTCAGTTCACCTACCACTTGCTGGGGCATTTCATGGACGCCACGCTCTTCGCGCTGCTGAAGATCCCGTCTCTCCGCCGACGATTTTGGGAGTCCAACCCGTATTACCGTGAGACGCGTTCGTGCTCGACGGGGTCCGCCTCGCCGCTGGGTTCGATCATGCGAGCGGCAAACGCCGTCGCGTATTACGAGTCCCGCGCCCTCCGGCACCATCGCTTCGCTGCTGCAGGGATGCTCTTCACGGCGACCGCCGACTGACGAAGGGTGCAACCGTGACACCTGCAAGCGACGGTGGTCTGCCGCCCACCCCTCCACTCGATGATCGAATGCGGCGCTACATGCGCGCTCGGGCAGTTCGCCGACGTGTCAGCGACGTGCTCTCGACTCTCGTCCGGTTCGCGTATCCCGGACGACTCGAACGGAACCGGCACGGGATCATCATCCCCGAATCGTCACTGAGCCCATGGCGGTACGACCAGGACTTCCGAGCCGTGTACCGGCAGATCGACGCCTTCACCCTGGTCGACGAGATGCGCCTGTACGAGCTCTGGCAGCTCACGAGCCAACTCGGGAGCGTGCCCGGCGACATCGTGGAGGTCGGTGTCTGGCGCGGCGGAAGTGGATGCCTCGTTGCCGCTGCGAGCCAGCGCTCGGGAAGCGGCGCACGCGTCTATCTGTGCGACACGTTCGCGGGCGTCGTCAAGGCGAGCGCCGAGGATCCGATCTACTCCGGAGGCGAGCACGGGGACACGTCACCCGAGCTCGTGCAGTCGCTGGCCGATCGGCTCGGTCTCGAGAACATCGACATCCTCGCCGGCGCGTTCCCCGACGAGACGGGCACGGCGATTCGGGATCACGTCTTCAAGCTCTGTCACCTCGACGTCGACGTGTACGAGTCGACGAAGGCGGCAGTGGAATGGATGTGGCCGCGGCTCGTCGACGGAGGAATCATCGTCGTCGACGATTACGGGGGCGACGGCATGGACGGCGTGCAACACGCGGTCGAAGAGGTTGCGGACACTCCCACGTGCCGGATGATCCACAACCTCAACGGTCATGCGGTGCTCGTCAAGGTCGGGACGAGCGGGTAGCGTGAATCGACCAGCCTGCAACTTCCGAAGAGGATCGCAGCCATGAAGCCTTCGGAGCTCAGCGTCAAACTCTTCGCCGACGGGGCGGATCGGGACGGCATTCTCGAGCTCTCCGCCAACCCGCTGATCAAGGGGTTCACGACGAACCCCACGCTCATGCGCAAGGCGGGCGTGGAGGACTACGAGTGGTTCGCCCGCGACATCCTCCAGACGGTTCCCGACCGTCCGTTCTCGCTCGAGGTGTTCGCGGACGAGCACAAGGAGATGGAGCGGCAGGCCCAGAAGATCTCGTCGTGGGGCGAGAACGTCTACGTCAAGATCCCGGTCACCAACACCAAGCGGGAGCCGACCGGCGAGCTGTTGCGCCGCCTGTCGGACGACGGTGTGAAGGTCAACGTGACCGCGCTCATGACCGCCCGACAGGTCGAGCAGGTGGCCGAGAGCATCGGCGACGCTCGCGCCGCGTACGTTTCGGTCTTCGCCGGACGAGTCGCCGACAGCGGCCGTGACCCCATCCCCATCATGCAGGAATCGCTGGCGTCGCTACGCGATCTCCCGCAGGTCGAGTTGATCTGGGCGAGCCCCCGAGAGCTGCTCAATATCGTCCAGGCGCACGAGATCGGATGCGACATCATCACGGTCACGCACGACCTG
>WNFU01010664.1_pt1 | contig 14243 bp, 15 predicted proteins | sample 5400121 | NCBI WGS metagenome assembly WNFU01 (sample SAMN13153360, study PRJNA577476) | soil metagenome | isolation source: 100 cm soil or saprolite under grassland replicate 1 | place: USA:California | collected 2016-06-15
TGAACGCTGCTCCGCCCACTTCACGAGAGGGATTTCGGAAATACGCCCAAGCCGCAATGCCGATCGCGATCGGTAAAACAAGGAAAACGACTGCCCTGACGGCACTGCGTCGCCGACTAGTTCGGGTTTGACCGCGACTCGGGAACAATCGCCGTGACTGTTTTTTGATCCTGGTAGGAACTTGTGAGTTGCCGAAACCTTCGCCGTAGAGGTTAAACACGGAGACTACGGTGCCGTGCTTTACTTCAATCTCTCCCAGATCATGCAGACGCGACTTCCAGTGACCGTATTGAGCCAGATCCTCCGCAACCCGCTTGGAAAGAAGAATGTGCCCAGCGTCTGCGCAATCCATGATTCGCTGGGCGATGTTCATTCCCGCGCCAGCGACATTCGACCTGTCATTGACGTCCGTGACCGGATCCACCGGACCGCTATGAATCCCCATGCGCAAGTGAATATGCGGATGATCCTGTAGAGCCTTGCAAATTTCCAATGCGCACTGCACTGGAGCTTCCGGGTTGGTGAAAAATACGAGTGCCATTCCGTCGCCGACGGGGATGCGGATCAGTTTGCCTGCCGCTTCGGCAGTGCAGAAATGAGGCGTTGTTCGAACCACCTGATTGAGCTCAGCCAAAAGCGCGCTCTGCTCGTTGATCAGTAGCCTCGAATATTCGACCACGTCTATAAACAAGACGTGAGCGATTTCGAGCTCGGTATTTGGTTGAAGCCCAGCAGACATCTACTTCATGGCGTAGAATTGCTGAACGCTCGTGTCAATGTATATGCCGAGCGTCGAGAGCAAATGTCGCAGCAATAGGTGCTCGCACCATTTCTCAGGCGTGACGCAAGCGAAACGCGCGCGAAGCTGCGACGAAGCGAACAACAAATTCGGCCAGTGTTTGCTCAGTTCGTCCCTGAGCTGAAACACGCCGCAAACGTTGCGTTAAAAACTTCAGTTCCTTGGACCCGTCGACCGTTTTGGCCGTCCCGTCGATCGCCGTTTTTTTGCTTTCTTTTTGCTTCTGGATTTCGATTTCTTTGCGCGTGGCATGATTACCTCCGTATTACCGACTCATTCGTTAGGAACAGCCTTGCAAAGTCAAGAACGGATTTAGCGCAGCCTTCGTTCTTGCCATGAAAAACATTGCTCTTCAGTCGATCCGTGTTCGCCACAAGCCTCGACCGTAAGTCGCCGCACTCAGCGTTCGATCTTTTTCGTGAAAGACAAGATCGACAACGTTCACGTTCGGCAAGTTCGCGCTCATGTTCATCCAGCTTCGGCCTGAATTGCGCGAGACAAATACGCCGGCATCAGTTGCCACATACACCGTCCTCGGCGCGTCCGGGCGGATCACCACCGCGTTATGCGGCACGTCCGGAAGTTGACCTTTATCGATGTCTTCCCAGCTCTTGCCGCCATCCTGCGACCGAAACAGATGCGAGTGCCCGAAGTTTCCTAGCGTGATCAAAACGAAATCTGCCCCAAGTTTTGCCGTTGAGTCGATTCGCGTAATCTCGTGACCGGGCAGTGTCGCGCCCGCCAAGTTTGCGCTCCACGTCTTTCCTCCATCGACACTGCGAAAAAAACCGCCGTTTTTCGTGCCCACGTAAATGCGATTCGAGTCGCCCGGCGCCACTTCAATGACAGAAATCGCACTACCGTCGAGAACAGGCGATACCGCCTTCCACGTTTTCCCTGCGTTCTTCGTTCGCCAAACACGCTTTGATCCGGTGAAAACTGTTTTGGCATCGCCGGGATCCATCGTAACATAGACCATCCAAATTGAATCCTTTTCCTTTTGCGGCGCTGGCGGCGAAACATCCCAGCGCCGGCCATTGCACCACCGCCAGATATTCATGTTGTAATACGAAGCGAAGATGTGCCCGGCATCGGCCGGATCATAAATCATCCAGCCGCCGTCACCGCCGAGAATTTCAAAATGGTCGTTGTGGCGGCCAGTCCTCGTGACCACCGTTCCGTTATCTTGCGCGCCACCCCCGAAATGGCGGCTGTCACTTTGCGCAACATCGAAATCGTAATACATCGTAACCGCGAGGCCTTTGCTGCGATTCGACCAGGTCACACCTCCGTCGTAGCTGACGTCCACACCGCCATCGTTAACGGTATAGACTTGTCCCCGTGCGGCCGCCGGCATCAAGAGTTGATGATGATCGGAATGCGCGTATTTCGGCTGGCCGGCCTTCGCGTCCCATCGCGTCACCTTCTTCCAGTGCTTGCCGCCGTCGGTCGTCAGATGGAGATCGACACCGCCGCACAAGACATGATCAGGATCCTTCGGATGAACGGCGATGGTGTTCCCGTACGAAATTTGTCCTTCATCCGAGAAATGTTTGCCCCCAATTTCTCGCCAGCTTTTTCCGCCATCGTCGCTTCGGAAAACACCGAGCAGCAAATCGCTCCGGTAGCTGTGAGCATCTTCCGCGAAAGCATACATCACGTCGGGATTCGACAAGCTGATTGCCAAACTTGTCCGACCAAAACACTCCGGAGCCGGCAGACCTTCCGTTAATTGCATCCAATTCTCGCCGCCGTCAGCCGAACGCCAAATACCGCTTTTCGCTCCTTGCTCTGTGAACGTGGCGAAAATCACGCGCCGTTTCGTCGGATGAAAAACAATCGCGTGACACCAGTAATTGTTCCTCGAAACGAAAGATTCACGCTCCCACGTCGCGCCGCCGTCATGCGAAGCAAACATTCCGCCGAAATCCTTCGGCCGTGCGCTCGACTCGTTTGCCCCGACGCCGCCAATCCGCAAATGCTTCGAATCGAAAGGATCGATCGCGATCACGCCGATGCGCGTCGGCACGCCTGTCTCGTCTGATGAGGCTAGCAACTTCCAAGTCTTGCCACCGTTGTCCGTACGATAAATCCCCACCCCGGCGTACGAATCGACCGACAAGTTCGCTTCGCCCGTGCCACAATAAATCACCGCGGGATTTTTCGGATCAATCGCCAGCGACCCGATGTTCAAGGTGTCGTGGTCGCGCCAAAGTGCGCGCCAGGTTCGACCCGCATCGTTACTCTGCCACACGCCACCCGCCGCCGCTCCCGCCCAGATGCAGTCAGGTTTTTCCGGATGACAAACGATGCTTGTCATCCGGCCACCGATGTTGGTCGGACCAATGCACTTCCACACAACATTTTCTGTCGCCGGCAATGTTTGCTCCGCTCTATTTCGCTCGCGCACCAGAGCGTGCACGGGTGCTTCTCGCATGGGCCAGGCGCTGCGGGATTGAAACCAAACGCTCCTCTGCTTGTGCCGGGAAAGCCGGACGCGCGGCCGGTGCTTCTTTTTCAAATCCTTTCTGCGCGGGCCCGGCTTGAGATGCTTCGGTTCTTTCGTCTTCGATCGGTGTGACATGGTCGACGGCTAGTTGAATATTTGTTTTTGTAAGACACGGCGACGCTTTGATCTAGAAATCTTTTGTATCGCGATGCAACGGACCACGCTGAACGCGCTCGTCGCGCGCGCCGTTTAGCCTCCGGCAGGAGGGGATTGCGCCAAAAGTCGATCTCGGTCTCTTTAGGCTGAAGATCGACATCGGCGAAAATAATGATGCCTTCAATCGGCTGCTCGACAATTTGGGCGCCAATCGCCACGTAGTGCGTCAAAAGAACAGGCCTTCCGCAGCCCCCGAAGTAACCCACGTTCAACATCACGCCATCGTGGCTGGGGATGCGCAAGGATTGCGGTCGCAATCCGCTCAGTTCAGCCGCCGAAGGCACTGATCCCCGTGATATCGCGGCCCACGATCAGTGTGTGAATGTCGTGTGTGCCTTCGTACGTGGAGACAGTTTCAAGGTTCATGAGATGCCGGATAACGGAGTATCGATCAGTGATGCCTGCGGCGCCGAGGATGTCACGCGCCTTGCGCGCGCATCGCAGCGCCATCCACACATTGTTGCGTTTCGCCAGCGAAATCTGCGCAGGACGCGCCGAGCCCGCCTCCATCAGGCGCGTGAGACGCAACGCCAGCAATTGCGCTTTCGTAATCTCCTGGGCCATCCAGACAAGTTTTTGCTGCACCAATTGAAAACCGACAATCGGACGCCCAAATTGCTCGCGCGCTTTCGCATAGGCCAGCGCGGTTTCGTAGCAATCTATGGCTGCGCCAATGACACCCCACGCAATCCCGGTGCGCGCATACGATAGACACGACAACGCCGCGCCGAGCCCGGACGCCTTCGGCAGACGGTTCTCTGCAGGTATGCGGCAGTCTTTCTCAACGATGAATCCGCCCACGCGCGCGTCGTCATCCTTTGCCCAGACAACTTTGACGTCCGCGATCGACGCGTTGCCGATCCAGCATTTGCTGCCGTTTAAAATGTAATAGTCGCCGTCGCGCGCCGCGCGGGTTTCCATGCCGCCCGGATCTGACCCGTGTCCGTGTTCCGTGAGCGCAAAACAACCGACCAGTTCGCCCTTCACCAACCCGGGCAACCAGCGCGCGTGTTGCTCGGGCGAACCAAACGAATGGATCGCCTGAATCGTGAGCGTACCCTGCACCGATGCCAGCGAACGCAGACCCGAATCGCCTCGCTCCAGCTCTTGCATGATTAGACCATAGGCTGTCTGACTCAGCCCGGCGCAGCCGTGCTCTTTCAGATACGGTGCGTAGAAGCCTAATGCCCCCATGCGTGGCGTGAAATGTTCAGGAAACTTCCCGGCCCGATGACAAGGAACGATCTCGGACAGAACTTCCTCCTGTACAAAACACCGAGCCCGATCGCGCGCTGCGCATTCCTCGTCCGTGAGAAGCTCTTCCATGTTATAATAATCTAGGGAACTCATGCTGTGTCGGTTGTGCGCGCCAATTTAGCGGTCGCGCGATACGAATACAACGCTCCCGCCGGCTGGCCGATGCCGGTTATGCTCGCCTGATAATCCGGTTATTTAATCGTCGGCAATTCGGCGGCTTTCCAGGCTTTGAAGCCGCCGGCCATGGAGCGAACGTTTTTGTAGCCCATTTTTTGCAGGCTCTCGGTCGCGAGCGCGGAGCGGCCGCCTCCGCCGCAATGACAGATAATCATTGTGTTCGTGTCAGGGACTTTGTCTTCGATGTCGAGCTCGATGGTGCCGCGACTCAGGTGCATTGCGCCGGGAATATGTTCTTCGTCCCACTCGTCTTTCTCGCGCACGTCGGCAATTATCGCTTCGCCGCTTTTTAATTTCTCCGCTGCGACCTGCGGCGAGATCTCGGTGATACTCTTCTTCGCTTCGGCAACCAATTTTTCGAAACGCGCGTGCTCAGCCATAATCCGAATTTAACCACGGATTACACCGATGGCACGGATGTATAAAAGTAAATGATCCGCGTTATCCGCGTAATCCGTGGTTAAAACTTTTCTGCTACTCGTAGCGCAGGGCTTCGATGGGATCGAGGGCGGCAGCTTTGCGCGCGGGATAAAATCCGAAGAAAACGCCCACGGCTGCGCTGAACAAAAATGCGATCGCAATCGAGGCGATTGAGATCAGCGTGGGCCAATGAGCGTAGGTCGATAGGAGCGTCGATGCGCCAATCCCGCAGATGATCCCGATCACGCCGCCAACCGAACTCAGCGTTACAGCTTCGATCAAAAATTGCGTGAGAATGTCATTTCCGCGTGCGCCGACAGCCATGCGCACGCCGATCTCCCGTGTCCGCTCGGTCACGCTCACGAGCATGATGTTCATGATGCCGATTCCGCCCACCACCAGAGATACGCCGGCGATTGCGCCGAGTAGGACGGTCATCACCCGTGAAGTGGCGGTAGCGGCTTCGGCGATTTCCTGTTGCGTGCGCACGGTGAAATCGTCATCGCGCCCGGGCCGGATGTTATGCCTTTGTCGAAGTAACGTGATGATTTGCTGTTGCGCTGCTGCGATCTGACCCGGATCGCCGATTTGCACATTAATGTTGCGCAAGGTTGTGCCGCCGATCACGCGTTTCATCGCGCTGGTATACGGCATGACGACGATATCGTCCTGATCGACGCCCTGCGGGCTCAACCCTTTGGGCGTGAGCACGCCCGTGATCGTGAACGGCACATTTTTGATCCGCAAAATCTGTCCGATTGGATTTTCGTTGCCGTAAATCTGCGTCGCGGTGGTGCGGCCAATGACGCAAACCTTGTTCGCGCCGCGGACGTCCTGCGCTGTAAATGGTGCGCCGTCCGCCAGCGGCCATTGGCGAATGTCAAAATAATCTGCCGACTCGCCGAATATCCGGGTGAACCAGTTCTGATTTCCGGCCGCGACCTGTGTCGTCGAAACGACTTCTTCGCTGACGCCGATGACACCGGGCACTTCGCGCCGAATTGCTTCCGCGTCTTCGATCTTCAACGTGCCGGCGCCGCCCCAACCGGTGCGAATGCCGCTCGAGGTAGTGCTCCCCGAAAAAATCAAAATCACATTTTCCCCAAGGCTCGCGATCTGGGCTTCCACTTGTGCCTTCGCGCCGTTGCCGATCCCGACCATCGCAATGACGGCGGCGACGCCAATGATAATTCCGAGCGCAGTCAGCACCGAGCGCATTTTGTTTCGGCGCAACGCGCGGTAGGCGACATTAAATGTAGAGGCGATTCGCATGTGGTTCGTTAAATCGTCACAAACGTTACATTGTTACATCGGTTCCTGGTTTTTGAAGCTGTGCGGCCGCGTCCGAGCGCTGTGAAACCGCATGATCATCCAGGATCATCCCGTCCCGCATCATGACATTGCGCCGCGCGTAGGCGGCGATGTCCTGCTCGTGCGTCACCATGATGATTGTGATTCCGCGCTTGTTGAGGTGCTGAAAAATTCCCATGATCTCGACACTGGTTCGGCTGTCGAGGTTGCCGGTCGGCTCATCGGCGAGCAACATCTCGGGATCGTTGATCAACGCGCGCGCAATGGCCACACGCTGCTGCTGGCCGCCGGAGAGCTGGCTGGGATGATGGTCCTCGCGACCGGCGAGTCCGACTGCTGCAAGCACGCGATCGGCTCTTTCGCGAAGCTGTGTATGTGACAGGCGCTGTGTGTTGTAAACCAGCGGCAGCTCGGCATTCTCGCGCGCGGAGGTGCGGGGAAGCAGATTAAAATTCTGGAAAACAAAGCCTATTTTGCGATTCCGAATATCGGCGAGCTGATCGCGATTTAATCCAGAAACATCGGCATCATCCAGCAAATAACTGCCGGAAGTCGGCCGGTCGAGACAGCCCAGGATATTCATGAGCGTCGATTTTCCGGAACCGCTCGCGCCCATGAGCGCGACAAATTCGCCGCGTTTGATCTCAAGCGACACGCCGCGCACGGCGGGCACTTCCATTTCGCCCGTGCGATAGATTTTGTGCACGTCGACGAGTCTGACTAGCACGCCGTTGTTCATCCCAAACTCTTCCTCTTCTTCTGAATCTTCGTGTTGATCTCGACAGAAATATCCAGAGATGTCTCGACTTCGCTCGACATGACAGGCTATGGGAACCGGCGTGGGCCGCCGGAGAATGGATTACCCGGCGTTGATGGCGCTGCGGGTTTTGATGACAATTCGGCGGTCACAACGCGATCGCCTTCTTTTAAGCCTTCAACGACTTCGGTCACTACGCCGTCGCTGATTCCTGTTTTGATCTGGACCGGTTTCGGTTGGCTACCGGGCAAAACATAGACTGTCCGCTCGCTTGTTCGCCGCTCGCGCCCTGGGCCGCCTCGGGAGCCTGCCGGCGCCGGCGATCTCGATCCCATTTCTCCCGATGTCGCATCTGCCGGCCGGTAACGCAGCGCGGCGTTCTTGATTTGGAGCACGTTGTCCTTATGCGCGACGATGATTGAAACGTTTGCCGTCATTCCTGGTTTCAATTTCAAATCCGGATTGCTTACACCGATGACCGTGTCGTAAGTCACGACGTTCTGCACAGTAATCGGCGCGTTCCGCACTTGCACAACTTTGCCGTGAAACGTGCGCATCGGAAAAGCGTCCACTGTGAAATCGACGTCCTGCCCCACATCCACGACGCCGACGTCCGCCTCAGCCACATTCGAGTCAATCTGCATTTTTGTGAGATCATTTGCGATTTGGAAAATCACTGGCGCCTGCAAACTGGCCGCGACGGTCTGGCCGACGTCCACATTGCGCGAGATCACGACGCCATCGATGGGCGATGTGATGGTGCAGTGCTCGAGGTCCGCCTTCGCTTTGTCCAGCGCGCCTTGTTTGATTTTTACGTTGGCTTCGGCTTGATGAAGATTTGCCAGCGCCTGGTCCAAGTCCGCCTGAGAGGAGGTTTTCCGGGCAAACAGCTCCTGCGTGCGCATTGCGTTCAATTTGGCCAACTCCAGTGCAGCCTGCGCGCTGGCAAGATCGCCTTCGGCCTGAGTGACCGTGGCCTGAAAAAGGGCCGGATCAATGTGCGCCACGACCTGGCCGGCTTTCACCTGCGAATTAAAATCCGCGAACAACTTCGCGATGTTCCCCGAGACCTGGCTGCCTACCTGCACGTTGACCACGGGATTGAGTGTGCCGGTTGCGGTAACCGCCTGCGTAATTGGCCCGCGCGTAACCGTTGTAGTCTGATAATTTCCAGCGCCACTGTTGCGGCATTGCCGGACGACGAGCGCGACAAGTAACAGCGCGATAATAGCGATGAGCCAGGGGACGAAACGTTTCATTTAAGCAGTGGTTGACTGCGTCTATAAGTAAGAGACAGGAGCAAGCGATGCGCCGTTACATCGAAATCTACTCCATCATGCTGCGCAACTCGCTCATTCGCGAGATGAGTTTCAAGGCGAATTTCCTGCTGTGGATGGTGGTCGAGATCCTTTGGTTCTGCGGGCAAATCGTTTTCTTTAGCATCATCTTCGGGAACGTCGATCACATCGGGGATTGGACGAAATGGGAAGTGGTGCTGCTGGTCGGCACGCACCAAATCATCGCACAACTGTTCCAAGCCTTCTTTTTTGTGAACGTGGCAAACATTCCGGAGCTGGTACGCACAGGAAGGCTGGATTCGCTGTTGGTCTTACCGGTCGACAGCCAGTTTGCCGTCTCCACCAAACAATTCGCGCTCGACAGCATCGTGAATGCCGCGCTTGGTGGCGTGGTCGTTTGCGTTTCATTATCACAACTTGGGACCGTGCCCAGTCTGATGTCGATCTTGCTTTATCTGACCGCGCTTGGCTTCGGCGTGGCCGTACATTACTCGATCATGCTCGCGCTAGCGGCAGTGAGCTTCTGGATCGTGCGCGCTCAGGGACTGGTTTACGGTTATTTCAATTTCCTGAACATCGCGCGTTATCCGGACGCGATTTTTCCACGACTCTTCCGCGTGATTTTTGGCTGGATCATACCAGTAGTGATCATCGCAAACATTCCCGCGCGACTGCTCATCAAATCGTTTGGACAACCGTTCCCGCTGATGCTTCACCTCATTGTCGCATCGACGATTGTGTTTTGGCTGTCCCGAGTCTTCTGGAGATTTGCTCTGCGGCATTACTCAAGCGCGAGTTCGTGAATGGTAGGCATCCCGCAGGCGCGGGGAGTCGGCGCAGCGCGCCGAACCTAGCTACATATTCGCCGCTAATTTTTGACCGAATCCGCTTGCGCGCTTGACGAAATGTTCTTAATTAAGCGTCCATTTTTCCAGCGCCAGTCGATTACGAGGGCGCTTAAACGCTATGGCTAAACCAAAGAAAAAGAAGAGTTCTGCAAAGAAATCAGCTGCTCGGAAGCCGCGAGCGGCGCGCAAGGTCCGCGCCAAAAAGGCGCGCATAGTCAAGGGTGCGCGGCGCACGAAGTCTGCGCGACGTTCGCCGAAAACCAGACGGCAAACTACGGAGTCGCCTGCGGTGCTGCTCGGCCTAAATCATCGCGAAAGGAAGCTCGATCCGTTTATTCGCAAGCAGAAAGAAAAACTTCTCCAGCTTCGCGACGCCATGGTGGATTCCATGGCCGGTGTGGCCCAGGGCACTCTTCGCTCTCGCGCTGAAGGCAGCGAAGCTTCTGCCTTTGGCATGCACCAGGCCGACGCCGGGTCCGATGCTTACGATCGAGATTTTGCGTTGAGTTTGCTTTCGCAGGAGCAGGACGCGCTTTATGAAATCGATGAGGCGCTCAAGCGCATCGAGCTTGGGACCTACGGAAAATGCGAGATGTCCGGCAAACCAATCCCGCGTGCGCGACTCGAAGCAATCCCGTTCGCGCGTTTTACTGTTGAATGCCAGTCGCAGTTGGAAAAGCAAAGTAAAGCGTCCCGGGTCCGTCAATCGGTCACTTCTTTGTTCGGTCTGACTGAGGAGGAAACCCGCGAGGGCGAGGAGGAAGAAGCCACGCCAGCGGAAGTGAAGGAGTAACGGATGGCGCAGGAAATTGTCACTCTTGAATGCACCGAGGCTAAAGCGTTAGGCAAACCGCCTTCGCGCTACATGACCACGCGCAACAAAAAAAGTCCGCGCACGCCGAATCGGCTCGAGAAAAAGAAATACAATCCATTTTTGCGGCGACACACGTTGCACCGCGAGACCAAGTAATCATTGATGCAGCCAAAAACGCCCAAACGCCGCTCCGCATTCCGTCGCGCCAATCGCCCCATGCCGCGGCGCCGGATCGATATCGCCATCGAAGCAATCGATTACAAGAACCCCGATCTCCTGAAAAAATTCGTCAGCGAAAGCGGCAAAATCCTTCCCCGCCGCGTGACCGGCATGCCGGCATACATGCACCGCAAAATCACGCGCGAGATCAAGCGCAGCCGCTCCGTGCTGTTGATGAAATAAGGCTGCGCACCTCGCGTCCTCTGCAGTTTGGCGCTCTCTGAGCGTTGCACTTATTTCAGCGGTTAGAGACCGTCGCTACAGTTCCGCCATGACCATCGACTACCTAGCGAACCATCGCTCCTCGATTCCCAAACTTGCCCGATACTTTTTTGACGAATGGCGCCCAGTCTACGAGCAGCGCGGTATGACGCTCGACGATGTCACGGTTTCGTTTGAAGCGAGGGCTAACGTTGATTTGCTACCGTTGACACTCGTTGGAATAGACCGCGACCACGTCATCGGCACTGGTTCTTTAAAATTGGATGATTTGGAAGTCCGTCCAGAGCTCAACCCATGGCTGGGCGGACTTTTCGTTGTTCCGGAACGTCGGAATCAAGGTTTTGGCACTGCGCTGATTGAGCGGTTGCTGCATGAAGCAAGACGACTTCACCTCGTTGACCTTTATCTTTGGACTCCGTCCGCGGAGTCTCTGTATGCGAAGCTCGGGTGGAACACGATCGAACGACTAGAATACTGTGGCTATTCCGCCTCGGTCATGAAACTAACGCTCTAACCTACGCTTTCCGCGTCTTCTCGCCTTCCTCGATAAGCTTCCAGAACTCGCGCGTCTCGCCTAATTGAGCGTCTTCTGAGACCGGCAATTTGCTCCGAAAAAGAAAATCGCGGAACGTGTTTTTGTGTAACACGCGGTGGACCTTGATGCCTTCGTCGGTCTTCGCGAAATAAATCCGGTAATCTTTCGCGCGGTAGCGATACAATTTTTTTCCCTCGCGTTCTATGACGCCGAACCGTTCCGAGTCGAGCTGATCCAGATCCGCGGGCAATATTTGAAACTGGGCCAGCAACTCGAGCTGCAATTTCTTCGGCAGCGACGAGATCTCAGCAGCGCTCAATTCATTAAAGATGATTTGGAACATCAGCGATCAAACATAAACTCGCCGCACCCGCGCGCCAATCCGGGTAATGATCTCCCATGTAATTGTTCCGGCCTTTTCAGCGAGTTCCACGGCGGAAATGTCCTCGCTTCCGTCGCGCCCAATAAGAACAACTTCGTCGCCGACTTGCACATTATCGATGTTGCTCACGTCGATCATCATCAAATCCATCGTTACCCGGCCAATAAGGGCGCAACGCTGCCCGCGCACTAGGACGGCGGCGCCACGATTTGAAAGATGCCATGGATAGCCATCAGCGTAACCGGCCGACAAGGTGGCAATCCGCATTTTTCGGGGAGTGATAAACGTGCGGCCATAACTGATGGAGCTCCCTTTCGGCATATCGCGAATAAGGACAATTCGCGTTTTCCATGTCATCACTGGCTTGAGCAGTTTCTGAAATTCCGGGAGCGGCGAAATCCCGTAAAGCATGATGCCGGCGCGCACGATCTCGAACGTTGGCGGATTGAACGCGAGTGTGCCTGCGCTTTGCAAGACATGCGCTCTGTAACTTCCCGGAACTTCGGCGCGAATCCGCTCGATGATTCTTCGAAATCGGACGAGCTGGCCGCGTGTGAATTTTGCGTCTTCGTTCGAGACCGGCATGTGGGTCGAGACGCTGTGAATGTCGATGTTCGGCAACTCCGCCACGCGTTTGAAAACTTCGCGCGCTTCGTTTTCCACTACGCCCATTCGCCCCATGCCGGTGTCGATTTTGAAATTGATCGCCACCGGCCCGAATCGATCGAACGCTTGCGCTTCTTCCAGACTGGAGATCGTCGGAATAAATCCGCGCTGGGCGATGATCGATCTTTCCTCAGGAGTTGCCGGGCCGAGGATAACGATGGGATGGGGGAGCGATGCGCGCAGCGCGAGTGCCTCTTCCAGATTGGCGACGCCAAATAGTTGGGCGTCATCGGCCAACGTTTGCGCTACGCCGAGTAACCCGTGACCATAAGCGTTCGCTTTCACCACGGCGAGCATCTCGGCGGAGCCGATCCGTTGCCGCACAACTTTTGCATTGTGCCGCAACGCGTCGCGGTCGATTTCAGCCCAACAACGATAAGTTTCTTTCATTTCGGCGTGGTGATGTGCGGCTCGCGCAAATAAATCGGCTCCAGTGGCGGAAAATGAAAGCTGCGTTGGGACTCTTGTGCAACTCTGGCCAACACGAGAGCCGAGGGATAGCTAACCACGGCGCGGTCAAATTGCGGAAGCAACTCCGAAGAGAAGCTCGGCACGGTTGGCTCAAGTGTGTCGAGCTTTGCCTTCATTTCTGACTCAGAGTAAAGCGTCGGGCCTTCCACCAGTTCTTGCCCGCGGATGCGCGCGAAGAAAAACGATTTCCTGCGAGCATCACCAATCACGCAGTATTCGTGCGCGTCGCATTCCATGGCGCAGACGGAAGGGAAACCGATCAGCCGCGCGCCGGAGGCGACTTCCAATCCGATTGCGGCCGAAATGGCAATGCGGGTACCGGCGTAGGAGCCCGGCCCAAGCCCGACAATGATCGTCTCCGGCGCGCCAAATTTTTTCGTTACAGCATCGAGATTTTCGAACAAGGCTCCGGAATTTTTCCGTTCGTTAGGCCACTCACGCGCGAGCTCAGCATCGTGATCGAGCCACGCCAGACTGCCGCGCGCGGTGGAAAGTTCGAGGGCGAGAATTTTCATTGAAACGTAATCGCTCGCTGATTTTCCGATTTTATCTCAAACAAAATCCAGCGCGCTTCTTGGGGAATAAATTCGGGGAAGCAGTCGGCCCATTCGATCACTGAAACGCCGTCGCCAAAGAAGTAATCATCTAAGCCAAGTCGCTCGACGGATTTCCGATTTTCCAGGCGAAAAAAATCGAAATGGTAAACAGGCAACCGCCCTCCTCGATATTCATGCAGGATGGTGAAGGTGGGGCTCGTCACATCGGAGCCGCTTCCCAAACCCGCGACGAGACCTTTGACGAACACCGTTTTACCGCTTCCCAAGTCTCCCTTGAGAGCCAAGACCGATCCCGTCTCGAGATCTTTGGAAAATTGGCGCCCAATCGCCTCCGTCTCAGCTGGACTGTTGGAAATGAGCGTAGCCACGGGGCAGAAGTTGATCGTGCTTAGCTGAGAGTTGAGAGAGGGAGCCAATTCGTGTCAGTGGTAGGTTCGGGAATTTTTTTGCCCAGCGTTGCTGCAATCGAATGCGATCACGTCGTGAAATAGCGAATAACAATTCGTAATCTTCGCCTTCGGAAATTGCGTCATTGATCTTTACGCCACGGGTCAGTGGCAACTTCTCCATCTCGATCTTGAATCCGACTTTGCTGGCGCGCACCAGACGGGGAAGATCGGCGCCCAGTCCATCGCTTAAATCCATTATCGCGTGGATCGAGAAATTTTTCGTAAGCCAGCGCGACTCCACAATCCGGGGGATGAATCGCAGATGCTTTTGTTTCAGGGCACCCCCGAGTCGGCCGGTAACGAAAAGATCATCGCCCGCCTTGCCGCCCCGGCGGGATACGCAGCGGTCTCTTTCAACGAATCCAACCACGCTCGTAGAAATGGCAATCGGCCCTG
>WNFU01006423.1_pt1 | contig 14240 bp, 14 predicted proteins | sample 5400121 | NCBI WGS metagenome assembly WNFU01 (sample SAMN13153360, study PRJNA577476) | soil metagenome | isolation source: 100 cm soil or saprolite under grassland replicate 1 | place: USA:California | collected 2016-06-15
TGTCTCCTCGACGCGACGGCCAGGAGCGCCGCAGTCCACCACGGCCGCGCCCGGATCGCCGGTGGCGCGTACCGCCATCACGTCGAGCAGCGCGGTCACGGTACTTTCACGCTCCCAGGTAGAGCTTGCGGACCACGTCCGTCCTCTGGAGCTCAGCCGCCGTCCCGTGCCGCGAGACGTGGCCGGACTCGAGGAGATACGCGCGGTCGGCCAGCTCGAGAGCCATGGCGGCGTTCTGCTCGACGAGCACGATGGTGAGGCCGCGGCTCGCCAGCTCGCGGATGATGCGCGCGATCTCGCTCACGATGATGGGGGCGAGGCCCAGGGACGGCTCGTCGAGAAGCAGGCACTGGGGCTTGGCCATGAGCCCGCGCCCGATGGCCAGCATCTGCTGCTCGCCCCCCGACAGCGAGCCGCCGCGCTGCTGGAGGCGCTCGCGGAGCCGCGGAAAGAGCTCGTAGACGTTCTGGAGGTCGCCGCCGATATCGCGCCGGTCCGCGCGCTGATAGGCGCCCATCCGGAGATTGTCGAGGACGGTGAACTTCGGGAAGATCTGCCGTCCTTCCGGCACGAGCACGAGGCCGCGCTCGACGCGCTCGAAGGGCAGGAGACGCGTGATGGCTTCGCCCAGGTAGCGGACGTGCCCCGTCGACGGCGCCTTGAGTCCGGCGATCACCCGGAGGGTGGTGGTCTTGCCCGCCGCGTTCGGCCCGATCAGGCACACGATCTCGCCCCGCTTCACCTCGAGGCTCACGTCGTGAAGGACGTGGACCTTGGCGTAGTGGCAATCGACGCGGTCAAGCTCGAGCATGGCCCGCTCCGAGATACGCCTCGATCACCGCCGGCTCGTTGAGCACCTCCTCGGGCGGGCCCTCCGCGATCTTCTCGCCGTAGTTGAGGGCGATGACCCGATGGGCGAGGCCGCGAAGGAAGCCGATCTTGTGATCGACGAGACAGAGCGTGGTGCCGGCCTGGTGCACCTTGTCGAGCACGGATTCGAGATTGCGGACCTCGTCGCGCCCGAGACCGGAGGCCGGCTCGTCGAGGAGGAGGAGCTCCGGCTCGCACACGAGGGCCATGGCGATACCGAGCATCTTCTCCTCGCCGTAGGAGAGATTGCCCGCTCGCTGGTCGGCCGCGCCGCCCAGATCGCAGAGGGCGAGCACCTCGCCCACCCGCGCGGCGAGACGATGCTCGATGCCGCGCGCGGCCCCCACGATTTCGAGCCCCCGGCGAAATCCCAGGGCGCGCTTGAGGGCGAGGTGGCTCGCCACCCGGGCATTGTCGAACACGGAGAGCTCGGCGAAGACCTGCGGGTTCTGGAAGGTCTTGACCACGCCGAGCCCGGCGATGATATCCGGGCGCAGCTCCTGGATCTCCTGCCCCTTCCAGCGCACGCTGCCCGAGGTGGGAGTGAGCAGGCCCGCCATCATGCTGAGGAGCGTGGTCTTGCCCGAGCCGTTGGGGCCGATGATGCCCACGATCTCCCCGGGCCGGACGTGGAAGGACACGTCGGCCACCGCGACGAGGCCGGCGAAGCGTTTGCCGAGGCCGCGCACCTCAAGGGCCACGCTTCGCCCTCCAGGCATTCAGGGTACCCACGATCCCCCGCGGCATCACGAGAATGGTGAAGATGAGAATGGCCCCGTAGAGGATGGCGCGCATCTCGGCGCGGAGGTCGATGGCGTGGGGGAGGCCGGTGAGCACGAGCGAGCCCACGATGGGTCCGATGAGCGTGCCCTGCCCACCCAGCAGCACCATGGCCAGCACCTCCATGGACTGGTTGATGCCGAGATAGCCCGGGTCGATGTAGCCCGTGTAATAGCCGTAGAGGCCCCCCGCGAAGGAGGCGAGAGCGTTGCCGATGGCAAAAGAGAGGAGCTTGTAGCGGAACACGTTGATGCCGAGAGTGCGGGCGAGGTCTTCGTTGAGGCGGATGGCGCCGAAGCAGCGCCCCATCCACGAGGAGAGGCATCGCGCACAGATCAGCACGGTCAGAGAGAGGGCGACGAGGGTGAGGTAGTACCACCCCATCGAGCCCTTGATAGGCACGAGGCCGCTCCCCGGCCAGTAGATGGTGGGCTTCCCCGCGACCACGAGGCCCAAGGTGCCGTTGGTGACACTGTTCCAGTTCATCACCACGAGCCGGATCATCTCCGCGAAGGCCAGCGTCACCACCGCGAAGTAGAAGGTCTTGAGCCTGAACTTGAAGCAGACGCTTCCCACGATGACGGCGAGCACCACCGCCGCGGCGGCCGAGGGCAGGGTGGCGACCCAGAACGGCAGCCGGTAGTGCGTGGCGAGGAGGTAGGTCATATAGGCCGAGACGCCGAACACCGCCGGGTGGAACATGGAGAGCTGGCCCGTGAAGCCGAAGATGAGGTCGAAGGTGACGGCGAGGATGGCGTAGATGAACGTGAAGATGAAGATGGTGAGGAGGAAGTCGCTCCGAACAAAGAGGGGCAGCGCGTACAACGTGCCCCACCAGAGCGCCTGGCCGGTCATTCGTCGCCGAAGAGGCCGGACGGCCGGAAGAGCAGGATGGCCACGAGCACGGCGAGGCCGTACGCATCGCGGAAGGCCGTGGGGAGGAAGATGGAGCCCATGCCCTCGATCACGCCGAGGATCACCCCGCCCCACAGCGAGCCCATGAGACTGCCGATGCCTCCCAGGATGGCCGCCTCCATGCCCTTGAGCACATAGACCCCGCCCATGGCCGGCTCGAGGGAATAGAGACTGGTGTAGAGGGCGCCGCCCAGGCCGGCCAGCCCCGTGGAATAGAGCATGACCGCGCTCTCGAGACGCGGGGTGTGGACGCCCATCAGCATGGCCGCTTCGGGATTCTGGGCGTAGGCGAAGGCGGCGCGGCCGAGCCAGGTGCGGGCCAGCGCCAGATAGGTGGCGACGATGACCACCACGATCACTGCGAAGACCACGACCTTCATCCTGGGCAGGGCGAGGTCCCCCACGCGGAGGGCGCCGGGCAGGACGAAGTGCATCTCGACCGGCGTGGCCGTCCACAGGAGCATGGCCGCGCTCTCGAAGATCGAGATGAGGCCGATGGAGACGAGGAGGCCGTTCACGAGATTGTTGCGGGTGAAGCGGAAGAAGGCCTTGTTCGAGAGATACCCGGCGGCGGCGGCGATGAGACAGGCGGGGACCACCGCCACCGGATAGGGCAGGCCGCGCTCGACGAGGGCGTAGGTCGCGTAGGCGCCGATCATCATGAACTCGCCGAGAGCGAAGTTCACGATGCCCGTGATGCCGAAGGTGAGCGTGATGCCGAGCGCGATGATGCCGTACATGGCGCCGATGATGGCGCCGTTGAGCACCTGCCCGAGGACCAGCTGCGTCACTGGTTCGGCCGGCGCGAGCTAGCTCGGATTGATGTGCTGCACCTCGAGGGCCCCGCCCTTCTTCAGCCGGACGACGTCGAAGTTGAAGATGGCCTCACCCTTCTCGTCAAAGCGGATCTTCCACATCCCGTCGTAGGTCATGGCCATAAGCGCCTTCTTCACCGCGGCGGGATCGTCCACGGTGCCCGCCTTCTTCATCGCCTCCACCAGCATGTACACGTGGTCGTAGCAGGAGGCGGAGCAGAGCGGCGCCTGGTCATAGGGGAAGTCGCGCTTGTAGAAGTCTTTGTAGGCCTTCACGAACTTGGCCACCTTGGGATCCTTCTTCTCGGCCTCTTCGAAGTACTTGGGCACGTAGACGATGTACTCCTCGATGCCGTCCTTGTTCTTGAGGCCGGGGCCAAGAGAGCCGCGCACGAGGAAGAACTTCTTGAGCTGGCCCGCCTCCGTCGCCTGGCGGACGATGTCGAAGAGGTAGGAATCGGCGTAGCTCGGAAAGAGAAAGTCCGGCTTCCAGGCGGCGATCTTGGCGAGGACGGCGGAGAAGTCCTTGGTGCCGGGCTCGAAGTAGTCCAGGCGGTACTCGATGCCCTTCTGCTTGAACATGGGCACGTAGATGTCCTCGAGCACCTTGCCGCCCTGGTCGTTCTGGAAGAGCATGGCGATCTTCTTCGCGCCGGTGGTCTTGACCAGGTTGTCCACCATGAGCTCGCCGAAGCCGTTCTTGCCCGCGTCCCAGTTCCACGTCCGCATGAGGAACTCGTTGCCCGGCGTGCCGACATAGTCGTGGATGCGCGTGGCCCCGCCCCACATCAGGAGCTTGCCGTTGAACTCCGCCGCGTACGGCCGCACGGCGAGGAAGACATTGGACAGGAAGGGGCCGAAGATGTACTTCGCCTGGTCCACTTCGACCAGCCGCTTGAGCTGGACCGTGGCCTCTTTCGGCTCGCCGCGGGTGTCGAGGGCGATGAGCTGGAGCTTGTAGGTCTTGGTGGCGACCTTGAAGCCGCCCGCCTTGTTGATCTCGTCCACCGCGAGGGCCGTGCCCTGCGAGGACATCCAGCCGTAGATGGCGTTGGCGCCCGTCTGGGCCTCGATCTGGCCGATCTTCACGACCTCCTGAGCGGCGGCGGGCGCCGCGGTGATGGCGAGCGCCGCCAGAAGCAGCATGACACGCTTCATACAGGTCTCCTCTCGACGTTGAGGGTCTCGACGGCGGGGCTCTGCGTCAAAGCGCCCGGGACACAGCAGAGAAAGCCGTCCTGCCGGTCAAGAGGCGCTCACCTCCCCGGCCGGCTGTCGCGCTCGAGAAAATAGTTGATCCAGGAGCTCGTGCCCCGCAGTGCCCGATGCGGCGGCGGAATGTAGACCTTCAACGCCTCGAGGCGGCCGGCAACTCGGGCGCGCTCGTAGACGCCGACCCAGATGCAGGGCTGGTCCACCACCTCGCAGCGGCCGAGATGGGTCCCCCCGCACGGCCCGTTGCGGAGCTGCTTGGGACAGGTCTGGGGGCACACGTACTCGAGGTGGCCCAGCACGCAGTTCCCGCAGGCCTGGCATCCGAAGACCGGGCGCTTGAAGGCCAGCTCGAGCCGCTCCACGGCCGAAGCGAGGGCCGGCCGCCGGTCCACCCAGGCGAACACGCGCTTCATCAAGCCACGGAGCCATGTCTCGCGCGTGACAGGGAAGAGCCGACCCAAGAGGTCCAAGACGAGCGGCAGGACCTTCGCCTTCATCGAGCCGGCCAGAGAGGACGCGGGGCGCGGGCCGGCTCCGCTCGCGTAAAGATAGAAGCCCGCCGCTTCGCCGTAGGAGAGCGCGTCCGCCAGCTCCTCCCACCGCGGCGCCAGCTCGGCAGCGCGCCGGATGATCCAGGCGACCTGCTCGGCGTCGTGAGTCCCGCCGATGTAGGCGCCGGCATAGCCCAGCCCCCTCAGGACGGCCACGCTGGCCGCGGCGCGCTCGAGCCGGGCCCGTCGCCCTCCGTCTCGGGCGGCGCTCTCCTTCCGCACCGCGTCGAGCAGGGCGGGGGAGACCCAGCAGCCCGGGGGCTGCCCCGTCGCCATCCGCTCGGCGGCGCGGAGGCCGAGCACGTAGACATTGCCCATGAGCGGTGTCGCAAGACCGCGCTCGTCCACGTAGCGCTTGAGCTCGCGGAACTTCCGCGCGTCCCACCCCACCTGCGTGATGACAAGGTCGGCCCCCGCCGCCAGCTTCTGCTCGAGCTTGAGGTACTGATAGACGCAGTCTGCCTCGGTGTACTTGAAGGGAGAGACGGCGACCGCGATGTGGAATCGGGCTCCCGCGCGACGCAGCTCGGCGATCATGGCGACCAGGTGGACGGAGTCGAGATCGAATACCGGCTCCGGCTGGCCCGGCTGTCCCGCCTTGGGGTAGTCGCCGGTGAGCGCGAAGACATTCGGAATGTCCAGAGCCTGCAGGTCCTCCAAGGTCTTGCGGAGCCCCGCGCGGTCCTGGCCGACGCAGGTCAGATGGATGTTCGGGGTGAGCCCGCGGGCGCGCGCTGCCGTCCCCACCCGGATCGGGTCGTGGCCGATGGCGCCACCCGCATAGCTCGTAATGCTCCCCGCCACCACCTCGGGCAGGGCGGCCAGGCGAGAGGCGACCTCCAGCACGCGGGCCTCGCGGGTGAGACCGGAGGCGACGAGCTCCACCACGTAGCAGAAGCGCCCGGTGCCGAGGGCCTGGGCGAGGGGATTGCTCACGCGCCGAGCTCCCTCCGGACGATGCGCGCGCCTTCGACCATGGCGCACAGCTTGGCGAAGGCCACGTCGCGGGGCAGGTGGAGGCAGCCGCAGTCGGGATTCACGTGGAGCCGCTCTGCCGGCACGATCTCGAGCGCCTTCCGGATGCGCTCCGCCACGATGGCGGGGGACTCCACGTCGTGCGTCTTGACGTCGATGACCCCCAGCCCCAAGGCAAAGGGCGGGTCGAACTCCTGGAAGAGCCGCACGTCGTCCTCGCCGCGCCGGCCGAACTCCAGCGTGAGCTGCTGCACATGCGCGGCGTTGATGGCGGGAAAGAGGTAGCGGTAACTACCCTCCCAGGACGGCTTTCCGTACCGGTTGCCGTAGCAGATGTGCAGGCTGATGCGGGCCTCCACGCCCTCGACGAGCGCGTTGATGGCCTTGATGCCCCAGGGCAAGTCCTCGGGGAAGCCGGAGTAGTACGGCTCGTCGATCTGCAGGTAGGTCGCGCCCGCCCGGACCAGCTCCCGGAGCTCCAGGTTCATGACGCGCGCGATGTCGAGCGCGAAGGCCTCCTCGCTCGGGTAGTACTCGTTGCGGATGCGCTTGACGAGCGAATGGGGGCCGGTGACCGAGACCTTGGGCTGACGCTCGGTGAATCGGCGCAGGAAGCGGAAGTCCTCCACCAGCCCCAGCGAGGCCGTGGGCATCTTGGCGCGGATCACGCTCTCGTAGAAGTCGTAGTAGAAGCGCTTGGAGCCGTGGTCGATCTGGACTCCGGGGAGCCGCATGGCGAAGTAGTCGATCATGTTGTCGCGGCGCAGCTCGCCGTCGGAGACGATGTCGACGCCCGCCACCTCCTGGTCCTTGATGGCGGCCTTGACGGCCACGTCGTGGATTTCGTCGAAGTCGTGGCGGCTCATGCGCCGCTGGAGGAAGTCGCTCTTGACCCGCTCCAGCCAGCCGGGGATGGAGTAGCTCCCGACGACGGCGGTGGACAGCAGGGGCGCGCTCATAAGCCTAGTCCCGTTGGGTGGTGTACAAGATCGAGGTGCGCGACCCCGGGCGGTAGCGGAAGGGCGCGAAGTGCACGTCGTAGCCGACCCGCGCCCCGACCGCCCGCAGGAGGGCGCCGTTGACCCAGTTGACGACGGAGCCGTCGAGCTTGCCCGGCCCCCGGAATCCCTGTCGATACTCATCCATCGAGGTCACGAAGATGTCCTGCACCTGGAGATAGCCGCGTGGGTGGAGCAGGGGCAGGGTGTTGACGAAGCTCTCGGCAGCACCGCGGGAGAGGTGGAAGCGCACGTCCTCGGGTGCGTCGCCGAGCAGGTCTTCGAGATGGCTCTGCTCGAGCCCCGGGGGCAGGGGGAGCTGGGTGAGGCCGTCGAGCGCGACCAGTCGCTCGTCCAGGCGGATGGCGTCCCAGACGGCCCGCCAGAAGGCCGTGCCGCGAGCGCGGTCGCCCATGGCCTCGGGCCCGATCTCGAGCAGGCGGAGGATCGCAGTCGGCAGGTCGGTGGGCGCCATGCCGAAGGACTCCGCGAGGCGCTCGGCGGCCTCCGTCCGGAGATAGGCGCGCGCCTCGACCACATAGAGGCGCCCGTCGCGCCGCACCAGCTCGTCGTGGGGCAGGTTGTCGTAGACGTTGGTCAGGTGGATGTAGAGGATCTTGAAGCGGAGGAAGGAGAGCGTGCGGAAGGGATCCAGCGCGTCCATGGCGAGCACGCTCACCGCGTCGCGGTGGCGCGTCACGGCGGCCAGCGCCCGGTCCAGCGTCGGCATGGAGTAGTCGCCGAGGAGGAAGCGAAGGCGCGGGTAGTATCCCGTCCCGCGCTCCTCGTCGAGAGCCCGGAAGCGGTCGAGCCAGAGGGCCGCCCGCGTGCCCGAGCCCACCCCGATCTCGAGCGCGAAGATCTCCGGCGGAAGCTGGCCGCGCTTGTCCATGTCCCGCAGCAGCGTCCAGAAGTCCGCCACGGAATCCGCTACCGCCTGCGCGTGATTGGCGTCGGACCGCCCGCTGGGCAACGCCTCCTCGAAGCCGCGTCCGGCCGCCTGCTCCCAGTCGCCCAGGCGCTGCCAGAAGAGCCGGTTGAAGCGCCAGATGAGACTGTCCCGGATCGGCCCGAAATCATCGAGCCATAGCCGTCCCCCGTCGTCGTCGACGGCGTCGCTTCCCAAGGAGCCGAGCGCGCGGGCGAGCGCCTCCCGGAGTCCCTCGGGCTCGGTTTGACGCAAGTCCACGGCCAGCTCCGCCAGCGGCATGACGTTGCCGAGGGCGTCGGTGGTCTTCCGCACCGTCAGCGCCTCGCGGAAGCTGGCGCGGTACTGGATCCAGTCGAGATGGACCCGCAGGGCCGGCAGGAGGCGCGGATCCGCCCGCCCCTCCTCAACCAGCTCCAGGAGGGTCGTCGCCAGCTCTCCGGCCTTGGCGGCGAGCCCCCGCTGGGCGGCGGGTCCCGCGGCGAGGTGATTGACGTGGAGAATCACGGCAGCAGACGCTTGGCGATGATCTCTTTCATGATTTCCGAGGTGCCGGAGGCGATGGTCCAGAGCCTGACGTCGCGGAAGAAGCGCTCCACGGGGAACTCGCGCATGTACCCGTAGCCGCCGTGCATCTGAACGGCCTCATACGCGACGCGGTTCGCGACCTCGGTGGCGAAAAGCTTGGCCATGGAGACCTCGGTGATGCAGTCCTCACCCGCGTTGTAGCACGCCACGGCGTGATAGACCAGTTGGCGCGCCGCTTCGATCTCGGTCGCCATTTCGGCGACTTTGTGCCGGAGTGCCTGCTTCCGGCTCAGGGCCTCGCCGAAAGCCTGGCGCTCCCGGATGTACTGCGCCGTGTCCTCGAGTGCCTGGGTCGCCGCGGACAGCGCAAGCACGGCGGCCATAATGCGCTCGCGCTGGAGGCCCGCGGCCAGTTGCTGGAAGCCGCGGCCTTCGACGCCCAGCAGGTTCTCAGCCGGCACCGGGCAGTCGTGAAAGGCCAGCTCCGCCGTGTCGGAGGCGCGCATGCCCATCTTCTCGAGCTTGCGGCTGACCGTGAAGCCCGGCAGCCCCCGCTCGACCAGAAACATCGAGATGCCGTCGTACCGGCGATCGGCAGATCCCGATGCCGTTCGCGCCGCCACGAAGTAGAGATCACCATAGACGCCGTTGGTGATGAAGATCTTGCTGCCCGTGAGCAGGTAGTGATCGTCCTTCTTCTCCGCGCGGGTCACGAGGTTCGCCATGTCCGAGCCCGTCCCCGGCTCGGTGATTCCCAGCGCGCAGACGGTCTCTCCCTTGATGATCCCGGGCAGGTACCTCTTCTTCTGCTCCTCGTTCCCGTAGCGCGTAAGCCACGGCGAGGACATGTCCGTGTGGACCAGCACGCTGAACGCCACGCCGCCGGAGCGGCAGCGCGCCATCTCCTCGCCGAGCACCACGCTCGACAGGAAGTCGCCACCCGCCCCGCCATACTCCACCGGGAACTCCAGCCCAAGGAACCCCAGCTTCCCCAGCCTCCGCCAGAAAGCCTTCGGGATCTGCCCCGCCGCCTCCCACTCGTCCACGTGCGGCGCGACCTCCCGTTCCACGAAGGCGCGCACGCTCTTCCGAAGCATCCCGTGCTCTTCGGTGAACATATCTATCCTTGCCCCTTTGTATTGCTCATCCCTCTCCCCGCTGGGGGAGAGGGCAGGGTGAGGGGCCCCTGGGTGAGGGGAGCGCCTCACTGGATCACCTCGTCAGCCTGGCGCAGCAACGCCTCCGGAATGGTGAGGCCCAGGGACATCGCGGTCTTGCGATTGATCACCAGGTGATACCGCGTGGGCTGCTCGAACGGCAGATCGCCCGGTATCGCGCCCTTGAGGATCTTGTCGACGTACGTGGCCGCGCGCCGGAAATTGTCGAGCGAGTTTGGGCCGTAGCTCATCAGGCTACCGGCCTCGACGAGTTCGCGGAGCTGGCTTATCGACGGCAACCGATGCTTGAGCGCCTGCGTCGCGATTGAACGTGACTCCTGCAGGAAGAATCCATCGGCCAGAATGATGGCGGCTTTGGCGCGTTCTTTCGTCATCATGGCGAATTCGCGCTCGACTTCCTGTACCGTGCTTGCCTCGGCCAGCACAACCTGGCTCCCGACCTTTTGCGCGGCAGACATGATCCCTATCACTCGCGAGGGATGCGCGGGGTTCGCCGGGTTCATCAGCACAGCGACACGAAACAGTTTTGGCACGGCAGCCTTCAGCAGCTCGTAGAGTTTCGGGCCGAGGTCTGCGGCGCTGATCGACAGGCCGGTGATGTTCCCGCCGGGCCGCGCCATGCTCGCGGCAAAGCCGTCGCCGACCGGATCAAACGTGAGAGTGATGACGACAGGAATGGTTGTGGTGGCGTGCTGCAGCGCGCGGTAGACGGGCGTTCCCGTTGCCACGATGACGTCAACTTTCAGGCGCACGAGTTCTGCGGCGAGAGCCGGCGGTCGCTCGGCTTTCCCGTCGGCGAAGCGTGCCTCGAGGGTGAAGTTCTTGCCCTCGGTATAGCCGAGCTCGCCCATGCCATGGATGAACGCATTGTAGCGGCCGGTATCCAACGCAGTCTGGCGCGACCCATAGTAGAGAAACCCTATGCGCGCGCCTTTGGACGCCGGCTGGGCGAGCGAGCCGCGCGGCGCTGCCAGCACGCCCGCGCCAAGGGCGACGAGGAATCTCCGCCGCGTGGTCACTGGATCACCTCATCCGCCCGCTGAAGTAGCGACGGCGGGATGGTGAGGCCGAGCGCCTTGGCAGTCTTGAGGTTGATGACCAGATCGAACTTGGTGGGTTGCTCCACGGGCAGGTCCGCGGGCCTGGCGCCCTTGAGAATCTTGTCCACGTAGAAGGCGGCGCGTCGGAAGCTCTCGCCAAGATTGACCCCGTATGCCATGAGACCACCGGCCTCCGCGTACTCCTTCACCCCATAGATCGCCGGCAGGCGGCTCCGGGCTGCAAGCTCAGCGATCCGTGTTCGCTGGTCATAGAACATCGACGATCCACGCCTGGCGGAGCTCGTGCGCGGAGTCGGCTGTCACGATGAGCGCGTCGGGGCGTTCCCGCATCATGCCGGCGAAAGCTCTTTCGACCTCTCGGGGCTCACGCACCTCGACCGATTGCAGCGTCAACCCCAACCCTCGCGCCGCGCCCTGAAGCTCCTTGAAGTAGGTTACATGGGATGCATTCGCCCGGTTCCACAAGAAAGCGACGCGAGCGACGTTGGGCACAGCATCTTTGAGGATCTGCAGCCGTTTCCCGGCGACCTCCGCCCCGAGCTGGGTCATTCCCGTGACGTTGCCGCCCGGCCGGTCAAGGCTGGCGACGAGCCCGGCCCAAAGAGGATCGCCGGTTCCTACCATGACGATGGGGATCGTTGTCGTCGCTTGCATGGCGGCCTGAGTTGAGGCCGTGCCGCCCGTCACGATGATATCGACCTTGAGGCGCACCAATTCCGCCGCCAAGCCGGAAAGCCGATCGAACCTCCCCTCGGCCCATCTGTACTCACTGGCGATATTCTTCCCTTCTAAGTAACCCAGATCACGCAGGCTCCCCCGCAGCGCCTCCACCCGATAATGTTGAGAGAAGGCGGAACCGCGGCCCAAGAACGCGATCCGATACACCTTCGCTGCCGGCTGCGCCTCGGCGGCGAGCGGCGCAGCGAGCAACCCGCCCGCCAGCGTGCCGAGGAAGGCCCGCCGGCGCATCATTGAATGACCTCGTCCGCGCGCTGCAGGAGCGACGGCGGGATCGTGAGCCCCAGCGCCTTCGCGGTCTTGAGGTTGATCACCAGCTCGAACGTGGTTGGCTGCTCGACTGGCAGGTCGGCGGGCTTGGCGCCCTTGAGGATCTTGTCCACGTATGTCGCGGCGCGCCGGTACATATCCGCAAAGTTCGGGCCATAGGAGATGAGCCCCCCGGCCTCGACATCCGCCCTTTGCGTAAACATCGACGGCAGCCGGTTCTTTGCCGCGAGGCCTGTGAGCCGTGCCCGGTGGGGAATGAATACCGGGTCCGTCACGACGAACAGCGCCCCCGCGCGCTCCCTGGCCATCGTCGCGAAGGCGCCGTCGAAGTCCCCGGGCCCGCGTGCCTCCACGAGCTGAAGCTCCAACCCCAGCGCCCGCGCGGCAGCCTTGACGTTGCTTATGGTGAGCGGCTGGACGGGACCGTCCGGGTTCGAGAGGACGGCAACGCGCCGGACCTTGGGGACGACTTCCTTGAGCAGCTCGAGATCCTTGCCGAAAATGTCCGTGCCGACGCTGTAGGCTACCCCTGTGACGTTCCCGCCCGGGCGCGCAAGGCTCTCGATGAGCCCGATCCCAACCGGTTCGGTAAGACTCACTCCGACTATGGGGACCGTGGCTGTGGCCTTCTTCGCTGCCATGGCTGCGGGTGTAGGTGCCGCGGCGATGACGTCCACCTTGAGCCGGACCAGCTCGGCTGCGAGCTCGGGAAGCCGGTCGAAGCGGCCCTCCGCGGATCGATACTCGATGACGAGGTTGTGGCCCTCGACCCAACCGAGCTCGCGCAGCCCTTGCCGGAACGCCTCGAGGTTGCGGGGGTTAGCGGTGACCGAGCCGGCGGCGAGATAGCCTACCCGGTAGACTTTCCCCGCTGGCTGCGCATCGGCGGCGAATGGCGCGGCGAGGAGGCCGCCGGCCACCGTGCTGAGGAAGGTCCGGCGCGTCGTCACCGGGTCACCTCGTCGACGCGCCCGTGGAACGACGGCGGCAACGTGCCGATGCGCGAACTCCTGCGATCCAGTCCAGGGAAGGCATGCGAAGGCCCCCCGACCTTAGCGTCCAAGGCCGGAGGCGGTCAAGTGACGCCGGGCCGTCCCCGCGCCAGCGGGTGAAGCACGTCGATGGCCCAGCCGACATTCAGGCCCTCCCCGAGCCAGGTGGGGCACGCCGTGCGCGCAGTGAGGCGCAGGCCGTCGGCGTCGTGACGTGCCCTGAGCTCCCCGACGGGATCCCCCGGGACCACAGCAGGCAGCGGCACCTCGGGCAGCGGGCGGCCGTCCGGCCGCCTGAATTGGAGCTCGCCGTCGGGTCCGCGCGCGACCTGGAAGCCTTCCTCGTGAACGGCGCGATGATGCCGGCGACACAACAGCGCGAGGTTTGAGAGCGTCGTCGGGCCCCCATGCGCCCAGTGGCGAAGATGATGCCCCTCGGCAAAGCGGCCGCCGCAGCCCGGGAAGCGGCAACCGCGGTCCCGATGGAGGAGCGCCCGGCGCAAGGCCGGGGGAATCGTCCGCGTCCGGGCCCCGATCTCGACCACCCGCCCCTCTTCGTCATGGCGCATCACCACCCGGCTGGTATCGCACGCCAGCCGCCGGGACGTTTCCGCGGAAACACGCGCGCCGTCTTCGAGGACCGATTGCCCAGGCTGATCCGGATCAACCAGCACCGGGGCGTCGACGTGGACCACGACCTGGTAGCGCTCCCCAGGGGCTCCCGGATCGAGCTCGTGGCGGAGTGCGGTCTCCGCAAGGAGTGCCAGGGCATCGACCTGTCGGTGGGCCATCGAGGGCGTTTCCGCGGAAACGTTTCCGTGTCCCACTGCGACGTTCCCGTCCCGCCCGCGGGCTCGCTGATACAGCTTTTCGCGGGCCGCTGCCAGCGCCTGCATGAGGAGCGCTCCCACTTCCGGCCCCAGCCGCCCCCGGGAGGACCACCATGCCGTCCTCGTCCTGGTAGACGCGGAGGGCCCGGTTGCGATGTCGCTGCGCGCTCTCCCGCGCCTCGGCCCGCCGGTCCACGCATCGCCAGCCGCGTACGATCCGCTCAACATGCGCCGCCGTGCCCGCGCGCCCCACCCCGAGGAGCCGGGTCTCCGTCTCCGGCGTCGCGACACGAGTCAGGGCCCGCACCTTGGCGTACGACAGCTCCCCGCGAGCCAGAGCTTGGGCGAGGAGCGGCAGCGTGCCAAGAGCGCGCGCGACCCGCACCCGCTCACGGGCGGCGCCCAGATCGAGCCCGACCCGCCAGGAGAGCCAGGCGGCGCAGGAGCGGAAGCCAGAGTTCCACCCGCCCCGGGCATCGAACTCCCGGATCAACTCCAAGAGCCGCGCGGTGGCGGCATCAAGGTCCGCAGACAGCACGGCGATCTCGTCGCCGAGCCGATCAAGCTCAACGACGCGATCCGGAGTGGAGAAGATA
>WNFU01022673.1_pt1 | contig 14239 bp, 16 predicted proteins | sample 5400121 | NCBI WGS metagenome assembly WNFU01 (sample SAMN13153360, study PRJNA577476) | soil metagenome | isolation source: 100 cm soil or saprolite under grassland replicate 1 | place: USA:California | collected 2016-06-15
CGAAACTCTCTCGTGAGGAACCGGATCCGGGAAATCTGCACGTCCGGGTCTGTGGGGGGCGAGGGGGGCAACCTCCTCGCCTACCCGGCGCTGTTTGACATCGTGAGAAATGGGTTCGTTTGGCCAAAATGGCAGTTGGGTTCGTTCCGCCAAAATGGCAGTGCGTAGCCCGAGCGGAACCGCGGCACGGCGGCTGATCATTGCAACCTCCAAAAAACGGCGGAGCGGCGCCATCGACCCCGCACGCGTCTTTTGGCGGAACAAACCCAACCTCGATTTTGGCGGAACGAACCCAACCTCGAGGCGCCTGGTCAGGGGCCGATCGCCCTGAAATGAATAGCAACGCCGGATCGTTCGGGGAATGATCGCCCGCTATTGCAACTTTGCGTGAGGCGGGACTTGACGGTACGCATCGACATGAAGCTCAAATAGCTCCAACTCGCCGGATCGATCGCCATGGCCGGACCGCTGTCGCATATCCGCGTTCTCGACTTGAGCCGCATCATGGCCGGGCCGTGGGCCGGTCAGATCCTGGCCGACCTCGGCGCCGACGTCGTCAAGGTCGAGCGGCCCGGCGCCGGCGACGACACCCGCGCCTGGGGCCCGCCGTTCCTCGAGGATCGTTCGGGCGCGCAGACGCGCGAGGCCGGCTACTACCTCTCGGTCAACCGCAGCAAGCGCTCGATCACGCTCGAGCTCGACAAGCCAGAAGGCCAACGCGTGGTGCGCGCGCTCGCGGAGCGCTCCGACATCGTGCTGGAGAATTTCAAGGTCGGCACGCTCGCCCGCTTCGGCCTCGGCTACGATGGCCTCAAGGCGGTCAATCCCAAGCTGATCTATTGCTCGATCACCGGCTTCGGGCAGACCGGGCCGCGCCGCGACGCCGCCGCCTACGATTTCATGATCCAGGCCATGTGCGGGCTGATGAGCGTCACCGGCGAGCCCGACGACAAGCCGGGCGGCTGCCCCGAGAAGGTCGGCGTGCCGATCGTCGATATCATGTCGGGCATGTACGCGGCGATCGCGGTGCTGGCCGCGCTGGCGCGGCGCGCCGAGACCGGCCGCGGTGACTATATCGACATCGGCATGCTCGACGTCGGGGTGTCGTTCCTCGCCAACCAGGCGATGAACTATCTGGTTTCCGGCAAGGTGCCGCGCCGCACCGGCAACGCGCATCCGAACATCCAGCCGCAGGACGTCTTCGCCGCCCGCGACGGCTACATGGTGCTGGTGGTGGGCAACGACGGCCAGTTCACCAAGTGCTGCGAGGTGTTGGGGCGGCCCGAATGGGTGACCGACGAGCGCTTCGCCGAGAATGCCGGCCGGGTGCGCAACCGCGCGGTGCTCAATCCGCTGATCGCCGATCTTCTCCTGCGGTGCGACACCGCGGACTGGATCGCGAGATTCGAAGCCGCGGGCGTGCCTTGCGGTCCGATCAACACCGTGCCGCAGGTGTTCGCGGAGGAGCAGGTACGCCACCGCGGCATGCTGGTCGACATTGCACATCCGCTGGCGGGAACGGTGCCGCAGGTGGTGAGCCCGCTGCGCTTCACCGAGGCGCCGCTCGCGTTCGAGCGCTCGCCACCGCTGCTCGGCGAGCACACCGCCGAGATTCTCCGCGAGCTCGGCATCGAGGACATCCGCCAGGGCGCCGCCTGATCGAGGTCAAGCAGCCGACAGCCACGAGCAGGAGAGCGAAGGTGCCGCGCATCCCATTCCCGACGCCGGACTCGATGACGCCGGAGCAGCGCAAGGTCTACGACGCGGTCGCCTCCGGTCCGCGCGGCAAGGTGCAGGGGCCGTTGCTCGCCGCGCTGCACCGGCCAGAGCTTGCCGACAAGTGGCAGCAGCTCGGCGAGCTGCTGCGCTATCGCACCACGCTGCCGGCCCGGCTGAGCGAGATCGCCATCCTGGTCACCGCGCAACGCTGGCGCTGCCAGCTCGAATGGCACCTGCACGAGGGTTTCGCGCTCAAGGCGCAGGTGCCGCGCGCGGTGATCGACGATATCCATGCCGGGCGCCGCCCGGCGGCGGCCGACGCCAAAGAGCTCGCGGTCTACGACTATGCGGCCGAGCTGCAGGATCGCCGCGTCGTATCCGAGGAAACCTATCGGCGCGCCCTCGGCCTGTGGGGCGTGGTCGGCGTGGTCGAGCTTACGGCGCTGATCGGCTACTACACGATGGTCGCGATGACGCTCAACGCCCACGAGTTTCCGCTGCCGGCCGGGGTCGAGCCGCCGTTTGCGCCGCTGGCCGCGTAGGAGGGACCCATGAGCGAGATCGTCGTCGAGAAAGCCGGCAAGGTGGTGTCGGTCGCGCTCGACCGCCCGCCGGTCAACGCGCTCACCATGGCGCTCTACCAGCGCATCGCCGAGGTGTTCGAGGAGATCGGCGCCTCCCCCGAGGTCAACTGCGTGGTGCTCTCGGCGCGCGGATCGAAGGCGTTCTGCGCCGGCCTCGATCTGCGCGAGTTCCTCGCCGCCAAGGTCGAGGACGATCCGACGCGGGCGGTGATCGTGCGGCGCATGTTCCAGTCGGTGCGCCACTGCGCGATTCCGGTGGTCGCGGCGGTGAACGGCCCGGCGCTCGGCGCCGGCTGCGTTCTTGCCTCGGTGTGCGACATCCGCATCGCGTCGGAGAACGCCACTTTCGGCCTGCCCGAGATCAATGCCGGTCGCTGCGGCGGCACCGCGCATATGGCGCGCCACGTCCCGCAGGGCCTGCTGCGCCGCTTGTTCTTCACCGGCGTGCCGATCAGCGCGCAGGAGGCCTATCGCGTCGGCTTCGTCGACCAGGTGGTGCCGCTCGACCGCCTGATGCCGGCCGCCAACGAACTGGCCGGCGTGATCGCCGACAAGGCGCCGCTCGGCCTGCGTCTGGGCAAGGAAGCGCTCAACCGCGTCGAATTCATGCCGGTCGAGGACGGCTACGCGCTCGAGCAGGACTACAGCACCAAGCTGATGCACACCGAAGACGCGCGCGAAGCGGCCCGCGCCGTGTTGGAAAAACGTGCGCCCGTGTTCAAGGGGCGCTGAGCGTGTCGCCGGCCGGCGACATGGCGGGCAGGGGAGGAACGATGGAGGCCCTCGAGGATCGCGCCGAGCGTGTCGCCGAGGCGGCCGGCGGCTCGGGCCTCGGCATGCGCGAATACTGCGCGCTCGCGGAGGAGTGCGACGCCGGCCTGCTGCCGGAGCCGCTGATTCCGTGCTCGATCGCGGCCCGCGTGCTCGCCGGCGGCGAGCTTGTTTACCTGGCCGAAATCGTTGATCGGTCCGCTGGCGACGCCGACCGCGTTGAACGCCTCCATCCATTGGCGCGCGCTGCGGGTCTTGAGGCGCTCCGCCAGCATCGGGATCAGCGCGGTCTTGTTCTCCATGCGCTTGCGATTGGTGACGAAGCGCGCGTCCTTGGCGAGCTCGGGCAACTCCATCACCTCGCACAGCCGCACGAACTGCTGGTCGGTGCCCATCCCCGCCCGCACCAGCATTTTTCCCGAGACCAGATAGTTCATGGCGATATGCGAGACCGCGTGTACCTGCGCGTCGAGCAGCGCAAGGTGTCGATGCGCTGGCCTTGGCCTGACGCCCGGTCGCGGTGATTGAGCGCGGCGAGGGTCGCGATGGTCGCGTAGTAGCCGGCCGTGATGTCGGAAACGCTGTAACCCACGAGGTTGGGGCCGGCGCCCGGCGCTCCGTCCGGCACCCCGGTGATGCTCATGAGCCCGCTCATGGCCTGGAAGATTGGATCGTAGCCGGGAAGCTCGCTGTAGGGGCCGGATTGCCCGAAGCCGGTGATCGAGCAATAGACCAGCCGCGCATTGACCGCCCGCAGCGCCGGGTCGTCGAGTCCGTAGCGCGCGAGGTTGCCGGTCTTGAAGTTCTCGATCAGCACGTCGGAGCTTTCCGCCAGCCGCTTCAATAGCGCTTGGCCGGGCGGCTTGCTGATGTCGATGCCGATCGAGCGCTTGCCGCGATTCGCCGCCAGATAGGACGACGTCTCGCCGGTCTCGCGACCCTGCGCATCCTTGTGCACGACGCCCATGCGGCGCACGTCGTCGCCATGGAGCGGATGCTCGACCTTGATCACGTCGGCGCCGAAATCAGCCAGCATCTGGCCGGCCCACGGACCGGCGAACACCCGGCTGAGCTCGAGAACGCGAACGTGCGACAGGCAACCAGCCATGGTGAAGGTCCTTTGGAGCGTGATTAGAGCGGCGGTCGTCCCGTCGCGTCACGGCAGCGATCTGATCCAGGCGACGAGCGCGTCCACCACCGCCTTCGGCTGCTCCGGGATCAGCGCGTGGCTGGCATCGGCAATCACCGCGACGGTGACGCGGTCGCCGAACTCGTCCTTCATCTCGTTGCGCTTCGCGGGCGGCTTGAACGGGTCCTTCTCGGCTTGAAGATCGAGCAGCGGCACCGTACCGCCCGACCACCACTCTTCTTGCCGGGTCGCGGCCGCCGCGGCGCGCTGACTTCCGCGCACCTGCGGATGCCAGCCGGTCAGCCAGACCGTGGGGTCGTTGCCCGGTGCGAAGAACCCGAAGCGCAACGCCGCGAGCCGCTCCTCGTCCGGCAGCGCGAGGTCGCCGGCGTTGGTTACGGCGGCGCTCAACTCGGGTGGATAAGACTTCGCCGCCGCCGCGGCGATTACCACGCCGTGCACGTGCTCGGGGTAGTCGACTGCGGTCATGCGTGCGATCCAGTTGCCATAGGCATGCCCGACCACCACCGCCCAACCGCCCCCGAGCGCCTTGATCACCTCGGCGATGTCGCGGGCGAAGTCATGCAGCGTGAGGCCGGTCATCGGCCCGGTGCTGTGGCCAATGCCGCGCGGCTGCGGTCGCAGCACGCAGAACCCGGCCGCCGTCAGTCCCTCCGCAACCTCGTCGTAGTCCTCGGAGTCGCGCGCTAGCGACGGCAGCAAAACGATCGCGGGCCCGCCGCCCTCGACGATCACGTCGAGGACGACGTCGTCGTAGCGTACGAAGTCGCGCGACCGGCCGATGACACTATTCAAGATCACTCTCCTTGTGGATCGCATCAATCGGAGAGAACCCTAGCTATCATCAATCGGATCGGTCGCGCGCACCGACGGACGCGCCGCGAAGGTCGCGTGCCAGGCGGCGATTCGCGGATGCCCGCCGCGCCAATCGTCGGCGGCGAAACGGAAGTCGAGATAGCAGAGCGCGCAGCCGATCGCGATGTGTCCGATGGAGAACGGCGTCGCCGCGAGGTCGCCGGCCTCCTTGTCGAGCGCGAACAGCGTCGCCTTCCGCCTGCCCGCGTAGCTCGACAGATGGACTTGCGACTGATGCTCGGCCGGGCGGTCGCGCTCGTTCCGCCACAACAGCAGGAAGTCGAGGAAGCCGTCGCCCAGCGCCTGCCGGCGCAGCGCCGTCATCCGCGCCGGAAGCGCGGCCGGAATGAGCTTCGGCCCGTCGTGCAGCTGATCGAGATATTCGCAGATCACCGGCGAGTCGTAGAGCACGGTGCCGTCGTCCAACACCAGCGTCGGGATCTTGGAGAGCGGATTTTCCTCCATCAACGCGGCGTGCGGCTTGGTGGTGGCGACCACGGTGCGCACGCAGTCGAGGCGGTCGGTGAGGCCGAGCTCGTGCGCGACGATCATCACCTTGCGCACGAACGGCGAGCGGGGCGACCAATGCAGTTTCATCCGGCGCCGTTCCCTTCTCGCAGCTGTGTTCCGTCGTTGCGAAACGCGCGACCCGTTTGCAAAAAGCAAAAAGTCAGCTTATTGGCATTAAAACAACCCATCAACGGGGAGGAATCGTCAGATGGGCGGCGCAAGGCTTTGGGCGCTCGCGATCGGCATGATCGCGAGCGCCGCATACGGGCAGGACTATCCGTCTAAGCCCATCACGTTGGTCAATCCCTATGCGGCGGGCGGACCCGCCGACCTGTTGGCACGCACCGTCGCGACCGGGATGAGCGATCTGCTGGGGCAGCAGATCGTGATCCTCAACAAGCCGGGCGGCGCCACCGCGATCGGGGCTGCCCACGTCGCCGGCGCCGCGCCCGACGGCTACACCTTGCTGATCGCCGGCGCATCCTCGCATATCGTGACGCCGGCGCTGAGCAAACTCACCTACGACGGCATCAAGGATTTCTCCCCCGTGGCCATGGTCGCCAACGTTCCGAATGTGCTGGTGGTGCGCGCCTCGCTGCCGGTGAAGACCGTGCCGGAGCTGATCGCGCTGGCGAAATCGAAGCCGGCCGCGTTCAACTACGGTTCGGTCGGCAACGGCAGCCAGCCGCATTTGGCGGCCGAGATGTTCAAGCAGATGGCCGGCGTCAACTTCACGCATATTCCGTACAAGGGCGCGGCGCCGGCGATCACCGACCTGCTGGCGGAGCAGATCGATCTCGCCTTTCTCAACGCGCCGCCGCTGTTGCAGCATATCCAGTCGGGCAGGCTGCGCGCGCTCGCGGTCACCACGATGAAGCGGGCCCGGCAGCTTCCCGACGTGCCGACCCTCGACGAGCTCGGCCTCGCCGGCTTCGACATCAGCACCTGGTACGGCATCACGGCACCGGCCGCGACGCCTCAGCCGGTCGTCGAGAAGCTGACCGCGGTCATCAGCAAAGTGCTGACCTCATCCGACGTCAGCGCCAAGCTCACCTCGCAAGGGGCGGAGATTTTCCTGCTGCCGCCGAAGGAATTCGCCGACTATCTGCAGGCTGACGCCGTCCGGCTCACCAAGCTGATCAAGAGCGCGAATATCCAGGCGGAATGAGGAAGCCGCATGGACTACGATCCCCGCACCGAACCGCACAATCTGGCGCGCGACCCGGTGACCTCGCTGGTGGTGCCGCGCCCGATCGGCTGGATCACGACGATTACCGAAACCGGACTGGTCAACCTCGCCCCCTACAGTTTTTTCAATCTGGTGGCCGGGCGCAAGCAGCCCTTCGTCATGTTCTCGAGCAGCGGGCGCAAGCACAGCCAGCGCAATGCCGAGACCGCCGGCGAGTTCGTGTTCAACCTCGCCACCTTCGAGCTGCGGACCGAGATGAACCAGACCTCAGCCGAGCTCGATGAAACCGTCAGCGAGCCGGAAGTAGCGGGCCTCGCCATGGTGCCGTCGCGGTTCGTGAAGCCGCCGCGGGTCGCGCTGTCGCCGATCGCGCTCGAGTGCAAATACAATCAGACCGTCACGCTGGTGGGCTCGAACGGCAGGACGAGCGACAGCTCGATCGTGATCGGCGAGGTCGTCAATGTCTACGTCGACGACAGCGTGATCGTGGACGGCATGATCGACGTTCGCCGCATGCGCCCGATCGCGCGGCTCGGCTACATGGATTATTGCGTGGTGGACGACTTCTTCACGATGCTGCGTCCGGCAAAACCGCAATCGCGTTGATCTCGATCAGATAGTTGGGAGACGTCATCTTGCAGACCTCCACCATGGTGGAGGCGGGCGCCGGAGCGTTGAAATATTCGCGCCGCACTTTGTGGATCAGGTCGAAGTGCTCCATGTTGCGGACGTAGACGTCGACGCGGCAGATGTCGTCGAGCGTGCCGCCGGCAGCCTCCACCGCGGATTTGAGATTCTCGCAGACCTGCCGGGTCTGCGCTTCCACGTCGCCGATGCCCGCGATGGTGCCGTCGGCGCGGCGCGACGTCATCCCTGAGATGAACACGAGCGTGCCGCGCGCCGCGATGGCGTGGGAGAAGTGTCCGCTCGGCTGGCGGATGTTGCTGGAGGCGATCTGCTTTTTCGGCATGGCGTTCCTCACGGTTGGGACCGAATGATGCCCGGACGACGCAATGTATCAGCGTCCGGCGGCATCTAGTCCAACGATGGAACCGAGCTGTGTTTCACCCGCATATTGCACCGGATTCGCGATTGTTGCCCAATGCACCCGCATGCAGCACTGATTCGCGAGGACGATATGGGATCGAACATCGCAGCCCGCCGCGCCGCCAAGGCCAATCGCCGGAAGGCCATCGTGGCAGAAAAACGCAAAGCCGAATTGCTCGCCGGGACGATGGCTGAGCGGGTGCGCCGCGCGGCGAGCACCCCGATCCGGCATTGCCTGCTGACCGATGCATTGTTCGAGGTTGGCATCGGAACGCTGATCCTGACGCGAGGGATCACGCCCGATCATCTCGCTATGGGGCTGTTCCTGGTCGACGTGTTCTGTCTGGGCGTGAAGGATGTCTCGTTCCGGCCAATCTCGGGATTGGACCTTGAAACGTATCTTGGGATCGCGGATGAAGCGCAGCCGTCGAGGTCTGTCGATCCGAGCTATGCGCGCAAACTGCTGCGGGACGTCGCGGTCTGGTCCGAATCGATCGGATTTCCCCCACACCGAGATTTCGCCGCGGTGGAGCGGCTGTTTGGCGATGTGAGCATCGATGCCTGCGACGCGACATTCCAGTTCGGCCGCGGTGGCAAGCCTTTCTACATGCCGGGCCCGTCCGAATCGCCAGATCAGGTGCGCCGTCGGATGGCGCAGCTGCGGACACGTTTCGGCGATGAGTGCTTCGAACTGATGGCGTCGTAGGACGTTCGCTGTCCGGGTAGGTTATTCGGATCAGAGCGAACTCGCGTAGGGCACAATAGCGTATTGCGCCCTCGGTGCTAATCGGTCGACGACGCGTTCTGCTTCAGGATCGTCCTGAACTCGTCCTCTAGCGCGGCAAGCGCCGCCAGCAGCGCGGCGGAATTGCGCGGGCGCGGGGTTTCGACGCCGATCGAGAGCTCGGGATCGGGGTCATCCGGAAAATCCGCCTTGTAGGCTTTGCCGTTCAGCATTGCGCTGCTCCCTCGCAGGTCGTTTGGCCGTGCGTTGGTCATTGCTTAACCACGGTTAATGAATGGTTAACGGGCCATCCGCGGCCGTCCGGGCGGCTGATGAAGGGGCAGGAGTGAGGCGTTTGTGCCACATCCGGGCACGGCCGGCCGGTCGACATGAAGGAGGAGCGGGCACCGCATCCTGCCCCACGCGCGCTAGCCTAGAGGCCCTTGATCCAGCCGGCCGCGCGAGTCTCGGTAAGAACCCTCTCGACGATCATCGGAGCCAGACCGACATAGGTCGTCGGGTCGAGCAACGCGTGCAGCTCCTCGGTTCCGAGCGCCCCTCTGACCCGCGGGTTCGCCATCAAGGCGTGCTCGAAGGTGATGCCCTTCTCGAGGCCCTGCATCGAGGCGTCGTAGACCACTTCGTGCGCGGTCTGCTTGCCGATCTGAGGTTTCGCCGCATCTTGTCGGCATGCACCTCCAGCCCCGCCAGCACGTATTTCATCTGCGCCAGGATCACCCCGGTCATCAGGCATGCCTCCGGCAGCGCCTTCCATTCGAGCCGCCACAGCGAAGCGTCGCGCTCGTGCTCCTGCATCAGCGCCTCGTGCATGAGCGCGACGGTGTAGCGCAGCGTGCGGCCGACCGCGACAATGGCTTCGACCGTCGCGGGATTGCGCTTGTGCGGCATGGTCGAGGAGCCGACCTTGCCCTCATTGAACGGCTCGGAAAGCTCGTCGATCTCGGTATGCGCCAGATTCATGATCTCGTTCGCCACCTTGGCGAGGCTGCCGCCGATCAGCCCGAGCACGCCGACATATTCCACCAGGCGATCGCGCGCCGGCTGCCAGGAAATGTCGGCGACGCCGAGACCGAGCCGCGCCATGACGCTTTTGTCGAGCTCGAACGCGCGCTCGCCGAATGACGCTTTGGTGCCCACCGCGCCGACCAGGCTGCCGACGAAGGTCCGATCCTGCAATTGCGTCAGCCGCTGATAATTCCGGCCGGTTTCGGCGAGCCAAACCGCACATTTGTGGCCGAAGGTGATCGGCAGCGCCTGCACGGCGTGGGTGCGACCGGCCATCGGCGTGTCCTTGTAACTCTCGACGAGCCGATAGAGCTCGCGCCCGATGTCCTGCAGATCGCGCACGAACACCGCATGCGCCTCCCGGATCTGCAGCATGAGACCGGTGTCGAGCACGTCCTGTGTGGTCGGGCCGAAGTGGAGATACTCGCCATGGTCGCCATCGCAGATCGCCTGCAATGCGCGCAGCGCCGGCACCAGCGGATGCTTGGTGCGGCGGATCTCCGCGGCGATCGCCTCGAGGTCGACATTGCCGACTTTCGCCTTGCGGGCGATCTCGGCCGCAGCGGCTGGCGGAATGATGCCGAGCTCGGCCTGCGACAGCGCCAACGCCGCCTCGTAGTCGTACCATTTCTGAACGCGGTTCTCGTCGTTGAAGACGGCACGCAGCTCGTCGGTGCTCCACAAGTGCTTGAGCAGGGTCGAATCGAAGACGCCGGATGGCATGGGAGCCCCCAAAATTGTTGATCATCTTGCGTGACTGGAGACGTAAAGTCAGGACAATAATGTGCCTAAATCGTCGGTGCCGCGGGCCGAATTCAAGCAGCATTTTTTGAATTTCTTGCCGCTGCCGCAAGGGCAGGGGTCGTTGCGGCCAACGCCCTTGAAGCGGTTGACGGCCGGCGCATTCGGCGACCATTGCCCGGGCCGGCCGCCGGCAGCGTGTTTCATGCTCTTTTCATCTTTCGGCCTGAACGCGGCCCAACTCGATAGTTCCTCGATGGTGTCGCCGAACAGGCTGAATTCGCGCTCGTGGCGCCATGGCGCGGCCGGATGTTCGATCGCCCGTTGCAGGTCTTCTTCGAAGTTCTCGAAACTCAACCAGTCGGGGCTGATATAGCCGCGCCGGAACGCCCGCTCGACCAGAGACTTCATCTCGACGAGGCCGAGCAGGGCGATAGCGCCTTGCCAGCCCTCCCAGACGTAGCACTCGTCCTGCGGCTTGATGTCGGAATAGCACGCAAGCAGGAACCGCGCCGCCTCTGCCCGGGGGAGTTCGCCGCGCACCGTCACCATTGCGAGCACATCGAACATCCGCGATCGGATGAACTCGTCGGCCTCGGGGTCCAGGATCACGTCGTAGAGCGGCTTGGGATCGCCATCGAAGACCGCGGCCATCACCCGATGGCTGGTCTCTGTGGTGGCATCGCCCAAGATGGCTTCGATTTCATCTGCCGGCCGACGCAGGAGCCTTGCAAGGGGCCGATAGGCCGACTTCTCGCGCCATTCGCCGAGGAGATGGAAGATCAAAAAAAGCGCGTCTCGTGCGGAATCGTCATCATCCTCCGTGGCCGGGTATTGCTCGATCGCTTGCATGAATAGGGGCAGCAAGGAGGCGCGCTCCGCGCGGGCGGCGCTGATAGCGTCTAAGGGCAAGCGTCCGTCGAGCGTCAAGTCATCGAGAATCGATCCGGCGTCCATGTCGTCTGTCGTCGAATCGTCCGCGGCCCGCAGCCAGTCTTCGGCCGTGAGCCGCTCGATCGCGGCGAAATAACGCTGATTCGGATCCGCGTCGGATACGGCATTGCTGAGAACATCACTCATGTGCTCGACGAGCGCCAAGCCGATGGCGTGGACGGCCTCGTGCCGGTCGAGGCCCTCGGCCATGAGGCGTGCCACCGTGCGCCGGACCGGCGTCTCGTCTCCGAGCGCGATCTGGTTTTCGACGGTAGCATGGAGCGTCGCGTGCACCTTTTCATTCGGGAGGCGAATGCGGGCGCGGCGGTGGTAGTCCTGCGCAAGCTCAATGCGTTCGGCTTCGTCGAGTGAAAGCCATTCTTCCGAATCGGGTGCCTCAAGGGGATCGTACTGTTTCATCGTGATGCTCAGAACGTGTAGGGCGCAATAGCGACGCGTATGGCAACACACTCGCGAATCCAGACAGACACGATAGTGCACCGATTCTCGCAGCCAACAAAAGAGGATGCGACGCGCCTCGCTCCTGCGTCCTATATGCTACGCGCTAATGGCTCGTCGCGGTAAGAGCCGCCTTCCTGAAATCCTCCAATTTTTCATCCGCGCTTACGAGTCCGGGGCGCTGCCCCGACCGAATCTTCACGACCCAAATTGCAGGAAATCGGCGGTGCCGTCGCGCTCGATGCGTGCGAGCAGGTCGACTTCCCACGACAGATATTCGTTCATCGCCTTGGTCGTGTCGTTCGGGCGCTCATAAGGCTTGAGCCACGCGTCCACCGCCTCATCCGCCATCTGGGCGTCGGCGGCGGTGAGCGGATGGCCAGCGGCTTGCCATGCGGCGTTCCCGCCCGCGAGATAGCGAACCGAAACGTCGGCGAGCGTGGAGGCTTCGATCGCCGCCAGCCCGGCCAGCGTCCCATCCTCCGATGTCAGGACCAGGCTGAGCGAGAGATCGACGATCGTGGCCTCGTTGCGCGCTATGACTCCGGCAAGCCCGCCGCAATCGATGCGCAGCTCCACGGGCGGCGCCGAGCCGAGGATCGTCGGCGCCGGCCATCCGGTCTCGTGGCCGACCTCGGCCAGCACGAACACATCTTTCCAGCCCATCTGGCGCAGCCAGGACGCGGTCATCGCGGCGCGCACCTCGGCGTCGTCGACCAGCACGATGCGCGCGCCGAGCGTGCCGACATATTGGTCGGTCGCCTGCACCAGCTGTCCGCCCGGCGCGGAGTGGGCGCCGGGCACGTGTCCGGCCGCGTACTCGGCCGGATCGCGCACGTCCAGGATATAAAGTGAGCGCTCCCGATCCTCGCGGAAACGGTCGAGCGTTGCGCGATCGATGCGCGCGACGCCCGCGCGGCGCGCCACCCGATCGGCCGCCGATTTGGCCCAGGCCCGGCCGTCGCGGGACGGCTGCGGCGCGCGCTGTGCCTTTCCGCTCTCGCAGGCGAATCCGGCGAGCGTCCAGCCCATAGTGCCGTTGCGCAGCGCGACCACCTTGTTCGGCACGCCCGCATTGATCAGCGACTGCGCCCCGATGATGCTACGGGTGCGGCCCGCGCAATTGACCACGACCAGCGTGTCCGGCGAGGGCGTGAGGTCGCGCACGCGCAGCACCAGCTCCGCGCCCGGCACGTTGACGGCGGTCGGGATCGAGACGCGCTGGTATTCGTCGAACGGCCGGCTGTCGAGCACCACCATGTCGGTGTCGTCGCGGATCAGCCGGTCGAGCTCGGAGGCCTCGATGCTCGGCGTCCCGCTGGCGTGCTCGACGAACTCGCCGAACGCCTTGCTCGGCACATTGACACCGGAGAACAATTCCAATCCGGCCTCGGCCCAGGCCGCCACGCCGCCCTCGAGATAGCAGAGATTGGTGTAGCCGGCGCCGCGGAGGATGCCGGCCGCGCGCTCGACCAGGCCGTCGGCGTCGTCGCACAGCACGACGCGGGTCGCGCGGCGCGGCACCAGCCCGGCGAATTTCAATTCCAATCGGCTCAGCGGCACCGAGCGCGCGAACAGAAGATGGCCCTGCGAGAAGATCAGCTCCTCGCGCAGATCGATCAGCGCGAGTTCCTGCCCGTTGGCCAGCAAGGCCTTGACGACGCGTGGGCTCAGCGGCTGCATGGTGGTGTTCAACGAATTGTCTCTCTACGACGTCATGGCCGGGCTTGTCACCGCAAGTCGGCTGTAGCCGACTTGCGGCACTTCATTAAGTGCGGAAGTCGGGCAAGCCCGACTTCCGATGCCATCCACGTCTTTGCCGCTTAAGCCAAGAAAGACGTGGATGCCCGGCACAAGGCCGGGCATGACGAGTCATTTTGCCGACACCTAACGTTACGTCGCCTGCTGCGGCGTCATCCGGTGTACCTTCCCGGACTCGAGATCGAAACGTACCCGATGGATATTGTCGAGGTTGGTCCCGGTCACGCGGATGAAGCGCGAGTGATCGGGATAGTCGATCGAATGGATCTTGCCGTCCTGATAGATGCCGGCATGGCCCGGGGTCAGCCGGTACTTCTTGGCCGGCTTGAGCTTGGCCTCGCCGGCGTTGCTGCCGTCGTCGACGCGATCCCATTCGATCATGTCGGTGTAATGGGTGGCTTGGCCGTAGATCGCCCAGGACGCCCCGTGGTCGTGCGGCGGCGACACCCGCGCCTTGTCGTTGATGTGGGCGAGGATCTGGAATCCGAGGTCGGGGTCCTCGTACAGCACCTTGAGGCCGCGCGGGACGTGGTCGCCGCAATACTCCCGCACGAAGTCCTGGTTTGTGAGCAGGCGCTCGAGATGAAGGCGCACCTCCTCGCGGCCCTTGGGCCCGGGATCGCGCTTGAGAATGGCGCGGCAATCCGACACGAATTGATCGAGGTCGTATGGCATGCAGTCCTCCCTGCGAAGACTCGGGTCACGACATGGGCCTAGCTTCGCTCATCGCGCCGCGAAGCGCCAGAGCTACAAGACCCGACGCACTGCGC
>WNFU01006425.1_pt1 | contig 14238 bp, 16 predicted proteins | sample 5400121 | NCBI WGS metagenome assembly WNFU01 (sample SAMN13153360, study PRJNA577476) | soil metagenome | isolation source: 100 cm soil or saprolite under grassland replicate 1 | place: USA:California | collected 2016-06-15
CTGCGAGAGGACCCAGTGATCGACCGTCGCACGTTCCTCGCTGGCACGGATGCGGTGCTCCTCGCCGCGCCGCTCGCCGTCGAGGCCCAGCAAGCGGAGAAGGTCCCCCGGATCGGTTTCCTCTCGAGCCAGTCTTCCACCGATCTCGCGCATCAGCTCGAGGCCTTCCGGCGATCCATTGGTGCAACGGGTCCCTGGGTCCGGGACTCCGCGGGCCCGACTGTCGAAACGCGCAGGTGCGGCGGCGCCGTAGTTACGTGTTTGTTCTCGATCGATCGTCGTCATGCAGATCTTGATACGGCTTCAAGCGGGGGAATACCAGTGAGCCACATACGGAAGGTTGGGATGGTCCTGCTGGTCGCGGCTCTCGGACTCACGTCATGCGCGGGACAGTCGGACGAGGAACGGTGCAAGGCCGGCGGCGGGGTATGGAAGCAGAACTTCTGCGAAAACTCCAGCCGATGAGGGTTCATCCGAACAGCATGGCCTTACAATTGGCCTTGCCCAGCAGTCGCCCCGGCGGCGGCTCATGCTGCAGACTGATCCCGTACTGCGCCAGCATGTGCTGGTAGTCGCCGCCCCTGGCACACTGACTCTCGCGATCCGAATGATGCAGCAGGCCCGGCGGCGGGCGCCGGCGCGCCAGCGCCAGTCGAGGGCCTCGAGGGTCAGGTCATCCGTGAGGCGCTACTTATGCCCACGGCGAAGCGCGAGCAGATCGAGGATCACCGCCGGGTAGAGTCAGCCCTCGCCCGTTGGAATGAAGGTGATGTCGGTGACCCACGCCTGGCTGGGCGCGGCGCGCTCGAACTGGCGCGCCAAAACGTTGGGCGCAATCGGAAACGGGCGCCGCGAGTGCGGCGTCATGCGGTAGCGCCGCCGGCGCTCGGCGGCCAATCCGCGGCTCCGAATCAGCCACGCCCGGAGGTCGTCGGGCCGCAGTGCCGGGGTTCTCAGAGCCTACAGGTCGTGGCCGAGCCGCTTGATCTCCCGGCGGAGGGGCTCCCACTGGAGCAGGAGTGCGCGAACCACCTCCGGCGCGCTCCCCGAGCGCAGGCGCTTGATCTCGTGGCCGAGAATGTTTCGGTAGCGAGTGGTCTTGCTCAATACCGCATAGAGTCGCTTGTCCAGCTCCTCGAGGGTCGTGAGGAAGTCTGTGTCGAGCTCGTCAATGGCGCTGCGCCGCAGCGTGGTTCCGGATGAGATGCGCTTCATAGGTCGTGCGTCTCCTCCTTCGGATCTTCCGTCACTTCTTCGTCTATTACCCCTCTGGAAGCATCCTCCATGCCGGAACTATGAACGCTGAAACGATCGGTGATTACGGACCCGTGCCTCTCGAGAGGGTTGCAAATTGTAAAGTTCAGCTACACTTTGGAGGCTTGATCGACCGGTCTATCTGCGTTTTGGGCTCCGCGCACACTACGCTTTACACATGACCAAGGATTTCCTCTCCGACCAGCTGCTGGGCGTCGATGTTCACCTACTCCTTTCGCAACTCGTCACGAGATGATCTAACCCCACGGGTGATGCCCGCGATGCTCGACGAGTGGCCCAACGACGATGATTTGATCGCCGACTTGCGAGACGTCAAGTGGATTGTGAAATGCCTCGCACGCGGCCTTGGCAACCTCCAGTGTCATGTAGGGTATGCGCAGACAGTCTCCTTGTCACAGGCTATTTCTTGAACACGCTCATTGGACTAGTCATAATCGTCGAGTTGGGAATGAGAATCCGACGATCGTCAGCCTGGAGAGTGGTGTAGCGCATGTCGATCTCGGTGACGAGTCCCTCGAAGCCGGCGACGGAGACATGGTCGTCGGTCTGGAACGGCCGGTAGCTCAGGATTAGGGCGCCGGCCACGACGTTGGCGAAGACGTCTTTCAGCGCAAAGCCGAGCACGAAACCTGAGAGGCCGAGACCGGCAACGAGCGCAGACACGTTGAATCCGCTCGTCCCCAGCGCCGTGACCACGCCGAATGCGAGGGCCGCTCCTTTCACGAGCTGACGGAGTATCGTCACGATCTCGGCGTGAAACCGGCGAGCCGTCCCGATCTTGACAACGAGGGCCTGCAGCACGATGGCTGCAATCCAGAACGCCGCCAGGATCGCCAGGCTTCCGAGCACCCGGGGCATGAAGAGCACGGAGGCCGTCAGAAACTTCTCGAGCACGTCTTGCATGGTTCTCCTCCGTTCCTCAGAGGAACACTGGCGGTGCGGGATTCCTGAGTCGACAAAGCCTCAGGCTGAAAGGTGGACACGATGATGGAGCTCATGCGACATCCGATCTCTGGTCGCGGGTCCCGACCAGGAAGGGCCGTCGCGATACGCTTCGATTCAAGGCTCTCTCAAGGCTGCGCTCCAGCATCTTCTTGATCACAATTGCCCCTGCCGCATTAGCGGCTGCGGTGAGAATTGTGGTCAACACGGCCGGCTGGGCCGCCACCCGCTCCCGCCTCTCCACGATCCGAGACAACCCATCGCGCACTTGGCGGACCTTGGCGAGCAGGCCTCGCTGCGGTCGAGTGCGCCTGGTGGCCAGCATCAACCCTACGGGAGCCGCCACCACCGCCGCTCCCGTAAGTATCACGCCGAGCGCATGTCGCTTGACCTGTCGCTTGACGTCGAGGGCTTCGTGGCGTCGGCGGTCGAGCTCGGCCACGAGGCGGGCGAGGTCTTCGCGAAGCATGGCGATCTCGCCGTTGAGGTGCCGCACACTCTCCTGTGGTGAGATCTCTAGGCTGGGGCCATTCGCGATCGCCGTTACCTTCATGCCAGTCGCTCCTTCACCCATTGGGCGTTCTCGTTCAGTGTCTTTCGAGTGACCGCGAGCGGACTCGAGACGCGATTCACCCAGCTGAGATAGCCGACGATGCCGCCGATCAGCAGGAGGACGGCGCCCACGACGACCGCCGCCAGCCACCCCGGCATGTACATGGCGAGAAAGAAGACGAGGGCGACCAGTAACATATTGAGCCCGAGTATGCTCGCCACAGCGGACACAGCCAGGCCCTTGACCGTCGACAGCTCCGACTCAAGGTCGGCGCGGGCTTCGGTCTTCGCCAGCTCGACTTCCTTCGTGACGAGTACCCTGGCCTGCCCGACGATCTGGCCGATAAGGGCTCGTGTCGACAGGGCCCGGGTGTGGTCGTCCCTCAATGTTTCGGGGGTCATTTTTGCCTCCACTGGTGAGTGGTCAGTTCCGAGGTGATCAGCTCGCACGGTAGCCTCGAGCAGCTGCGGCGCGCCTCGGAGGGCGCGATCGAGCTGGAGTGCTTGCCGATAGACGATTTGCCATTCTTTGTAGTCCACGGGCAGCTCGCGGATCGCTCGCGCGATGTCGGCAAGGCGAGCTTCTAACCGCGCCGCGCCGACATGGGCCGCTGGATTCTGGCGAAACACTGCCCACACGCTGCGAATCTGTCGCTCGATCTCTTGAGCTCCAGGGTCAAATGTCTGATAGGCGGGTGCGTCCGTGAGCGCCTCGACGAGGAGGCCGTGAGTCCAGGCCGTCGCTTGCTCAGAGCCGCGCAGCGACAGCCCGTTGACGCGAAGCAATACGTCGAGCCGTGGCCCCCGGAAGTAGGCGAAACGCTCGGGCACGTAGTCGCGAAACCCGGGGCCGCCGAAACGGAAGAGGATTCGCGTGGGCGCCGTGACCCACCACGCCGGCGTGGCCTCGTGGACGACCAACCCGTGCTGCTCCAGAGTCTCGGCGACTTTCTTGGCGACGAGCTCGTATCCCTGCGCGTCGGTGACCAGCGGGACGTGCACCTCCACCTGCCGGCGAACGATCGCGACGAGCCGTCGTAGGGGCATCGTGACGAAGACAATGGAAAAGGCGGCCGCCAGCGCGAGCGTCATCGGCACCCCACGGAGCAGGCGAACGCCCTTCGATTCCCGCAGCGGGGAATGTTGGACGGTCGATTCCCGCACGCTCGCCGACCCCATGGCGGGTGCGGTCCCCGGAATTGGCGCCCGGGTGCCGCGCGACCGTGCGGCCACCGTGATTCCTAGTGCGAACGGTATAAGAACGGCAAGGGCAATCCAGACGGCGCGGATTCCCCACGTGGGTATCCAATGCGGGAGCGGGATGAAGACGAGCGCGAGCGTCGCGAGCCGCGGCCAGACCACCCCAACGAGGAGGATAGGCCATGCCGCGGCGGCGCCGACGAGCGCGGACAGCCAGGCCTTCTCCCGAGCGCTCGTTTCTCCGAAGAGTGCCATGACCGCCCAGCCAAAAAGCGCCGACATGATGCTTCCCAGCGACCGGCTGAGAAGCGCGAGGAGTGCTTGGAGAATTGCCATGGGAGGCTGTCAACCGTCCTGCCGGGCCAGGACCGGCGCGTTCGATTTGGAGCGGTCCGCGCGCCACCATCGCCTCAGGCGTAAGCGGCCAGCCAATTCAAGATAGCCCTCCTGCCTCGCTCGCGCTGCAGATCGCGGTGATCCCCTTGTGGGTGACCGCCTCGGCCCGACGAGACGACCGCGAGGGCTCCTCACGGGGCGTCCTTCCCGGCGGGGCTCGGCTCCTGGGGGCGTTGATCGCGATGTCTGACGCCATCTTCCGCGACCGGCTGTCCACCCTTCGGGCTCTTCTGAGGCTCGAACCCCGGGAGCGATTCTTCAGGATCTTTTCAGCCATCGCCACGAGGCCCTCATAGAGGCGATGTCGGAGGGTTTTCTCTTGGGTCCCCTCACCGCCGTCACCCACTTTGACTCCACGAAACACCGGTTTGATATAGCCCGTGAGAGCCCCGCTCTTGGTTCGCAGCTCGGTAAAAACGGAGAACTCCCCCGCCGAGACATCGAAGCCTCCGTAGGCACGGACGAGATCCTTCATGCGCGCCATGTCGACATCTTCGATCCGGGCCGTCAGATCCATATCGGCGCTGCCCGTCTGGGGCTGCACGGTGGCCGTCACATGGGTCTGACCGCTTCCCATGAGCCGGCCTCTGAGGCGAGCAACCGCCGGTCCTTCGCTCCGCTGGTTGCTGAGATGTTCCAGTGAGAGGGCGGTATCCGTGAGGACGATCCGGTAGGCGGGGGCCGCGGCCTGATTCACGAATCCGAAGTTGCTCTTGACCACGTCGAGACGATCGATCCGGAGCTGGACGGTGGGCTCATTCGCCACCTGCTTCGCCACCTGCGCGGTCTGCTGTCCTCGCGCCTTCTCAACCTCCGCCGTGCGCGGGGTGTGGGTGTAGTCGATGTCCACGCCTTCGATGAGCACCCGCTCGAGCATCAGACGGGTGAGCTTCGGCGCATACTCGATGGTGCCCGCGAGCGTCAGGCTGCCGTTGCGAACGCCTACATTGTACCGATTGGTGATCGGCTTGAAATAGTCGAGCTGGATCTGCTCCAGTTGGACCGCAGCCTGGACCCCCACGTGGGGCTCGGCGAGGAAGTCCGCGTGCCCATCCATCGACAAGCGCCCCGCATCGAACACCGTCCCTTCCAGATGAATGTCGGAAGGATATACTCGCTCCGGCGAGTGGATGTTCCGGATGTTCTCTGCGTTGAGCTGAAGCCGACTGAGGTGCAGTGGCTTGAACGGGCCTCGGTCGACGTACGTCACGTCACCGTCACGGATCCGCAGGCGGTTGATCTTGAGGTCGAAGGCCAGCGCCTCCAATGCCTCTTGCCACCCCCGCTCCTTTAAGGGCACGTCGCTCCGTGCTTCGGTGCGGACCTGCCGGAGGTCGAGGTAGACTGTCGGTCGATCGAAGGTGATATCCGCAACGATCCGCCGGTGTATGAGGCCCCGCCAATCGACGCTCACCGTCAGCTTCGTGAGGCTGGCCACCGGCGGATCGGGGTTGGCGTCCTGGAGGATCGTCGCGTTTTCCAAATCGAATGACACGGTCCACGGATGGACATGAAGAGCTCGCATCTGGACGGTGTAGCCGGTCAAGCGCTGGTTGACCCGGTATTCCATGTAGCGACGCAGAGGCTCGTCCGTGAGCCGAGCCAGTCCATAGGTCAGGATAACGAGCAGCGCGAACAGCCCTAGCAGCCACAACCAACGCCGGCGTATAGGCAACGCCATGGGCGACTCCTATCTCTTGACACGAAGACGTCATATCTCAGAGCATGGGGAGTGCCAGAGGATCGCAATCTCAAAGAAGCGCTGATTGCATCGGCACTTCTAGAGCGCGGTGGCTCCTGCGATGAAACGTCAATGTCATATGTCACCCGGAAAGAACTTCATGTTCTAGGCACTCTCTTCATAGGGGCCCGCCTCCCCTGCGGCTATGGTCTCAAACGTCTCGGAGGGGGGGCGGCGGTCACCGACTACGACAGCAGTCAGCGGGCGGGATGATCTGGGTCGGGTCTGAAGAGCGGCCGGCGCGGAGCCTCTCTCGTGTCGTGGCCAAGCCGAGTTCGCGGATCAGACTTGGGGTCAGCGTCACATCAGGGATCTCGTGATGCGCATGAGCCGTGAGCCCCTGAAGCGCTATTTCCACGTCGGCGGGCGATACGCCGACTTTCCGCAAGAGCGCGGTTAGAGAGCCAAAGCCAATCGCCCGACCGGGGAGAACGCCCCTATCCCGTCTTTTTTGCCACTGAAGCTGACCAATAACTCTGGCGATCCCTCCAAGCCACTAGCATGGTTCTGGTTGTCGATATGGACGACGCCCGGAGTGCCATGAGGTTGCCGAGGCTCGGTAGGCATGGGTGAAGGGCTACGGGCTGGCGGACTCGCTATCCGAGGCCTCTGCGTCACTGGGCGCGAGCATAGTCTCGGGGCCGGGCAATCGCAAGGCCCGTTACGTGAGGATCATCCTCCGTCGCGCTCCAGGCGCCAAAGTGCATCGCAGGCGACGTGAAGACGAAGTACCTTTCGGTCGGCATACGTGTAGGAAACCGTCGGGTCGGCCTCACAGCAGATCAAGCACGGTCCCCACATTGATCGTCCGATGACGACCCTCGTTACGCGGACGGCTTGGCCGGGAAGAATCTTGTCTGCCAGCGACCCGCCTGGCGGCAACTCGCCCGAGGCCATGAGAAGGCGAATCCTGGTGCGCAGCTCGCTGTGATCCATACGAGCTGAAGAGCAAGAAAGGGGCCACCGGCCAGCCAGCAATATTGATGCATGGTTGGACTATGCCAACAGGCGGTCTGGCCTCGAATCGACTGGATTTTCGACAGTCGAGTCCACTACCTCGAGCGAGTACAAGCGCTCCTCGCGGGAAACTTCCATTGCACTTCCTTTTCACTTCAATAGCGATCAGGAATCGCCTCCCCGTGACGTCCCTGCCCCAGGCGCGACGTCTAATCCCTTTCCGTGGGAAGAGGACAGAAGTCAGAAGTCACCTCAGGGCGAAGTTTGGTGTCGATCGCCAGGGCTGTCGAAAAATCGAACGATCCGAAGCCCGACCGCTGATCGGTACGTTCAACCGTGCATGTGAATTGACGTGTTATCTGTGGCCCCGTTCTTGCCCATCCCCCTGGCTATGTCCGAGGCGGCGCTCCGGGCAAGGATTCGGGAGTTGATGGCTTCTGGTGGGCTTCCACCAAGTCCACCGCAAGCCGAGACAATCATCCACGGCCGGAGCATACGCGTGGCACGAACTATCATCGGACGAGCGACGCTGGAGCCGTGCCTCATCTGTGCCGAGCCTGACCCAATGCTGTCCTACACGCTTACAGACGGACGCGTGATCCACTTGCACGGGGCATGCGATGCGCTCTGGCAGCAGGAGTGGGCGGCCGGCTAGTGGTGGGGCCGACGGGAGGGAAAGAAACGTGCCTGAGCGGGAAGTGTGCCTTGTCGTGTCGGCGTCATCGTGGTTCGAAATCAGTGAAGGAAGTTCCGGGCCAGCTCTCGAGCAGGCCGAGTACCGGTTGCGGTGTCGGATCTTGGTGGAGGGAGCTCAGTCGATCGTGGCGCACATTTTCGGATTGGCGGACACCTCTGGTCGGTTCCGTAGGCTAGTACCCCCGCTGCTGAAACCGATCTCGAAAGACAAGATCATCAGGGAAGAGCCTTGGGATCGTGACACGGCTTGACCCGAGGTTGACTACCACTACCGAGATCAGCGACGTCGAGATCCTTCACGGTGGCCGTCTACGAGCCGGGATCTTCCGAGGCTTCGCCGGCGTAGTCGGTTCGCCGTCGCCTCGACGACCACCAGCGCCCAGAGCCCGTCCGCGTCGGGCCACGGGACGAACTCCTGACCATGACCGCACCAGTCGGCGACGAACATCGGCTTCGTCGGCCATCCAGTCCAATCGAGGTGCTCGAAGCGGTAGCGGGGTATAGGCCACTCGCGTGTGCAGATCGGGACGTGGCACGAGCGCGTTGGGACGCGCCGCCCGTGTTCATCGACCCAGTACGGGCGTCCCATCGCCGGAGGTGAAAGTCAGTCGCTCAAGCCAAGTTCGCGGAATTGATCCTGCGTCAGTGTCACGTTCGGGATCTTGTGGCGCGGCTCCGCCTCGAGCACTTGAAGAGCCATCCGCAGCGCAGGACCGGGCACTTCGAGCTTTCGCAGTAGCGCAGTCAGCGGATCAAAGCCGCTTGCCCGGCCGAGGTAGAACACCCCAGACGAATGTCCGCCAAAGCTGACCAAATACTCTGATGGTTCACCTGCGTGCTTGCGGCATTCGATGTGGATCACGCCGCTCGTGCCGACGACTTGCTCATCAATGCCGCCGGAAATCCACCACGCCCGATTGAGGAGTCGGCGGCTGAGAGCGAGCAAGCGGTGGGAGGCGTCCAGATGCCCTTGGCTGGCGCGACATTGCTCAATCGCACGATTCACCAAGGTGATGCCCATGGGAGCAAGAGTATGGTCCCAGAGCCGCGCGAACGCAAGTAGGGTTGCCCGGAGTCCAGGCCGATCCCCGCATGGTCGATCAAACAGCCCAGATCGTGAGGTTGCTGCTGCGAGCGGTGTCCCGAGGGTCTACGGTCTTCGCAGGCTCGTCGAGGCTGGAGGTCTGATGTCCTACGGGCTCAGTCTCGTTGACTTCTTGCGGCGGGCGGCGACCTATGGATCTTGAAGGGCACCAGGCCTGGAGACCTCCCAATGGAGCAACCGACGAAGGGCGAGCCGGTGATCAACCTCAAGACCGCCTAGGCGCTCGGCCTCACGATGCGTTCGCCGACGAGCGGCAGCAGCTCGTGAAAGGGGCGCCCACCAGATTGCGCCGAGGATGCGCGAGCTTGAGCGGCACGTCGCGGAGCTGACCTTGCGGCCGAGACCTCCGGCTCAGAAGGAGGGAAAGCGTAGGAGATGCGCGTGCCAGCCCCGCGTCACCCGCTCCTCGACGCCCGGCCGGTCTAGGCGCAGTCCGAACACCTGAGCGAGCCGCCGCATGAGGGTCTGGCCGATCTCTACACGGCGGCCGGCCCGCGCCGCGGTGAGCACGTCGCCGGCCAGGGATTCGAGCCTGCTGAGCGCCGACGGTGTATTCAGGTCGTCGTCCATCGCCGCGGTGAAGTCGGCCTCGGCGCCAGCCACGTCCAGAGGCTCACCGTCGCCCCCGGCTACCGTTGCCGCAGCGCGCAACTTCTCCGCGAGCTGCGCTGCGTGAGCGAGCGCGTCGAGGTCGTGGCTCCATCCGAGGCGATAGTGATGCCGTCCGAGGTAGAGGCGGAGCGCGTCCGGCGACCAGTGCTTCAGCAGGTCGCGCACCATGACCAGGTTGCCCAGTGACTTGCTCATCTTGGCCCCTTCGTGCTCGACCATGGCCGTGTGCAGCCAGACGCGGACGAATGGGGTGCGGCCCGTGACGGGCTCGGCCTGGGCGATCTCGCATTCGTGATGCGGAAAGACCAGGTCGTCGCCGCCCCCGTGAACATCGAGCGTGGGCCCCAGAAGGCGCGTGCTCATCACCGAGCATTCGATGTGCCAGCCGGGACGGCCCGGACCCCACGGGCTGTCCCAAGTCGGCTCGCCTGGAGCCCGCGCCTGCCACAGCACGAAGTCGAGGGGATCGCGCTTGTGCGGATCGTCGGGCCGGTTGCCGCGCTCATTGGCCACCGCCAGCATTTCGGACCGGGGCAGATGACTGAGCCGGCCGAAAGCGGGCCAGGCATCGACGCGGTAGTAGACGCTGCCGCCCGATATGTAGGCGAGGCCACGCTCGATCAGCCCGCCGACGGCAGTGACGATGTCGGGGATGACGTCGGTGGCGCGGGGGTACTCGTCCGGCGGGCGGACGTTCAGGAGCTGCATGTCGCGAATGAAGTGCGAAGTCCAGCGATTGCCGAGGGCGCGCCAGCCCACCCCGACCTCGGCGGCCTTGCGTAGGATATCGTCGTCGATGTCGGTGACGTTCTGGACGTAGCGCACGGCGAACCCCTGGTCCTCGAGGTGCCGCACGAGCACGTCGGCGACCGTGTAGGTGAAGGCGTGGCCGAGGTGCGTGGTGTCGTAGGGCGTGATGCCGCACACGTAGAGGGTGAAGGCCTGCCCGGTGGGCTTGAGCGGCTCGACCGCGCCCGACAGCCTGTTGTAGACGTTCACACTGTAGGCAGACGCTACAAACCGAGTTCCCGAATCAGACCGGCGTCAGCGTCACATCGGGATCTCGTGATGCGCATGAGCCGTGAGCCCCCTGGAGCGCTATCTCCACGTCGGCAGGCGATACGCCGACTTTCCGCAAGAGCGCGGTTAGAGAGCCAAAGCCAAGAGAACGCCCCTATTCCGTCTTTTTGGCCACTGAAGCTGACCAAAAACTCTGACGGTCCCTCCGAGCCACTGCCATGGTTCTGGTTGTCGCCGAGGCTACAGATAGCCCGCACCTCGAGTTGCGAAGGATCCAACGCCATGTAAATGCTGGCAAGAACACTGATCCACCAGAAGTGGTGCCCCCGGGCGATCCCAACCAAGACCACATGCCCTTCGAGGGTCTGTGCAGAGGGCCGCGTGAACCTTGGGAATGCCGCAGTCGGCGCCGCCAAGCGCGCTATAGCCGACGCACTCGGCCGTGGTTTAGAAGAAGCGATCTCGGAGCGAACACGCTATGTGTTGGTCCGCCCCGCTGCGTCTCCGAACTCGCTTCCACGCCGCCCCGAAAGCGAGTCCCGTACCGAGAAGCAGGAGGGTGCTGGGTTCAGGGACAGCCTGCTCAGGCGTGAAGAAAAGTAAACTTATCGGCGCCTCCAATCCACCCCTCCCAGGAGTGATGAAGGCGTCAATAAAGGCCCCGGTCGTGCCATCGTACCGCGAGACCTGATTTGGGCCATTGCTCGCGACATAGAGGTTGCCGTCCGGCCCGAAGGCCAAGCCTTGGAACCCGCCTGAGCCTCTCACGAAGACGTCGATGAAGGCACCACTTTGCCCGTCATAACGTATGACCCCACTAATGCTCTGGGGATTGTTCGTTTGGATGGTGCTAACGTAAAGATTGCCGTCTGGTCCAAAGAGGAGGTCTTTAGCAGAGCCTAACCCACCACCAGAGGCGAATATGTCGAGGAAGGCCCCCGACTTTGCATCGTAGCGTACGACTTCACCGAGGCCGGAAACATTGTTCTCCGAGGCGAGATACAGGTTGCCGTCCGGCCCGAAAGCTAAGCCTAAGGAAGGGAATAGGGTGAGGCTCCCAGTCGAAGCAAAGATGTCGAGGAAGCTTCCCGTCTTCCCGTCGTAACGTAGAACGCCATTAATGCCCTGGAATGCATTGCCTTGATTGCCCACATAAAGATTGCCGTCGGACCCGAAGGCTAAGCCCTGAGGAAAGTGCAACAGCCCGCCGATGGCGAAGACGTCAATCAGGGAGCCAGTGCTCCCGTTATAACGTCGAACGCTGAAAGCACGCGGCTCACTGGGATCCGTGCTCATGGCAACGCCGTTGGTGACATAGAGGTTGCCATCTGGCGCAAAGGTCATATCCAGAGGCTGAAATCCCGCGTTGGGGACGAAGGGACTAATAAAGGCGCCTCTCGCGTCGTCGTAACGGAGAATGTTGCCTTCACCGGACTTATTGTTTGTAACGAGCAGATCGGCGCGCGCAACAGCAGGACTCAACTGCATGAGGACTAAAACACACAACCAGGGAATGACAGCGCTCAGCCGAAGACGCAGCATAGCTATCCTCCCTCTAAACACTCAGGCGTCCTTCTCACATCGCCTGCGCGCCCCGGAATCAATGGGCTCGATGGAGCGGCCGACAGCATATCACCAAGAGCAGTTCCCCTCGACTGGTCGACGAGGCCGGTAACATCGCCCCGGCTATAGACTGACCTCGCGGGCTAGGCACCGGGTAGCTCCCGATGCTGAACGGGGCGGACCTCGCCGCCCTGCCCGCGATTCCTTCGAGGTGCTCCACGGGGAGGGAGCGCATGGCGGGGACGAAGGGAAAGACCCGGCCAAAGAGCAAGACGAGCGCACGTCCGAGCTCCGGGGCGCCGGATCACGGCGGAACGACTCAGGCAACGATTCGTCGGCTGATCCAGTTCGTCCAGGAGCGCGAGCGGCGCGACACGGACGCCCGGTTGACCAGATACGAGCTCCGCTGGACAGGCCTCCGCGCGCAGGCCAAGCGACAGCTCGCCACGTTCACAACCCCGCCACGGCTCGTGCCAGTGCCGGGCGGCAGGACGCGCATTGAGTCCACCGAGCTCCCGGCGGCCCTCAAGACTGCCGACTACGTCTGGCGGCTGGCGACCGCGATCCTCGGGCACATCGCCGAGGCCCGGTGGCAGCTTGCTCACGGTGAGGCCGCCGACCCGGCGCTGCTCAAGATCGAACGCTTGCACGCGCGGGGTGAAACCTACCTGCATCCCGAGCGGCAACAGCTCGCGCACGCCGCGCTATTCCGGCAGGGGCGCCCGCGGGTGCCTACAGTCCCCACCGCCAGGTGCTGGCAGCTTACGAGACGACGAATCCCGGTGCGCCGTTCTCGGCGATCTTGGACCACCTATTGGCGTTGGCCGACCGCGCCGACGACGGCCCGATCCAGGAAGTGCTCGACGGCAGCGCGAAATGCCATCCGGGAGCTCACGTGCACTGGCTCGATGACCGGGCCGAAGAGCACAGTAGCAGCGAGAAAGCCGTGAAGAACCTGGTGGCCGCGATCCGCAAGACCCGCCGCGTCGCCCCGCCCGCTTAACTCTCTCAGAGTCGCATCCCGCTTTGCGCTAAACCGGGACGCCGCCCCGGTACGCTCACCGATGACACGCGCTCCGCATCGTGGACGACACGCTCTGGCGGGCCGCCCATCGTCGCCTGGCTGAGACGCGCGCGGTCTACGGGCGGCTTACGGATGGACGCCTCATTGGGCGGCCCGAGGGCCATGTCGAGAGCCCCTATCTCTTCACCGGGTTTCTGCGCTGCCAGGCGTGCGGCGGGCGCATCAACCCGTTGAAGCAGCCGTCACGCGGCGTGCCCATGACCTACTACGTGTGCGAGACGCACCGGACCCGCGGGGAGACGCGATGCGCCCACGGACTCCGGGCGCGTCTCCAGCCCCTCGAGCGGGCCATTCTCGAGCGCCTCGAGCGCGATGTGTTCTCGGAGGACGTGCTGGCCGCGGTCGTCGCGCGCACCCTCGCGCGCCATGCTGCGGCCGTCTCGCAGGGGCAGGACCGGCGCGGGCCGCTCGAGGCGGAGCTGCGCGAGGTCCAGCTCCGCGTCGGCCGCTACGTGCGGGCGCTCGGGGACGGCGTGGCCCTGGAGGAGATCTGAGCGGAGCTCGCGGCGGCGAAGCTGCGCGAGCAGGTGCTGAGGACCGACCTCGCCGGGCAGTCCCCTGCCCGCGGGGTTGTGGCGCTCGATAGCGCCGCCCTGCGCCTGCGGCTCGCCGAGTGGCACCGCCTGCTCGGTCAAGGGCCACAGGTGGCCCGGCAGCTCCTGCGTAAGCTCCTCCCCGACGTCGGAGCACAGCGGCCGATCGCCATGGAGGCCACGCCGGAGGGGATTTGCTTCCGCGGGCGCGCCGCGTGGGGCGCTCTCCTCTCCGGCGTGGTGCAAGGAATAGGCCTGGTGGTGCCCCCGGCGAGACTCGAACAATCTTGGAGCGAGCCCTTGCCCGTCACTCTTCATGGCAGCGTGATGTCGGGGGTCAGCAAAGCGGCGAGGCTTCTGCTAGACTCCCCCGCAGCCGGTGAGGAGGACTCCGCATCGACCTGATTCGACTATCCCAAGCACCATCTCCCCTCGCGCTGGACTCGCAGACTGCCTGCGAGAGAACCCATTGATAGATCGGCGCACGTTCCTCACTGGCACGGGGCGGTGCTCCTCGCCGCGCCGCTCGCCGCCGAGCCCCAGCAGGCGGGGAAGGTCCCTC
>WNFU01015339.1_pt1 | contig 14238 bp, 14 predicted proteins | sample 5400121 | NCBI WGS metagenome assembly WNFU01 (sample SAMN13153360, study PRJNA577476) | soil metagenome | isolation source: 100 cm soil or saprolite under grassland replicate 1 | place: USA:California | collected 2016-06-15
GGTGAACTGGGACAGCAAGGCGGGACGCGAGTGGATGGCGTGGCAGAAGGAAGTCGTGGACAAGAAGTGTGGCGGCACCCTGACCTTCACGGACAACAACGGCGCCCGCAACGGCCAGCAGGCGGGGCAGATCGCCATCATCAACGCGTCCAACTCGCGGTCCACCGAGAACAGCAATGCGCTCAACAAGAAGAACGTGGTGCGCATGTTCGGCTATCCGGGCAAGGGCGGGGCCATCGCCTTCTCACACCAGATCTATATCCCGCGGGTGGCCGCCAGCCCCAAGCTCGCGCGGGCCTTCGCGCGTGAAGCCATCCTGGCCCGTCATGGCCAGACGTGGTCCGCGGAGAAGTTCGGCAAGATGCCCACGCTCTGGGCCAACTACGACGCGCTGCCCAAGGACGACCCCAACTTCGCCTTCGTGCGCCGCGAGCTCTCGGGGCCGAGCATGGGGCAGTGGCGCTATCGCGACGGCCAGGCACTGCGCCAGGCCTACGTGGACAATCTGCAGAAGTACATGACCGGCGGCCAGACGCTCGACCAGGCCGTCGCCGCGCTGAGGGCGGCCCAGGCCAAGCTCGACCTGACCGTGCCGGGCAAGAAGTAACCGCGGGCTCCCGCGTGGCGCGACGGCGGCGGGGGGACCTGGAGCGACGCCAGGCCCGCTTCGCCGTCGCGCTCACCGCGCCCGCGGGCGCCATGCTCCTCGCCTTCATCGCCTACCCCATCGTCTACTCGTTCTTCCTCACCTTCTCGCGCTTCACCATCCGCGACGTCAAATGGTTCGCGGCGGGACTCGACAACTACCGCAGCGTGATCGCGGATCCGGACTTCCTCACCGCGCTGGGCTTCACCCTGTCCTACACGGTGGTGTGGGTCGCCCTCAGCATGGGCGGCGCCCTGCTCGTCGGCGTGCTCCTCCAGCAGGTGCGCATGGGCTCCACGTTCTTCCGCGGCATGCTCTTCCTGCCCACGGTGGTGCCGGTGACCATGGGCTTTCTCATGTTCCAGTGGATCCTCGATCCCGCCAACGGCATCCTGAACTATGTCTTGAAGGAGATGGGGCTGGGACACCTCGCCCTCAACTGGCTCTCCGATCGCAGCACCGTCTTTGCCAGCCTCGTCGCGGTAACCCTCTGGGGCTTCGGCCCGTGGATTCTCCTGCTCGCCGGCCTCCTCGCCATCCCCAGGGAGCTCTACGAGGCCGCGCGCGTCGACGGCGCGTCACCCACGCGCGAATTCGTCTACATCACCCTCCCCCAGCTCCGTCCCACCCTCATGGTGGTGACCACGCTGCAGGTCATCGCCGGGCTCAAGATCTTCGTGCCCATCTACGTGCTGACGAGCGGCGGCCCCGCCAATGCTTCGCTCTCCCTCTACTTCCTCGTCTTCCAGAAGATCAATCAGTACAAGCTGGCCTACGCGACCACCGTGGGCTGGGTCTTCACCACCATCGTGACCGCCGTCGCCATCGTGACCGCGGTGGCCTTCCGGGTGCGGCGCGACGATGGGTGAGAGCCGGCGCGGACAGTCCGCGCTGGTGATCGCCCTCAGCCTGCTCTGCTTCGTCACCTTCCTGCCCTTCCTCTGGGTGGTGCTCACCGCCTTCAAGCCCAACACGGAGATCTATGCCCTCGACAAGCAGATCCTGCCCAGACATCCCACCCTCACGCACTTTCAGAAGGTCTTCGATCGAGGCGATCAGCTCCCCCGCTTCGTCCTCAACACCCTCGTCTATTCCGTAGTGACGATCACCGCCGTCTCCCTCCTGTCCGCCATGGCCGGCTATGCCCTGGGCCTCCTGCGCTTCCCCGGCTCCGGCCTCTTCGTCCACCTCATGCTCGTGCTCCTCTCCGTGCCGTGGGTCATCCTGATGGTGCCCATCCTCATGTTCGAGTTCCGGCTGGGCATCTGGAACACGCGGGAAGGGCTCATCCTGCCCTACGTCGCCTTGTTTCTGCCCCTGGCCATCTGGATCATGCGGGGGACCTTTCTCACCATGCCGAAGGAGCTGGGCCAGGCCGCGCGCATCGACGGGGCGAGCGAGCTTCGCGTCTTCTGGCGCATCTATCTCCCGATGGCCCGCGGCGGCCTCGCCACCGTGGTGCTCCTCACCTTCATTCAGGTCTGGAACGAGGTGCTGCTCGCCTCCACGCTGGCCATCCACCCGGAGATCGCGAACATCAACACGGGGCTGCGCATGTTGCAGGACGAGGGACAGGCCTTCGCGTTCGGCACGCTCTCCGCGGTGATCCTGCTCGCCATGATCCCCACCCTGGTGGTCTTCGTGCTCCTCCAGCGCCACTACGTCCGCGGGGTCAGCGAGGGAGCTTTCGCCGGCTTCTAGAGAGGCGCACGACGAGCCTGGGCAGCACGGCGAGGCAGCCCAGCGCGGTGAGCGCGAAGAACACCCGCCACGCCGTCTCCGACAGGGTCCCCTCGCCCGTCAAAGCCTCTCCGCCCGCCCAGCCCGCGTAGACGTACACGGCGGTGGCGGGGGCCATGAAGACGAACGACGCGAGCACGTACGGCACGAGTCGGATGCGCGTGAGCCCGAGGGCATAGTTGAGGAGATTGAAGGGAATGACCGGCACCAGGCGCGCGAAAGCGACGAACTCCCAGCCGCCCTTGTCCACGCCCTCCTTGATCTTCTTGAGCGGGCCGGAGAGCTTCTCTTCCGTCCAGTCGCGACCGACGGTGCGGGCGGCGAGGAAAGCCACGGTGGCGCCCACGGTGCTGCCCACGAGGGAATACACCGTGCCCCACACGGGACCGAAGAGAATGCCCGCCGACAGATCGAAGGGTAACCCGGGGACGAGGAAGGCCGGCCCGATCGCGTAGAGGACGACGAACGCCACCGGACCCCATCGGCCCAAACCCAGCACGAACGCCTGGATCTGCGGGACGGAGAGGTAGCTTCGCCAGATTACGGCGCAGGCGATGCCCGTCAGCAGCATCACCAGCAGGAAGAGCCGCCTCACGGTGACGCCGCGTGCGCGGGGCATGCAGGCATCATTGTCGGGCCTCGGCGGGGGCGAAATCAACCGTGATGCGCGCGGCGAAGGGCTGGGTGTTCAGTGGACGAAGGTGGCGGCGACCCGACGCGATTTCAGGAAGTATGGCACCCACACGAAGACGACGAGCAGGTTCGCCCCGACCGAACCGTAGACGCGAGGGCCGATGGAGGCCGCCGCGACGGGGATGGACCTCGCCACGAAGATATCGGCCATCTGAATCGCGACGCGTACGATGAGGAACGCGATCATCGCGCGGGGAAAAGCGCGCCGCGTGGTGAAGAACAGGTAGAGGAGCACGCAGGTCCACGCGAGAAGCGCCACGTTTGCCACCATCTCGCCCACGATGAGCGGGCCGAGGAGCGAATGGTAGGCGGGCGAGCCCGGCGTGGTCACCGCACGCCACGCCACCGGCTCGAGCGCGCGCGCACCCTGGATGATTTCCGCCCCGATGCGGAGCGGCGTCAGGCACAGGCCGATGGCAACCAGGATCAGCCATCCGCCGATGCCGCTTGGCGCGCTCTGATGTTGATTCGCCGACATTCGATCCTCCCCTGGGGCGATCCTCCCCGCGCGGACGCGGATGGTGGCCAGTCTAGCAGGTTCGTCGCCGCCCCCCACCTCCTGAGGATCATTGACAAGATGCCGCCCGCGGGACACCATGCCGCCCATGCGCATCGTGGATCTCTCCTTCACGCTCAAGCCGCACTTTCGTTGGACGGTCGCGAGCGAGCGTCGCTCCACGCATGAGTCGGGCGCCCTCTTCCAGTCCACCGTCTTCACCTCGAGCTGCCACGCCTACACGCACGTGGACGCGCCCGTGCATTTCCTGCCCGGCGATCGCGACATCTCGGAGATGCCCGTGGACCAGTGGATGGGCCCTGCCGCCGTCGTGGATCTGACGCATCTCGGCGAGAACGGCGAGGTGACGGCGGCCGATCTCGAGCGCCGAGGCGGCCACCTCGAGCGTGGCGACATCGTGCTCCTGCGCACAGACTGGCCCCGCCGGTGTCCGGTGGAGAGCGAACGCTTCTGGCGTGGGGCGCCCTTCACGGGCCGGAGCGCCTGCGAGTGGCTGGTGAAGCGCGGGGCCAAGGCGGTGGGCTACGACTACCCGCCCGACTATGCGATCCGCACCATGATCTTTGATGCCGGGAAGACAGTCACACGGTACGACTGCACGACCCACGACGTGTTCTTCCCCGCCGGCATCACGGTGATCGAGTACCTGACCAACCTCGATCAGATCCAGGCGCCCCGCTGCCGCTTCATCGCGCTGCCCCTCAAGCTCGAAGGCGGCGACGGCTCCCCCGTGCGCGCGGTCGCTCTCGTGGACTAGCGCGCGGGCACGAGCACGATGTCAAAGCGCGCGGTGAGCGCACCCGCTTCGCCGTCGGCGGGGCGAAGCGTCACGGAGAGGGCCTCGCGCACGCGCTGGCCTCCGAAAGAGGCGGGGTCCTCCCGGCCCGGCTCGCCCACGACATACATCTGCGTCACGAGCGGCCGGAAGCGCGGGTGCATGACCTTGAAGTGGATGTGCGGAGCCCGCGACTCGTACGGCACGGGACGAATAGTGCGGAAGCGATAGGTGCCCGTGGCGTCTGTTTTCGCCTGTCCGTAGCCCTGGAAGTTCGCGTCGCGGCGACCGGGCGTTCCGTCCTTGGGGGGCAGGTACCGTCCATAGGTATCGGCCTGCCAGATCTCGACCAGCGCGTCGTCGACGGGGCGACCATCCATGTCGGTCACGCGGCCACTCAGGTACAGCAGGGTGCCCTGGGCCCGGCCCTCTCGCCCCTTGATCACCACGAGGTCGGCGTCGTGGTCCTCGGGCAGCACACTCGGATAGAAGGGACCGGGTGTCTGCTCCGGCGTGGGCGCGGGAGCGGCCGCCCAGGCGCCGACGGTCAGGGCAAGACTCAGCGTGATCGCGACACTGCCTCGAATCACTACGTAGCGGCCCTATCGCTGTTGAAGATGTCGGTCACGGCCCGCCAGGCCCCACCCTGGCGACGATAGACCACGACATACTTCCCCACGTCGGTCACCGGCGCGCCTCCCGCCGGCTCGAGGTTCATGCTGTAACGCCCCCGGCCGTAGGCAAGGTCGCCCGAGCTCGCGGTGACCGTGGTCTCGAGCTTGATGCTGGTCAAGCCCGAGTCCATCAGGCCCTGGAGCATCTGCCGGATGCTCTCGCGTCCCTCGATGGCCGGGCTGTTGGGCGGCATGAGCACGGCGTCTCTGGCGTAGAAGGCCTCCACGAGCGTCGCGCCGTCCTTGGCGGCCGCGGCGCGCATGAACTCCGCATCGAGCCTGCGGATGGCCGCGGGGGCCGACTCCACCGGGGGCGCGGCCTTCTTGGCGGGCCGGCGCTTCGATGTCTTCTTGGCGGGCTTGGTCGCGCGCTTCTTTGCCATGGCGATGCTCCTTCCGGGGCGGGCGCCATCCAAGCGGCCCGCCGCCTCGTCGATCGGCCAGGTCGGACTCTTTTCCGCGGGCAAGGCGGGAGTCTGCGCGCCCGTCTCGTCTCTGTCAAGCGGACCGAAGCCCGTTCAGCTTCGTCCCGCGAGCACCCGCTCCACGCGCTCGAGCTGGTCGCGCGTGCCCATGGCGAGCAGACGGTCGCCCGCAGCCAGCGCCATGTCGCCCGGCGGGTTCACCACGGGATTGCCGTCGCGCATGATGGCGAGCACGGTCGCCCCCGTGGCCTGACGCACGGCCAGGGCCTCCAGGGTGCGGCCCACCGCCCGGCTGTCGGCGCTCACCGCGATGGCCTCGATGTTCAGCGCCTCATTGCCCCGGCGAAGCGCCGTCTCGAAGAAGTCCACGACGGTGGGGCTCAGGATGAGGTGGGCGAGGCGATGCCCGCCGATGGCATAGGGGCTGATGGCGCGATCGGCGCCGGCCCGGGTGAGCTTCGGCACGCTCGTCTCGTCAATGGCTCGAGACACGATGTGGAGCTTGGGATTGAGCACGCGCGCGGAGAGCACGATATACATGTTCGTGGCGTCATTGGCGGTGGTGGCGATGAGTCCGCGGGCACGCCTGACCCCGGCGCGCTCGAGCACGGCGTCGTCGGTGGCATCACCCTGGAGGCATAGCCATCCGAGCTCCTCCGCGTGACGTCCCGTCACTTCCGAGGGCTCCACGACCACGAAGGGCACGCGGGCCTCCGCCAGCTCGTGCCCGGCCTGCCGTCCGACGCGGCCGAGACCGGCCAGGATGATGTGTCCGTGGAGCGCCTCGATCCGCTTGTCCATCTTGCGTCTCCCCGTGGGGTCGGCCAGTCGCAGCGCGACGATGTACTCCATCACCACGCCGAAGGTAAAGAAGAGACTGCCCACCCCGACGATCGCGATGACCATGGTGAAAATGCGGCCGGCCGAGTCGAGCGGCTTCACCTCGCCGTAGCCGACGGTGGTGATGGTGGTGACGGTCATGAACAGCGCGTCGAGCCAGGTGCCGCCTATGGCACGCCAGAGCCAGAAGTAACCTACGGTCCCGCCGACGACCACCGTGGAGACCACGGACAGCGGCAGGATGAGGCGCGCCTTGAGCCCTCGAATCTCAGCGCTGTGGTACTTGGGGGCGCCGGCCACCGCGCGGCCTTACTCCGGGACCCCGCGCAGCGAGAGCTCACGTGCCCGATGACAGGACACGGCGTGTCCCGGCGCAATCTCCTGAAGGACCGGTGTCTCGGTGCGGCACTGCTCGGCCGCGTAGGGGCAGCGCGGGTGGAAGTGACAGCCGGGGGGCGGATTGGATGGATCCGCCACCTCGCCCTCGAGGAGCAGCCGCTCGCCACGCAATCGCGGGTCCGGCTTCGGCACCGCGGCCAGCAACGCCTCGGTGTACGGATGCTTGGGTGTCGCGAAGAGCGCTTCCGTGGGCGCCAGCTCGACGATACGTCCGACGTACATGACGGCCACGCGATCGCTGACCAACCGCACCACCGACAGATCGTGCGCCACCAAGAGATAGGTGAGCCCGAGCTGCGCCTGGAGGTCCTGCATCAGGTTGAGGATCTGCGCCTGCACCGAGACGTCGAGGGCGGACACGGGCTCGTCGGCGACCACGAGACTCGGGTTGAGGGCGAGGGCACGGGCGATGCCCACGCGCTGGCGCTGGCCGCCGCTGAAGGCGTGCGGATAGCGCCGCATGTACTCCGGCCGGAGCCCGACCAGGCGCAGGAGCTCGACCACGCGGGCCAGCCGCTCCTCCTTGTTCCCGACGCCGTTGGCGACAAGGGGCTCCGCCACGATGTCGAGCAGCGTGCGCCGCGGGTTGAGGGAGGAGAATGGGTCCTGGAAGATCATCTGCATCTGCCGGCGGAGAGGCTGGAGCTCGCGCTTGGACAGCGCGGCCACGTCGAGCACGTGCCCGCTCGCGGCGTGGAAGAGGATACGGCCCTCCGTCGGCGTGAGCGCGCGCAGGATGCAACGCGAGGTCGTGGTCTTGCCGCAGCCGCTCTCCCCGACCAGGGACAGCGTCTCGCCCTTCTCGACGTGGAAGCTGACATCGTCCACCGCACGCACCACCCCCACCTGTCGCCGCAGGAAGCCCTTGCGGATGGCAAAGTGCTTCCGCAGTCCCTGCACGTCAAGGAGGCGGACGGTGGCCGGCGAGCTCACCCGTCGCTCCCTCCGTAGAGCAGACAGGCCGCCTCGTGCCCGTCGCCCACCCCGATCGGCGGCGGCTCGATCTGATCGCAGCGGCCCGGCATGAAGTCGAAGATGACCTCCACGGGTCCCTGCTCGACCACCCGGCCCAGATACATGACGGCGACCTCGTCACACATCTCGGCGACCACGCCCAGGTTGTGGGTGATCAGGATGATGGCCATGCCCTCGCGTCGCTGGAGGTCGGCGAGCAGGGCGAGGATTTGCGCCTGGGTGGTGACGTCGAGCGCGGTGGTCGGCTCGTCCGCGATCAGGATGCGCGGGCTGCAGGACAACGCGAGCGCGATCATGGCGCGCTGCCGCAGGCCGCCGGAGAGCTGGAAGGCGTACTCGTCGACCCGGCGCTCGGGGCTCGGCACACCGACCAGCCTGAGCGCCTCGACGGCACGCTCGCGCGCCTGCCCCTTCCCTACCTCCTGGTGCAGACGCACGGTCTCGACGATCTGGCTGCCGATGGTGTGGACGGGGCTGAACGAGGTCATCGGCTCCTGGAACACGAGCGCGATGTCCTCGCCGCGGATGCGCCGCATCTCTTTGCCGTCAGGCGCGAGCGTGGCCAGATCCACGCCTAGGTCATCACCCTCGCGCCGGAGGAGGATCGAGCCCGACACGATGCGTCCGGGGCGCTCGACGATGCGCAGGATCGATCGCGCGGTGACGCTCTTCCCGCATCCGCTCTCCCCCACGATACCCAGAGTCCGCCGCGGATACACGTCGAGGTGCGCTCCGTCCACCGCGCGGACCGTGCCTTCCTCGGGGAAAAAATATGTCCGCAGATCTCGCACTTCCAGAATCGGGCGGGGATTCATGCGTACACCACGCGTGAGGCGGGCGGGTGGCCCCGGGGGAGGCGGGGGCGCGTCCGGCTTCGCCACCCTACGCTTCGTGAATCGCAGCCCTCCGGGCTGCGCACACTCGCGAAGGGCCCACTCCGCCGGACGCGCCCCCGCCTCCCCCGGGGCCACCCGCCCGAGATCAGTGCGACGTCGAGGGAAGGACCGGCTCGCCTCGTGTGTGATGTAGGGCGAGGATCACGATGATGACGGGCACGGAGGCGGCGAGGAGCCACGGCGAGATGGCCAGGGCCTGGATGTTCTGCGCCTGCTGGAGCAGCACGCCCCAGCTGATGGCGGGCGGGCGCAGCCCCAGCCCCAGGAAGGACAGCGAGGTCTCGCTGATGATCATGGCGGGAATGGCCAGGGTGGTGGCCGCGATGATGTGGGAGAGGAAGGAGGGGATGAGGTGGCTCACGATGATGCGCGTACGCGAGGAACCGCAGAGCTCCGCGGCCATCACGAAGTCCTCCTCGCGCAGGGAGAGGAAGCGCCCGCGCACCACGCGCGCCAGCTCTGTCCAGCCCACGAGCGAGATGATCAAGGTGATGGCGAAGTAGACCTGCATCACCGTCCAGTCGTTGGGCAGCGCGGCCGCCAGACCCATCCAGAGGGGGATGGTGGGGATGGAGCGCACGATCTCGATGACGCGCTGGATGAGCGTATCCACCACGCCCCCGTAGAGACCCGAGATGCCGCCCAGCACCACCCCCAGCACCAGGCTCATGGCCACGCCCAGGAGGCCGATGGTGAGCGACGTGCGCGTGCCGTACATGAGGCGCGACCAGAGATCGCGCCCCTGCTCGTCGGTGCCGAGGACGAAGAGCCCGTCCTCGGCGCGCACGCCTTCCAGACCAAGCAGGTGGCGGTCGGCCGGGATCAGCCCGAGAAAGCGGTATTCGAAGCCGTGGGCGAAGAAGCGCACGCGGATCTTCTTCTCGGGGTCCGGGGTGTACACGCGCTTGAACGTCATCGGATCGCGCTTGCCGGTGAGCCCGTATACGTAGGGCGCGAAGCGGCCGTTCTGGAAGAGATGGATGCGCTGCGGAGGCAGGAGCGAGCGCTGAGCCTCGGAGGCGCCCGGATCGGCGTAGGCGAGGAAGTCGGCGAAGACCACCGTCGCATAGAAGAGCAGCACCACCGCCGTGCCGACCATGGCCAGCCGGTGGCGGCGGAACCGCCACCACATGAGCTGCCACTGCGTGGCGACAGAGATCCGTTCTTCCTCGCGCTCGGCTATTTCCTGCCCTCCAGCCGGATGCGCGGGTCGATCCACATGAGGAGAAGGTCGGAGAGAAAGGTCCCCACCACGGTCATCACGCCCAGCAGCAGCACGATGGTGCCGGCCAGGAACATGTCCTGGGCGATCAGCGCACGCAGCAGCAGCGGCCCCACCGTGGGCAGCGAGAGCACGAGCGAGACGATGATGCTGCCCGAGACGACGTAGGGCAGCAGGTACCCGACCGTACTCGCGAACGGGTTGAGCGCCACCCGCACCGGATACTTGAGGATGACCCGCATCTCGCTCAGGCCGCGGGCCCTCGCCGTCACCACATACGGGCGGCGCAGCTCGTCGAGGAGGTTGGCGCGCATGATGCGGATGAGCTGGGCGGTGCCCGCGAGGGCGAGGATGGTGGCGGGCAGCGGCAGATGCTTGATCAGATCCCAGACCTTGGCCCAGCTCCAGCGGGCCTGGGCCATCTCGTCGGAAAAAAGGCCGCCGACGTTCAGGTTGAAGAGCGTGAAGCCGAAGTACATGAGCACGAGGGCGAGCATGAAGGAGGGCACGGCCAAGCCGATGAAGCCGATGAAGGTGGCGATGTAGTCGCCCACCGAGTACTGACGGACAGCGGAGTAGATGCCGATGGGCAGCGCGACGACCCAGGTGAGCAGGATGGCCGCGCCCGATACCGCCATGGTGAGCCAGAGCCGGTCGCCGATCACCTCCGACACGGGCCGGCCCCACTCGAGGGCCATGCCGAACTTCCCTCGCACCACCATCCCCATCCAGCGCATGTACTGCACCCAGATGGGCTTGTCGAGACCGTATTCCTGACGGAGGGCTTCGGCCTCCTGCCGGGTGACGAAGCTGCCCGAGGCCGACATCTGCGCGATATAGGACGTGATGTAGTCGCCCGGCGGCAGCTGGATCACCACGTAGGCGAGGACGGACACGGCCCACGTCGTCAGCACCGCCAGGATCAGCCGGCGCGCGAGATACGCGAGCATGCGCGGGTTGACTCCCGGCTACGCCTTGTAGAAGAAGGTCGCCGGATGCGACGAGCAGGGCGTCCGCGCATGCTGGGCATTGGTCTGCCGCGCCGGGATGTTCCCCAGCTTGTTGCTCACGATGCGCACGCCCATGGTCGCCGGTGACAGTCCCACGGTGCCGATCGAGTACTGCTCGTCCACGAGGATCTTCCAGATCTCCTGGGCGATCTTGTACCGCTCCTGCGTCTTCTTGCCGTTGGCCGAGCGGTACATCTCGAGCGCCGAGATCAGGCGCGGGTCCTTGGGGCCCTTGCCCTGGGCGCCGTTGCTGGCATACCAGCGGGCGATGGGCGTCCCGAGCAGGGCCTGGACCGGATCGAGGGGAAGGGCGTGGCGCGGGAAGAGGAAAAGCACTTCCGAGCCGTCATTGGCCCACAGCGCGATCTGCTGCTCGTTACTGGCCACGCGGGTGAAGAAGAGGCTGCGCTCCATCTCCTTGACGTCGGCCTGGACGCCGATCTTCTTCCACTGCTCCTTGATCATCTCGGCGATCTGCGTATGCGGCACGAAGGCGCCCGCCGAGGTCTGGAGCTCGAGACGCAGGCGGCCCTTGCCGTCGGTGCGCAGGCGGTAGCCTTCGCCGTCCTTCTTGGCGAGGCCGACCTTGTCGAGGAGGGCATTGGCCTGCTTCACGTCGAGGGTGGACCACTTCTTCCGCCAATCTGGCCCCGGACTGTAGGGCAGACTCTCCGCGGGCGCCACCGATCCCGGCGTGCCCACCCCGACCCAGAAGGTCTCGTTGAGCTGATCGCGATCGATACCCATGGACAGCGCGCGGCGGAAGTCGCTGGTGTGAAGCCACTTGGCGATCTCGGGATCCGCCTCGTAGGCCTGGTTGGTCTGGAGCGTGGCGTCAGAGCCATTGAGTGCCGGATCGAGGCGGACGTCGTAGCCGACCTTGGCGCGGTTCTCGAGGAAAACCGGCAGCTTTGCCAGCGCGGTGTGGCGCTCCTGCAAGTCGTACTGGCCGGCGACGGCCCGCAGGTTGAGGACCTCGAGGTTCTCGGCCAGCGTCATGCTGATGCGATCGATATACGGCAGCTGATTGCCCGCGGTGTCTACGCCCATGTAGTAGGGATTGCGCTCGAGCACCCACGTCGGCGTATTGATGGGGGTGATGGTCTTCCACGGCGTCAGCACAGGCAGCTCGGGGTTGAGGGCCCAGTTCCACCGACTCCTGATGTAGCTGACCCAGCCGTCAAACCCTGCGGCCTTGGCCTTCTTCTCCACCTCCTCCGTGGAAGAAAACTTCGGCAAGAACTGCTTCATGTAGTGCGCGGGCATGTAGGCACCCATGCCGCGGCCGACCTGGGCCTGGGTCGCCTGCCCGCCGCCCATGGCGGTGCTGCCCGCCAGGATGTCGACGAACAGGAAGTTCGCGTCCTGGAACTCGAAGACCACCGTGGTGTCGTCCACCTTGCGGATGGAGCCCGACTTGCCATTGGCCATGAAATCGGGGTGCCCCGTGGGGATGAGGTCCTTGTTGAGGTAGACCTCCTCGTACCAGAAGACGAAGTCGTTGGCAGTGAAGGGCGTGCCGTCGGACCATCTCATGCCCTTGCGCAGCGAGATCGTCACGCTCTTCCCGTCCTCGCTCTGCTTCCATTCCTTGGCCACGCAGGGCATGACCTTGTTGCCCGTGTAGTCCCAGAAGAGGATCTTGTCGGTGGAGACGATGCGGTTGCCGTTCTCGCCGTCGCCGGGGCCGGTGAAGCCCCGCCGCCACGTGCCGCCGTAGCGGCCGATGGACTGGAGCGGCTTGACCACCATGGGCTCGTCGGGCAGGCGCTTCTCGACGGGGGGCAGCTTGCCCGCCTTGACCATCTCGGCCAGCACGGGCGCCTCGGCGAACTTCTTCGGCCACTTGGTCGCGTCGAGCACGAGCTCCGGCCCCTCGAGCTTGCCGATGAGCTGGGCACCGATCTTGGCCTCGGGTGCCTTGGCGCCCTGCGCGCTCACCGTCCCCGCGGGAAGGGCGCCGGCGAAAGCCGCCGCTCCCGCCGCGACCGTCGCGGCGCGGAGAAATTCACGTCGGGTTGGCTTCGTTGCCATGGCGTAGGTCTCCTGAGATCAGGGTTGTGAGAATATCGGGGCCGCTATTGCGGCAGGGCGACCAGGGACTGGGCAATGTCGCGACTCAAAGCATTGAGGGCACGGCTCATGGCCGAGACGGTCAAGGGATAGCCGGAGCCACCGGGGGACTCGGTGAGCCGCGTGATCTTGGCCGCGGCTTCCTTGCCGGTGACGCCGTCGAGGATGCGCCAGCGCGCCTCGAGGGCGGTATCGCCCCCGGCCGGTCCGTCGAAGCGCGTGACGTCGACGAGCACCTGATACCGGACCGCGTCGAGGCCTCGCCACGGGAAGACCGCTATCCTGGCGGAGGGGAGCTGGCGCGAGAGGTCTTCGGCGAGGACACGGGAGATTCCGTCTCGCAGCGGCTCACCCCACTGATCGAATTCGCCCAGATCGATCTTGTCTGTGGCGGGACGGGTGACGATCTGCGGCCGATCCAGGTAACCCGCGAGGCTCACGGGGCCGATCCCGAGGGTGAGGGCGCGGTCACCGGCCACGGCCGGTCCGTCGACGGGGCCGAGAACGTAGAAGCGCGTGGGAGCGGTACCGCCCAGGCAGCCTCCGGCGAGGAGGGCCGTGACGACGGCCAACGGCAGCGCGACACGTCGAATGAGGGTCGTCATTTGCTTTCTGGGCCTCCCTTGCCACGGAGCAGAGCATCCGGATGACGCTCGAGATAGTCGGCGAGCGTCTTCAGTGAGCGAGCGGCGTCCGCGACGTCGCGGAGCGCGCGGAGCATTTCATACCCCAGACGCGAGTCACCGTCCACCGCCCGGTCCACCGACCGAAGGGTGACGGTGGCGGACTCGCTCGTGGAGCGCAGCGAGTTCGAGAGGGGCTCGATCTGTGCGTCGAGCCTCCCCAGGACTTGCTGGGTATCCGCGATCAGCTTTTTGGTCTCGGCGAGGGTCGCGCCGGCCTCTCCCCCGAGGGCATCGAGCTTCTTGTCGAATCCCTTGATGACCTGATCGGCATTCTTGAGGGCGAGGTCGGCCGATTGAAGCGCGCTGTTCGCCGAGACGATGGCGGACTTGACCTCGGGAGAGCCGAGCAGGGCGCGGGCGTTCTGCATCGTCTCCGTCATGGCCACCGTCAACTGATCGAGGTTGACCTGCTCGAGCTTGTTCAGGAAAGCCTCGAGGCGGGCTTGGAGCCGGGCGAGCGTGGTGGGGACCGTCGGGATCTCCGGCACGCTGGGATCGAGATGGGTGAGCACGATCGGAGAGTTGGGAAAATAGTCGAGATACACGAGGAGCTGGCCGGTGAGCAGGCTCTGGGTCTGCAGCTGCGCCCGCAAACCTTGCTTGATCAGCTCCTGGACTCCCACCACGCTTTCCCTCACCTCACCGCCCTTCGGCAGCAGCGAGGGAT
>WNFU01009133.1_pt1 | contig 14236 bp, 13 predicted proteins | sample 5400121 | NCBI WGS metagenome assembly WNFU01 (sample SAMN13153360, study PRJNA577476) | soil metagenome | isolation source: 100 cm soil or saprolite under grassland replicate 1 | place: USA:California | collected 2016-06-15
CGACGCGGTGCTCCTTCGCTACGCGGCCCGGATCAACGGGTTCACGGAGCTGTTCCTGACCAAGCTCGACGTGCTCACCGGGTTTCCCACCATCAAGGTCTGCGTGGCCTACCGGGCCGACGGCGAGCGGTACGAGGACGTGCCGCCCCACCAGTCCCTGTTCCACCGGGCGGAGCCCGTGTACGAGGAGGTCGAGGGGTGGTGGGAGGAATTGGAGGCGGTCGCCTCGTTCCAGGCGCTCCCCGCCGCCGCTCGCAAGTACGTCGACCGCATCGCCGACCTGGCCGGCGTGCCCGTGTCGGTGGTCAGCGTGGGGCCGTCCCGCGAGCAGAGCCTGGTGATGCCCGCGTGAAGCTCCTGGTCGTCGGACAGGGTGGGCGGGAGCACGCCCTGGCCTGGAAGCTCGCCCAGAACCCCACCGTGGAGCGGCTGTTCGCGGCCCCCGGGAACGCCGGGCTCGCCGAGGTGGCGACGTGCGTGCCCATCGGCGCCGCCGACGTCTCCGGCCTGGCCGACTTCGCGGAGCGGCAGTCCATCGACCTCACAGTGGTCGGTCCCGAGGCACCCCTCGTGGCCGGCGTGGCCGACGAGTTCGAGGCTCGCGGCCTCCGGGTGTTCGGGCCGTCCCGCGAGGCCGCACGCATCGAGGGGTCGAAGTCCTGGGCCAAGGACCTGTGCGAGCGCCACGGCATCCCCGCGCCCCGCTCCCGGTCCTTCACGGACTTCGAGGCGGCCCGGGAGTTCCTGGACGAGATGGAACCGCCGTACGTGGTCAAGGCCGACGGGCTCGCGGCCGGCAAGGGCGTGACGGTGGCGGAGGATCGCGAGGCCGCGGTCGACGCCCTCCGGGCCTGCCTGGTGGACCGGGCCTTCGGCGACGCGGGCCTTCGCGTGCTGGTGGAGGAGTTCCTGGCCGGCCGGGAGGTGTCCGTCATCGCGGTCACCGACGGCCGGCACGTCGTCCCGCTGCCGCCGGCGCAGGACTTCAAGCGGGTCGGGGAGAAGGACACCGGCCCGAACACCGGCGGGATGGGCGCGTATTCGCCGGTTCCCTGGGTCGACGACGAGACGCGGGCAACGATCGGCCGGGACGTCCTCCAGCGGGTGGTCCACGCCCTGGCCGAGGACGGCACGCCCTACCGCGGCGCGCTCTATGCCGGCCTGATGCAGACGGCAGAGGGCCCGAAAGTGCTCGAGTTCAACTGCCGCTTCGGCGATCCGGAGACGGAAGCCATCCTGCCCCGGCTGGACTCCGACCTCGGCGAGATGCTCATGGCCTCCGTCGAGGGGAACCTGTCCGCCCACGAGCCCCGGTGGCTCCCCGACGCCTGCGTGACCGTGGTGCTGGCCTCCGGCGGCTACCCCGGGCCCCACCAGACCGGGTTCGAGATCGAGGGCCTCGATGCGGCGCGCTCGCTCCCCGGAGTTTTCGTGTTCCACGCTGGGTCGGCGGGCCGAGACGGTAGAGTGCTGACGGCAGGGGGAAGGGTGCTCGCGATCTCCGCGCTGGGCCCGAGCGTGGCCGCGGCCCGGGAACGCGCGTACGAGGCCTGCTCCAAGGTGTCGTTCGAGGGGATGTACTGCCGGGGAGACATCGCGGCGGACGTGCCCGAGGGGAGCTAGAACGTGGAGAACGCCCGCCCGCTCGTTGGGATCCTGACCGGGTCGGCCTCCGACCTCCCCGTCATGCAGCAGGCCGGCGCCATCCTCGACAAGCTCGAGATACCGAACGAGATCAACGTCATCTCCGCACACCGCAACCCCGACCAGCTCGACGAGTACGCGCGGCTGGCGGAGGAACGCGGCCTCCAGGTCATCATCTGCGGGGCCGGCCTCGCCGCCCACCTCGCCGGGGCGGTGGCCGCGCGCACCGTGTTGCCGGTCATCGGCGTGCCCATCGGCACGAAATACCTGGGCGGGGCCGACGCGCTGTACTCGACCGTCCAGATGCCGAGCGGCGTGCCCGTGGCCACCGTGGCGATCGACGGGGCGGTGAACGCGGCCGTGCTGGCGGCGCAGATCCTGGGCGTCCGCGACGAGTCGGTCCGGGTGCGCCTGCGCAGGTTCAAGGAGGACCTGGGGGAGGGCCTGAAGCTGTGACCGCCGTGACCGCGCCGGCGGGGGCCCGCCCGTGATCCCCCGGTACACGCTGCCCGAGATGGCCGCGGTGTGGTCCGACCAGGCGCGCCTGGGGCACTGGCTGCGGATCGAGGTCCTGGCCTGCGGGGCCTGGAACCGCCTCGGGCTCATCCCGCAGGGGGACCTCGACGCGATCCGGGCCCGCGCGTCGTTCACCATCGAGCGCGTGATCGAGCTCGAACGTGTGACGAACCACGACGTCGCCGCGTTCGTGCAGTGCGTGGCGGAGTCCGTGGGCCCCGCCGGCCGGTGGATCCACTACGGGATGACGTCGAGCGACCTGCTCGACACGGCCCTGGCGCTCCAGCTCCGCGCCGCGTCCGACCTGCTGCTGGCCCGGCTGGAACGGCTGCTCGGCGTGGTCAAGCGCCGCGCGCTCGAGCATCGCGGCACCGTGATGATGGGTCGCACGCACGGTGTGCACGCCGAGCCCATCACGTTCGGGCACAAGCTGGCGCTGTGGGCGTTCGAGCTGGACAGGGACCGCGATCGGCTCCGCAGGGCCCGCGAGGTCGTGTCGGTGGGGAAGGTGTCCGGCGTGGTTGGGACGTACGCGCGCGTGGACCCGAGGGTCGAGGAGTACGTCTGCGGCGAGCTCGGCCTCCGACCCGCGGAGGCCTCGTCGCAGATCATCCAGCGGGACCGGCACGCCGAGTTCATGGCGGCGCTCGCCATCACCGCGGCCTCGCTGGAGAAGTTCGCCCTGGAGATCCGGCACCTGGCGCGGACGGAGGTCCGCGAGGTGGAGGAGCCGTTCGGTTCCGGGCAGAAGGGGTCCTCCGCCATGCCGCACAAGCGGAACCCGATCGTCTGCGAGCGCGTGTGCGGGCTGGCGCGGGTCGTCCGCGGGAACCTCCAGGCGTCGCTCGAGAACGTGGCGCTGTGGCACGAGCGCGACATCTCGCACTCCTCGGTGGAGCGCGTGATTCTTCCCGACTCGACGACGCTGGTCGACTACATGCTCCACCTGTTCACCGGCGTGATGGAGGGCCTGCGCGTGTTCCCGGAACGGATGCGCCGCAACATCGAAGCGACGGGCGGGGCGGTGCTGTCGCAGGGGGTGCTGCTGGCGCTGATCGAGAAGGGCATGTCGCGCGAGGAGGCGTACCGGGTCGTGCAGCACGCCGCCGCGGCGGCATGGGACGAGGGGGCTGACTTCCGGGCCGAGCTCCTCGCGCAGCCCGGCGTGGCGGATCTGCTGCCGGAGTCCGACCTCGATGCGCTGCTCGATCCGGCCGCCGCGGTCGGTACCCTCGACGCGGTGTTCGATCGCCTGGAGAAGCTGGAGGCCTCGCAATGAGGGTGGGCCGGGGCTCGTCCCGGGCACCCGCAGGCCGGGGCTTGCCCCCGGCCGGGCACGAGGCCCGGCCTCCGACCCGGGCACCGGTGGGCCGGGGCTTGCCCCCGGCCGGGCACGAGGCCCGGCCTACGGGGAGGCCATCGTGAGCCGGATGGCGGAGCTGCACTCGCGGGGAAAGGTCCGCGACATCTACGAGGCCGGCGACGACCTCGTGCTGGTGGCGAGCGACCGCATCTCCGCGTTCGACGTTGTGCTGCCGACGCCGATCCCGGACAAGGGGCGCGTGCTCACGGCGCTCACGCTGTTCTGGCTGGAGCGCACGAGGGGCATCGTCCCGAACCACCTCCTGACGGCCGACGTCCGGGAGTTCCCGGGGCCGTTCACCGGCGAGCCCGAGCTGGCCGGGCGGTCCATGCTCGTGCGGCGGGCCCGGATGGTGCCGATCGAGTGCGTGGCCCGGGGGTACCTGTCCGGCTCCGGGTGGAAGGAGTACCGGGGCAGCGGCTCGGTCTGCGGCATCCCGCTGCCGACCGGCCTCCGCGAGTCGGACCGGCTGCCCGAGACGATCTTCACCCCGGCCACGAAGGCGACCACCGGCCACGACGTCAACATCTCGATCGAGGAGGCCGCGGGGATCGTGGGGCGAGGGCTGGCCGAGCGGCTGAGGGAGCTCACGATCGACGTGTACGAGCACTGTGCGGCGATCGCGCTCGAGCGGGGCATCATCATCGCCGACACGAAGTTCGAGTTCGGCTTCGCCGGCGACGAGCTGATCCTGTGCGACGAGGTCCTGACCCCGGACTCCTCCCGGTTCTGGCCCGCGGATCGGTACGAGCCCGGCGGCCCACAGCCCTCGTTCGACAAGCAGTACGTTCGCGACTGGCTCGACGCGAGCGGCTGGGACCACGAGCCGCCCCCACCCGACCTGCCCGCCGATGTCGTCGAGCAGACCTCGTCCCGCTACCGCGAGGCCTACGAACGCCTCGCCGGCGAGCCGTGGGCGGCGTACCTGGAACGCATGGGGGTGGCCGCGTGAGGTTCCACTTCGAGGTCGTGGTCCGGCTGAAGGAGGGCCTGCTCGACCCCCAGGGCAAGGCCATCGAGGATTCGCTTCCACACATGGGCTGGACCAACGTCTCCGGTGTGCGCGTGGGCAAGCACATCGAGTTCGACCTCGACGCAGACGATGCGAAGGCCGCGTCGAAGCAGGCGGGGGAGATCGCAAACAGGCTGCTGGCGAACCCCGTCATCGAGAGCGTCGACTACTCGTATCGGAATCTGGCGGATTCGGACGACAACCGTGTCGTGGCCGGCTCCGGGGCTTCGACGAAGCTCGAAGTGGAGATCGAGGAATGAGGCCGCGCGTTGGCGTCGTCACGTTCCCGGGGTCGCTCGACGATCGCGACGCGCTGCGGGCCATCCGGTTCCTGGGCGCGGAGGGCGTGCCCCTGTGGCACGCCGACCCGGACCTGCACGGTGTCGACGCGGTGATCCTCCCCGGCGGGTTCTCCTACGGCGACTACCTGCGCACGGGGGCGATCGCGCGGTTCGCCGACGTCATGGGCCCGGTGCGCGAGTTCGCCGAAGCCGGCGGTCCCGTCCTCGGCATCTGCAATGGCTTTCAGATCCTGTGCGAGGCCGGCCTGCTGCCCGGCGCGCTGATCCGCAACCGGGGGCTGAGGTTCGTGTGCCGCCGCGTCCACGTCCGCGCGGAGACCTCGCTGTCCGTGATCACCGCGGGACTCGTGGTCGGCGAGGCGCTCGAGGTCCCGGTCAAGCACGGCGAGGGGCAGTTCATCGCCTCGCCCGACGAGCTGGCGGGGATCGAGGCCGCCGGCCTGGTCCTCTTCCGGTACTGCTCGCCGGACGGCGAGGTCGACGAGGCGAGCAACCCGAACGGCAGCGCGAACGCCATCGCCGGCCTTCGCAACGAGCGCGGCAACGTGGTTGGCCTCATGCCGCACCCCGAGCACGCCGTCGACCCCGACACCGGCCCGGTCGGCGGCCAGCCGCTGCTGACGTCCCTGCTCGAACAGGCGCTCGTGAGGGCCTGAGCACGTGAGCACGACCGAGGCCCTCCACCGCGCCCTCGGGCTCACCGACGACGAGTACGCGAGGGTCTGCGAGTCCCTGGGGCGCGAACCGAACCGCACCGAGCTGGCCATGTACTCGGTCATGTGGTCCGAGCACTGCTCGTACAAGTCGAGCAAGGTCCACCTCCGGAGGCTGCCCACCGAGGGCGAGGCAGTGCTGGTCGGGCCGGGCGAGGACGCCGGCGTCGTGGACATCGGCGATGGCCTGGCCGCCGTGTTCAAGATGGAATCGCACTCCCACCCCAGCGCCATCGAGCCCTTCCAGGGCGCCGCCACCGGCGTCGGCGGGATCATTCGGGACGTGCTGTCGATGGGGGCCCGGCCCGTCGCGCTGCTCGACCCGCTCCGCTTCGGGCCTCTCGACAATCCGCGGAACCGGCTCCTGCTCTCGGGCGTGGTCGCCGGCATCGGCCACTACGGCAACTGCGTCGGCGTCCCCACGGTGGGCGGCGAGGTCGCGTTCGCCGAATGCCACACCGCGAACCCAACGGTGAACGTGATGTGCGTCGGCATCGCGCGGGCGGACCGGCTCATGCGCGGCCGGGCCGAGGGCGAGGGCAACCGCATCGTGCTCATCGGGGCCAGCACCGGCCGCGACGGGATCGGCGGTGTCTCCGTCCTGGCCTCGCGCACGCTGGAGGAGGACGCGGAGGCGAGCCGCCCCAGCGTCCAGATCGGCGACCCGTTCACCGGGAAGCTCCTCATCGAGTGCTGCCTCGAGCTGGTCGAGCAGGACCTGCTGGAAGGCCTCCAGGACCTCGGTGGCGCCGGGCTGACGTGCGCCGTCTCCGAGTCCGCCGCCCGGGCCGGCATGGGTGCGGACCTCGACCTCGACGCCGTGCCGCTCCGGCAGAAGGGGATGGAGCCGTTCGAGATCCTCACCTCCGAGTCCCAGGAACGCATGCTGGCGGTGGTCCGGCCGGACCGCTTGGACACGGTGCTCGCCACCTGCGGGAAGTGGGGACTGGCCGCGGCCGTGATCGGAACGGTGGCGGACGGCGGCCTAGTCCGTGCCAGACTAGCGGGCGAGGTCGTGGCCCAGGTCCCGGCCCGGTCGCTGGCCGAGGAGGGGCCCGAGTATCACCGGCCCATGGCCCCGCCGCCGGAGCTCGAGGCGCTCCACGACGACGACCCCACGTTCGAGGCGTTCACGGCTCCCCCCGGCGAGGCGTTCCTCGCCGTGCTGGCGTCGCCGAACGTGGCCTCGAAGCGATGGGTCGTCGAGCAGTATGACTCGCTGGTCCAGGGGCAGAGCGTGCTGGGACCCGGCGCGGACGCGGCGGTCGTTCGCATCGAGGGCACGCTCCGGGCCATGGCCATGTCGTCCGACGGCAAGGGACGTTTCGGCTTCCTGGACCCGTACCTCGGCGCGGCCCACGCGGTGGCCGAGGCCGCCCGGAACGTCGCCGCGGTGGGGGCCCGTCCCCTCGCCATCACCAACTGCATGAACTTCGGCAACCCCGAGCGGCCCGAGGTGATGTGGGCGTTCGCCGAGTCGATCCGGGGGATGGCGGACGCCTGCCGCGCCCTGGGCACGCCGGTGACGGGCGGCAACGTGTCCTTCTACAACGAGTCCGGCGACTCCAGCGTCTATCCCACGCCGGTGGTCGGGATGCTCGGGCTGATCGAGGACTACCGGTTGCTGGTCCGGCCGGGACTCCCGGGGCCGGGCCTGCTGATCTACCTCCTCGGAGAGACCCTGCCGGAGCTGGGCGGGTCCGAGTTCGCCGAGGTGGTGCTGGGTCGCGTGGCGGGGCGCCCGCCCGCGCTCGACCTGGAACGGGAGCGGGCCCTCGTGGAGCTGCTCCAGGAAGCCGCCCACGCCGACGTCGTGGCCTCGGCCCACGACTGCTCGGACGGCGGGCTGGCCGTCGCCCTGGCCGAATCGGCCATCGCCACCGGGACCGGGTTCGCCGTGGTCCTGCCCGGTGACCTGCCTCCGCACGTGGCGCTGTTCTCCGAATCCGCCTCCCGCGCCGTGGTCACCGTGCGACCGGGCGACGCCGACGCGCTCGAGGCCCTGTGCCGCGACCACCGCACCCCCTTCGCCCGCATCGGCGAGACCGGCGGCCCCCGCATGGTGTTCGACGCCCTGTTCGAGCTCACCGTCGAGGAAGCGCGGGCGACCCACGAGGACGCCATCCCCCGCCTGCTCGCGGGCTGAACGAGCCCGCGGCGACCCCGTAACGATCCCGGAACGGCTCGCCGTCAGCATGGGTGTGCCCGACCGTCGAGGGAAAGGGGAAGGCCATGCGGAGGATCGCAATGGTCGTCGCGGCGCTCACCATCGTGGGCGTGGTCACCGGGGTCACCGTGGCGCAGTCCGCGCCGAAGTCGTCGCCGGAGGTCGTGTCCAGGCGGACGCTCGTGTTCACGGAGAAGGACACCGCGAACAAGCTGATCGACGAGCCGCCGGAGGCCACGCATGAGTTCGACCTCAGCCTGGGCGACCAGCTGGTGTTCAGCGGGCACCTGCTGAAGCACGGAGACGTCGTGGGCGGGATCGGCGCTCACTGCCTGGTCGTCGGGAAGAAGCCCCCCACCGTGGAGTGCGAGGGCAGCGCGAAGCTGCCTGGAGGCAAGATCACGCTCCAGACCATCTTCCAGTTCACCGAGAACGAGGCGCCGACCACGATCGCCATCACCGGAGGCACCGGAGCGTTCCGCAACGCCCGCGGCTACATGGTGTCGAAGGGCAACGTCGACACGTTCTACCTCGAGCCGTAGGAAGGCCGGCGACGGTCCGGCGGGGGACCGCCTCTCTCGCCGGGCCGTGGCCGGTGGGCACGACGGGCGGGGCCACCCGCGATCAGTTCGCCAATCTCGCGCCGAGTTCGACGGCCGGCCGGGGATCGGGTGCTACCCTGCCAAGGCATGGGGGAAGGCGAGAGCCCGCGCGAAGCATGCGGCCTCTTCGGCGTGTGGGCGCCCGGAGAGGACATCTCCCGGCTCACCTACTTCGGCCTGTTCGCGCTCCAGCACCGGGGCCAGGAGTCGGCCGGCATGGCCGTCTCGGACGGCCGCAACATCCTGGTGTTCCGCGAGCTGGGGCTGGTCTCGCAGGTGTTCGACGAGGCCACCCTGTCCACGCTCCAGGGTGACCTCGGGATCGGCCACAACCGGTATTCCACGACCGGCTCCACGACCTGGGAGAACGCGCAGCCCGCGTTCAAGACCGACGGCACGCGCGGGCTGGCGCTGGGGCACAACGGGAACCTGGTGAACACGGCCGAACTGGCCGAGGAGGCCGGCCGGCGCGGGGGAGCCACGACCGACTCCGACATCGTGGCCACCATGCTGGCCGCTCACATCGAGGACGGCCTGGAGGAGGCCGCCATGGCCGTGTTGCCCCGGCTGGCTGGGGCGTTCTCGTTCGTGTTCATGGACGAGCGGACGGTGTTCGCGGCGCGCGATCCGCACGGGCTGCGGCCGCTCGCCATCGGGCGGCTGCCCGGCGGGTTCTGCTTCGCCTCCGAGACGTGCGCCCTGGACATCGTGGGGGCCACCTTCCTGCGGGAGGTCGAGCCCGGCGAGATGGTCATGGTCGACGATCGCGGACTGCGTTCGGCTCGCTTCGCGGAGAGCCCCCGGAAGGCCCTGTGCCTGCTCGAGTTCGTGTACCTGGCCCGGCCGGACTCCCGCCTGTACGGGCGGACGGTCCACGAGGCCCGCCGGGAGATGGGGCGGCGGCTGGCCCGAGAGGCCCCAACCGACGCCGACCTGGTCATCCCGGTCCCGGACACCGGGCACTCGGCCGCGCAGGGATACGCCGAGGTCTCCGGCATCCCCTACGGCGAGGGCCTCATGAAGAACCGCTACGTGGGGCGGACGTTCATCCAGCCCACCCAGTCGCTCCGGGAGCGCGGCGTGAAGCTGAAGCTGAACCCCATCCCCGACGCCGTGCGGGGCAAGCGGGTGGTGGTGGTGGACGACTCCATCATCCGGGGGACGACCACGCGGCAGATCATCCAGACGCTCCGGGAAGCCGGCGCGGCCTCGGTGCACATGCGGGTGACCAGCCCGCCCATCCGGTGGCCGTGCTTCTACGGCATCGACATGTCCACCCGGCAGGAGCTCGTGGCGTCGGACCTCTCCGTGGAGGAGGTCCGGACGTTCATCGGCGCCGATTCGTTGGCCTATCTGTCGCTCGACGCGCTGGTCGAGGCGACCGAGTCGCCGGGCGAGGGGTTCTGCCGGGCCTGCTTCGACGGCCTGTACCCCATCCCCATCCCCGAGCAGGCCGGGAAGTTCGTACTGGAGCAACGCCCCGGCCGCTCGTAAGGTTTCCCCATGGACTACAGGCGGGCCGGCGTCGACCTCGAGGCCGCAGCGAAGGCCGTGTCGCTGATCGGCGGGGTGGCCGCCACGGCGACCCGGCCGGAGGTCGTGGAGGCGGTCGGCGGGTTCGCCGGGCTCTTCCGGATCGGTCCCGGGAAGCTCCTCGCGGCCGCCACCGACGGCGTCGGGACGAAGACCGAGATCGCGCGCGTCGCCGGGCGCCTGGACACCGTCGGCATCGACCTCGTGGCCATGTGCGCCGACGACGTGGTGTGCACCGGGGCGGAGCCACTGTTCTTCCTCGACTACGTCGCGGCTGGCGTGGTGGTCCCGGAGGAGGTTGCGGCGCTGGTGGAGGGCGTGGCGGAGGGGTGCCGCCGGGCCGGGTGCGCTCTGCTGGGCGGCGAGACGGCGGAACACCCGGGGGTCCTCGAGGCGGGCCGGTTCGACCTGGCCGGGTTCTGCGTCGGGGTGGTCGAGGAGGCGAACCTGCTCGGGCCGCATCGGGTCCGGGAAGGCGACGTGCTGGTGGGGCTCGCTTCCACCGGGCTGCACTCGAACGGCTTCAGCCTGGTGCGCCGGGCGGTGGTGGACTCGGGGGCCCATCGGCTCGGGGACGTTCCCGCCGGGCTCGAGCGCACGCTTGCCGACGAGCTGCTCGAGCCCACGGCGATCTACGCGCCGCTCGTGCTGGCCCTGGGCGTCGACGGCCTGGTCTCCGCTGCCGCGCACGTGACCGGCGGCGGGCTCGTCGAGAACGTTCCCCGGGCCCTGCCCCCCGACCTCGGTGCGGACATCGACGTGACAGCCTGGCCCAGGCCCCCCGTGTTCGAGTTCGTTCGCCGGGCCGCCGATACATCCGAACGCGAGATGTTCTCCACGTTCAACATGGGCATCGGCATGGTGCTGGTGGTGCCGCCGGACGGCGCCGACGCGGTCGTGGGCACGGCAGCGCGCCGTGGCACGAACGCCTGGGTGATCGGGCGGGTCGGTGGGTCGCCGGGCCTGCGGATGGGCGGCCTGGAATGAGTGGGGGCCCCGAGATCACGCCGCCCGATCCCGAGGGGACCGCGCACGGCCGGGGCGGCTTCACCGTGCTGGTGGTGGAGGACGAGCCGGACCTCGTGTGGCTGCTCCGCTTCAACCTGGAGAGCGAGGGCTACCGGACGTTCGTGGCCCGAAACGGCGAGGCGGCCCTCGAGCTGCTCCGGCGGGAGCGCCCGGACGTCATGCTGCTCGACCTGATGATGCCGGTGATGGACGGGTGGGCCCTGCTCGACGAGCTCGACGCCAGCGGCGGCCACCGCCCGCGCGTCATCGTCGTGTCCGCCCGGACCAGCCAGAACGACCGCGCCCGGGCCGCCCGCTACGGCGTGGAGGGCTTCGTCCCCAAGCCCTTCGACATGGACGACCTGCTCGGGATGATCAAGGCCATGGTGCCGAACCCGCCGCGGAAGCTCGAGCTGCGGTTCGCGGACGCTTTACCAGGTCAGCGAGGGGCTTGCGGCACTTCCGCTATCCGGCGTACATTCCGGCTGGGGTCGAGCTTGATCGCTCATCGCAACCGCTCTCGCACCGCGCGTCTCACGATGGTCGTGGCTGCGCTCACCGCCGTGTTCCTCCTGCTCGGCAGCGGCGTGGCCTCCGCCAAATACCCGCAGAGCGCCAAGGTGGAGGTTCCGGCCAACGGGTACGGGGAGGTCACGTCCTCTGACCTGCCGGGAACCGCGAACCAGGGCACGATCCGCGTCGACCCCACCAAGGGCGACGAGCGTGTGTTCAAAGAGTTGGAGCTCGTGCTCGCGGGCCTGCCGAAGAAAGGTTCGCGAGTGCTCCTCTGCGTCGCCTTGGCCACAACGTCATCTAGCATCAATGACGACGCCGCGCTCGACTACAGTGTGGCGGACGAGTCGCTCGTCGTGCTCTTCGTCGAGGCCTGCGTTCAGCTCGCCCTCTCCCTCCCGACCCCGGCATCGACGGCATCGACACACGCGGCCACGTCCACACCGCGTCGGTGCTTCAGGGTGGAGAAGGAGATCAAGATCAAGGTCACGCACACCAAGTCGGGGTACACCATGCACGTCAAGGGCAGGACGCACAAACCCACCCACAAGGCTCCGGCCCTCATCTCCTGCAAGCGCAAGCAGAAGGGCGTGCTGCTGACGCTGAAACCACGGAAGAAGGGAAACACCCTGCGACAGGCGGTCGGGACGAATCTGGGGATCGGTTTCGTGAACCGCGGGAACAAGGGCGTTGGCGTCAAGACGACGTTCGCGGTCAAGTAGCGGGGCGCGATCTCTTGGTAGACGGTTCGGAGAGAGTTCCAGGGGTCTCGCCCTCCCGCACAAACCGGAAAACACCCGCCTGACCTGCGGCTTCGTTCGTCGCGGGGAGAGGATTTGAACCTCTGACCTCTGGGTTATGAGCGCGAGGGAAGCGGGTCCCCTCAGGGTCGACACCAGCGGCAAGCGGCGCGTCGCGACGCCGGGCTACGGGCTGAAGACCGGGGTCGAGCCCCCTGACCGGGACCTCCGCGATTCAAGCGACATTCGGTAGCGAATCTCGTGAATGTCGATCGGCAGGACGTCGTGCGGACCCGAACGCTCGCCACCATCTGGCTGCGCGCCGCACTTCTCGTAGAAGCGACGGGCCCGTCCGTTCTCGGGGCGCACCCAGGCCGTGAGGAAGCCGTGGCCGGCAACGTGCGCATGCTCGATCGCCGCAGTCATCAAGGCTCGAGCGACTCCCGTTCCCGCGATGTCCTCGGTGACGTAGAGGCTCCCGAGCTCAGAGGTCCCCGGGGGGACGTCGGGATCCGGGCTCGGCAGCACGTACGCGTAGCCGACGAGCCGCCCGGCCAGTTCCGTGACGAAGACCGCGGAGCCAGGAGGGAGCTCGGCGAGCCCTTCGGCGAAGTCCGCGGTGGCCTCTTCCACCGACAGGGCGTCCAGGTCCGCCTCCGCCAGGAGATCGCGGTAGCTCCACCGGCGTGAGGCCACGCTCACCTCGGCGATGCCTCGGGCGTCACCTGGTCGCGCCTGCCGAACAACGACCTCGCCGGCCACGACCACAGCGTAGCCCCACGGCCTGAGCCACTTCCCGATACGCCATCGCACGTCCGCCAAGCTCGATGCGAAGCGCGAACGCCGCACGGAACGCTTGCAGGCGGGGCCGCGGGGCCCCAGGGGATACATGTAGTCCTCGAACGAGAGGTTGGAGCGGCCGCTGACCTGCCACAGGCCGGTGATCCCGGGGAGGACCATGGGGCGCCTCATGGCCGTGGGCCATAATGGGTTCCATGGAGCGCATCGAGCGGGTGACGGCGGTTATCGAGCGGGAGGGCGACGGGTACGTCGCGTTCTGCCCGGAGTTGGACGTCGCGAGCCAGGGAGACACGATCGAGGAGGCCCGTCGCAATCTCGAGGAAGCTCTTGCCCTGTTCATGGAGACCGCCTCCCCCGAGGAAATCGCCGAGCGCTTCCACTCCGAGGTCTACGTGACCGGCCTCGACGTCATCGTTGGGTAGGCTCCGGCGCCTCTCGGGGCGTGAGGTCTGCCGAATCCTCGCTCAGCACGGGTACGTCGAGGTGCGGCGTCGAGGCAGCCACGTGGTGATGCAGCGCCACACAGAGAGCAGGACGCGCACGGTCCCCGTTCCCGACCACGCTGAGCTACGCCTAGGCACGCTTCAGTCGATCATCCGGCAGTCCGAGCTCCCCCGCGCGCTATTCGAGGCGGACTGAGCGGGCTGACGCAGGTTGAGCGAACTCGCCAACCGGCGAGCCTGTCTTCCTCGCACGTTTACCTCCCCGGCCGGGCGGACAACGGCTACCCGCGGAAAGGGATCCCGCGAACGAGGGAGTCAGGCGACAGGTGGACGGCGGATAGCGGGCGGGTTCCGCAGAGCTGGACTGAGGGTCGCGACGGCGGCAATGGCGAGCGTGCTCGCGGTCAGAATCCAGGTGGTGGTCAAACCGCCGACTGCCTGGAGTAGCAATCCGCCGAACAGCGCCCCGAGCGGCGCGGTGCCCGAGGCGATGAGCAGTCCCGCGCCGTTGACCCGGCCCCGGAGATGATCCGGTGTCAGCGTGAGCTCGTACGTCACGACCACCACGTTCCAACAGGCCGTGGTGAACGATCGGAGTCCGACCAGCGGTCGGGGCGCCAGGACGAAGGGGATCGCGCCGATCAGCGCGAGCAGCACGCCCCCGAGCCAGATCGTTCCGACCACCACCGTCCGCGCCCGCACGTGGCGCTGGACCCACGGGGCGACGAGCGAGCCGAGCAGGCCGCCCACACCGGCGAAACCCAGCAGCAGGCCGATCAGCGCCGGGGAAGCCCCTCGCTCCTTCGACAGGACGATCACGGTCAGCGTGAGCGCCTGGTTGATCAGGTTCCCCCCGGCGGCGATCAGGGCCGTACCCCT